>JAABUV010000819.1_pt1 | contig 46879 bp, 42 predicted proteins | sample 5559971 | NCBI WGS metagenome assembly JAABUV01 (sample SAMN10711881, study PRJNA513362) | rock metagenome | isolation source: Antarctica rocks | place: Antarctica: Victoria Land, Knobhead nord | collected 2015-12-19 | reverse complement strand
GCCTTCTCCAAACTGAAGTCGATCCTGCGCGCGGCAGCCCCGCGCACGGTCGATGCGCTCTGGCAGGCAGTCGCCGACGCGCTGGGAGAATTTGCCCCAAAGGAATGCGCCAACTACTTCACCGCAGCCGGGTATATACCAACATGAACGGAAAACGCTCTAAGATTAATATTAAAGTATAGTCATTAGCACCTGCGTTGCTGGAGACTTGCCCATTCGGGCTGGACGACTTGGTCGGCAGGCGGCCAGACCTAGCGACGCTGGTGGGGCGGCCGGGTGTGCGGATGACGCTGGCCTGCCTGAACTGGTTGGAGGCGCAATGGGCAGGATCAGTTGTTCCAGGCGAAGACGCCAGGACGCTGGCGAGCCGGATGCGGGACGAAGACGGTGTTCTCCAGGGTTTGCCCGGGCAGGAACGGCCATAGATATCACTTGGCTTGTATATACGAACGTGTAGCGTCACTTCATGGCCCAAGCCTACGATGGCTTTGATTGGGATGCCGGGAACCGGGAGAAGTGCCGGAAGCACGGCGTTTTGCTCGCCGAGGTCGAGGGCGTGTTCGCGATGCAGCCAGCGGTGCGGCCCGACTTGGCGCACTCGCAGGAGGAGGCGCGGTTTCTGGCAATCGGTCGGAGCTTAGCCGGGCGCCATGTATTCATTGTCTTCACCGTGCGGGGGCGGGACGGCGGGCGGTATGTCCGACCGATCAGTGCCCGCTTCATGCACCAGAAGGAGATCGAAAATCTTGAAGAAGCCAATTCCTGAGCTGAGGACGGACGAGGCGGCAGAGCGGTTCGTGGAGACGGCCGACCTGTCGGAGTACGATCTTTCCGGGTTCGTGCCGACACGGTTCGAGTTCCAGCCGAAGGCGGCGCAACTGAACATGAGGTTGCCGCTGGCACTGCTGGATGCGGTCAAGGAAAGCGCCAAGGCGCGAGGCATTCCGTATACGCGGTTCGTGCAGGAGACGCTGGAGCAAGCGGTGGCGGGACAAGACAGAACAGGACGCTAACCAGGCGGGGGTGGTCCTGCCGCGTCGCTAGGACCCGGAGGACTTCGGGGTGGGCCGGACTGCGACCGCGGTTCTGTATGTTCTGGCCGCTCATGTCGCGGGCTTTCGTGGCGGCTTGTGGTTCGGTCAGTCAGTGGATCAGGAAGAGCCTGCCGACGATCGCCAGGGTGAGGGCGGTGCTGGTGCCGGCCATCCGGGTCAGCAGCGACAGCTTGCCCTCGACGACGGCAAAGCGGGTCTCGTCGGCGGCGAGTTCCTTGGCTGCCTTGTCGGCGATGTCGGCGGGGGACATGGGCTACGGGAAAGGCGGCGCGGGTCGCGCCGAACTGTGGGGCCTTGGAGTGGCCGATCAGGCAGCAAGAGAAGGTTGAGGCTCTGCCTCAACCTCCGCCAAAGTCAGGCCTTTGGAATCCAACACTTAAAGAAAGCCGGTCCAGGGGGGGCTTCCCCCCTGGCGGGTCTGGGCAGAGCCCAGGCTTGCTTCCCGACCGGCCAGTGCAGTGAGCCGTTGGTACTACTACCAGGTTGGCCCGTGGAACGGCGGCGGCGGCAGGAGCTGGTTCTGCTTGAGCTGGTAGATCCACTGGCGGACGGACTTGCCGCCGACGACGTCGTCGTAGCGGTAGGGCGCGATGAACACGGTGGCACGCTCGTCAAGGCCCGGCTTCATCGTGAAGAAGCCGTGGATGCCGAAGTAGGAGTTGTCCTGGTTGTTGCTGGCCTGGATGATCTGCGCGTCGTTGGAGAACGAGGCGATGGTGACGCACTTCGTCCCCGTCGCGTCGCACATGCTGGCCCAGTCCTCGGTCATCCCGATGTTGTATCCTGCGCCGTATTGGCCGGTGCGCTGCGGGAAGCCGAGGAGGCCGGTGGTGCCGATCGCAAGCGCCACGCGACTGACCGGCTCGCTCATCGAGCTGTACGGGCGGGCGCCGCTGTAGTAGTAGACCAGCGAGCCGATGCCCTGGTGCAGGAAGATCGCGGGCAGCTCCTGGAAGTCGGGCGTCATGGTGCGCAGCGCGCTGCCACCCTTGATGTCATAGGTGAGCTGGGCGAACGGGCCGATCACCTGGGAGGTCTGCGCCCAGAACAGCCCCGGGACGTTGCTGCTCTTCGAGTAGTTGTTGGGCGCGTGCTTGTCGATCGTGACGTAGCCGGCGGCCGGTGAATATATGTCGTCGACGTAGTTGTTGGAGTCGCCGTACCAGCAGTTGGCCGAGACCGCCTGGATCGGATTGAAGCCGGCGCCGGCGTCCTGGCCGTTGTTGGCGCAGCCGACGTTGGTGGTGTCGTCGCTGACGTTGTCGGCGGCCATCTCGTAGTGGCACTGCACGCCAGGATGGGCGGCGTTGCAGGCCTGTTGGCTCGGATAGGCCGTGTTGTCCCAGCCGGTGGCGTGGGGCGGCAGGAAGTTCTGGGCCGGATTGAAGGCGAACCAGCCGGTCGGCGTGCCGGCGGGCGCGTAGCCGACATCGTCGCCGTAGAGCGCCAACTGCATCGCGCCTCCGGGATGCTGCTGGATGCGGTCCACCTTGTCGGCGCCATACAGCTCGAACACGGTGCCGCCGAAGCGTCGGTTCACGCCGAGGCGGACGTAGTCGTTGTACTGGTAGAGCGTGTCAGTGGTGCGCCGTGCCATGTAGCCGGCCCATCCGCACCAATCAGCGCCACTGATCAGACCGCTTGCATTGCCGTCGCCGTTCAGGTTGTTGTTGCAGCTGACAGGCATGAACTTCGATTCGTCCACCTTGGCCTTGCCGCCGTGATTGCACGACACCAGCGTGGCGGGCGCGACCTGCCAGGTGCAGTCGCCGTCGCCGGAGATCGACACGCAGTTCGAGGTCGGATCGATCTTCCTGCACCAGGAGTCGCCGGTCAGCCCCCAGTCCCAGACGATCTGCTGCGTGACAACGCCGTAGCCGAACGGGGGAATGACGTTGTTGGCTGCAGACACAGCCTGCTGGCCGGTGAACTGGGCATGGCCGGGGGTGGCGTGGAGCACAAGCGTAGTCACGGCGGCCAGAGCCGAAGTCAGGGACAATTTCACGGCAAGCATCTCCGGGGAGGTTGATTTCCTCCTCACGGTAATGTTTGAAGCTATAATGATTGGTTAAGCTGAGCTTCTATTTTTGTGATTGTCTCGGTGGGCGGCACGCGTTGCTGGTGGCACGAGTCGTGCCCGCCGAATGACGTGATCGGGCGCCCGCGGGAAGGCTGGGCTCTGCCCAGACCCGCCAGGGGGGGAAGCCCCCCTGGACCGGCTTTACTTAAGAAGTGGATTCCAAAGGCGAGCCTTTGGCGGATGAGGCAGAGCCTCAACCTTGCTTGCTTCCTAGGGCAGCGACGCCGCGAACGTCGGCCGTGGCGCCGGCTCCGCCCGCTGCTCGAACGCGTAGCCGAGCGCCAGCATCCGCGCGTCCGACCAGGCCGGGCCGATGAACGACAGCCCGACAGGCAGGCCGGAGACCGCGCCCATCGGCACGGTGAGGTGCGGCACGCCGGCCACCGCCGGCAGGGTCGAGGTGCTGCCCATCGCGTGGTCGCCGTTGACCGCGTCCACCACCCAGGCCGGCCCCATCGTGGGTGCCACCAGCGCGTCCAGCCGCCCCTCGGCGAGCATCCGGTCGATCCCCTCGGGGCCGGCGAGGCGCTTCGAGGTCGCCAGCGCCGCGCGGTAGGCGGGGTCGTCCAGCCCGGGGCCGGCCTGCGCCTTGAGGAACAGCTCCTGGCCGAACAGCGGCAGCTCCTCGGCGGCGTGGGCACCGTTGAACGCGATCACCGCGGCCAGCGTGCGCGCGGACACGGCGGGGGCGGCGTCGGCCAGGTAGGCATCGAGGTCGGCCTTCAGTTCGGTCAGGAGCACGAGGCCCTCCGCGTCGGTGACGCGCTGCATGGGGGGGACCTGGCCGGCCGCGTCGGCCTCCATCGTGCCGGGCGGGGCGTCGATCTCCACCAGCACGGCGCCGGCGTCGCGCAGGGTGTCGAGCGCGTGGGCGAACACCGCGTCGGTCTCCGGGTGGAAGCCGGCGGCGAAGCGCATCACGCCGAGGCGCGCGCCGTGCAGGGCCTGGGCGTCGAGCGCCGCGAGGTAGTCGGCGCGGTGGGCGTCGGCCTGCGCGGTGGCGGGGTCGAGGGGATCGCTGCCGGCCACCACGCTGAGCAGCAGGGCGGCGTCGCGCACGCTGCGCGCCATCGGGCCGGCGGTGTCCTGGCTGTGCGAGATCGGCACGATGCGGGCGCGCGACACCAGGCCGAGCGTCGGCTTGAGGCCCACGATGCCGGTGAGCGAGGCGGGGCAGGTGATCGAGCCGTCGGTCTCCGTGCCCACCGCGAGCGGCACCATCCCCGCCGCGACCGCCACGGCGCTGCCGGAGCTGGAGCCGCAGGCGGAGCGGTCGAGCGCGTAAGGGTTGCGCGTCAGGCCGCCGGCGGCGCTCCAGCCGCTGATCGAGCGGCTGCCGCGGATGTTGGCCCACTCGCTGAGGTTGGCCTTGCCGAGGATCACGGCGCCGGCGGCGCGCAGGCGCGCGACCAGCGGGGCGTCGCGGCCGGTGACGTTGTGCGCCAGGGCCAGGGAGCCGGCGGTGGTGGCGACGGGGTCGGCGGTCTCGACGTTGTCCTTGATCAGGACGGGCACGCCGTGCAGCGGGCCGCGCGGGCCGCGCGCCGCGCGCTCTGCGTCGAGCGCGCGGGCGTCGTCCAGGGCGCGGGGGTTGAGGGCGAGGACGGCGTGCAGCGACGGGCCGGCACGGTCCAGCGCCGCCACGCGGGCCAGCGCCGCCCGCGTCGCGGCCTCGGCGGCGAGCGTGCCGTCGCGCAGGGCCGCGGCCAGCTCCGTGGCCCCGGGCTCCGAAGGGGCTGGCTCGCGGGCCGCCACCGGGGCCGCCATCAGCAGGAGGCCGAGCAGCAGGAAGGGTGGGGCATGGGTCATCGTCCGCGCTCTGTTGTGCCGCCGCAGCGTAACAGGGGGCGGGGGCGGCGGAAGGGACGGCAGGTCGTGCCAGGGTTTAGGAAGCAAGGTTGGGAAGGTTGAGGCTCTGCCTCAAACTCCGTCAAAGGCAGGCCTTTGGAATCCACCTGTCCGAGGACGGGTTTCGATGGTCCTGGCTTGTGGGTTTGGCCAGGGGCCGGCCCCGCTTGCTGCCTCAGCCCCTCTCGTTGGATGCAGGGCGATGGCAATGTTCGCGCATGGGTTGCAATTTTGGTTAGAATGGACGAGATTTAACCGTGCTGTCTCGCCAACGTCTCGTGACGGGAAGCGGAACCGTTTATTGCTGCCGTCTTGACGTCCAGGGCGCCGGCACGGCGTCGCTTCCGCCCCGTGCCGCCCTCTCCTGCGGAGCCGGCCTTGGCCCAGTACCTCGTCGCCCGAGCCAACGCCCTGCTGATCTGCATGCTCGTCGTAGTCCTGGCGCTGACCGGCGCCACGACCTGGGAGCGGCTCGGCGCCATCCACGCGGCGCGACACCTGTCGCAGCACAGCTACGAGGTGCTCGACGCGCTGAAGGACCTCGGCATCACGGTGCGCGACGCCGAGACCGGGCAGCGCGGCTACCTGCTGACCGGCAGCGACGCCTACCTCGAGCCCTACGCGGCGGCACTCGGGCGCGTGACCTTCCTGGGGGGCGAGCTGCACCGCCTGACCGCGGACAACCCCGTCGCCCAGGAGCAGCTCGCCGGCCTCGCCACGGTGCTGCAGCACAAGCTGGAGGAGCTGGCGCAGAGCGTGGAACTGCGCCGCGACGGCGGCCTGGAGGCGGCGATGCGCCTGGTGCGCGGCGACAGCGGCCGCGTGCTGATGGCCCAGATCGAGGCCACGCTCGCCACGCTGACCGCGCAGGAACGCGCGCTGCTCGACGCCCGCCTCGCGCAGACGGAGAGCCGCGGCCGCTGGCTGGGCTGGCTGCTCGCCGGCGGCACCGTGCTGGCGGCGGCGATCCTGCTGTGGGCCGCGCGCCTGCTCAACCGGGCCTGGCGCCGCTCCAGCGACGCCGAGGACCGCCAGCGCATCCTGGCGCTGCAGCTCCGCACCACGCTCGACAGCCTTAGCCAGGGCGTCGGCGTGTTCGGCCCCGACCACAGGCTGCGCCACTGGAACGACTGCTTCGGCGTGCTGCTCGCCCTGCCCAGGGCCATGGTCCGCTCCGGCACGCCCTACGCCGCGTTCGCCGAGCACACCGCCGGCGAGGCGGAGCCCGGCGAGTCGGGCGCTGGTGGGGCAGGCGCCGGTGCGGCGGGCGCGGGCGGAGCGGGTGTCGGGGCGGCGGAGGGCGGGGCATCCGGCGGCGCCCTGCTGGAGAGCGGCGAGCAGGTCCGCCACGGCCGCCATCCGCAGGGCGGACCCGTGATGTACGAGCGCACCCGCGCGGACGGGCGGCAGCTCGAGGTCAGGCGCACCGCGCTGCCCGACGGCGGCTTCGTGCTCACCATCAGCGACATGACGCGCCGCGCCCAGGCGGAGGCGGTGCTGCGCGAGTCGCAGAAGATGCAGGCCATTGGCCAGCTCACCGGCGGCATCGCCCACGACTTCAACAACCTGCTCACCGTGATCCTCGGCAACCTGGAGTTCGCCATCGCCAAGCTCGTCGCCGAGCCGGTGCTGCGAGCGCGCATCGAGCGCGCCACCTGGGCGGCGCAGCGCGGCGCCACCCTGACCGGCCAGCTCCTGTCCTTCGCGCGCAGGCAGCCGCTGGCGCCGAAGCCGATCGACCTCGCGGCTACGATGCCCGAGCTGGTGCCGCTGCTGCGCCGCACGCTCGGCGAGCACATCGAGATCCGCTACGTCGAGACGCCGGGGCTGTGGCCGGCGCTGGCCGACGCGGCGCAACTGGAGAGCGCGGTGCTCAACCTCGCGCTCAATGCCCGCGACGCCATGCCGGGCGGCGGGCGCCTGACCATCGAGCTGGCCAACATGGTGCTCGACGAGGACTACGCCCGCGGCCACGCCGAGGTCATGCCCGGCGACTACGCGACGCTCGCGGTCTCCGACACCGGCTGCGGCATGACGCCCGACGTGGTGGCGCGGGTGTTCGAGCCGTTCTTCACCACCAAGCCGGAGGGGGCGGGCACCGGGCTCGGCCTGGCCATGGTGTTCGGCTTCGTCAAGCAGTCCGGCGGCCACGTGAGGATCACCTCCGAGCCGGGCGAGGGGACCACGGTGCGGCTGTACCTGCCGCGCCCGGCGGGAGGCGTGCTGCCGGCACCGGCCGCAGCCCGCGGCCCGGTCGAGCTGCCGCGCGGCTCCGCCACCGTGCTGGTGGTGGAGGACGACCCCGCGGTGCGCGAGATCGCCACCGCCATCCTGGGCGACCTCGGATACCGGGTGGTCGAGGCGGCCGACGGCGAGGAGGCGCTGCGCGCGTTCGGCGCCCACATGGCGGGCGTCGACCTGCTGCTCACCGACCTGGTGCTGCCAGGGCGGCTGCGCGGGCGCGAGGTCGCGGAGCGGATCACCGCGATGCGGCCCGGGGTCAGGGTGCTGTACATGTCGGGCTACACGGAGAACTCGATCGTGCACAACGGACGGCTCGACGAGGGGGTGCAGATCATCGCCAAGCCGTTCAAGCGCGAGCAGCTCGCGCGCAAGGTCGCCGAGGTGCTGGGCGCCGGCATGCCCAACGTGGTGGCGCTGCGGGCGCGCCAGGACGGGTGAGGGCGGCGGCTGCCGGGCGAAGCAAGGAAGGTTGAGGCTCTGCCTCAAACTCCGCCAAAGGCAGGCCTTTGGAATCCACTTGTTTCAGTAAATCGGTGTCCAGAGGCCTTGGCCTTTGGCGGGTCTGGGCAGAGCCCAGCCTTGCTTGCTAACTGACCTGGCGAAGATCCAGGGGGCGGCCATGCGTTTTCTCGTCGTCGGTGCCGGCGCGGTCGGCGGGTATTTCGGCGCACGTCTGCTGGAGGCAGGGCGCGACGTGACGTTCCTGCTGCGCCCGGCGCGTGCGGCGCAGGTCGCGGCCGGCGGGCTGGCGGTCCGCAGCCCGTTGGGCGACGTGGACCTGCCGGCGCCGCCGTGGGTGCTGGCGGAGGGGATCGCGGCCCCGTTCGACGTGGTGCTGCTGAGCTGCAAGGCGCACGGCCTGGAGGCGGCCATCGAGGCGTTCGCGCCGGCGGTGGGGCCGGGCAGCGCGGTGCTGCCGCTGCTCAACGGGATGCGCCACCTCGACGCGCTCGACGCACGCTTCGGGGCCGCGCGGGTGCTGGGTGGGGAGTGCCTGATCTCGGCCACGCTCGGCGAGGCTGGGCAGGTGATCCACCTCAATGAGGCGCACACCCTGCTGTTCGGCGAGCGCGACGGCGCCCGCTCTGCGCGCACCGACGCCATCGCGGCGGCGTTCGCGGGCGCGCGGTTCGACGGGCGGCGCAGCGACCGGGTCCTGCAGGAGATGTGGGAAAAGTGGGTGCTCATCGCGGCGGTGGCGGGGATCACCTGCCTGATGCGCGCGGCGGTGGGCGACATCGTGGCGGCAGGCGAGTCGGAGCTGGGCGTGGCGCTGCTCGTGGAGTGCGAGGCGATCGCGGCGGCGCAGGGGTACGCGGTGCGCGAGCCGGTGCGCGAGCGGTCGCGGCGGGCGCTGTCGGCGGCGGGCTCGGCGCTGACGGCGTCGATGCTGCGCGACGTCGAACGGGGAGCGGCGGCCGAGGGCGAGGCGATCCTGGGCGACCTGCTGGCCCGCGCGGCGCCGGAGCAGGCGGCGCCGCTGCTGCGCGTGGCGCTGGCGCACCTGCGGGCGTACGAGGCACGGCGGAGGCGGGAGGGTGGCGAGGGGTAGTCAGGAAGCAGACAGGCAAGGTTGAGGCCTTTCCTTCAAGCAGGGGCCTCAAACTCCGCCAAAGGGCGAGCCCTTTAGAAACGTTTACTTAAGTAATGCCAGTCCAGGGCGGCTCGCCCTGGCGGGTCTGGGCAGAGCCCAGCCTTGCTTGCCGGCCTGACTGCGCGGGGCTAGACCGGGGGCATGTCCGCCCCCCGTGTCGCCCTGTTCGTCACCTGCCTGGTCGATCTGCACCGCCCGACGGTGGGGTTCGCAGCGATCGCGTTGCTGGAGCGGGCGGGGTGCCTGGTGGAGGTGCCCCGCGCGCAGACCTGCTGCGGGCAGCCCGCGTACAACACCGGCGACCGGGCGACGGCGCGCGACCTGGGGCGTGGCATCCTCGATGCGTTCGGCGGCTACGACTACGTGGTGGTGCCGTCGGGCTCGTGCGGCGGGATGATCCGCAGCCACCTGCCGGGGCTGTTCGCCGACGACCCGAACCTGCGGGTGCGCGCGGAGGCGCTGGGGGAGAGGACCTGGGAGCTGGTATCGTTCCTCGCCGACGTGATGGGGGTGCGCGACGTGGGTGCGCCGCGGTTCGAGGGGGTGGCGGCGTACCACGACAGTTGCTCGGGGCTGCGCGAGCTGGGGGTCAAGGCGCAGCCGCGCGCGCTGCTGGCGGGGGTAGACGGGCTGCGGGTGGTGGAGCTGCCGGGGGCGGAGGTGTGCTGCGGGTTCGGGGGCACGTTCTGCGTCAAGTATCCGGAGATCTCGACGCGCATGGTCGCGGACAAGGCGGGCGAGGTGGCGGCGAGCGGGGCGGACACCCTGCTGGCCGGGGACATGGGGTGCCTGCTCAACATCGCGGGGCGGCTGTCGCGCGAAGGCAGCGCCGTGCGGGTGCGCCACGTGGCGGAGGTGCTGGCGGGGATGGCGGACGGGCCGGCGATCGGGCAGGCGCGGAGCTGAAGGCCGGGGTCCCGGACTGGACCGGCGGCCGCCGAGAATAAGAAAGGTTGAGGCTCTGCCTCAAACTCCGCCAAAGGCTCGCCTTTGGAATCCAATACTTAAGTGAAGCCGGTCCAGGGGCGGCTCGCCCCTGGCGGGTCTGGGCGTAGCTGGCCGAAGGTTCCGATGGCCCGCTTGGGCCATTGGAATGGCCAGCGGAGGGAGAGCCCAGCCTTGCTTGCTGGCAGGTCGAGACTCAGGGCCGCTGGTATGTGACGAGCATCCCCGCGCCCTGGGCGGGAGGGCCGTGTCAAGCTACTCTGCCTTCCTGCACCAACGCCGCCGAGGATGCCGGTGCGAGGCGATCAGGTCATGCGTTCGGGAGCTTGGTTCATGCGTCTGCCATTTTCGACGCTGCTGTGGACGGCTGCGCTCGTTGCCACCGTCCACGCGGAGCCGTCCGACAAGAACGATCCGTATCTCTGGCTAGAGGATGTCCAGGGCGTAAGGGCCATGAGCTGGGTGGACGGAGAAAACGCGAAGACCCTGGGCGTCCTGGAGAAAGACCCCCGCTATTCCGGGCTCTACGAAGCGGCCCTGAAGATCGCCGAGGCCAAGGACCGCATTCCGATCCCTCGCGTCATCCACGGCGAGGCGTACAACTTCTGGCAGGATGCCGATCATGTCCGCGGCATCTGGCGCAAGACAAGCATCGCCGACTATCGCGCCGCCGAGCCGCACTGGCAGACGGTGCTCGACCTCGATGCCCTGGCGGCGCGTGAGAACGCCAACTGGTTCAACAAGGGCGAGGATTGCGAGCGGACCCAGCAGCGCCGTTGCCTGGTCAGCCTGTCCGATGGCGGCGAGGACGCCACCACGGTACGCGAGTTCGATCTTGCGACGCAGGGCTTCGTCACGGACGGCTTCACGCTGCCTCGCAGCAAGCAGGGCGAGGGGACGCTGGAGGTCGGCGACACCGCCTGGGAGAGCCCGGACGCCATCCTCGCCGCCCGTGAGTGGCAGCCCGGCGAACTGACCGCCGCCGGCTACCCCTACGTGGTCAAGCGGCTGACGCGCGGACAGCCCGTCTCGGCGGCGGTGGAGGTGTTCCGCGGCGAACCGAGCGATGGCGGATACGGCGTGGCGCCGGCGACCCTGGTGGACGCGGACGGGCACAGCGTGACCCTGATCAGCCGGCCGCTCTCGACCTTCGAGGCGGAAACATACCTGCTGACCCCACAGGGAGCGGTTCGCCTGCCTCTGCCGCTCAAATCCGAGATCCAGGGCCTGGTGGCCGGTCGGCTGATCATCAGCATCAACCAGGACTGGACCGCGGCGGGGACGGCGTTCAGGCAGGGCTCCGTCCTGTCGTTCGACCTGGCAACGCTGAAGGCTGATCCGGCAGACCTGAAGCCGTCGCTGGTCTACGTACCGGGACCGCGGGAGGCTTTCGACCAGGCTGCCACCACGCGCGACCGCCTCGTGCTGACCACCCTGGACAACGTGAGAGGGCGGGCTTCCGTCTGCACGCCGGCTCCGGACGGCTGGAGCTGCACCCAGCTTGATCTGCCAGACAGTTCCAGTCTCGCCCTGGTGGACGCTGACGGCCGTTCCGACCAGGCTTTCGTCAGCGTCGAAAGCTTCCTGACGCCCTCGACCCTGGATGAGATCGACACCCACACGACAAGGTTCGATGTCGTAAAGAGTCTTCCGGACAGATTCGACGCGTCCCAGGATCAGGTCGACCAGTTCGAGGCGACGTCGACCGATGGGACCAGGATCCCCTACTTCGTCGTGCATCCGAAAGCCATGAAGCTCGACGGCGCCAACCCCACCATCCTCTATGCCTATGGCGGGTTCCAGGTGCCCATGACGCCCTCGTACTCGGCCAGCGTCGGCAAGCTGTGGCTGGAGCGCGGCGGTGCCTTCGTGCTCGCCAACATCCGGGGCGGCGGCGAGTTCGGCCCGGCCTGGCACGAGGCCGGGCTGAAGACCAGGCGTCAGGTCATCTACGACGACTTCGCCGCCGTTGCGAAGGACCTGATCGCAAGGGGCGTCACCTCGCCCCGCCGCCTTGGCATAGAGGGCGGCTCCAACGGGGGGCTGCTCATGGGCGTGGAGTTCACCCAGCATCCTGAGCTTTGGCACGCGGTGGACATACAGGTGCCGCTTCTCGACATGCTTCGCTTCGAGAAGATCGCGGCAGGCACGTCGTGGACCGGAGAGTACGGCAGCGTCTCCGTGCCCGAGGAGCGGGCGTTCCTGGAGAGGATTTCTCCCTATAACAACCTCCGCCCCGGCGTCGCCTATCCGGAGCCCCTGATCTGGACCACCACCAAGGACGACCGTGTCGGGCCGCAGCACGCCCGCAAGTTCGCCGCCAAGCTCGCCGGCATGGGCATCCCTTACATGTTCTACGAGGTCACGGAAGGAGGCCACGGATCAGGCGCGAACCTGAAGGAGAAGGCCAGGACGACAGCGCTGGAAATGACCTACTTCACCCGCAAGCTCATGGATGAAGGCGGGGCGCAGTAGAGCACCTCGGCTTCCAGGGCGGAGAAGACGCTCTCCGCCTTGGCGTTGTCGCAGGCATCGCCGACCGATCCCGCAAGCAAGGTTGAGGCTCTGCCTCAAACTCCGCCAAAGGCTCGCCTTTGGAATCCACTTCTTAAGGAAGGCCGGGCCAGGGGCGGCTCGCCCCTGGCGGGTCTGGGCGGAGCTGCCCGAAGGTTCCGACGGCCCGCTTGGGCCGTTGGAATGGGCAGCGGAGGGAGAGCCCAGCCTTGCTTGCCTTGCAGGTCAAGACTCAGGGCCGCTGGTATCAGACAGCAAGCCGCCGCGGACACGATGGAGACCTCTCCGCGGGACAATCCAGCCGCAAACAGCCAGCTTGCGAGAGGCAGGCCAATCGCGCTGAGAGACAACCCGGTGCGTGGCTTTCGGCACAATGCCCGGAACGGCGACCGGGACACTGACGAAGAAAAGCGGTGCGTGGCGCCGCCATGCCGGCGCCACGCACCGACTGAGAAAACGCCAACAGCCGATGGGCCAGATGACGATCCGCACAGAACAGCACGACACCATCCGCGTCATCGTGATCGAGAACCCGCCGGTGAACGCCCTCGGCGCGCAAGTGCGCGACGACCTGGCCGCGGCCGTCGAGAGCGCCCAGGGCGACGGCGATGTCGAGGCCATCGTCATCCGCGGCGCCGGCGCCCTGTTCTGCGGCGGGGCCGACATCAACGAGTTCGACAAGCCGCGCACAGGACCCTGGCTCCCGGAAATGCTCGACACCCTCGAAGCCGGCGCCAAGCCGCTGGTTGCGGCCCTGCATGGCACCACCTTCGGCGGCGGCCTCGAGCTGGCGCTCGGTTGCCATTTCCGGGTGGCGGCGCCCTCCGCGAGGCTCGGCCTGCCGGAGGTCAGGATCGGCCTGGTGCCGGGCGCCGGCGGCACCCAGCGCCTGCCGCGTGTCATTGGCGTCGCCAAGGCGCTGGAGATGATCGTCTCCGGCAACCCGGTGACGGCCGGCGAGGCCCACGCGCTCGGTCTGGTCGACCGCCTGGTCGACGAGGCGCGTCTGACCGGGGACGCCGTCGCCTTCGCGCGCGAGGTGGCGATCCCGCACGGAGCGCGGCGGAGCGGCGAACGGGCCGTGGTCGCCGAGCCCGGCGTCTTCGAGGATTTCCTGGCGGGCCAGGGCACCAGGCTGCGCGGCCTCGACGCGCCGGCCGCATGCGTCGAGGCGATCCGGGGCGTCGTCGAGCTGCCGTTCCGCGAGGGGCTGTCGCGCGAGCGCGCGTTGTTCGAGAGGCTCGCCGGCGGCCAGCAGTCCAGGGCGCTGCGCAGCATCTTCTTCGCCGAGCGCAAGGCCGCGAAGATCGACGGCCTGCCCGGCGATGTCCGGACCCTGCCGATCGAGCGGGTCGGCATCGTGGGCGCCGGCACGATGGGCGGCGGCATCGCCATGAACTTCCTGTCTGCCGGCATCGCGGTCATGCTCGTCGGGGACGGACAGGCGCCGCCTGATCGCGGCGCCGCGACCATCCGCAGGACCTACGAGCGCAGCGTCGAGGGGGGCCGGCTCACCGCCGAGCAGGTCGAGTGCGCCATGGGCTGCCTCTCGGTGGGTCTGGGCCTCGAGGAACTCGCGGAGTGCGATCTCGTCATCGAGGCGGCTTTCGAGGACATGGACGCCGAGAAGGACGTGTTCCGGCGCCTCGACGGCATCGTCCGGCAGGGCGCGATCCTCGCCTCGAACACCAGCTTCCTCGACATCGACGAGATCGCGTCGGCGACCGCGCGTCCCGAGCACGTGGTCGGCCTGCATTTCTTCCCGCCCGCCGACGTCATGCGCCTCCTCAGGATCGTGCGCGGCGCCAGGACGGCGCCCGATGTCCTGGCGAGCGTCGCGACGCTCGCGCGCAGGATCGGCAAGATCGGCGTCGTCGCGCGCAACTGCCATGGCTTCATCGGCAACCGGATGCTCGAACCGTGCCAGCGTCAGGCCGACGCCCTGGCCCTCGACGGCGCGACGCCGTCCGAGGTCGACCAGGTCCTGATCGACTTCGGCATGCCGATGGGCCCGTTCCAGATGGCCGACCTGGCCGGGCTCGATCTCGGCCGGGACGCGGCGACGTCGCCGGGGTCCACGTTGCGCGAGATCCTCTGCGAGCGCGACCGGCGGGGCCGGAAGAACGGCCACGGCTTCCACGACTACGACGAGAACGGCAACCGCAGCACCTCCGCGGAGGTCGAGGCGCTGATACGCCGGTTCGCGGAGCACAAGGGGATCGCGCAACGCACGGTCGGCGCCGACGAGATTGGCGAACGGCTCCTCTACCCCATGGTCAACGAGGCGGCGAAGATCCTCGACGAGGGCATCGCGCAGCGGGCGTCGGACATCGACGTGGTCTGGGTGCACGGCTACGGCTGGCCGTCGGCCACGGGTGGCCCGCTGTTCTGGGCCGACAGCCTCGGCCTGGACGTGGTCGTCGCCGGGCTGGAGGCGAACCGCGGCCGCCTGGGCGAGGATGGCGTGATCTCGCCCTATCTCGCGGAAAAAGCGGCGGCCAAAAGCCGGTTCTATGGCTGAAGGCCGATTCTATAGTACCAGCGGCCCTAAGTTTTAACCTGAAAGGCAAGCAAGGCTGGGCTCTCCCTCCGCTGCCATTCCAACGATCCAAGCGGATCGTCGGAACCTTTGGCAGCTACGCCCAGACCCGCCAGGGGCGAGCCGCCCTTGGACCGGCTTTACTTAAGTATTGGATTCCAAAGGCGAGCCTTTGGCGGAGTTTGAGGCGGAGCCTCAACCTTGCCTGCTTCATCGGTCATCATAAAAGGCCGTTGGTATGAGTATGACTGAAGGAGAGAAGCTCATGCGCGAGGCAGCGATCGTCTCGACGGCGCGCACGGCGGTGGGCCGCGCCTATCGCGGCGCCTACAACGACACGGAGGCACCGGTCCTGGCGGCCCACGCCATGCGCGCGGCGGTCGAGCGCGCCGGGATCGATCCTGCCCGGGTGGACGACGTCTTCTACGGCGCCGGCAACCAGTGGGGCACGCAGTCCTACAACGTCGGGCGCCTCGCCGTTCACGCGGCAGGCTTTCCCCAGAGCATCCCGGCGTTCACGCTCGACCGCAAATGCGCGTCCGGACTGACGACGATCGCATTCGCCGCGCGCTCCATCATCGCCGACGAGGTCGATGTCGCGATCGCCGGCGGCGTCGAGTCCGTGTCTCTGACCATCACCAAGGAGATCCGCAACTGGCGCTCCGAGTCTGACGCGGTGCTTGCGGCGGAACCGGCCGCCTACATCCCGATGATCGAGACGGCCGAGATCGTGGCCGAGCGCTACGGCATCAGCCGGCAGGCCCAGGACGCGTTCGCGGCCGAGAGCCAGCGCCGGGCGGCGGCCGGCGTCCGGGATGGGCGGTTCCACGAGGAGATCGTGCCGATCACCGTCGAGAAGCTGCTGCTCCACAAGGACGGGACCCTTGCCGGGCGGGAAAGCGTGACGCTCCTCGACGACGAGGGCATCCGGGCGGACACCAGCGTCGAGGGGCTGGCCGCGCTGAAGCCGGTCTGGAAGGACGGACGGTGGGTCAAGCAGGGGCGCTTCGTGACCGCGGGCAATGCCAGCCAGTTGTCGGACGGTGCGTCGGCGCAGGTGCTGATGGATCGTGCCACCGCGGAGCGGGAGAACCTGCCGATCCTCGGCATCTACCGCGGGTTCCAGGTTGCCGGCTGCGCCCCGGACGAGATGGGCATCGGGCCGGTTTTCGCGATCCCCAGGCTGCTCAGGCGAGCGGGGCTGAGCGTCGAGGACATCGATCTGTGGGAGATCAACGAGGCCTTCGCCTCGCAGGCCCTGTACTGCCGTGACACGCTCGGCATCGACCCGGAGAAGCTCAACGTCGATGGCGGCGCGATCGCCATCGGCCACCCGTTCGCGATGACCGGCAGCCGCCTGGTCGGACACGCGCTGCTCGAAGGCAGGCGCCGTGGCGCCAGGCGGGTCGTGGTGTCGATGTGCGTGGCAGGCGGCATCGGTGCCGCCGGGCTGTTCGAGATCGTCTAGCGCCACCGGGCATCGGCAGTGGATCATGCCCGGTGCCCCCGCAGGCAAGGCGAGGCAGGAAGCAAGGTTGAGGCTCTGCCTCAAACTCCGCCAAAGGCTCGCCTTTGGAATCCATTACTTAAATAAGGTCGGTCCAGGGGCGGCTCGCCCCTGGCGGGTCTGGGCAGAGCCCAGCCTTGCTTGCTGACAGGTTCGACGCAGGGGACCATCGCTGCTTGAACCGGCATAAAAACAAAGGGGGGGGGGAGAAAACACCATGGGCGAGGCTGTTTCCGACCGGGCGTATCCGGCTTCGGGCGCGTCCTGGACCACCGGCCTGATGCCGATGCATTGGCGCATCCTGACCGCGAGCTTCATGGGCTGGATCTTCGACGGGTTCGAGTCGTTCGCGCTCTTCCTGGTGCTGCCGACGATGCTGAGGTCGCTGCTGACGCCGGAGCAGGTCGCCGCCGGGCCGATCTGGGGCGGCATCGCCATCGGCGGCACGCTGCTCGGCCAGGGGATCGGCGGCCTGGTGGGCGGCGTGCTCGCGGACTAAGTCGGGCGCAAGCGCATGATGCTCTGGTCGGTGTTCCTGTATGCCGTGTTCAGCGGGTTCACCGCCCTGGCGACCGGGTTCTGGAGCATGGTGGCGCTGCGCTTCCTGACCGGGATCGCGCTGGGCAGCGAGTGGGGCACCGGGGCCGCCCTGGTCGCCGAGACCTGGCCGGAGCGGGCGCGGCCGAAAGGGTGCGGCTTTCTGCAGTCGGGCTTCGGCTGAGGCACCTTCCTGGCCGCCCTCGTGTGGCTGGTGCTCGGCGGTGGGCCCCGCTGGGCGGCGAGACGTGGCGGCTGATGTTCGTCATCGGCGCGTTGCCGGCGCTGTTCGTGCTCTACATCCGCCGCAACGTCGGCGAGAGCGAACGCTGGCTCGCGGCCGTGCGGGACGGGCGCTGGAACGCGACCGGCGAGGGCAGCGTGCCTGGCAGGCGCCCGTTCATGCTGGCGGAGGTGTTTCGCGAGGGGGAAAGCCGGCGCCGGGTGCTGCTGACGTTCCTGCTGTCGCTCGCCGCCACGGTCGGCTGGTGGGCGGTCGCCAACCTGCTGGACCGGCACACCGCGGGGCTGGCGCGCGCCGCCGGCTACGCCAACCCGGCGCAGTGGGGCACGTGGAGCTCGCTCGTCTACACGACCGGCGCCGTCGTCGCCTACCTGGTGAGCGGCTTCGTGATCGACGTGGTCGGCCGGCGCTGGTTCCTGTTCCTCGCCTACTTTGGCTCCCTCGTCATGGTGCCGGTGACGTACTGGCTGCTGGCAAGCCTGGAGGCGGTGATGGCCGCCGCCTTCGTGAACGGGTTCTTCACGCTCGGCTGGGCGTATTCCTGGATGGCGATCTACCCGTCGGAGCTGTTCACCTCCTCGGTCCGCGCCACGGCGGTGAGCTTCGTGTTCAATGCGACGCGGCTGGTGGCCTGGGTGCTCCCGATCCTGGCCGGGACCATGATCCAGTTCTTCGGCGGCATCCGGCACACGGCGTTGATCCTGGGCAGCGTCTACGCGATCGGGCTGGTGGTGCCGTGGTTCCTGCCGGAGACCAAGGACGTGCCGCTGCCCGAATAGATCATTCCGCGCCGGCTGGAGCGCCGGACGCTCCGCGGTCCGCCGCCGGAAGAGCGGGGACGTGTGCCAACGGCGGCAAAGACCGACAGCGCCGGCGGCCCGGTGCCGGTCCTCAGGGTGGAGTGATGAACGGATGACGGACCTGTTCGACGGTGCGGGTGGCACCGTGGTGCTGGCACCCGGCGCAACGCTGCTGGCCGGGTTCGCGCGCGGCGATGATCGCGACGTGCTCGCTGCAGTGGCCGATGTCGCGGGCCGCTCGCCCTTCCGCCACATGGTCACGCCCGGCGGCTGGCGGATGTCGGTGGCGATGACGAGTTGCGGGCACCTGGGCTGGGTCGCCGACCGGAAGGGCTATCGTTACGATCCGCTCGATCCCGACACCGGCACGGCCTGGCCGGCGATGCCGCCGGCCTTGCGGGACCTCGCTGCGCGCGCCGCCGCCGCCGCCGGGTTCAGCGGCTTCGTGCCCGACACCTGCCTGGTGAACCGCTACGAGCCGGGATCAAGACTGTCGCTCCACCAGGATCGCGACGAGCGGGCCTTCGACGCGCCGATCGTCTCTGTCTCGCTCGGCCTGCCGGCCACCTTCCTGTGGGGCGGCCTGACGCGCGCGGCACGGCCGCGGCGGGTGCGCCTGACCCACGGCGACGTCGTCGTCTGGGGCGGTCCGGCGCGCATGACCTTCCATGGCGTCGACGTCCTGCCCGGCGGCGCGCACGAAGCGACCGGCTCCGTCCGCTACAACCTGACCTTCAGGCAGGCAGGTTGAACAGGTCGCTCCCGCCGCGCGTCGCGGCATTAGGTGGTCGCTGCGCCGGGAAGGCGGCACCGGCGAGGCCGACGTGTGACGGAGCTTCAAGGTGACCGGCCCGACCCTGCCGGACACACCGGCACGGATCGGACCGGCTGCCGCCGCAGTGACCCTGGTGCCGGCTGAAGCCGCATCGCGCGCCCGGGAGACGAACCCTCGGAAATACTGCATGGACGCCGTCGTGGTCCCGGCGCGATACCGGGCAGACAGACCGGGGATGCCTGCATGACCACACGCTCCGCCTTTGCCGCGACTGGTCTCGCGATTGCCCTTGCGGGCTGTGCCACCGTGCTTGCGCCGTCCGCCTTCGACGCCAACCGCCCCGAGTTGCAGCCGGAGGTCTTCTTTGCCGGTGCGACCGCGTCCACGGGCGTGCTGGAGACCGCTTCCGGCGCCCCAAGCCGCCAGTTCCACGTCGCGGGAACCGGCGAGGTGACGGCGGATGGTGCCGTGCGGTTGAGCCAGAGCATCGTGTTCGGCGACGATGCCCCGCAGCGTCGCACCTGGCTGCTGCGGCGCCTCGACGCCCACCATTACGCCGGCACCCTGACCGATGCGTCCGGGCCGGTCAGGGCCGAGGCGTACGGCAACCTGTTCCACCTGCGCTACGCGATGAGGCACCCGTTCGCGGGCTTGATGGAGCAGTGGCTCTACCTCCAGCCGGACGGCCGCACGGTGCTGAACGAGGCCACCGTGCGCGTGGCAGGGATCGTCGTCGCCCACCTGTCCGAACGGATCAGCCACGAGGCGCGCTGAGCGGGCCGCAACGGCAGCGCGGCCGACACGTCGATGGGGCATCCGGCTGGCGTCCGGGTGAAGTTCGACACGATTCGGTCGCCGGCGGACGCTCCAGACTGGCGTCACGGGTCAGGACCACGTCGTGGAACATGCCGCACGGGACAGCCTGATGCCAGCGGCCTTGAGTTCTGACCTGTCAGGAAGCAAGGCTGGGCTCTGCCCAGACCCGCCAGGGGCGAGCCGCCCCTGGACCGGCTTTACTGAAGTATTGGATTCCAAAGGCGAGCCTTTGGCGGAGTTTGAGGCAGAGCCTCAACCTTGCTTGCTTTACCGGTCATTTCAAAGGGCCATTGGTATGAGCGTCAGGCGGCACTGATCTGGCCGGCGGTGAGGGTTGCGCCGAACAGGGTGATCCTGGTGCCGTCGCCGAGTGTCAGGGCAGTGCCGAACGCGCCGGTGGTCGCGGTCCTAAGTGCGGCGGCGGCGTCGGCCGCGGTGAAGCCGCCGGTCAGGACGAGGTGGTCCGACGGCTTGAAGCCGATGATGTCCGCGCCGCCGCCCTGGCCTTTGGTGTCCGAGTAGGTGTCCGCGCCGCCGCCGGCAAAGGCGGTGAGGTGGCCGAGGCCGAGGTTGACCCGGGTGGCGCCGAGGCCCTCGACGATCAGCGCGGGGCCGGCGCCGGTGCTGAACGTGTCGGCGGTGGAGGGGCCGCCGAACGCGGTGTCGTTGCTCGTCAGGGCGAATGTGTTGGCGCCGGAGCCTCCGACCAGGGTGTCGCTGCCGGTGGTGCTGCCCGCGAGCGCGTTGGTGCCGGACCCGCCGTAGATCAGCGCGTGGCTGCCCGCGCCGCCAGCCAGGGTGGCGTTGCCGGTGCCCGCGACCAGGATGCTGTTGGTGCCGCCGCCGGTCAGGACGTCGGCGCCGGCGCCGCCGTAGAGGATGTCTGTGCCGGTGCCGCCGCCCGCGGTGTCGCTGCCGGCGCCGGCCACGAAGGTCAGGGCGCCCGAGCCGCCGGTGACGCTGGCCAAGGCGCCGGAGGCGAACACGAGGTCGCTGCCGCCGCCGGCCTGGATGGTGTCGGCGCCGTGGCTGTTGACGACGTCATCGCCGGTGTCCTGCAGCACGAGCGTGCCGCCGCTGAGCGTCACGCCGGAGATGGTGCCGCCCAAGTGCACCACCGCGGTGCCGCCGACGACCATCGTGCTGGTGGCGGTGGCGCCGGCGGAGACGACCTGGGTGCCGCCGGCGTTGACCACGGTGGCGGTGGCGATGCCGCCCGCGCTGACCACCTGGAAGCCGCCGCTGTTCACCACCGTGGCGCCGGCGCTGCCGGTGGCGAGGACGAACTGCTCGCTGTTGACGCCACTGGTCATGGTGCCGTGCGCCATGCCACCGGAGACGACCTCCTGGCCGCCGTTGTTCAGCACGGTGCCGTCGGTCATGCCTCCGGCGTAGACGAAGTCGGCGCTGCCCCCGTTCACCGTGGTGCCGATCGTTGCGCCGGAGACGATCACCTGGCCGCCGCTGCTGGCGATGCTGGCGCTGGCCGTGCCGCCGATCTCGACCGCTTCCGCGCTGCCGCCGTTCAGCACCGTCGTCGCCGTGGAGACGCCGCCGGCATCGACGAACTCGGTGCCGCCGGCCACGGTGGTGGCGGTGGTGGCGGTGGTGGCGCCGCCGGAGTGGACAGACTGCTCACTGCCTATGCTCAGCGTGGAGCCGAGCGCCTTGCCGCCGGCGTAGACGAGCTCAACGCCGCCGTTGGTCACCTGGGTGGCCGTGGCGGTGCCGCCGGACAGGACGTCGAACCCGCCGCTGCCGACGCCGGTGGCGCCGGCGCTGCCACCCGAATAGACGAACAGGCTGCCGCCGGCATTGACCGCGGTGCCGGATGCCGTGCCGCCGGCGTAGACGTTGACGAAGCCGCTGTTGTTCACCGTGGTGGCGAACGCCGCGCCGGAGTCGAAAAAGACGCCGCTGGTGTTGACCACGGTGCCGCTGGCGGTGCCGCCAGCCAGGAGGAGCTCGCGGTCCCCGCTGCCAAGCATGAGGCCGGCGCTGGTCTGACCGGAGCTTACCGTGTAGGTCGTCATCGCGAATCCTGTTCGTTGGTGGTGGGGAGAGGACCGGCGCCTCGGGGGGGGCGCGGACCGGACCAGGGCAGGCCACAGCCCGAGCCGCCGCGGGTGATGCGGGCGGGGCCTACCCTGCGCTGACCTGGGCGGCGTTCAGGCTCGCCACGCCGACCAGGGTGAGCGTCGTGCCGTCGGGCAGGCTCAGCCGGGTGCCGAAGCTGCCGTGGGTCGCCGATGCCAGGGCCGCCGTCGTGTCGACCGTCCCGGTCAGCCTGTACAGGGTCAGGTGGTCCGCCGCGCTGAAGCCCACGATCGTGGCCGCGCCGCCCTGGCCGCCGAACACCTCGAACAGGCTCTGGCCCTTGCCGCAGAACACGGTCGTGGTGCCGCCGGAGAGGTCGACGGTGTCGTCGCCGTTGCCCTCGACCACGGTGCCGCCGGCATTGAGGCCGAAGAAGTCCGAACTGTCCGCAGCGCCGCCGAAGGCAAGCTCGCCGCCACTCTCGCTGGAAAACTCGTTGCCGCCGGTACCGCCCACCATGGTGTCGCCGCCGCCGCCGCCGCCCTCGAAGGCGTCGTAGCCGGCACCGCCGTATAGCAGCGCGGAATTGCCCAGGCCGCCGGACAGGGTCGCGTTGCCGCTGCCCGCGACCAGGATGCTGGTCTTGCCCGAGGCGCCGGTCAGCTCGTTCTCGCCGGAGCCGCCGTACAGGACGTTGCTGCCGGAGCCGCCGCCGACGGTGTAGCTGCCGCTGCCGGCGACGAAGGTCAGGCTGCCCACGCCGCCATAGACCCTGGCCGAGGCGCCGGAGGCGAACACGGTGTCGCCGCCGCTGCCCGCCTCGATGGTGTCGTTGCCCTGGCTGAGGATGACGTCGCTGCCGGAGTCGCGGAGCTGGACGAAACCGCCGCTGACGGTCAGGCCGGAGATCGTGCCGCCGGAAGTGACGTACACCGCGCCGCCGCTGCCCGCCATGGTGGCGGAGGCCGTGCCGCCGGACTGGACGATCTGCCGGCCGCCGGCCTTGGCCACCGTGCCGATGGCCGTGCCGCCGGCGATCAGGTCCTCGGTGCTGTAGCCGGTGATCATGGCGCCGGTGTCCGTGCCGCCTGACACGAGGTCGACACCGCCGGACAGCAGCACCGTGCCGCTGGCCTGGCCGCCGGAGTTGACCAGGATGTAGCCGCTGGTCACCGAGGTGTTGATCGACACGCCGCCGGCCCTGACGATCTCGAAGCTGGTGATGCCCGCGACGGCAGTGGACTTGGCGACGCCGCCGGAGAGGACGAGCGCGAAGCCGCCGGCGAGCGAGGTCGCGACCGCGGTGCCGCCCGCGGAGACGGTGAGGAAGCCGCCGGTCACGCTGGTGGCGCTCGCGGTGCCGCCGTACTGCACGCCCAGGGTGCCGCCCGGCACCGTCGCGGCCAGCGCGGTGCCGCCGGCGAACACCAGCGCCGTGTCGGCGTCGTTCAGGGTGAGGCCGCGGCTGGTCTGGCCGGCGCTGATGGTGGTGACGGTCATGCGGGGTCCTGTGCGGTGGTCTGGCCAGTGGCGGCGGGCGGGAAGCCGGGCAGGCGGCGCAGGGTGGCGCGGACGTGCTCGGGGGTGATCAGGCGGGTGCACTCGAACTGGCGCGGCGTGTTCGCCTGGCGCGGGCACCACAGGAAGTCGGCGTGCTCGAAGCGGTGGCGCGCGTCGTTCCAGCAGGAGTTGCAGGCGTGGTAGTTGATGACGCGGTACGGGGTCGCGAACTCGTTGTGCGGGTGGGTGAAGCCGCTGATCATCACCACCGGGCAGCCCGCTGCCCAGGCCAGCCAGGCCAGCCCGCTCGACAGGCCGACGAAGCCCGCCGCGTGGCGCAGCAGCCGGGCGCGCTCGACCAGGGGCAGGTCGCCGGTGAGGTCCTCGGCGCCGTGCGGGATGTGGGTCCACACCAGGCCGTGGCCGTGCGCGGGCTTCTGGTCGATGCACAGCACCCGGTAGCCGGCGTCGCGCGGGAAGGCCACGACCTCGCGCCAGCCGTTCGGGTTGTTCCAGTATTTCGCCTGTGACGAACTCTGCACGGCGATGCAGACATAGGGCTCGGCGATCGCGCGGCTCTCGTCGGGCAGCGCCAGGCGGGGCGGCTCCTCTGCGGGGTCGACGCCGAGGATGTGGCTGGCGGTGCGGTGCAGGCCGACGAGGCGGAAGTCGCAGGGCTGCCACACGCACTCCGCGTCGTCGAAGAACAGGCCGAGGCTGTAGGTGGCGTAGAACCGTTCCGGCTCGACGTCCTCGTGGGGAACAAAATGAATATCGGGGTAGGCGCCGCGCAGCAGCGGAATGATCAGCGCCGACATCGCGCAGGTCAGGCGGCAGCCGTGCGCCACGGCGAAGCGCGCGGCGTAGGGGAACCAGGCGAGCACGTCGCCGAGCGTGCCGACCGGGAACTGCACCAGCACCTCGCGGCCGCGCGCGTCGTAGTCGTGGGACAGCACCGGCTGCGCGGCGCCCGCGGCGTCGAGCGACTCGACCTCGATGCGGAAGCGGACGAACCAGCGCTTGGCGCTGTTGACGAAGGCGCCCTGGTTGTCGCTGCGGAACAGGACGTTGCCGGTGTCGAGGTCGCGCAGGGTGACGCGCCACGCGCCCTCGGACAGGGTGGGCAGCAGCACGCGGGCGCCGAGGTTGAAGTCGAAGCGCAGGCCGCGCGGGCCGTGCTGCGTCGGCGTGTCGGCGGCGGGCGGGTAGCTCTGGGCGGCGGGCGCGGGAGGGTCGGCGGGCGGCATGGCGCTGTGCACGGACGCTCCCGACGACTGGCGGGGCGGGTATCCCACAGCAAAGGGGCGGTTGCCAGCCCGGGGCGGACGTGTGGCGCCGCGCGGCGGCCCTCCGGAACGGCCGGCCAAGCAGGCAAGGTTGAGGCTCTGCCTCAAACTCCGCCAAAGGCTCGCCTTTGGAATCCATTACTTAAGTGAAGCCGGTCCAGGGGGGGCTTCCCCCCTGGCGGGTCTGGGCAGAGCCCAGCCTTGCCTGCTGACAGGCCGATGTGAGGCAGCCGGCCGTTGGCGTGGCGCTCAGCGCGTGAGGTAGTCGATCATGGTGATGCCGAACAGGATCGCCAGCCAGAAGAAGCCGAGGATGGAGAACAGGCGGATCAGCGGCGGGGCGTGGGTCAACTCCATCGAGAAGGTCAGTACGATGACCACCATGACCGCGGCGATGCCCAGCTCGACGTAGCCGCAGGCGCGGAACGGCGTGGTCATCGCCAGCAGGACCTCGACCGCGAGCAGACACAACAGCACGCCGGTGGTGATCACCGGGCCGCGCATGACCTCGCGCACCTTGGGGTCGATGTCGCGCAGCGCGGCGAGGCCGGGCAGCGGGACCATCAGCGATTCACCAGGTAGAGGCTCGGGTAGACGATCAGCCAGACCAGGTCGATGAAGTGCCAGTACAGGCCGGTGATCTCGACCCGGTTCTGGTGGCGGGCGAGGTAGTGCGGGCGGCTGACCAGCCAGGCCATCGCCCAGACGATGCCGATGCCGATGGTCAGGTGGCCGAAGTGCAGGATCGTGGTGACCCAGTAGAGGTTGACGAAGAGCTGCGAGGCGCCGTCCGAGCCCAGCTCGTAGGGGCGCTTGAGGAAGGGCGTCATGTGCTCGACGTAGTCGACGTAGTACTCGTAGCTCTTGAGCAGCAGGAAGCCCGCGCCGAGCGCCCCGGTGACGAACAGGCAGCGTGTGACGTCGCGGGCGCGGCCGAGCTTGGACATCTCGATGGCGCCGGTCATCACCAGCGACGAGGTGATGAGGATCACGGTGTTGACGCCGCCGATCCACAGCTTGAGGTGCTGGGCGGCGGCCTGCACCGAGTCGGGGTGCAGGGTGCGCAGCACCAGGGCGGTGACGAGCAGGCCGGAGAACAGCAGCAGCTCGGTGATCAGCCAGGCCCACATGCCCAGCTCCGCGGAGAGGCGCTGCTGGGCGACGTTGGTGAACTGCTCGTGCAGCTCGACGCCGACCGCAGGGTTGTCGGCGTAGGCCAGCGCGCTGGGCTCGAACCGCTCCGACTTACCCACGCTCTGCCACCTGGTTGGGGTAGTCGTAGGCCTCGAAGTCGACGATCGGCGGCGTGAGGAAGTTGTGCTTGGGCGGCGGCGAGGAGGTGGTCCACTCCAGGCCCTTGGCACCCCAGGGATTGTCGGGCGCGCGCTTGCCGAACCACAGCGACCAGGTGAGATAGACCATCGGAAAGATGTAGCCGATGGCGAGGATGGTGGAGCCGGCGGAGCTCATGATGTTGAGGAGCTGGTACTCTGGCGAATACTGGTGGTAGCGGCGCGGCATGCCCAGGTAGCCGAGCAGGAACTGCGGGAAGAAGGTCGTGTTGAAGCCGATGAAGATCAGGAACGCGCCGACGCGACCCCAGGCCTCGGGGTACATGCGGCCGGTGAACTTCGGCCACCAGTAGTGCAGGCCGCCGAGGAAGGCGAGCACGGTGCCGCCGACCATGATGTAGTGGAAGTGCGCGACCACGAAGTAGGTGTCGTGCAGGTGCTCGTCGATGGCGAGGGAGGCGAGGAACAGGCCGGTCAGCCCGCCGATCACGAACAGGCCGATGTAGCCCATGGCGTAGAGCATCGGCGTGTCCAGCCGCAGGTCGCCTTTGTGGATGGTCGCGGTCCAGTTGTAGACCTTGACCGCAGACGGCACGGCGACGGCGAAGCTCAGCAGCGAGAACACCACGGCGGCGGTCTCGCTCTCGCCGTTGACGAACATGTGGTGGCCCCAGACGAAGAAGGTGATCGAGGCCAGGCCGATCGTCGCGTAGGCGATGAACTTGTAGCCGAAGATCTTTTTCTGGCTGAACGCGGTGATCAGCTCGTTCATCACGCCCATGCCGGGCAGCACCATGATGTAGACGGCGGGGTGGGAGTAGAACCAGAACAGGTGCTCAAACAGCACCGGGTCGCCGCCGAGCGCCGGGTCGAACACGCCGATGTGGAACGCGCGCTCCATCACCAGCAAGATCAGGGCGATGGTGATCACCGGGGTGGCGAGCAGGAAGATCAGGCTGGTGGCGTAGATCGCCCAGACGAACAGCGGCATGCGGAACCAGGTCATGCCGGGCGCGCGCATGGTGTGCACGGTGACGACGAAGTTCAGGCCCGACAGGATCGAGGAGAAGCCCACGATGATGACGCCGATGAGCGCGGGCACGACGTAGGTGTTGGAGAAGGTGGTGGAGAACGGCGCGTAGAACGTCCATCCCGTGTCGATGCCGCCGACCACCAGCACCACCATGGTGAACAGCGCGCCGAGCATGAACACCCACCAGCTCAGCAGGTTGAGCTTGGGAAACGCCAAGTCCTTGGCCCCGATCATCAGCGGGATCAGAAAGTTGCCGAAGGTGTTGGGGATCGAGGGGATCAGGAAGAACCACACCATGATGACCCCGTGCAGGGTGAACATCTTGTTGTAGGTGTCGTTGGTGAAGATCTGGCCGTTGGGCACCACCAGCGACAGGCGCACCGCGCCGGCGGCGAGCGCGCCGAGGAGGAAGAACGCGGTGATCGAGGCGAGATAGAGCAGGCCGATGCGCTTGTGGTCGACGGTGAACAGCCACGAGCGGATGGTGTGCTCGTCGTGGAGGTAGTCGCGCGGGCGATGCAGCGTCGGGCGCGCGGTGCTGGCGTCGCGCAGGGCGATGTCGGACGGGCTCATCGAGACTGCTCCCCGGGGCTGGCGGAACTCTGGTTGGCGGCCTGCTGGCGGCCGGAGGACTGGCTTCCGGGCTGGCCGAACGCCTTGACGTAGGCGACGAGCTTGAGCAGGTCGTCCTCGGCGATGATGCCGTTGAAGCTGGGCATGACCTGCTTGTAGCCGGCGATCTTGTTGTGGTCGGGGTTGAGGATCTTGTCGCGGATGTAGGTGTCGTCGGCGAAGATCGTGCGGCCGTCCTCTAGCGGCACCGGCGAGCCGGCGAGGCCGACCAGCGAGGGCGCGCGCACCGTCGCCGTGCCGGCGTGGCAGCCGGCGCAGCCGTCGGCGGTGAACAGGCGCGCGCCTGCCGCCGCCATGGACTGCGAGCCGCCGTTGCTGCTGAGCCAGTCCTCGTAGGCGGCGGGCTCCATCACGGTGAGCAGGCCGTCCATCGCGGAGTGGTCCGTGCCGCAGTACTCGGAGCAGAACAGGCGGTAGGTGCCGGCGTGGCTGGCGTTGAACCACAGCTCGGTGTAGCGGCCGGGCAGGGTCTCCATCTGGATGCGCAGGGCGGGGATGTAGAGGCCGTGGATCACGTCCTGGCTGATCATGCGGATCAGCACGGGCTGGTTGACGGGCACGTGCAGGTCGTTGATCTCCGCCTGGCCGCCGGGGTGCTGGAACTTCCACATCCACTGCCGGCCGACGGCGCTGATCTCCATGGCGCCGGCCGGCGGGTGCTTGTGGGTGTCGAACAGCCGCGCCGCCCAGACGAAGAAGAACAGGGTGAGCAGGAACGGGACGATCATCCAGGTCATCTCGATGAGGCTGGAGCGCTCGTCGCTGTTGGTGCGGTCGACGACCTTGCCGACGCGGTAGCGGATCGCGAACCAGGTGATGCCGACGAAGATCGGCGCGGTCAGCAGCACCGTGAGCACCGTGAACGCGATGATGAGGTGGTCGGTCTCCGCGGCGCTCGCGGAGGCGGCGAGCGGCCAGAGGGCCAGGGGGTAGTCGCTCGGCTTCATGCTCTGGGTCCTGGAGCGCGCGGGGCGCGGCGGCGCTTGGCTTGGAGAGCGGCGGCGGCGGTCATCGCGCGCCTGCCGCGGGGCGGGGCGCGCCTGCCGCGGGGCGGGGCGCGCCTGCCGTGGGGCGGGGCGCGCCTGCCGTGGGGCTGGGCGCCGGGTCGGGGCTGCCCTGGCCGCTGCCGAGAGGGGTTTCCTGGGTGACGTCCGGTTCCGGGCCGGGGCGGGTGCGCCCGCGCGGGTCGGCGCGGGTCAGGCCGGGAGTGTCGAGCGTGCGGCCGGCAACCAGGGTCATCGCGTCCTCGATCGGGATGCGCGCCTGGGCATGGCTGTCGTCAGTGTAGGCGTAGCCGCTGAGCTTGCCGATCTCGCGGCCGCGCTCGTTGTTGAGGTCGGTGTAGGCGTCGACCTGGAGGTGCGGGCCGGGGACCTCGACCGGGGCGGTCTGCACCGCGGTGAGCTTCGGCTGGCTGGCGCGGTCGCTGGAGCGCCACACGCCGAGCAGCCCCATCATGCCGAACACCGCCGCCAGCGCCACCGCGGCGAACAGCGCCATGATGCGGTGCACGTTGCCGGTGGTGACGTCCTCGGTCTCGTGGCCGGCCTCGCGCGACTCTGCGCTGGGCGGCGTGGCGGGGCTGCCGCGGCCGGTCTCCGAGCCGTGCTCGCCGTAGTCCCAGTCCTGGGGCTCGCTGTGACCGATCCTGGGGTCGACGTGGCCGCGCAGGTTGGCGCCCTCTGCGGCCGGGCTGGCTCCGGGGGCCGGCGCGTCCTTGGGGCGGCCTCGCCCAAGCAGCGCCGCGCTGCCGAGCAGGGCGCCGCCGGCCGCGGCCCAGGCAGCGAGCAAGCCGGCGCCGGTGCGGGCGGCGCGGGCCGGGATGCCGGGTGTCCTGCTCATGCCGAGGGCCCCTGGCCTGTCAGCAAGCAAGGCCGGGCTCTGCCCAGACCCGCCAGGGGGGAGGCCCCCCCTGGACCGGCTTTCTTTAAGTAATGGATTCCAAAGGCGAGCCTTTGGCGGAGTTTGAGGCAGAGCCTCAACCTTGCTTGCTTCATGCCGGCTCCGCCACGATTCGCCCACGCGTCAGGACCAGCAGGGCGCAGAGCACGCCGCCGATGCCGGCCAGGCCCAGCAGGTCCGCCAGCGACAGGGTGAACGCGCCGCGGAACGACGGGGTGATCAGCCACAGCGTCTCCACGAGGTGCATCAGCAGCACCAGCCCGGCGAGGCCGGCCAGCACGCGGGCGTCGCGCGCCAGGCGCGGCACGGTGGCGGCGAGCAGCGGCACCAGGAAGGCGAGCAGGCCGAACCACTCCGCGGCGCGGCCGAGGCCGGCGTCGCGCTGCTGGTACCAGACGATCTCGCGCGGCAGGTTGGCGGACCAGATCACCAGGTACTGGTTGAACTGCAGGAACATCCAGGCGGCGAGCAGCCAGAGCAGGGTCGCGATCACCGAGCCAGGCAGGCCGGGCGCCCCGGGCGCCGCGGCAGGGGCGCGTGCGGCAGCGCGCGGCAGGGCAGCGAGCAGCACCGCGGCGGAAAACGCGATGCCGCACTGCGACGCGATCAGCACCAGGCCGTAGGCGGTGGAATTCAGGCCCGGGGCCACCGCCATCGCCAGGTCCATGGCCAGCAGGGTGGCGGCGAACAGGTGCACGACGAGGCCGAGCAGCGCCAGGGCGCGGGGGCGTCCGGGGCGCAGGAACAGCAGGGCCAGCGCGCTCCACACCAGCAGCACCGCCACCACCCGCAGCGAGCGCGCCCCGGGCGAGTACCAGCTGCCGCCGAAGCCGTGGCGCGACGAGGCCGGGCCGTACAGCCCGGCCTGGGCGAGAAGCACCGGGATCGCCAGCAGCGCCACCGGCGGCAGCGCCACCAGCAGCAGCCGCAGCGACGGCGCCAGCGTCAGCGGCAGGCGCGGCACGGCGGGGCCCTCGCCGAGGCCGAGGCCGGCCTCGTCGGCGGGCAGGGCGCGGGCGAGGTCGCAGGCCATCACCAGCGGCAGGGCGCCGGCCGGCAGCGCCAGCCAGAACAGCCACGCCGCCAGGTAGGACGGCATCACCGGGCCGGCGGACAGCGCGGCGAGCAGCGCGATGCACAGCAGGGCGGCCACGCCCACGCCGAGGCAGGCCGGCACTGCGCGCCTCACTGGCCGCCGCCGGACATGGTGGCGGGCGGCAGGCTGTTGCGGTTGGTGCCGGGCGCCGTCGCGGTGGTGGCGCCGATCGGCGCGTCGGGCTGCACCACGCTGTTGGCCTCCGGCGGCTCCACCGGGGCGTTGTCCAGCTTGGCGCGCTCGGCCGGGGCCAGGGAGGCGACGGCGACGCCGCGCGAGAGCTGGAGCGCGCGGATGTAGCTGGCGATCGCCCAGCGGTCGGCGGGCGCCACCCGGTCGGCGTGGCTGTACATCGCGCCGCGGCCGTAGGTGATGGTATCGTAGATGGTCTGCGCGCTGATGCGGCGCATCTGGTCGCTGGCGAAGTCAGGCGGCTGCGGGAAGCCGCGCTGCACGATGATGCCCTGGCCGTCGCCGGCGCGGCCGTGGCAGGGCGTGCAGAAGATGTTGTAGCGCTGGTGGCCGCGCTCGACCATCTCGGCGGTGATCACCGCAGGCTGCGCCACCGGGACGTTGGGCTCGGCGCGCGGCACCGTGCCGGCAACGGGAAGGCGCATGGTCTGCCCGTTGGGGAAGAAATTGCTGCGGTCCCAGTTGTCGGACTTGGCCTGGCTATACATGTTGGCGCGCTTGCAGCCGCCGAGCGACAGCGACACCGCCAGGACAGCAAGGAACAAGCAGGGCTGGGCTCTCCCTCCGCTGCCCATTCCAACGGCCCAGGCGGGCCGTCGGAACCTTTGGGCAGCTCCGCCCAGACCCGCCAGGGGAGAGCCCCCCCCTGGACCGGCCTTACTCAAGTATTGGATTCCAAAGGCGAGCCTTTGGCGGAGTTTGAGGCAGAGCCTCAACCTTCCTTTCTTCATCGTGGCACCCTGTGCACGGCGATCGGCGCCAGCGTCAGCCCGCCCAGGCAGCGTTCCGCCTCGGCCGGGTCGAAGCGCTTGCCCTTGCCCTCGACGGCCACGAAGTAGCGGTCCTGCGAGGCCCGGTCGAAGCCGGGGATGTTGAAGGACGGGTGGTTCAGCGTCGGCAGCCGGTTGAGGATCAGCAGCAGCAGCACCACGGCCGACGCCGCCATCAGCGCCGCGAACGAGGCGGTCGGCACCACATAGGACGGCCACGAGAAGCGCGGCCGGCCACCGATGTTGAACACGTAGTCGAAGCCGTTGGCATACAGGCACATGCCCATCATCAGCACGCCGCCCAGCGCCCCGCCGGACACCGCGTAGCGGCGCATCGAGCCGCCGCGCAGGCCGAGCGCCTCGGTGACGCCGGGCACCGGCACCGGGGAGTAGGTGTCGATCCTGCTGTCGGGCAGGGCGCGCACGGCACGCACGGCGGCCATCAGCGCGACCGGGCTGGCGAACTCCGCGCTCACCCCCCAGAGGGGAGCATCCTCCTCCTCGCCGTGCGGGCTAGACATGGCCGGGACTCGCGGGTGCCACGCCGGACAGGGCGCCTCCCGGTCGCGCGCCGCCCGGCGAGCCGGGACCGCCGCGGCGCTGCGGCGTCGCGTCAGGGCGGGCGGAGTCGCCGGCCGTCTGCCAGGTGGTCTCGACCCGGCGCACGTCGAGGATGGAGAGCGCCGGCAGGTAGCGCAGCGACAGCAGCAGCAGGGTGAGCAGTAGGCCAAAAGAGCCGGCGAAGGTGGCCAGCTCCCAGATGTTCATTGTGTACTCCTGCGCGGAGGAAGGCAGGAAGTCGTGCTGCAGGGTGGTCACGATGATCATGAAGTGCTCGGACCACATCGCCAGCAGCACCAGGAAGCCGACGGCGCCGATCGCCAGGGCGGAGCGGCGCAGCGCGGGCAGCCAGAACGCCTGCACCGAGACGAAGCCGAGCAGCACCAGCGCCCAGAACGACCAGGCGTGCGAGCCGCCGAGGCGGCGCATCAGCACCTCGCGGTCGAAGGAGTCGCCGCCGGTCAGGGTGCCGAGCGCCTCGAACGCGCTGCAGTAGATGTGCGCCAGCCCGAGGCCGAGCAGCATCAGCGCCAGCAATTCCAGGTGGCGCCGGGTGATCAGCGCCTCGAGCCCGAAGGCGGCGCGCACCACGGTAGCGGTCAGGGCCAGCGCGGCGGCGCCGGACAGCAGGGCGACGACGACGAAGGAGACGGGCTCCAGCGTATCGTGCCAGCCGGGCTCGACCGTTCCTGCGAACATCACGGCGGCGCCGGTCTGCAGCGACAGCACGACCAGGAGCGCGAGGACGGCGAGGATGCGCGACGCCTCGGTCCAGCGGCGCCAGTGCACCGCGGAGCCGCGCCAGCCGAGCGAGGCGATGCCGTAGAGCTGGGCGCGCAGCAGGGCCATCTTCCAGTCGGGGTCGGAGGCGGCGGGCTGGCCGCGGGCGGCGGCGCGGGCGGCCATGCCGCGCAGGCGCTCGCTGGCGCGGTCGCGCAGCGTGGCGAGGTCGGGCAGCAGGTTGAGGAACCACACGCCGCCGGCCACGCCCAGGAAGCTCAGGATGTCGATCGCATCCCAGTACAACGGCGAGCGGAACTGCGGCCACAGCAGGAAGGTGTTGGGGTACGGCAGGTTCCAGTAGAAATACCAGGGCCGGCCGAGGTGGATGATCGGGTAGGTGCCGGCGCCCACCGCCGACAGGATCGCCACCGTGTCGGCCAAGCGACTCAGCGCGGAGCGGGCGGGCATCCCCGCCAGCAGCAGCACCGAGGAGACGGCGATGCTGCCGCAGGCGGTGCCGATCCAGAAATCGTAGCCGACGATGTCGAGCGCCCAGGTGATCGGGACGTTGTTGCCCCACATCCCCACGCCGTACCAGAGCACGAAGAACAGCACGATCGCCAGCACGCCCATCAGGCCCATGGCGCCGGCCATCGCCAGCCACCAGCGCAGCCCCAGCGCGTGGTCGAGCGCCATGCCGGCGAGGTCGCGCCCGCCAGGACCCTGAGCGGTGAGCGGCGAGGCGTCGTGCGCGCCGCTGTGGAAGCGGGGGCCGTCGGCGGTCATGTCGCTGGGCATGTCAGGGGCACCGTGGAGGAAAGGAAGGCCAGGGCTCTGCCCCATCGCTTGGAAACGGGGACCCGCCAGGGGCAGAGCCCCTGGACCGGCGCAAATTCAGGCCTGCGGCACACCGCCAAGCGTTGAGGCTTGCTTCAAACAATGGGTTTCCAAAGGCTCCGCCTTTGGCGGGTCCAGGGCAGAGCCCTGGCCTTCCTTGCCTGCCTCTCGCCGCCATCTTAGCCCTCCCCGGCGGCAGGGCCGCGCTCGGCCAGGTAGGTCGTGCGCGGCCGCAGGTTCAGCTCGCCCAGCAGCGCGTAGTTGCGCGCGTCGGCGCGGGCGGCGCGGACCTCGGAGCCGTGGTCGCGCAGGTCGCCAAAGTGGATGGCGCGGGTCGGGCAGGCGGTCTGGCAGGCGGTCCTGACCCGGCCGTCGGGGATCGGCTTGAGCGTCTTGTCGGAGTCGATGCGCGCCTCGGCGATGCGCTGCACGCAGTAGGTGCACTTCTCCATCACGCCGCGCGAGCGGACGCTGACCTCGGGGTTGTTGCGCGCCTGGACGGAGGGCGCCTCGCCGCCGGTGTAGTCGAGGTAGTTGAAGCGGCGGACCTTGTAGGGGCAGTAGCCGGAGCAGGCGCGGGTGCCGACGCAGCGGTTGTAGACCATGAGGTTCAGGCCCTCGTGGTCGTGCAGCGTCGCCTCCACCGGGCAGCCGACCTCGCAGGGCGCGTCCTCGCAATGCATGCAGGGCACCGGCTGGAAGTGGGTGGCGGGCTGCTCGGCCTCGCCCTCCCAGTAGCGGTCGATGCGCAGCCAGTGCATGTCGCGGCCCAGCGCCACCTCCTCGCGGCCGACCACGGGGATGTTGTTCTCGCTCTGGCAGGCGACCACGCAGGCGTTGCAGCCGATGCAGGAGTCGAGGTCGATCACCATGCCCCATGCGCGGCGGTCCGCGTCGTCGTCGGCGTACACCTTGTCCGGGTAGAGCGAGGGCGCGGTCGGGCCGGGGTCGCCGGTGTGCGGGTCGCCGTACGCCGGGTCGCCAACCGGCGCCGCGTCCACGGCCTGCACCCGGATGAAGTCGTGGCCCTCCATCGAGCCGTGGTCCTGGGTGGTGGCCACGCGCATGTGGCGGCCCAGCTTCGTGAGCGTGACGCCGGCGGTCTGGGTGGGGGAGGCGGCGATGCGCAGCGTCGAGGCGGTGAAGCCGAGGTTGGTGGAGAGCAGGTCCGGCGGCACGTGGCCGTAGCCGAGCGTGAGCGTGGCGGTGTCGGGCGCCTGGCCGGGGGTGATCCACACCGGACCCTCGACGCGGCGACCATCGGCCTCCAGTGCCACGACGTCGCCGTTGGCCAGGCGCTCTCGGGCGGCGAGGCTGGGCGAGACGGCGACGACGTTGTCCCAGACGACCTTGTTCAGCGGGCGAGGCAGCTCCTGCAGCCAGGCGTTGTTGGCCCAGGCGCCGTCCCAGGCCGAGGGGTCGGGACGGAACAGCACGGTGATGGTGCGCGCGCCGGCTGTGGGCGGCGTGGGCGCCAGGGCGGGCGACGCGGCGGCCGACGGGGCGGCGGGAGCGGCGACAAGCGGGAGGCGGGCGATCTCGTGCTCCGCGGTGTCGGGCACGAAGCCGTCGAGCAGGGCCTGGCGCCAGCGGGCATCGATCGCTGCGTCGTCGCCGGCGCCGCGCCAGGAGTCGTGCCAGTGCGACTCCAGGAGGTCGCGGCCGGAGCGCGGCATCGTGTCGGCGAGCAGCGACAGCACCTCCAGCGCGGAACGGCCGCCGTAGAGCGGGGCGACCGTGGGCTGGATCAGGCCCACCGTGCCGTCCCAGGAGCGGGCGTCGCCCCAGGCTTCCAGCGGGTGCAGCAGCGGCAGGTGCCAGTCCGAGGCGGCGGCGGTCTCGTCGGCGTAAGGGCCGGCGTGGACGCGCAGCGCGACCTGGTTCAGCGCGTCGGCAAAGGCGAGGTCCCCGGGCGCGTCGTACACCGCGTTGGTGTCGAGCATCAGCAGGGTGTGCACCTGGCCGGCGCGCATCGCGTCCACCAGGGAGGCGAGGCTTTCCGCGCTCGCCGCGACCGGCGCGGTGTAGCCGATGGTGTGGCCTGCGTTGCCGAGCACGGCGTTGAGGCGGTGCGCGGCCTCCTGCACGGAGGCGGGCTGCGCCGCGCCGGCGACCACGATCGAACGGCCGCGCGTCGAGGCGAGCGCCGCGCCGGCGCGGGCGCGCCAGGCGGCGACGGGGTCGGCGCCGGCGGCGGCTGGCGCGGCACCAGGGGAGGACAGGTCGGCGAGCAGGCCGGCGGCGAGGGCCGCGATGGCGTCGGGCGTGGCGGCGAGGGGGTGGTCGGCCTTGGCGGAAGTCAGGCTCGGCGTCGGCGAGGCGTCGTGCAGGGCGAGAAGCTTGCCGTCCTTGGCCGCCCTGGCGCGGGCGGTGGTCCAGTCCAGCGCCTGGCCGATCTGCTGCGGGCCGTGGTCGAGGAAGTCGCCGTCGAGCGAGACCACGGCGCTGGCGCGGTCGAAGTGGTAGCGCGGCTGCACGGCGCGGCCGAAGGCGGCGCGGGCGGCGTCGGCGGAGTGGCCGCGGGTGGGGTCCTGGCTGTGCCAGACCATCTCCGGGCAGGCGGCCTGCAGGGCGGCGATGCGGGCCAGCAGGGTGGGCGAGGTCACCGTGCCGGTGAGCAGGCGCAGGCCGGCGCCGCGGTTGGCGCGCAGCACCGCGAACGGGCCGGCGGTCGCGGCGCGGAACGCCTGCCACGACGAGGCGCGGCCTAGGTAGCGCACGGACTGCGAGCGGTCGGGGTCGTACAGGCCGAGAACGGAGGCCTGCGCGAACGGGTCGGTGCCGCCGCGGGTCCAGGGGTGCTCGACGTTGCCGTCGATACGGATCGGGCGGCCGTTGCGGGTGCCGACCAGGACGGGGGTGCCGTAGCCGGCGAGCATGCTGGTGGACGCATACTGCAGGAGATTGCCGACGACGATCCGCTCCGGGTTGCGGACGTAGGGGATCTCCTGGGTGCGGCCGTCCTCGTGGCCGCTGTCGTCGCAGCCGGCGAGTCCGGCCAGCGCGAAGGAGGCGGCCATCACCTTGAGGAAGCGGCGGCGTCCCGGGCCGTCGAGCGTGGGGGCGAGGCGGGCGGCGGCGGGGAACTCCGCCTGCAGGAAGCGCCGGAAGCCCGGGGTGTCGGCGAGCTGGTCGAGCGAGCGCCACATCGCGGGGCCGCCGCCAAGGCCGGGGCGCATCGGCGCGGATGCGGTCTCGGGCACAGGCAGGGGGGCGCTCATCGGTGGCAGATCGAGCAGTCGGTCAGCACCGCTGGGCCGCGGATGCCGTTGTCGTGCACGAGCTTGGCGCCGAGCTTGGCCTGGTCGTCGGCGGGCTGCCACTCCATGTTCCAGACCTCGGCTGCGGGCCGTATCCACTTCTCCGGCGCGCGGTGGCAGTTGATGCAGAACGCCATCTCGAAGGCGTGGGCGCGGTAGGTCATCTGCATCGAGGTCACGTCGCCGTGGCACGTCGAGCAGCCGATGCCCTTGGTCACGTGGATCGAGTGGTTGTAGTACACGTAGTCCGGCAGGCGGTTGACCCGCGTCCAGCGGAGCGGCTCGTCGTTGGCCAGGCTGGCGCGCACCGGGGCCAGCATCTCGGCGTTGGTCCAGATCTGGCTGTGGCAGGTCATGCAGGTCCAGGTCGGCGGGATGCCGGCCGACGCGTTCACCTCGACGGCCTGGTGGCAGTAGCGGCAGTCGATGCCCAGCTCGCCGGAGTGGTGCTTGTGGCTGAACGGCACCGGCTGCACGGGGGCGACGCCGACGGTGGTGCTGTACGACGAGGTCCACACGCCGGCGAACACCAGCAGGCCGAGCGCCAGGCCACCGACCAGGGTGGCGATCCAGAAGCGGAAGATCGCGTCGGCGCCGGGCGCGAAGAGCTGGCGCATCAGCGGCGCCCGCTCGCCGGGGAAGGGCGCGCGTGGGCGGCGAGGCGGCGGGACATGGCAGTCAGGGTCAAGTCGAACCGCCTTTCGCGCGATACAGCATCTCGTGGCTACAGTGTGGCCCCGGGAGCGTCAAATTATGTTCCGTAACTCGCGATCATGCCCCCGTAGGCACCGATTTCCGCCCCAAGCGAGCCGGAGAATGTCGTTCGCGTGGTCCGATATCGCGCAGGTGGGATGGGTCGCGTGCTTGCCTAGGCTGGCTCAGGCGGCGGGCTGCGACAGGGCTGCAACGACCCCGCGAGAGCGGCCAGGATGGCGTCGGGCCGCGGCGCGACGGGGCGGCTTGCAATCGCGGCGGCGCGTGGCTAGAACGCCGCACCACGGAGTGCGGGCGTAGCTCAGGGGTAGAGCACAACCTTGCCAAGGTTGGGGTCGAGGGTTCGAATCCCTTCGCCCGCTCCAGTGATTTCCCTGTTTTGACAATAAGTTAAAGGTCACGAGCCCGGATTTGGACGGACCACCTTTGAAAGGCCTGGAACCAGGGTGGAACCAAGCGGTGCTTACTCGGCAGCAGCAGAGAGTCAAAATGCGGATCGTCCTGCTGGTCGGATCTCTTACCCTCGTCGCCTGCGTCGGCGTTCAAGGGGCTGAGCCAGTCCCTCAGGTATCGAGTGATGAGGTGGTGACGTGCATCATCCACCGCACAGCGCCTGGACAGCCGGCGCTTCCGCCTCGTTGCACCTCAATGCCGCTGCAGGCACCTGCGCCGAGTGAGCCTCGCCAAGCGACGGCTGCAGAACTGATGCGGGCGCCAGCCGCAGCGAAGACACAACCTCAGAACTAATCTGTCTCTGCATGATCGCCGCACCTGACCCCGAGCGCCTAGCTGAGGCCCTGTTGTTCGCCCAGCCCGGCCCGGTGACGGCGGCCATGCTGGCGGTAGTGCTGCCGGAGGGGGCGGACGCGCTGCGGGTGCTCGAGGCGGTGCGGGCGCGCTACGGCGGCCTGGGCGTGGAGCTGGTGGAGGCCGAAGGCGGCTGGATGCTGCGCACGGCGGCGGGCCTGGCGCCGCTGCTGGTGCGGGTGGTGGAGCGGAAGCGGCGTCTGCCGCGGGCGGCGATGGAGGTGCTGGCGGTGGTTGCGTACCACCAGCCGGTGACACGGGCGGAGATCGAGGAGCGGCGCGGGGCGAGCCTGGGGCAGGCGACGCTGGACGCTCTGCTGGAGTCCGGGCTGATCCGGCCGGCGGGGCGGCGCGAGGCGCCGGGGCAGCCGACGCTGTGGGCGACGACGCCGGCGTTCCTGGCGCAGTTCGGGCTGCGCGACCTGCGCGACCTGCCGCGGCGCGAGGACCTGGTGGTCGAGCCGCCCGGGCCGGTGATGGAGGAGCCCATTGCGGCGGCCGCCCCTATCGAGACTACAGCCGATGCCGCCGTGGAAGGGCAACAGAACTAGCTCGCGCGAGCGACCTTGCCACCCACGGCCGTGACCTGACGTTGGCCGAGAGCATTCGGCGGTTGCGGTGCGCGGATTGCGGCCTGCCGCCGGGATCAGGTCGGGCATCAGTCTCGCTCCTGATTTCGTGGCCATCACGCGTACCGAAACGCAGCTACCGGCTGGTGCTCGACGCCCCATGTCCCGACCAGTAACCCGCTGCCATCCGGCGCCGGCAGCCTGACGACTGCTGCGAAGGCGAGAGCGGTGCCACCGGGCACGGCCGTGAAGGCACCGGCGGGAAACACCATCCGCACCGCGGGTAGCCCCTGTTTTGCCGCCAGGGTCGCCGCGTGTTGTCGCGCTTGGTCGGCGGCCTGGCCGAGCCGCGCGATCTCCGCGACCAACCTGGCAGCGCCGGCGTACTTCGGCAGCGCAGCGGCGAACGCCGCGGCCGCAATTTCTGCCGCCTCATTCGCTGCGGTCAGAGTGGCAACAGCCCCCGCCTCGATCGTCTCAGCCAGGGCCAGCCGTTCGCGCAGCGCCGGCTCCAGCGCGTCGAGCAGTTCGATGTCGTCGGCCGTGGCTTTGATGATCCTGCCGGCTTCATTGACGTGCCAGCTTGCCCCGGCGACCAGCGCGGCGGTGCGATCAGCCCGGGCCGCAACGGCGCGCCGGTCGCACGTGGCACGCTCTTGCGCCAGCGCGTCGAGGGCGCCCTGCAGGTCGGCCACGCTGCGGCCGGCGGGGCGCAGGCGGGCCAGGGTGTCTGCGTCCATCAGATCCGGCCCATCTTCTTGTGGAGGGCGGCGACGCGCTCTCCCAACGTCGACGTCGTGTTCTTGCGCCGCGTGGGCTGCTCCGGCAGCGCGTCGACCGGATCGGGCACGGTCTCGCCCCTGGCCCGAAGCGCGGCGCGGTGGCGCTCGCCGAGCGTGCGCGGCCTGGGGATCGAGGGGATGGGCGCGAGCTGCTCGACGTCGCGCGTGCGAGCCGCCTTCAGCAGGTGGCTGAAGTCGGCAGGGCGATCCTCCGGCTTGCTGCTGGCGGCCCGGGTGGCGGCGGGGCGGGGCTGCGCGCGCTGCACCTTGGCCTTCGCCGGAAGGATCGGCTTCGCGGAGGCGGAACCGAACAGGTAGCCGAACCGCGATCGGGCGCCGGCGGTGATGAGGGCCATGATTGTTACGCCTTTGATGTGGGATGCTTGCGCGAGCGGCGCGGCGAGGGTGGGGCCTCGAAAAGTCCGGCCTCCTCCGTAAGGGCACGCCGAAACGCCTTGCGCGCCAGATCCTCAGCAAGGTGCAGACCCTGCATCGGCGTGAGTGTCGCGACGTGGTCGCCGATGCTGATTCGCAGGTCGTCGGTGATCGTCGGTAGCAGTGCGCCGAGCATGCGAGCCCCCATGATACGAGGGCAGCGTCGCGCAGCCGGCGGGCAGCGAAAACGTGGGAAACGAAACCCTATCTTTCGTTGCCCACTCTGATGATGTCCCGGATGCGTCGTGCTCCGGGGAAGGGTGCACCGCTGGCCAGGGCCTGGATCAGCAGCTCGTCGCCCGCCGCTGGCACCCGGCCCTCGCGGTCCCATCGTGTCGCGGCGAGCCGCCGGCCGCGGGCGGCAATCTGCCGTGCTGCCATGGTGACCCCAAGGTCGGCGAAGCAATGCTCGCGCAGGGCGCGGATCGCTGCGTCGCGCCGGGTGCGGCGTTCGCACTCCCACCATGGCTCGCCACCGGGGGGCGGCACCAGGCCGAGGGCGCGGTCCAGGGTCAGCCCGTCCTCCGCTCCGACCTCGTAGCGGGCGACGGCCTCTGCGAACCACGCAGTGGTCGGGTCGCGTGCCAGGACCGCCGCGAGGCTCCGCAGGTGGACGATGGGGTAGGTGCTGTCCTTCAACGTGGCGCCTCCTGCCCTTCGCCGGCCAGCGCCTCCAGCTCTTTCCACGACGTGTCGTCCAGCCATGGGCCCATGAACAGCCGGTGGCTCGCCCAGGTCTCATGTCCAGCTGGGGGCGGCACATCCTCGGCCATGCAATCGACCGCACCGGCCCGCTGCTGCGCGAGCCACCCGTCCACGTGCTCCGTGACGGCGGCGCGTGTCAGGCCAAGCCGCAGCAGGAGTACGGCTAGATCCTGCGCGCCGCCAACGGTGACGGCCGCCAGGCTGCACGGCTCGCTCGGCAGCAGCTCGGCCATGGGTGCGGACACCTCGACTAGGTTACCGCGGGCGAGGTGCGGACTGTCCGCACTGTCCGCACCCCTGCTCGCGGCGCGCCGGTTGCCCTCGCGCCAACCCGTGCCGGCTAGGCACGCGGGCAGCAGCTTGCCCGGAAACGTTGGGAGATGGCGAGTTCGTATGGCGTTTCGGACGCGCTTCTCGCTGCAGCCGTCGCGGCGCGCGAACTCGCGGATAGAGACCAACTCGGCCGGGGGTGCGGACACTGCGGACACCTTTTTAACTCTGTGGCTGGTTGCGCAACTCGGTGCGAATTACCCGTGTTTCCAAAGGCTTACAGGAAGGACCCATGAGGGGGGGGTGGGTCCGATCGACCCCCTGGGGAGGGGAGTGCCTCGCCCGGTAGCTCGGACCATCCCGCGCGCGGCCATGGAGTCCGACGGCGTCGGGTCTCGCGACCTGCAGCCTGCGTTAACGGTCCGTTAACCATTCGCTGCGACGCTGCCGGCTTCAGCCATCGGGAGGCATCCATGCGCATGGGAAGCAGCGTCAACGGATACCCCTTCCTGCCCGCAGTCGTTCGGCCTGAGCTGGACGCGGCGTCACTCCCGGCGCCGGACAGCTCGCACGCCAGCACCGCCGCGGACGTGCATGCCTCCACCACCCTGGCCGCGCTTCTGACGGGCTGGGCGCACTTGATGCGGCTCGCGTTCTGAGCGGCTGGCACCCGTCCCGCCTGGATTGCCGAGATCGGAGCCAGCCCTGCCGGGCAGCGGCTTCGGTGCTGCCGGCCCATCCGAGCCACCGCGCTTGGGTGGGTTCGGTGGGTTTGGTGGGTCACTTTCAGCCCGACCCCATAAACTGTCATGTTACGATATCGAACTGTGACACTTCCCGCGGGGTAGCGGAAACAGACCCACCAAACCCACCGAACCCACCCATCATCCGACTCTTACAGCCCAACGATGCACTCCGCCCTGTGCGCTTCCCGACCGCATGATCCGCATTCCGCTGACGATCCGGCCCTCGTGATCCATCAGCCATTTGCCTAGCCGCCGCGTGCTGATCGCCCCTCGATCGCCCGCGATCCGCAGCAGCGCGTCCCGCAGTTCCGGCGCTGCGAAGTCGGTCGGTTCGCCCAGCTGCGTCGGCCGGCGGGTCGACGCCTCCTCCGCGATGTCGCGCGCCGTGCGCCCCTCGGCGCCGACGTGCTGCTGCCACAGCGTCAGCACCTCGCGCATTTCGCTTAGCTCGGGATCATCCTGCCGTGCCGCCTCCATGGACGTGCACGGGTCCGCCTCGCCAAGCCACACCAGGGCTGAGCGCACCAGGGCAGACCAATCCTCGAACGAGGCCAGCGCCGGCAGCAGCCCCGGGCGGCCCGCGGCGAGGTAGGCCCGCACGATCGTGAGGCACGCGCCGACGTAGCGCCCCCGGTTCGCCAGCACCTCGGCCACCGGGTCCTGCGCGAACTGGCGCAGCTCCGGTCGCTCCATCTCGGCGTCGAGCGCCGACACCAGCGAGCGGCGCACCATGTCGCCGCGGACCCGCAGGGCGTTGCCCGTCGCGAAGATGCAGGCGCGGGACTCGATCTCAATGATGTCGGACCGGCCGAGCGGCCGCACCCGGATCAGCGGGCGTTCTACGGCCTGGCAGAGGATGTCGCCGCCCAGCTCGCCGTTGCAGTTGTCCAAGCTCACGATTGGGAACGCTGCCAGCAACAACCCGACCAGGCGCTTCTCCGTCTCCTCGGCGTTCGCCGCGGCAGCCACCACCGGGCAGGGCCGGCCGGTCGCGATCGCGCTCGACAGGTCAACTAGGTAGGACTTCCCGGTGCCTGCCGTGTGCGCCTTGATCGCGTGCAGCGGCGCCACGCTCAGCGCCCCTCGCACCACGGGCGTGATGAGCAGGGACAGGGCCACGGCCCGGTCGACGTCGGACACGAACGGGAAGCCGACCAGCAGCGCCCGCAGGCTGGCGAGTGCCGCCGCCGCGTCCGCCTGCGTCGGCTTGCTCGGCATTGGGGGCAGGCGCAGCGCGGGATCGGGGACGTGGTACAGGCGAGTGGCGGCATCATAGCCCGCCGCGGTCAGGACCGATCCGTCGGGGCGCAGGGTGGGCGTCGTCACCACCCCGGCCAGGCGTGGCAGCTTCCACTTGCCGATCCGGCTGAGAAGGACGGCCGCGACCATCATGGGCGGGTCGGTCGGCAGCCATTCTTCGGATCGCTTGTCGTATCGCTCCCAGCGGGCGACGGCGCTGAACAGATCGATCATTGCCGGCTGGCTCAGCTCGGTCAGGCCGGCCGCCACCGTCATGCGCCCGCGCGACGCCGGTACCTCCGTGATGACGGGCTGCACGAGCGTGGTGCCGCGCTGAAACACTGGCAGCCCCGACGCCTTCACCACCGCCTCAGCCTGCGTTGCCAGGCGGTCCAGCCTGCCGGCTGCCACCCGGATCACCGGGCGCGGATCATCGGTGCCGTCGGAGTCGGGCGCGCCCTCTGCAGCCTGCGCCGGTTTGCGCTGGCGCTTCTCCCGCCATCCTAGGTCCGCCGGCTGCTTGCCCAGCTTCTCGCACAGCCAGAACGCGGCGGCCTTCGCGTCGGGCGCGCCGCCATGCTCCAGCGCGATGTCGACCGGGCTGCAGCCCTGGCGGGTGCCGAAGTCCTGCGCGCCCTCCGGATGGACGCTGATGTCCTCCTCGAGCTGGCGGCCCAGATCCTCGGAGCGGATGCGCCAGGCGCCGGTGCCGGGCTGATGCTCTGCCCGCGGGAAGATCACCGGCAGCCACGCGCCGATGTTCGCCAGCGCGGCGGCATTCACCGCCCGGAAGAACTCGCTATCCCGCCCGCCGCTCTGCGTCCTGCCAGCGGCACTGGCCGGCGCAGCGGCAGCGCGGACCGGAGGCACTGGACCAGGTGCATCCGCGCTCCCCCTGGCGATCTCCTTCTCCGTCCGGCCGCCGGCTGTGCGCAGCGCCGCCTCCGCTGCCGCCAGGAAGCCGCGCAGCAGCTCCTCCGTGACGATGGGCAGCTCCTCGAGCGGCACGCCCTGCGGTGTGCTCTCCGGCCAGCTGTAGGGCTGCCGGGTGTCAGGATGCACGCCGTGCGACACGAACTGCTGCCCAGCGCCCAGCACCTCGACCTGCGCCTTCGCGCCATCGGGCAGCACCAGCTCCGCCGTCTCCATCTTGCGCAGCGGCACCTCGGCCCGATAGCAGCGCAGCCACTTCGGGGCCCGGCCGATCCGCACCAGCGGCGTCCATCCCAGCATCGCCTCGGCGAGCTGCGCCACTTGGTCGGCCAGCTCCGGCGCCAGGATATCGCCGTCGACGGCGATCAGCGTCCCGCACAGCAACCCGGTGTTGCTGCACTCCGGCTGCGTCAGCTGCCAGGACCGGACCATAGCGTCGTCGGCGCCGGCGCAGGCCTCGCGCCAGTCCTTCATCACCGGCCGCTTGCCGGCTGAGGAGACGCGCATGGTGGGCGAGCTGACAGGCACGGGCAGGTAGCCGCCCGCCCGGAGCGCGAGGCGCAACGCCGTCAGGTTACTGTCGACGGGCGTCACGATGGTGCCGATCGCGTTCAATGGATCACCGCCGGCCGCACCGGGTGCACGCCCTCGCCGGGAGGCCGATATCCGATGCGCGGCAGCGGCGCGAGGAACGCACCCCAGGCGTCGACCAGGCTGGACGTTGTCTCGACCAGCATCAGGCGCCCAACCAGCTCGGCCGTCACCAGGGCGCCGCGGTAGTGCTCCGGCGCGCCGCCCGACCCGTGCACGATCGCCGCAGATGCCCAGGCGCGCGCCTTGCGAGCGCAGCGCCAGCGGCCGGGCCCGAAGGCCGGCTCTCCCCACCCGGGATCGCCGGAGAGGATCAGCACGGTCGGGCGGGTCAGGCGCGCCATCGTTGCAGGCGGCCATGGGGTGTTCGGCGTCCCGACGAGAACCACTGCGATCCGACCTTCGGCGGCGGCGGCGTAGAGCGGTGCCTGCGGCGCACCCGCCCGGGCCATGGTGTCGGCCACGAGTTGGATCGCGGCGCGGCTCGCCACCGAGATGTCGGGCTCCTTCATGCCGAGGCCTCGCATCGCACCTGGTGCGCACGCCAGCTCAGCAGCTCGCCGCGCTGGGTGTTGCCACGCGCCAGCTCGAGGTCACTGGCGAGCTGCAGTTCACGGGCACTCAGCGGCCGATCCACGGCCGGTAGCCGGGCAAAGCGATATTGTCTCGTGGAACGGGGTCCCGTTCCGAGTTGGTCGCGCATTTCGTGCTCCTGGTGGAGCAGCGGACATTGATTGAGCCGAACCTGTGGGCTACATCGTCAGTGCGAGTGATCGATGCGTGTTCAGCCCTGCCATTGCCCCTGCAGTGGTGGGGTTTCTCTTTTCTCGGCTGCCGGTGTCAGGCGGCGCGCTGCGGGTCGATCTCGGAGGTGTTCCGACGCGGCGAGCTGATCCGCTCCTCAGCCCAGGCGAGGGCGTCGGCCCAGCGATACAGCACACGGGGCCCCCACGACTGATAGGGAGGGCCGCCGCCTCGCACCGCCTTCGTGCTCAGCGTGCCAGGTCGGATTGGGTAGCCAGCGGCAGTCAGGGCGTCGGCAATTTGAATGCGCGTAAGGCGCGCATCGGGGCTGTCGGGGATCAGGGAAGACATTGTCTCACCATCAGGTTGCGGGCAGTGCCGCTTGATTGCGTTGGCCAGAAGAAAACGCGTTTCTCAGCAGAAGAAAACTAGGAGAAAATTGGCGGGCGATTAATTCACCCTATTCAATTAATTCCGCTGCCGAGCTTTCCGTCCGCGCCTGCTCATCTCGGGATGTGTCGTCGCCGCCGCTACAGCCCAGCTGCGCTTGAAGGCTTCTTCCGGAAGGCTCTTCCAGGCCGCCACCCTTTTCGCGGCAGCAAACCACTCGTCTTTGCTCCGGCCAGGATGCTGCGGCCATTCTGCATTGAGCCATGCGACGCATGCATCTTCGGCTTCGATGCCGTGCGCGCTGGGAAAAAGGTCAGGTGCAGGCGTGGATGCCGCCAGCACTTCAGGCAGCCCGATGCGCAACCCGCGGTAATACGGGGTGCCAGGCGGCGCCTCAGCCCGCGGACGCAGCTCGCCCTCTCGCCATGCGCACACCATGGCAGAGTCACCCCATCGGCCTGGAGGGATCGGTTTGATCTCCATGGCGTGATCGTCCGCCAAAAAGCCGATCGCCTGCAGCTTTCCTTGGCGAAGGCTGTCGCAGAACTGCGCAAGGAGAAGGTCGCGGGCCCTGGCCGCCCCGAACAAGGCCGTCAGGGCGTGGAAACGGCCAACCAAGGTGACGGTCGGGCGCAGGTCAATGCCAAGCTCGGGCTGCGGGACGTCCACCATTCGCGCACTTCGCGGCAGTGTCGCGGGGTTGGAAGCTGTCCAAAAGTGACGCAGTTCCCGCTCGTATCGAGACGCGTCGGCGTTCTTGTCGACCTTGCTGTAGGCTTCGTAGAAGCGCTGGACGGCGCCCAGAGAGAACACCGCAGGGCGGAACACCGGCCACAGCCGCGCCTGCACAGTGGTGATGTGGCTGTCCTCTTGAACGGCCGCGCGGAAGTCGGCTTTGACCGTGCGAGCGATGTATTCGGCGAAGGGCTCGCCGTCGTGAGACGGGGCGGGCAAAGACTCGGCGCCATCAGCACCCGATTGCTCGTTCATCCATGCGCCTCCGCAGCGCCTCCCGCGAGAAAAGCGGCGCGGCAGCCCGGAGCGGAGTTCCGGATTGTCGGCGGCCAAACCGTGCCGCGCCGGGGTGGAGCATAGCAGCACGGGGCGTGTCGGGCAGGCCTGATGCGGCGTCACGCCCCCACCTCCGCCAAGTCCGCCAGCGTCGACCACGCCAGCACGTCATGCCGCTGCGCCGGGCCGCCGAAGGTCCCCGCCATCGCCGCAGGTTCGTCCGCGGCCAGCACCGCCCGGGCCACGGTCGCCTTGGCGAAGAGGCCGCCCACGGTGCGGTCTTGCAGCCCGGACACCCGCTCCGCAGCCGCGTGCATGATCGC
>JAABUV010000818.1_pt1 | contig 46927 bp, 59 predicted proteins | sample 5559971 | NCBI WGS metagenome assembly JAABUV01 (sample SAMN10711881, study PRJNA513362) | rock metagenome | isolation source: Antarctica rocks | place: Antarctica: Victoria Land, Knobhead nord | collected 2015-12-19 | reverse complement strand
GCTGGCACCGTCCAGGCGGGCACCGTCCAGGCGGGCACCGTCCAGGCGGGCACCGACCAGGCTGGCACCGTCCAGGCTGGCACCGACCAGGCGGGCACCGACCAGGCTGGCACCGTCCAGGCGGGCACCGTCCAGGCGGGCACCGTCCAGGCGGGCATCGTCCAGGCGGGCACCGTCCAGGCGGGCATCGTCTTCGACCGCCCTTCGGGCGGCGAAACCGAGCTGATCCCATCGCGACATCACTGCGATGTCAGGAGGCAGCTCGCACTCGAAGCAAAAGCCCTCGTTCCATCTGTTCGGAATGCGGAACATCGTCGGAGCGGAGGGGGCGGACAGCCCGGGCGCGTCGCTCATGCCGCGGCGCCGGCGGCAGGGTTGGCGGCGAGCGGGGCAGAGGCGCCGGAGACGCGGCGGCGCGGGTCCAGAGCATCCAGACTGTCGCGGTAGAAGCACAGGATGTAGGCGCGCGTGGCGCTGGTGCGGCCCAGCTCGGGGCGGCGCGGGCGATGAGCAGGCCGGGCAGGGTGGCCTCGCGCACGGCGATGTCCTCGAGCGCGCTGACGAACTCGTCCTCCAGGCGCAGGGAGGTCCGTTTGCCGTTGACGAAGCAGTTCCGGGAGACGGGCATCAGGACACCGGACCGGCGGCGTAGAGGTGGACAATGCCGCCGGCGCCGTCGCGCACGTCAGTGCCGGCAACGGGGCGGCGCCGCCGTAGACCAGGTCGCCGGCGCCGAGCAGGACGTCGGCGGTGCCGGTGTCGGACAGCACCACGGTGTCACCGAGGTAGCCGGCGCCCGTGGCCTGCACGCCGGCGGCGATGATCGTGCTGTGCCCAGTCGAACTGGCGAAGATCATGTCGGCGCCCGCGGAGATCACCGTCGAGAAGCCGCACATCAAGACGAAGGTGCTGCCGTCCTGGGTGGTCTGCGCCACCTGCCCGTCGGAGAGGAAAAGGGTCGGCATGGGGACCTCCGGGGCCGGCGCGGGGTGCGGCGGCGACGGAGGGAGCGTGCGACACACGCACAATCGTGGTCAAGCAGAATGTGCGTTTTACGCACACCAGAATTTATTTAGGTCGTTTCAGTGAGCGGCCGAGCGCGAGCCAGTGTTGCAGTGCGTCAACGTCCATGCCGGTGACGATCATCTGCACCTCGTCGAGAACCCGCACCATCTCCGCCTCTTCCGGGGGTGACGCGAGTTGCCCGACAGTGATGCCATACAATCTGGTAAGTGCCTGAGTTTGCTTGGACGATAGGGTCACTTCGCCGCTTTCGTATCGCCCTACAGTGGTATGGGCAACCTCAAGCGTGTTGCCGACACGTTCCTGAGTAAAGCCGAACTTCTTGCGCCAGGCGCGGAGGTGCTTGTGCATGAGAAAGCCTGTCGCCCCCGCTACCACACCGCTACGCTCAACGGCGCACAATGTGCTTGACGCGCACGTGCGCCGTACGCACATTCTGCGGCATGGAACTGCGCGCATGGCTTGCAGAGCGAGACACCACACCTTCTGCGTTCGCGCGGGAGCTGAATCTGTCGCACAGCACCATCACGCGGATGCTAAACGGCAAGGCGAGACCCTCGGCGCGCGTGGTCGAGAAGGTGTTTGCCAAGACTGGCGGCAACGTCACCGCCAACGACCTGTTCAACCAGACTCAGGCGAGCGCGGGCTGATGCCGCACTCAACCCTTCTTCCCATGCCGCACGATGAACTCGCGCAAATCCACGATCTCGCCCGTCTCAGCATCGGCCGCGGTGACGACGCGATCGACACGAAACGTCCGGGCGCCCCTTCGCATCAGGCAGTATGCCTGGATGACCTTGGGGCGCGGATCGTCGCTGCCCCACACACCTCGAACGCCGGTTGGTCTGACCTCGCGGTCGGTGATCTCGTTCTTCTCGTCTTGGTATCGCAGCAGCAGGTTTGGCGCGCCGCGCAGCGACACTTCCCACTGCCGGGCAGGCTTGAAATCCCAGTTGCCAGTCTTCTGCGCGACCGCCGGAACCTGCGGGTCGAGGATCGCCAAGGCGTCCGAGAGACGACGTCCGGCAGCGTCGATGTCCAGTGGAGCGGCAGACCGCACAGGCTGTCTGATCTGCTTGGGCTTGCGCGATGGCGGTCGCCACAGCAAGCCGGTGAACGCTATCAACGGGAAGGCGAGGAACAGCGTGCCCACGACCTCGACGGGCGGCTTGTTGGAGGAATCGCCGAGCGGCAGCAGGCCGACGAACGCGACCATGACCGCCTGCGCGACGCGCGAGGGCGACAGGCGACGCAGCCCCGTGCCGAGCAGCCATGCCGCGTAGGGCAGCAGCAGGCAGGTGATCAGCAGCTCGAATCCCGCGAAGGAGGTCAGCACTGGGCCGCTCCGCCGTCACGCGGGCGCGGATGTGCAAGGTCGGGCATCGGGTTCCTCCGTGGGTGTGTCGCAACCCCATGGTGGACGGGCCGGCGGCGGAGCGGCAACGCCCGCCGCCGCGCCGCGCAGGCGAGCGCCGCGTGATGACGCCCTTCGAGACCCGCATGGCGTGCCTCAAGCTCGCGATCGGCGAATCGACGCCGCTCACCCTGGATGTCGCCCTTGAGGTTGTCGCCGTCGCGAAGGCGTATGCCGACTTCGTGCTGCAGGAGCCCGGCGATCCTTCGGCGGCTCCGATGGTGGCCGAGGGCGGACGGGTCGGCAACGATCCGTCCGCCGAGGGCCTCCGCTGATGGGCGCGCGCAGCGGCACCCCGTTCGTACCCTGGACCGACGCGGAGGGCGCCACGCTGCTGCGGCTGCGCGCCCAGGGCCTGTCCTTCCGGGCGATCGCGGCGCGGATCCCGGGGCGGTCCGACACGGGCCTTGAGCAGCGCCATCGCCTGATGCGCCTCGGCCTGGCGCCCGTGCCGCCCGGCTGCACGAGGCCGGGGCAGGCGGGGGCGGGGGCGGTCGCGGCGCCACGCGCCGAGCCGGCGGCGCGCAAGAGGCCGGCGCCGGTCGAGCGGGCGATCGAGGAGCGCCCGGAGGCGCCGCGCCGTGCCCAGCCTTCCCACGCCGTGCCCTCCCCGCCCGAGGCCGAGCCCCAGCCGTCGCTGCCGCCGCCCGCCTGCGCGGCGCTGACCGGCCAGCCGATCGCGGTCGCCGCGCAGCAGGATCGCCCCGCCCGTGCGCCGCGCGAGTGCACCTGGCTGTCGGGCGATCGCCCGTTCGTGGGCTGCAGCGAGCCCGCCGTGCCGGGCAAGTCGTGGTGCGAGGCGCACTGCCAGATCGGCTTCGTGCGCCACGCCTCACGAGCCGCACGGGAGGCGGCCGATGCCTGACGTCCGCAGCCACCAGGCCCACCAGGCGAGGCGCAGCATCCCCGCGCGCAGCAGCCGGGCAGGCGGCGGGGCCAGGCGCGCGTGCAGCGCGTCCAGCCCCGCCATCATCGCGGCGAACTCGTCCGGGGCGCGCGTCGCCGCGCCTGTGCCGTTCTCGTCCATCCGCGCCCTCCCTGCCTCCGGCCTCGACACCCGGAACAGTGGAGGGTGCGCGTGCCCAAGTCTCGCCGCGAAAGACGCAACAATGACGGTATCTCGGTGAGCGCGTCGGCGGCATCGCGTCCGGGCGAGGACCTCTGGGAAGTCCTCGCCCGGACCTATGGCCGGCTGCGCGGCGCCGCCAAGGTCCTGGCCGAGGACGGCGACGCCAGCGAGGCCGCCGCCGGGAACTGGCTGCGCAAGCGCAACCTGCCCCAGTACGAGAGCCTGATCGCGCTGATGGCGGCGAACCCGGACGTCAACGATGCCGTGCGCCGCGCCGTCGCGCGCAGGGCCGCCGCAACCGACGCCAGGAGGGCAGCATGGAGGTCGTCTTATGACGCGGCGCTGGCTCCGCTGCCTGCTCCTGAAGGGAGCGGTGGCGGCGGACTGGATCGCGGGCCTGTGGATCTCGCTGGCGGACCTGCTGACCAGGATCTCCGACCGGGTGTGACGGTCGATCGGCGGCGGGGAGGCGGCGGGTGAGCGCCAGCCTGGCGACGCCCCCCCGCGCGCTGCTCCCGTGAGCGCAGCTGGCGGCAACTCGGCGAAGCGGCGCGACGCGGCCGTCGATGCCCTGGTGTCCGCGATGTCGCGGGGCCGCGGCAAGCGGCTGCGCACGCGCGCCAAGGCTGGAGGCAGCGCCTCTGCACTGAGCGCCCGCGAGAAGCTGCTGCGCGGCGCATGGCTCCGCGGGCAGGTCAACGCCCGGCACGGCTGGAAGCGCCGTCCGCCCCGGGCTTGGCTGCTCGGCATGGACAGCGACCTGGAGCGCAACCGGTTCTTCTACGCCGGCTACGACGCGATGAGCCGGCAGCGCCGGTCTGGTCGGGGCGTCACCCTGATGCCGGTGCCCGACCCGCAATGGGTCGAGGCCCTGCACCTGCTCCGGCCGGCGTCCGACCGGGCGCCCGCCGCCACGCGGCCTCAGGCCGTGGCTGAGTGCACCAAGGCGGTGACGCAGTGACCCCCATGCCCCGCCCCGCGAACTCGCCGCTGCCCCCGCGCGTGCCGCTGTCGCTGCCGCTCGCGGTGCCGCTGCCGTGCCTGCAGGCGACCCTGCTGGGCGGCGAGCACGCCCGGTGCGGCGACCCGACCGTCTACGCCGATCGCCCCGTCTCGGCGCTGTGCTGCGCGCTGGTCGACGCCGGGCAGCCCGACTGCGCCCTGGTGGTGCGCTGGTGGGACCTCCAGCCCGCCGAGACCGTGCTGTCGATCCACCGCGCGGCCGCCGACGAGCGGGCCCTGCTGGCGCAGTGGCGGCGCACCCGGGCGGTGCCCGCCTCCGGAGCCGGACCGCCGGCCGCGCCGGACTGACCGTGCGGGGGGGGGGGAGCCCTCCCGCGCGGACGATCTTCAGCACTCGCGCCTCAGGTTTGCCCATGCCCAGATCCCGTCCCAGGCTGCACCGGCCGGCTCCCTACTGGCGACGCACGCGCAGCGCCCGGCGGGGGCGCTAGCGTGGCCCGCTCCGCCGGCGCCGGCGCGGTCCTCGACCAGGTGACGCGCCACCCCGGGTTGCGCGAGCTGCCGCTGGCGTCCACGACGCTGCTGCTGCGCGCGATCGGTGCCATGCGCGAGCTGGACCAGCCGGTGCTGCGCTACGGCAGCCGGGTGCCGGATATGGATTCGCTCGCCCGGGTGCTCAACGTGGAGCCGGGCGAGTTCGCCCTGCTGCTGCCCGGGCTGCTGGAGCGCGACCTGCTGCGCCAGGACGCCGGCGGCGCGCTCTACTCGCCGCTGCTGCTCGAGGTGGAGGAGCGGCGACAGGCGCAGGCGGAGCGGCGCAGGGCCGTCGAAGAGGCCTCGGCGCAGGGCGGCGAGGAGCCTGTCTCCCCCCGCGCCCTGGCCAGCCGCATGAACGGCTCGCGCGGTGGTCGGCCAAGCAGCCGGGCACCCGTCGGCCAGCGGCAGATGCCCCTGATGCAGGTGGTCGCGAGCGCTGATGGAAACCCGACGGGTTATGCTACGACAAACCTGACGGGTTCTTTTTCTGAAACCCAACGGGTTCTTTCTCCAACTCTAGCTCTAGCTGAAACTCAGACTCAATCTGAGGAAGAACAGAGGGTTCCGAGCAGCTCGGGGCGCGCGAGCGCAGGCGACGACGGAACCCGAGAAAACCCGACGGCGAAACCCGAGCCGAAACCCGAGGTGCAAACCCAACTCGGCCAGGCCGTCGATGTCACGGTCCTTGCCCGCGAGCTTCGGGTGATCGCAAGGCTCCCAGCCGAGCCGACCAAGGCGGATCTGTCGACCGTGCGCAGCTGGCTGATCGACGGCCACAGCCCGGCGACGATGCGCGACGTGGTGCGTGCGGGGGCCGCCGACACGAAGGGGCCGATTGGCCACCTCGGGTACTTCAAGCAGGCGATGGCCGCCGCGCGCGTGATGCAGGTCGTGCAAGGCGGGGGCTCTGCCCCTGGACTGGATTCTCTCCCCGCAGCAGCTCCCGCGCCGGACCGCAGGCTGCAGCCGCGTCAGGCGGAGGAAAGCGAGGCGGCCTACCTGCGCCGCACTAAGGGGCTCCGGCCCCTGGTGGCGCCGGCTCGCGAGCCCCAGGAGGACGCCGAGACCTACGGCAGGCGTCTGAGAGCCCGCTTCGACATCGAGGTCACGACCGCCCAGGCCTACGGCGCACCCGCGCCCGTCTGGGAGGAGTACGCGGCTGGAGCGCAGCTCGCCGCGTGAGAGAGATCGGCCGCGGCGTTGTGCCGTGGCCGTGCCGCCCGAGAGGGCACACCGGAGAACACCATGTCCGCAACCACCACCACCGCCGCAATCTCCATGGGCCTGCAGGGCATCGAGGCCCTGGTCGCCATGACGCTCGCCGGCAAGTTGGCCACGCTGAACACCACCGTGCAGAGCAGCCTCGTCGGCGCCACCACCACCGCCGAGGTCGAGATCACCAAGCTGCAGGCGGCGCTGGACAGCTTCAGCACCAGCACGCCGATGGTCGGCACGATCCTCGGTGCCGTGCCGACCATGCTTCGCACGCTCGGTCTCGAGGTGCCGAGCGAGGAGCAGGTCTCCACCCACCTGAAGGCGGCGATCGCCGACGTCGTGGGCGCGCTGCAGACGCCGGCCGCCGCGGCGGCCTGATCCCGGCCGTCTGGATCCTACCGCCTGCCGGGTGAACCGGCAGGCGGCATCTCTTCAATCCCTTGCGCGGAAAACAGGCAGATGCACTTAGTTGTGCAGCCGGGCCGCAAGTGAAGCGCCCGTCGCACACCGCGAGGCGCCGTTGGACGGACCCTGGACTGCCGAGATGGTGCTGGAGCGCCTGGACCGGGCCGGCGCCACGCTGCTCGCCCTGCCGCACACCGGGCACTCCACCCGGATGAGCCAGTCGAAGTTGCCGATCGTGCGCGAGTATGCCGACCTGGTCGGCGCGGAACCCGACGACGAGCCGGTGCTGGCCCCGACCCCGCGCATGATCAGCGAGATGGAGCAGGCGCTCGGGTGGATCGCGCTGATTCCGATCGAGAGGGTCGTGCTGCGGCGGATCGTGGGCGCCCGGTCGCTGTGCCGGCCGGCGACGATGCGGCCGCTGTACGGCTGGCGGCAGATCGGGACGATGGTGGGCGCCAGCCACGAGGCGGTGCGCCAGTGGCACGCCCAGGGAATCGACCTGATCGTCTCGGCGCTGCAGAGGCTAGGGCTGTGCCAGGGTTCAGGCGGGCCGGTCGGACCGGGGCCGGGCTACATCCGGCGGCAGATGGAGCGGGATGGGATTGCGCGGGCGAGGGCGCGGCGGGTGCTGGAGGAAGCGTAGCCGCGAGAACTCCCGGTCTCCAGGCCAGCCTGGCTGCCAAGCGAACGGAGAGAGCAATGCCGAGAGGCACAGTCCACGATCAGTCCGTCGAAGCCCTGTGCCGGGCCGCCGCGACCGCGGCCGGGTTTGACCCCGAGGCGCGCGTCGAGCGCGAGAACGCGAAGCCCTGGCCGCGGTGGTGCGAGTATCGCCCGCAGGTAACGGCGGCGCTTGCTGCCGAGCGAGCGACCGCAGTGGCCACGGCGGTGGAGGGCGCCGGCGTCGCGCCCATGGAACAGCCGGTGGCCTATCGCGACGCGCCGCTCAAGGTGTTCGGCGAGCACGAGGAGTCCACCCTGACGCAGATGCGCAACTGCATGGGCGTCGGCAACGTGGTGGCAGGCGTGATCTGCGCCGACGGGCACCTCGGCTATGCGCAGCCGGTCGGCGGGGTGATCGCCTACGAGCGCCAGATCAGCATCTCCGGCGTGGGCTTCGACATCGGCTGCGGCAACATGGCCGTGCGTCTCGACGTGCCCTACAGCGTGATCCGCGAGCGTGCCCCGGCGATCCTGGCCGACATCCGCAGGGTGATCTCGTTCGGCGTCGGCCGGGTGAACGACGAGCGCGTGGAGCACCCGCTGTTCGACGACACGCAGGCCTGGGCTGCGTCCGGCATGGGCGACTACCGCAAGAAGGCGGCCACCCAGCTCGGCACCGTCGGCTCCGGCAACCACTACGTCGACCTCATGGAGGACGAGGCCGGCCTGGTGTGGATCGGCGTCCATTTCGGCAGCCGCGGCCTCGGGCACACCAGCGCCACCCTGCACCTCAAGCTGGCGGGCGGGCGCGACGGGATGCACGTCCCGCCAGTCGTGGTAGACGAGGACGGCGAGATCGGGCGGCAGTATCTCGCGGCCATGGAGCTGGCCGGGCGGTACGCCTACGCCGGGCGCGAGTGGGTGGTCGAGCGCGTGCGCCAGATCATCGGCGGTGCGGTGACGGAGAGCCACCACAACCACCACAACTACGCCTGGAAGGAAACGCACGGCGGGCGTGACCTGTGGGTGGTGCGCAAGGGCGCGACGCCGGCTTTCCCCGGCCAGACAGGATTCGTGGGCGGCTCCATGGGCGACGATGCCGTGATCGTCCAAGGCGTCGACGGCGAGGCATCCCGCCAGGCTCTTTACTCGACCATTCACGGCGCCGGCCGGCTCTTCGGGCGGATGCAGGCGAAGCGCACCTTCACGCACGGCCAGATGGACGCGTGGCTACAGAAGCGCGGCGTGCTGCTGGCCGGCGGGGACCTGGACGAAAGCCCGATGGCCTACCGCCGGCTGCCGGAGGTGCTGGCGCAGCAGGGCGAGACGATCCGGGTGCTGCACACGCTGCGGCCGTTTGCTGTGGCGATGGCCGGCGACGGCGAGTTCGACCCGTTCAAAGATTGATCGGTCACACAAGTAGGCTGGCGACCGGCTGCCGGAGAGTTTCAGGAGCGAATTTCCTTTTACGGAAAGCCCATTTTCACGCTTGACGCGGTTGACACTTTCAGCCAGTGATTTTGCCATGCTCGCGGGTATTGCGGGTGCACCCTTAAAATTCGGTCTCCTGCATGACGCACGGTCTTCGCCGCGGCTCCGTGGTCGCGTGCGGCCGTCGGCTGTTCGTGGTGTGGGACATCAACGACGCGAGCCACGGGGCGACGTGCTTCGTCGTGCGCTCCGTGCGCCATCGTCGTCGGCACCAGGTCGAGATCCCGCCGCTGGAAGGCACAACCCTCGGTGTCCGCACCGGCGAGGTCATCGAGGCCTGGCAGCCCCGCGTGCTGCAACTCGCCAAGCTCAAGCACCGCGGCGAGCTGGTCGGGACGACAATCTGCACCCTGGTGCGCGCCGTGGCCGCCTGCAGCGGCGACGACTTGGTCGCCGCGAAGTGGGCGGCCGAGAAGCGCCACGCGCACGAGGCGCTCGACCTGCAGTTCGGCATCGCGCGTCGGGCGGACCAGATCGAGGGCGGCGAAGAGCCGCAATAACTCGCAGTTATGTGGCGCGCCGAGCCGCCGTCCTCGGCGCCGGCGCGCGCATAAGAGACGCTATGTGGCAGGGCGGGGCCCTGCCTTTCTGAGGTGGGAAACGTGGCCGAACAGGCACTTGTCGGTGTTCAGTCGGCCGCAACCGTGGTTGCGGTCCAGGCCGACAGCGACGAGATGCTGGCTTGCCTTTGGCTGCACGGCCGGGCCGCGAACACCGTGTCCAGCTACCGCACCAGCCTGGTGCAATTCCAGGCGGAGGTCGGGCTGCCGCTCCACCAGGTCACGCTGGGCGCGCTGCAGGGCTGGGCGGACAGGCTGGCGGAGGCGGGCCTCTCGCCAAAGACGTGCGTGGTGCGCCTCGCAGCTATCAAAAGCCTGTTCGCGTTCGGACTTCGGCTCGGCTACCTGCCGGTCGACGTGAGCGCCGCGTTGCGGCTGCCGAAGCTGCGCGACAAGCTGAGCGAGCGCATCCTGCTGGAAGAGCAGGTGCAGCGGATGCTGGCGGTGCAGGACGATCCTGTCGCGCACGCGCTGGTGCGGCTGTTCTACGTGTGCGGCGTGCGGATCAGCGAGGCGATCGCGCTGCGCTGGACGGACCTGGTGCGACGCCAGTCGGGCGGGCAGGCAACCGTGTTCGGCAAGGGCGGCAAGACCCGGGCCGTGCTGATCCCGATGGGGCTCTGGAAGGAGCTGGCGGCGCTCCGCTCGACCAGCCAGCCGGACGAGGCGGTCATCTCGGGCGCGGACGGGCGACCGCTCAACCGCAGCGCCGCGCACCGCCTGGTCAAGCGGGTCGCCGAGCGCGCCGGCGTGCCGGCAGCCTCGGCGCACTGGCTGCGGCACAGCCACATCAGCCACGCGCTCGACAACGGGTGCAGCTCGGTGGTGGTGCGTGACACGGCCGGGCACGCCAGCCTGACGACGACGTCGCGCTACGCGCACGCCCGGCCCGGGCAGTCGAGTTCGACCTTCATTCGCGAGGACGCGAAGTGACCACGCCAACCACGGTTGCGCCGCCCGCCGACTGCATGTTGGACGCCTCCGGGCGCTACGTGCCGTCCGCGCTCGTCAAGGCCGAGCACAAGCTCGAAGACGAGCTGGTGCGCGAGATGCACGCCGAGGCTCTCCAGCAGAGCGCCGCGATCCGCGCGTTCAAGGATGCGTCGTTCGAGAAGGTCGACACCCTGCTGGCGTTGCTGGACGAGAAGCACGGCGCCAAGCCGGGCGGCGCGAAGGGCAACCTCACGCTGTCCAGCTACGACGGCTCGCTGCGCGTGCAGGTTGCGGTCGGCAATCAGGTCGAGTTTGGCCCGGAACTGCAGGCGGCCAAGACGCTGATCGATGCCTGCATCGAGGAGTGGGCGGCCAGCAGCGGGCCCGAGCTCCGCGTGCTGGTGAATGACGCGTTCGACGTGGGCAAGGAAGGTAAGCTGCGCACGGACCGCATCCTCGGGTTGCGGCGGCTCGAGATCACCAAGCCCGAGTGGATCAAGGCCATGGCGGCGATCGGCGACGCGGTCCGCGTGGTGTCGAGCCGTCGCTACGTGCGGTTCTACCAGCGAGCCAAGGCGGGCGGCACCTTTGACCAGGTGCAGCTCGACATCGCCCGGGCCTGACCAGGCCAGCCAACGACGATTGCCCTCGCTCCCGGCGCGCCTCGCGGTGCGGCTGAAGGAGCGGGGGCGCGAGCTGCTTGCGGCAGCTCGAGCCGCGCGCTTGTGCCGCGCACGGTATGACCCGTCCCGCCCACCCTCCGGAGGGCAGGACAATAGGACGCCCTTCTGGTGGAGAATTTGCTAACGCCGGCCTTGCCGGTTCGCCCGCCCGCCGGCTACGTCGGCGGCAAGCGGCACCTCGCGCGCACGATCATCGAGCGCATCCGCCAGGTGCCTCACACGACGTACGTGGAACCGTTCGTCGGGATGGGAGGCGTGTTCCTCAGGCGCCCCTTCCGGGCGAAGGGCGAGGTCATCAACGACCTCAGCCGCGACGTCACCACGCTGTTCCGCGTCCTGCAGCGCCATTACGTGCCGCTGATGGACATGCTACGTTGGCAGATCACGAGCCGGGCGGAGTTCCAGCGCCTGCTCGCCGCAGCGCCCGACACGCTGACCGACCTCGAGCGGGCGGTGCGGTGCCTCTACCTCCAGCGCCTCGCCTTCGGAGGCAAGGTCACAGGACGCAGCTTCGGCGTCGACGGCCGCGGGCCCGCCCGCTTCGACGTGACGAAGCTCGGGCCGCATCTCGACGAGCTGCACGACCGGCTCGCGGGCGTCGTCATCGAGTGCCTGCCCTTCGGGCGGCTGATCGAGGCCTACGACCACCCCGGGACCCTGTTCTACCTCGACCCGCCCTACTGGGGCAGCGAGCACTACTACGGCCGCGACGCCTTCGCCCGGGAGGACTTCGAGCGCCTGGCCGCGCAGCTCGGGGGCATCAAGGGACGCTTCCTGCTGTCGCTGAACGATGTGCCGGGCGTGCGCGAGACCTTCGCGCGCTTCCAGATCGAGGCGGTCGCGACGCTCTACCATGTCGGAGGCGGCGCCTCGACGCAGGGCAAGGCGGTCGGCGAGGCCGGCGAGCTGCTGATCTCCGGCGGCAGATGCATGTGACCGCCCGCATAGGAGGGGCGCCGCAGGAATGACATCGCCATGCCGACGCGAGCGCCCACACACCGGCCTCATGTCGGTGACCAGGCGCAGTCCGGGGCCGCCTATGACCGCAAGCGCGGCTCGGCTGCTGCACGCGGCTACGATCGCAAGTGGCTTCGCTTCAGAGCGGCCTATCTGGCGGCCCACCCGCTGTGTGCAGACTGCCAGCAGATCGGACGGATCGAGGCAGCCACCGAGGTGCACCATCTTGAACGGCTGCGCGACAGGCCGGATCTCCGGCTCGTTGAAGCGAACTGCCGAGGCCTCTGCAAGCCGCACCACAGCGCCCGCACTGCGCGCGGCGAGTGAGGCGGAGCGCCTGACCCCCTAGCCACCCACGGCTGCCGAGACAGGCCTGCAGGCGGCGGACCGAGGCAGGCACCCCATAGGGGGGTCACCGGTTGGATACCGCTTCGGATGTGGACCGGACCCCCAACCTTTTTTGGCGCGTGCAGATTAAATTCCGGCGGCCAATAAAATTTGCGGACCCGTGAGGGGATGAAGCGCGGGCCGAAAGCTGAGCTGCCGTCGGTGAAGTTGCGGCGCGGCACCCACCAGCCGTGCCGCGACGCCGGCCGCATCGAGCTCATCGAACCGGACGCGCTGCCGGTGCAGCCCGACTGGCTCACCGACGACGGCCGCCAGATCTGGCTCGACGACATCGGCCGCATCTCCGCGCACCGGCTGGCGAGCGAGAGCGACAGTACCGTGTTTGCGAACTACTGCAACCTGCAGGGCGCGATCGTGCGGGCCTGGCGGTCCGGTGCGGTGCCTCCGGCCGCGCACCTGATGGAGGCGCGCAAGGTCGCGGAGCAGTTCGGGATCTTCGGCGCCAAGAGCCGGGTGAAAAGTGGCGGCGATGGCGCGAGCTCGGGCAACCCGTTCGCCCGCAACGGCCGGCGCTGAGCCGGACCGGGACTACACGGCGACGGCCAGGGCCTATGCCCGCAACGTCCTTGCCGGGCGCGTCGTCGCCTGCAAGTGGGTCCGCCTCGCGTGCCAGCGCCACCTCGACGACCTGGCGCGCGCGAAGGCCGACCCGGGCTGGGGCTTCGTCTTCAGCCCCTGGCACGCGCGCGACGTCTGCGACTTCGCCGAGAAGCTGCCCCACATCGAGGGGCGTTGGGCAACCCCGACGATCCGGCTGGAGCCGTGGCAGGTGTTCTGCCTTTGCGTCATTTTCGGGTGGCGTCGCCGGGGCGACGGCGGCAGGCGGTTCTCGAAGGTCTACTGGGAGGTCGCCCGCAAGAACGCGAAGAGCACGCTCGCCGCGGTGGTCACGCTCTACTGCTTCACCTGCGAGGGCGAGCTCGCCCCGCACGTCCTGATCGGGGCGACGACCGGCGCCCAGGCGCAGAAGGTGTTCCACCCGGCGCGGATGATGGTGGCGCAGACCCCGGCGCTGGCCGAGGCCTTCGGCGTGCAGGTGTGGGCCAAGAGCCTGACCGAGCGCGGCGGCGGCTACGTCCAGACGATCAACAGCAAGGGCTCCACCCAGGACGGCCACAACCCGCACCTGGGCGTCCTGGACGAGCTGCACGCCCACAAGGACCGGGCGCTCTACGACGTCATCGACAGCGCGTTCGGCGCGCGCAGCAACCCGCTCCTGTGGGTCATCACCACGGCGGGCTTCGACACCAACGGCGTCTGCTACGAGCAGCGCTCCTTCGTGGCCAAGATGCTCGAAGGCATCGTGGTGGCCGACCACTACTTCGGCGTGATCTTCACCCTGGACGAGGGTGACGATCCGCTCGACCCCACGGTGTGGATCAAGGCGAACCCCAACCTCGGGGTCTCGGTCCACCTCGCCAACATGCAGGCCGCGGCCACCGAGGCCCGGTCGCAGCCGGGCAAGATGCCCGAGTTCGCGACCAAGCGGTGCAACGTCTGGACCAGCGCCAGGGCTGGGCACATCAACGTGCTGCGCTGGCGCGAATGCAACGGCGCGGTCGACCTGGAACAGCTCAGGAACGTGCCCTGTTGGGCCGGCCTGGATCTGGGAGCCACGTCCGACCTGACGTCGCTGCGCCTGATCTGGTGGCTGGACGGCCGACTCAAGACCTGGGGGACGCGCTACCTGCCCGAGGCCGCCGTCGAGCCGCGCACGACCCGCAACAGCGTGCCCTACGCCCGCTGGGTCGCGCAGGACTTCATGGGCCGGCCGCTGATCACGGTGACCCCCGGCGACGTCACCGACTACACCTATGTCGAGCGCGACATCCGCTGGGCGCTTGCCGAGTTCAGGATCCTGGCGATCGGCTTCGACCCATGGAACTCGCAGGACCTGGTCAACCGCCTGACCGAGGACGGGGCGCCGATGGTCGCCGTTCGGCAGGGCGCCGCATCCCTGTCCGGCCCGATGAAGGAGTTGGACCGCGCCTACCTAAGCGGCCTGCTGGACCACGGGGGCGACGAGGTCCTCGCCTGGTGCGCCTCCAACGTGGTGCCCAGGCCCGACCACAACGAGAACCTGGCTCCCAGCAAGAGGCTCAGCATGGAGAAGATCGACGACTACGTCGCCATGCTGAACGCGCTCGCGGTGTCGACCGATGCTCGCAAGGCGCCGTCGGTCTACGAGACGCGCGGCCTACTGGTCCTCTGATGGGAATGCTGACCTTCCTGACCGGCGCCCGCGCGTCCGGGCCGCCCGCGCGGGTCGAGCCGCGGCTGGGCGTGGCGGCCGTGCAGAAGGCCGACAGCTTCGCGTCCGCCTCCTACCCGTCCTGGCTGTCGGCCGGCCTGGGTGCGCTGCCGTCGGCGACGGGCCTGCCCGTGACGCCATTCACCGCGCTGCAGGCAAGCGCGGTGTTCAGCTGCGTACGCTGCCTCTCGGAGGACTGGGCCAAGCTCCCGGTCAGGGTGCTGCGCGCCAAGCCCAAGGGTGCCGGCTTCGAGGTGCTGCGCGACCACTACCTGGCGCGCCTGCTGCGCGAGCCGAACCGCTGGCAGGTGCCGGTGCAGTTCTGGTCCTTCGCGTCGACGTGCCTCTCGATGCGCGGCAACAGCTACATCGTCATCGTGCGAGGGCGCGGCGGCGAGCCCCGGGCGCTGGTGCCGGTCTCGCCCGACCGCGTGAGCGTGCTGCTCTCGCCCAAGGGGTGGATGTTCTACCACGTGAGCCACCCCCTAGTCGGCGAGGGGATCACGCTGCACCAGGACGACGTGCTGCACCTGCGGGGTTTCAGCCTGGACGGCTACCTGGGCCTGTCGCCGATCATGGCCTGCCCCGAGGCGATCGGCCTGGCGATGGCCACGCAGCGGCACGGCGCCACGCTGTTCCGCCAGGGCTCGCAGATCCAGGGTGTTCTCAAGGCGGCCAGCTCGCTGTCGCCGGAGGCGGCGAAGCGGATCGCGCAGAGCTGGCGCGAGACCTACGGCGGCGTCGACAACACCGCGAAGACTGCGGTGCTGGAGGAAGGCCTCGAGTACCAGAAGATCGGCATGACCAGCCAGGAGTCGCAGTTCCTGGAGGTGCGCCAGCACCAGGACGTCGACATCTGCGGTATTTTCCGCGTGCCGCCGCACAAGATCGGTCGGCTCGAGGACGCGCACTTCTCCAACATCGAGAACCAGAACCAGGAATACATCGACAACGCCCTGCTCCCGCCGATCCGCCAGGCGGAGGAGCTGATCGCTGCCAAGCTGCTCTGGCCGGAGGACCGCGCGACCATCGAGGTGCGCTGGGACTTCGATGCCTCGCTGCGCGGCGACCGGAAGAGCCGGGTCGATGCCGGCGCGAGCGCAGTCAACGCCGGGCTGCAGAGCGCCAATGAGTGGCGCATCGCCGAGGGCCTCAATCCTTACAAGGGCGGCGACGAGTTCCGGGTGCCGCTCAACACTGGCGCCGCCAGCTTGGCGCCGCCACCGAACGACCCGGCCCGGATCACGGCGTCGCCGGCGCCCGCGGCGCAGAACTGACGGAGCGCATGCAATGCCCATGATCTCGCCGCAGCGCTTCAAGGCGATGGCCCGCAAGGGCGAGCGGCCCGGCGCGGTGACGCTGCGCAAGGAGATGATCGCCGCCGCCACCCAGATCGGCGAGCGCGTGCTGCGCTTCGTGATCAGCACCGCCGCGCCCGACCGCGAGAACGACACGATCGCGCTCGACGGCTGGATGCTGGAGGCCTACCGGCGCAACCCGGTGGTGCTCTGGGCGCACCAGCAGGACCACCTGCCGGTCGGCAAGGCCTTCGATCTCGACGTGGCTGACGGCGCGTTGAAGGCCTCGGTGGAGTTCGTGCCGGCCGACGTCCCCCACATCGGCGAGAAGGCGGAGGCAGTGCTCCGGCTTTGCCTGAGCGGCTTCCTGTCCGCGACCAGCGTCGGCTTCCGGCCGCTCGAGTACGACATCGCGACCGAGCGCGACGACGGGGAGGGCTGGTTCCCGCCGATAGACTTCAGGCGCCAGGAGCTCCTGGAGTTCAGCATCGTGACGGTGCCCTGCAATCCCGAGGCGCTGATCGAGATCCCCGACCTCATGGGACCGGGACCGGCAGGCTATCCGATGCTCGACCCGGCGGCGGAGACGGCCCGGGCGGCGGCCGCGGTGGGGCGGGTGGCCGCGGAAGCGGTGCAGCGCAGCGCGGAGGTCGAGCGGATCGCGGCCTGCCGGGCGCGTCGCGCGCACCAGGTCGGCCTGCTCGAGATGCTCTGACACGGACCGACCGGGACCTGCCGCAAGGCGGGTCACGGTTGCCTCAATCGGCCCTTGGGCAAGGCCGCAGCAACGCCGCGACGGCGTCGCATCCCTCAGATGGAGCCTTCCCCCATGCCCAAGCTGCATGAGCTGCGCCACGCCAAGTCCGTCCTGATCGCCGAGGCCAAGGCGCTCCGGGTCAAGGAGGAGGGCCTGCCCGCCGACCAGGCGCCAGAGCAGTCCGACGTGGATCGCCTCACGCAGATCCGCTCCGAGGTCGACGTGCTCTCGGCCAGCATCGACCGGCTCGACGCCATCACGCAGCTCGAGGCCGACGACGCGCAGCTGGTCGACCCCGATGCCATGCCCGGCAGCGAGCCGGCCAGCGAGGAGGAGCGCACGATGCGCAACCTGCAGCTTCGCCGCTTCACCGGGCACGGTTCGGGCGAGCCCGCCATCCCGGCCGCGCAGAAGGGCTTCAAGGCAGCCCGCTTCATGGTCGGCCTCTGGCACGCCAAGCACGGCAACATGACGAATGCTGCCGCGCTGATCGAGCGCCGCTTCGGCGACAAGGAAGTCGCCAAGGCGCTGAACACCGTCGGCGTCGCGACGGGCGGCGCGCTGATCCCGCAGAACTTCATCCCCGACCTGATCGAGCTGCTGCGCGCGGCCACCGTGGTGCGCGACAGCGAGCCGATGATCATCCCGATGCCCGGCGGCAACGCGACGATCCCGCGCCTTGCCGCCGGTGCGACCGCCGGCTACCAGGGCGAGCTCGACGACATCGGCATCTCGCAGCAGACCTTCGATGATCTGCAGCTGAACGCGAAGAAGCTGACCGCGATGGTCCCGGTGTCCAACGACCTGATCCGCCACGCGCCGATCGGCGTCGAGGCGATCATTCGCGACGACCTGATCCAGACGCTGGCGCGCCGCGAGGACATCGCCTTCCTGCTGGGCGACGGCTCGGGCAACTCGCCGATCGGCCTGCTGAACCAGTGCTCGGCGTCGAACAAGCTGAACGCGATCGCCTTCCCGGCGCCCACCGGCAACGGCGCGGCCGACAATGCCGCCATGGTCGCGGTGGTGTCCTCCGTGCTGCAGGACATGATGCTGGTGCTCGAGCAGGGCTTCAGCCGCATGGTCCGCCCACGCTGGATCTTCCCGCCGGCGGTGCATGCCTTCCTGCTGACCCTGCGCGACGGCGTCGGGAACTACGTGTTCAAGGACGAGATCGCGAGCGGCACCCTGATGGGCGTTCCGTTCAAGCGGACCGCCCAGCTGCCGACCAACATCAACACGGCCGCCGCCGGCGCCGCGGCGAACAACAACGGGTCCTACCTCTACCTGGTCGACTTCGCCGACGTGGTGATCGGCGAGACGTACAACATCCTGGTCGATGCCTCGGATGTGGCTTCCTACACCGACGGCAGCGGCAAGTCGGTGAGCGGCTTCCAGCGCGACCAGACGGTGTTCCGCGTCATCAGCGAGCACGACTTGGCGCTGCGCCACCAGGCGTCGGTCGTGATCGCGACGCTGCCCGGCTGGTCGCCTGCCGGCTACACCCCCTACGGCGGCTCGGCCTTCTACGTCCAGGCGCCCAGCGGCGACGGCTCGGCCGCCCCGTCGACCTTCGGTCTGCCGCCCACCGGTTCGGCCAATCCCGGCAACTCTGCCGCAGCCGTGCCGGGCGGCACGCTGCCCGGCCGTCCGTAAGGAGCGCCCATGTCCGACGCCACGACTGAGACTGCCGCCGCTGCGCCGGCGCTCGCCACTCCCGAGCCGCGCCGGCGCGACGAGGTCACCCTGCGGTTCGTCCGCTCCTACCGCTCCTGGAACAGGGGGGTAGAGGCCGGCTTCACTCCGACGATGGCGGACGAGCTGACCCGTCGCGGCGTCGCCGTGGCGGTGCCTGTCATTCGCGAGCCGCTCGCCGGCCGCACGATCCGGAAGGCCTGATCCATGCCCGACGACGAGAAGCCTGATCCCGCCTCGCAGCCCTACCAGACTGCCGCCGAGGCACACGGCATCACCGAGCGCGTCGAGGGTGGCGTGTCGGCCGGTCACCACGACGGCCTGAGCCATACGCCCGGCCTGTCCGAGGTTCCGGACAGCAAGGTGCCGTTCGCCGAGCACAGCCACGTGCATGGCCCGCAGCAGGCCGCCGTCGACCCGGTCGCGGCCGGCCTCGACACGCGGCACCTGCCGTTCAACCGCGCCGAGAACCGCGTGATCGACCGCACGGGCGAGATCGGCTCTGGCGTGCATGCCCCGGGCACCACGCCGGCGGTATCGGACGGCTCGCAGGTCAAGGCGCCGATCGACCCGCCGACGCTGGTGAGCGCGCTTCCGGACAAGTCCCCGGATCCTGGCAGCCAGCCTCCGGCCCCGCCGCCTACCTGAGCTCGCCCTCATGTACTCCGCCCTCGCCGTGGTGTCGCCGCCGCAGGCGGAGCCGGTCACGCTCGATCTGCTTCGCCGCCACATCCGTGTCGACACCATCGACGAGGACGACCTGCTGGCACTCTACTTGGCCACCGCGCGCGCCACGGCCGAGCAGTTCCTGGGGCGCGCCCTGGTCACGCAGACGCTGCGCTGGGTGATGGCCGATGCGCCGCCGGCGAACAGCTTCCCGCTCTACCCGTTCACCGCCTTCATCCTGCCGTTGTGGCTGCCTTACTCGGCTCTGTTCCAGCACCCGGTGGAGCTGCCCCGCTCGCCGGTGCAGTCCATCGTCTCGGTCAGCACCGGGCGGTGGGGGCAGGCCGACGCGCCGCTCGATCCCAGCCAGTATCAGGTCGACGGCGACACAGAGCCGTCGCGGCTGAAGCTGCTGGGTAGCGCGGGCGCCTGCCCGTCCGACCACACGATCGTCGAGTTTGTCGCCGGCTATGCCAGCCCCGACGCGATCCCGCGGCCGATCGTCCAGGCGATCCTGCTGATGGCCGGGTTCCTCTACGAGAATCGCGGCGACGCGGGCGGAGAGATGCCGGCCGTGGCGAAGGCGCTTCTCTGGCCCTACCGGCTCTACACCTTTGGCTGAGAGCGAGGCCGTCGAGATCGGCCGCCTCCGCTGGCCTGTCTACCTGGCCACCCGCCAGCAGGCCGCGCAGGTCGCCGGGACCGGGATCGACGAGACCTTCCGCGACCTGCAGCGCGTCATGGCCGACGTGCAGCCGGTGGGCGCCTTGACCTTCTGGGGCGTGGCCGACAGCGCGGGCGGCCCGGCCGGCGGCAACGGCGGGCTGATGCAGACCGACGCGCCGTTCACCCACCGCATCTTCGTGCGCTGGCTCGACAGCCTGGACCAGACCCAGGTCGTGTTCCGCGCCACCCAGCGCCGCGACGGCAGCACCCGCACCGAGCGGTTCCGCGTGCGCCGGATCAAGGAGCTGGGCGGGCGCAAGCGCTTCGTCCTGATCGAGGCGCAGCTGGAGGAGCTTGAGACTTGAGCGATTTCCCGGTCGGCATGGCCATCACCGCGCCGAGCTACGCCCTGACGCTGGACAAGAAGGCGCTGCGCCGCGTGATGGCCTCGGCGGGCAACGAGGTCGCCGCGGTCGCGCGCGCCCTGGTCCGGCGCAGCGCCGGCGGCGGCCGCACCTATCGAGGATCCGGCGGCTCCTCCGCCTACCGCGGCTACAAGCCCGGCCACTACACCGCGTCCTCGCCGACACAGGCGCCGGTCAGCGTCACCGGGACGCTCGCGCGCTCGATCAAGGCGTACCCGTTCAAGTCCGGCGAGGGCGTCGCGGTGCGCGACAGCGTCTTCTACGCGCTGTTCCTCGAGGTGGGCGCGCAGGGCGGCGTCGGCTCCGGCCGCAAGGGCGTGAAAGGCCGGCGCAACAAGCGCGGCGGCAACGTCGGCTCGCGCGTGCTGACCCCGCGGCCGTTCCTGTCCGAGGCGCTGGACCAGCGCCAGGCGAGCCTGGGCGCGCGGGTCCAGGAAGCCATGCTCGAAGGCATCGCGTTCCGCCGCCTCAAGGCCTGAGCGCGTGCAGATCGACCTGGTGATCGCGCAGCTCAAGGCGCGTGCCCCGATCTTCGCCGGTAACGTCGCCGGCGCCGCCGAGTACGAGAACGCGGTCAAGGACCAGACCTGGCTCAAGCTGCCCGCCGCCTACGTGGTCCCGCTCGACATGGATGCGGGCGAGAACCAGCTGCAGACTGGCCTGATCCAGGTCGTCACCGAGCGCGTCGGCGTCATCGTGGTGATGGACAACCGGGCGGACCGGCGGGGGCAGGGCGCCGCGGTCGGCACCTACCAGACGCAGGCCGCGATCTTCCGCGCGATCCTGAACTGGCGCCCGGACAGCAGCGGCGACAACCCGGGCGCACAGACCGGGAACTGGCAGGCCGACCACGAGTCCCGCGGGTTCACCTTCGCGGGCGGCTTCCTGCGCGGCTGGGACCTGGCACGCCTGTTCTACGAGTTCGACTTCGCGCTCGACGTGACGATCACCGACGACGACGGCTGGCAGCCAGAGGCAGTGCCTCTGACCGACATCGCGATGACGATCATCGACCAGAGCACGGGCGCCACGCTCGCCGTGGTCGACGCCGCACCGTTCCAGGACCCGCTGGCCGCCGCCGGTGGCCCGGCGCTGACCGACGCCGCGGGTGCCCTGATCTTCGCCGACCCGACGCCTTGATCCTGGAGCATCCATGCTTGCACGCCTGATGGCATGGCTGCGCGAGCCCGCGCCACGCCCGCTCGTGGCCGGCTACCAGCCGCGTGCAGGCGCCCAGCCTCCGCTGCCGTGCGGTGGGTCGAGCGCCATGCACCCGCGCCCCATGGGCTGCACCGTGCCCCCGCTCACCGAGGGCCGGCAGAACAAGGGCGGCATCAACGGCCCGTCGCGCATCACGGTCCGGCCGCCGCCGCCCGCGCCGATGCGCCCCAGCATCTTCCCGCACTTCGACGTGGGCCTGCCGCCGCCGAGCGAATGGATGCCGAAGACCACGCTGAACATCCCGATGCCAGCCGGTGCTGCTCCGCCGCGACATGCCCCATGCCCCTGCTGTGGAAGGTGACCCCATGCACGTGAAACTGACCGACGACCCCTCCCGAGCGAAGGTGCGCGGCCCGCACGGCGGCCGGCTGCTGCAGAAAGACGAGGTGCGGGAGGTGGGCGACCACGACCCCTACTGGCTCCGCCGCGTCGCGCAGCGCGACGTGCTGCGGGTCGACAAGGACGGCGCCGCACTTCCGCCGGTCAAGCCGCCGCAGCCCGAGGCCGCCGCCGAGCAGCCGCCCGCCGCCGAGCCGGAGCCGCCCGCCGCGCCGGCTCCGCCCGCCGTCCAGTCGTAAGGGAGCCGCCGGCCATGTCGGGCAGCACTGCCGTCTCCATCAGCATTCCGAACTACCCGGACAGCAACCTGGTCCCGGGCGTCTACGCGGGCGTCGACCCGAGCGGCGCCAACACCGGCAGCGTCGCCCAGCGCGCGCTGCTGTTCGGCCAGGCGCTTGCCGGCAGCACGATCCTGGCCGGCGTGCCCCAAATCGTCTCCAGCCCGTCCCTGATCGACGCGAGCGCGGGCGCCGGGTCGATGCTCGCCGGCATGGTGCGCGCCTTCCGCCGCAGGAACACCTACACCGAGCTGTGGGTGCTGTCGCTGGAGGACGATCCCGCAGCGGTCGCCGCGACCGGCTCCGTCCAGTTCGCGGGCACCGCGACCGCAGCGGGCACCCTCTCGCTCTACGTCGCCGGCCAGGTGGTGGCGCTTGGCGTGGCCGCCGGCGACGCTGGCGCCTCCATCGCGATCGGGCTCCAGGCGGCGACGACGTTCCTGCCGAACCTGCCGGTCGGCGTCGTGGCGAATGCGGCGAACGGCACCGTGGCCTTCACGGCGCTGAACAAGGGCGCGTCCGGCAACGACATCGACATCCGGCTCAACTACTACGGCGCGCAGGCCGGCGAGGCGACGCCGCCCGGGCTCCAGGTCACCATCTCGCCGATGTCGGGCGGCTCGCAGAATCCGACCGCGCTGCCGACCGCGCTGGCGAACCTGGGCAACCAGCCCTTCGACTACATCGCCTGCCCGTACGTCGACACGGTCAGCCTCAACACGGTGCAGGCCTTCCTGAACGATGCGACCGGGCGCTGGTCCTGGCAGCAGGAAACGTTCGGCGGCGCCTGGGCGGCGTTCCGCGGCACGCTGGCGCAGCGCACGACCTTCGCCAGCGGGCGCAATGACCAGCACGTCTACATCATGGGCTTCTACGACAGCCCGAGCCCGGCCTGGGAATGGGCCGCCGACTTCTGCGCCGAAGTCGCGGGCTCGCTGCAGGTCGATCCCGCGGTTCCGGTGACGCAGCTCGCCATGGGCGTGCTGGCGCCGCCGATCGCCAGCCAGGACACGATCAGCGAGCGCAACACGCTGCTGACCGACGGCATGTCGACCTTCACCATCGATGCCTCCGGGCAGGTCATCATCGAGCGGGTGGTGTCGACCTACACCACGAACCCCGCGGGCGCGCCGGACAACTCCTACCGGGACTGCGAGACGCTCTACACCCTGATGGCGGTGATCCGGGACCTGCGGATCCAGCTGCAGAGCCAGTTCGCCCGCAAGAAGCTGGTGGCCGACGGCACGCGCATCCCCGGCGGCAGCAACCAGGTGACGGCGCAGATCGTGCTCGCCGTGGCCAAGGCGCTCTACGTGACCTACTGCACCAGGGGCTGGGCGCAGGACGCGCCCGGCTTCGCGGCGGGCGCGCTGGGGCAGAACGCGGGCGGCGGCCTGGTCAAGCTGCTGCTGCCCGTGCGCGTCGCCAACCAGCTCCGGACCATCGCCATGAGCATCCAGTTCGCCAAGCCCTGATCGGAGCCCTGACCCATGTCCGGCACCCTCTACTCCGGCTCGATTTCCAGCGGCGGCGGCCGGCGCGCGGGCGTCGCCTCGGCCACGGTCGACGGCGAGATCGTCGACGTCGCCGGCGAGCTCTCCTACGACCCCAGCACGGTCAAGCGCGAGACGCTGGAAGGCCAGAGCGGCGTCCAGGGCTTCAGCGAGATGCCCAAGACCGGGCTGATGAAGTTCCGCGCCCGCGACTCCGGCTCGCTGCAGGTCTCGGCGTTCAACACCAAGACCGACAGCACCCTGGTGTTCGTCCTGGCCAACGGCAAGACGGTCTACGGCGACGGCATGTGGAACACCGAGGTCTCTGCGGTGAACAGCGCCGAGGGCACGTTCGACCTGACCTTCGAGGGCGTGAGCGTCGTGGAAAGCACCGTCTGATGGCCGAGACCATGACCCTTGCGAGCCCGGTCCAGACTGATGGCGGGCAGATCACCAGCCTGCTGATCCGCGAGCCGACCTGCGCCGAGATGGCGCGCGCCTGGAAGCACGTCGAGGCCACGAACAATCCCGAGGCGAATTTCCTGTTCGAGCGCGAGCTGGTCGCCGGCGTCGGGGGCTTCGCGCGCCCCACGCTGCTCGACAACCTGTCGATGGCCGACCTGGCCGCCGCCTCGGCGCGCATCAGCAAGCTGATCGACCTCGGGCTGGAGGGGTTCGACCCCGAGAGCCTCGACGCAGAGATCGTCCTGGCCGAGCCGCTGGTCGAGTCCGGCGTCGAGTATTCCACCCTGAGCCTGCGCCCCGCGCGCACCGGCGAGATGCTCAAGGCGCGCGGCCACCTGCGCACGAGCCAGGGCCCGGCCTCCAACCTCGCCTACCAGATGGCGCTGGCCGCTGCGGTGGCCGACGTGCCGATGAAGGTCGTGCACCGCATGCCCGTGACCTCGGTGATGAGGGCGGCGATGACCATCGAGGTTTTTTCCGTCCGGCCCCCGGGAACTGGGTCAGCCTGACCTACGACCTGGCCCAGTTCTACAGGGGCTGGGGGCCGTTCGACGTCTGGGAGCTGACCCCGGAGGAGCTGCTGGAGGCGCTGGCCAACGCCAACGCGATCGTCGAAGCCCGGAAACAGAAGTAGATGGCCGGCGGCTACTCGATCACCATCTCAGCCGTGGACCGCGTCAGCGGCACCATCGACGCCGTCAACCGCAAGTTCGCGAAGTTCTCGGCGCCGGTTAACAGGCTGCAGGCCAGCGTCGCGAAGTTCGGCCAGGTCTCGGGCCTGAACCGCGTCGGCAAGGCCTTCGGCGACATCTCGCACGCCGCGGGCGAAGCGTTCCAGAAGGTCGGCCAGATCGTTGCCCCGCTCGGCGCGATCTCCGGCGCGGCGTCGGTTGCCGGCATGTACCGCCTGGTCTCCGCCTGGTCCGAGTTCGGCTCCAAGCTCGGGAACTCGGCCCAGCGCATCGGGATCAGCGCGGACAGCCTGCAGAGCCTGCAGGGGGCAGCTCGCCTGGCGGGCTCGTCGGCCGGCAGCCTGACCTCGGGGATGCAGACGCTCGGCCAGACGATGTACGACGCGATCGGCGGGCGCGCGCCCGAGGCCGCGGTCATGTTCCGCACCCTGGGCGTCGCGTTCTCCGACGGCGCGGGGCACGCGCGTAGCGTCACCGCGGTGCTGCCCGAGCTCGCCGACAAGATCGCGGCCCTGAAGGATCCCTACGCCCAGGCGCAGGCGGCCACCGCGCTGTTCGGCGGCGCGGCCGAGGACCTGCTGCCGTTCCTGCGCCGCGGCGCGAGAGGGATTGCCGAGTACCAGGAAGCCAGCCGGAAGTACGGCCACACCACCGAGGCCGGCGTCGCGGCGGCCAACCAGTTCCGCGTGGCGCAGGCCTCGCTCGGCCTCAGCGTCGAGGGCCTGGGCAACCGCATCGCCGAGCGCCTCGCGCCCGTGATCTCGCCGATGCTGATGCAGCTGGCCGACTGGATCGCGACCAGCCCCAAGGTGCAGCAGGGCGTCGACGCCCTGGCTACCGGCGCGCAGAGCCTGGGCGAATGGCTGAAGTCGATCGACTGGGCCGCGGTCGGCGCCGGTGCGCAGCACTTCGCCGACGCGGCGCAGGGCGTGGTCGACAAGGTGGGCGGCTGGCAGCCGGCGATCGAGCTGTTCCTCGGCTTCATGGCGGCGCGCTGGGCGCTGGGCGCCGTGGCGCCGTTCCTCAGCCTGGGCTCTGCGATTGGCGGGGTGGGAGTCAAGCTTGCGCTGCTGGCGCTCAACCCGGTCGGCGCGATCGTGGCGGGCATCGCCCTGCTCGGGGTCGCCGGCTACGAGCTCTGGCAGCACTGGGATGCGGTCGAGACGTCGTTTTCCGGCATGTGGGCGGGGGTCAAATCGGCCTTCGACAACAACACCGGATACCTGCGCAGTGCGGTCGAGGGTTTTTCTCTGCTTCCCAAGCTCATCATCGACCACTGGGACGGGATCGAGAACTTCTTCACTGACATGTGGAGCGGCGTGAAAAGCGCGTTCGACGATGGCTGGTCCTACATCCAGCCCATCATCGACAAGCTCAAGGGTGGCGTAGATTTCGTCGCGAACAGCTGGCTCGGCAAGAAGCTGGGCTATGTTGCCAGCGAGGTCGGCGCTGGCGTGTCCGCCGCGGCCGGCGCTGTTAGTGGCGCGGCGTCGAGTGCTGTCCAGGCCGCACCCGCCCTGCTGCAGCGAGGCGTAGCGGCTCTCGACACCGCCTGGGGCTTCGCTGAGACCAACCCCGGTGCCCGCGGCATCCGCAACAACAACCCGCTGAACCTGGGCTATGTGCCAGGCCAGCAAGGCGCCGTCGGCTCGGATGGACGGTTCGGCCGGTACGGCTCCATGGCGGATGGGATCGCGGCATCCGAGCGTCAGCTGCTGCGCTACCAGGCGCAGGGCACGGATACGATCGCCAAGATGATCACGCGCTGGGCGCCAGCCAGCGAGAACGAGACCGGCAGCTACATCTCGCAGGTGTCGAAATGGAGCGGCATCGACCCGAACGCCAAAGTCGACATGCACGACCCGGCTACCGCGCAGAAGATCATCGGCGCCATGGCACGGCGAGAAAGCGGCGGAGTCAGCGCCAGCGAGGTGCAGATGGGCGTCGGGCTGGCGCTGGGCGGTGTGGCTGCGGGTCCTGCGGTGCCCGCAGTGCCTGTAGTGCGTGCGCCAGTGGTCGCCATGGGCGCCCCCGCTCAGCTTGCTGCAGGAGGGCTGCCGGGCAACTCCGGGGCAGGCACCACCGCCTCGGACGGCGTGATGACGGTTCGCCTGGAGCACGCCACCCCGCCGCCTGCCGGCTTCCGGGCCTCGGTGCGCGACACGGGCGGCAGCATGGCCGGCGCCAACATCGAGCAGGCGAACGTGATGGGCACGCTGCCATGAGCGGCTTCCTCGGCGGCATCGGGCAGGTGGCGGGCAACCTCGGCCGCGTGACCCAGGCCGCCGCCGGCATCGCCGGCCTGGCGCGCGGCGTCGGCGCCCTGCTGGGCGGCGGCTTCGGCCCGTACGGCGCCGGCATCAATCCGGCCGCCGGCGCCTGGCTCGCGCAGTTGCAGCCGGCCTCCTGGCGCGGCCTGCCGTTCGCGGTGCGAGAGTCCGAGATCCAGCGCGGCCGCCGCACGGCGGTGCACGAGTATCCGTATCGCGACCAGGTCTGGGTCGAGGATCTCGGGCGCGCGATGCGCCGGGTTGCGTTCAGCGGCTTCGTGCTCGGCGACGACTGCTACCAGCAGGAGCAGGCGCTGCTCGCCGCCTCGGAGCAGCCGGGCTCCGGCGTGCTGGTGCACCCCTCGCTCGGCATGCTGACGGTCAGCCTTCTCGAGCGGATGCACTCGCGCCAGCGCGCCGACCTCGGCCGCGTGGTGGAGGTGACCTTCGACTGCGTCGAGTCCGGCCTGTCCGTCTACCCGGATGGCAGCGCCTCGACGGCAGACGCGGTGGACGAGGACGCCGACGACGCGGACGACGCGGCGGGCAGCGACTTCGCCGCCGACGCGCTGGGCTCGGTGGTCTACGGCGCGTCCGTGGTGCGGGCCGGCGCGCGAACGGCGCAGGGCTTCGTGCAACAGGTGCAGCAGCTCGCCGGAGACGCCCGCCTGGTCACCAGCGCCGTGGCGGGGCTGGTGCCGCCCGCCGGCACCACCTACGGCCGCTACGCAGGCGGCGCGCGGGGCACGGTGCTGCCCGGGCTGACGACGGTGCCGCAGGCCCTGGCGGCGGCCACCGCGGCTCGCACGGCCGTGGGTCTCGCGGTCAGCAACGTCGTCGCCCGGGCCAACGCCCTGTGACCGCCGCATCCGATGCGCTCGCGGCGAGCGTCCAGGCCGCCACGGAGGCGCTGCGCTCCGCGTGCGTCGACCCCGCCGACGCGATCCGCGCCCTGTCCACCCTGGCCGCCTACGCGCCGGCCGGCGCCACGACCACCATCCTGCCGGACGTCGCGTCGCAGGCCGGGATCGGGCTGGTGACCGAGGATGGCACGCCGCTGATCGGCGCGCAGCCGGTCACCGTCGCGATCGTCTCGACGGCACCGATCGGCCTGGCCATCTCGACCCTGCAGTCCGCCGTGGCCGCGCTCTGCCGCCGCGCTGCGCTGACCTCGCTGGGCCGCGCCTGCGCCGCCTACGCGCCCACGTCCTCCGACGATGCGGTGAGCGTGTGCGTCGCGGTCGTAGCACTGTTCGACGCGGAGATCCTGGTCGCCGCCGACGCCGAGGACGACGCCTCCTACCAGGCGCTGCGCCAACTGCGCACGGCGGTCGTCGCCGATCTCGTGACCCGGGCCGCGCAGCTGCCCAGCCTGGTCACCGTGCGCACCGCCGTGCCGATGCCGGCGCTGGCGCTGGCCTACCGCCTCTACCGCGACGCGACCCGAGCCGACGATCTCGCCGCCCGCTCCGGCGCGCAGCACCCCGCGTTCCTGCCGACCTCCTTCCAGGCGCTGTCCGCATGAGCCAGGCGATCACCCGCCCTTCGCCCGCGACCCACGACGACGGCGAGCTGACCATCACCACGGGCGGGATGACGCTGGGCGGCTGGCAGGACATCCGCGTCACCCGCGGCGTCGAGCGGATGCCCGGCGACTTCAATCTGGCGCTGACCGAGCGCAACCCCGATGCGTCGGGCAGCGTGGTGGTCGAGCCGTTCCAGCCCTGCGTGGTGCGGATCGGCGGCGACGCCGTGATCACCGGCTACGTCAACGACTACGAGCCCGAGATCAGCCCCGAGGGCCACAACGTGCGCGTGGTCGGCGCCGGCAAGTGCCAGGACCTAGTGGACTGCTCTGCCGTCGTGCCGAGCATGCAAATGACTACCTCGTCGGCGGTCAGCCTCGCGCAGCAGCTCGCCAAGCCGTTCGGCATCACGGCGTCCTCGCCGCTCGGCACGGTGCTGGTGGACGACTACGGAAAGCCGGCCCAGTTCAACGTCAACCTCGGCGAGACGCCGTTCGAGATCATCGACCGGGTGGCCCGCTTCGCGAAGGTGCTCGCCTTCGAGGGTGCCGACGGCAACCTGGTGCTGGACCAGGTCGGCCGCCAGCAGATGTCGAGCGGCTTCGTGCAGGGCGTGAACATCGAGAGCGCGCGCTGCCGCTTCTCCGCCAGCGAGCGCTTCAGCGAGTACGTCGCCTGCATCATGTCGGCCCAGCAGTTCAGCCAGGTCGACGGCGCGGACGGCAATACCCTTGGCAGGGTTTTCGACAAGGCGGTCCCGCGCTACCGGCCGCGCGTCATCATCTCCGAGCAGGCGACGAAGGCCGGTTTCCTCGCGCTCCAGCGCGCGACCTGGGAGATGAACCGGCGCATCGGCCGCAGCCAGATCCTGACGCTGACCTGCGACAGCTGGCGCGACAGCGCGGGCAAGCTGTGGGAGCCGAATTTCCTGGCGTCCGTGCACATCCCCGCCCTCAAGCTGTTCAATCAGATGTGGGTGATCGGCGAGGTGACCTATCGCCGAGGAGCGGACGGGACCCACGCCGACCTGATCCTGATGCCGCCCGCCGCCTACAGCCCCGAGCCGCAATCCCTTCAGCTCTACCTCTGGCAGGTCGGCCAGTCGCTGGGCCACGGGGCCGCCGCGGCGTCCTCGACCAACGCGCAGGCCCTGGCCGCCGCGCAGTCGCCCGGGACCACCGTGAACTTGACGCCGCCCTCCTGATGCGCAGCTCCGTCGAGAAGGTTTTCGGCCGCGTCCAGCACGCCTTGGGCTTCGGCCGCACCAGCACGCCGCCGAACGACGCCGGCGCGGTGCAGACCGTGCAGATCGAGCTCTACGGCCGCGCCGGCGATCCGGTTCACCAGACCCGCGACAACACCCCGGTGGTGTTCCACTTCGGCTTCGCGGCCTGCCTGCCGGTCGGCACCGACGTGGTGGTGACGACCTTCTCGGGCGACAGCTCGAACGGCGCGATCGTCGCCAGCAACCACGCGAAGAGCCGCCCCACCAACCTCACCCCCGGACAGGCCGTGTTCTACGACCAGAAGGGCACCCGCATGCTCCTCAGCAACGACGACAACGCCTCGGTGACCGCCGCGGGCACGCTGACCCTGGCCGTGCCGACCGTGCTGATCGACGGCCAGCTCCTGGTGACGGGCAACGTCACCGCGGGCAGCGGCGGCGCCTCGGTCGAGCTGCTCGACCACACCCACGCCCGCTCCGGCGGCACCGGCTCCGGCGGTCCGCCCAACCCCGGATCGTAGGAGCGCCGGATGGCCGACATCGCGCTCGCCTGGCAGCCGCTTGACGCCCGCGGGGACTTCGCCGTCGCCGGCGGCGCCCTGGCCACCGGCAACGACCTCGAGACCGCCGTGCTGATCAGCCTGTTCAGCGACGCCGTGGCCTCTCCGGACTACGTCGGGCCGGACGGCTCGACCGATCCGCGCGGCTGCTGGATCGACACCTACGAGACCGCGGCCGCGGGCGGGACGGTGCTGGGCTCGCTGCTCTGGCCGCTGTTCCGCGGCGTGAAGGCCGGCAACACGAACCTGCCTCTGCAGGCGCAGAACGCCTGCGCGGTGGCGCTGCAGTGGCTCATCGCCGACGGCATCGCCGCCAGCATCCAGGCCGCCGCCGGATGGGTCACGCCGACAGCGCTCGGCATCCAGGTCGTGATCACCAGGCCGAACGGCAGCGCGGTGCAGTTCCGCTACCGCGCACTCTGGGACGCGTTCGCCCCGCCGCGCGCGCCGGCGCCGGGACGGGTGGTCGCGGTGATCCCGCTGAGCACCGACGACGACAGCCTCAGCCTCGGGACCGAGGGGGGCATCACGATCATCGCCGACTGAAACCGGGCCGACTGAAACCGGGGAGCACGCCGCCTTGCCGTATCCGCGCCCCACCCTGACGACGCTGCAGCAGCAGACGATCCAGGACATCATCGCGGCCCAGATCGCGGACCGGTCGGGCAACGTCATCACCGCGCTGCTGCGCAAGTCCGTCCTGCGGGTGCTGGCGTGGGTGGTGGCCGGACTCTCCTACCAGCACTACGGCTACCTCGACTGGATCGCGAAGCAGGCCAACCCCTGGACCGCGACCGGCGAGTTCGCGGTGGGCTGGGGCGCGCTGGTCGGGATCGCCACCAAGGATGCGACCGCCGCGGCGCTCTCGATCGGCGTCTCGGGCGCCACGCCGGGCGCCTCGATCCCCGCCGGCACCCCGGTCAGCCGCCCAGGCGACGAATTCGGCTACCTGACGAGCGCCGCGGTGAGCGTGGCCGCCGACGGCACGGCGACGCTGCCCGTGCTGGCCACGCTGCCCGGCTCGATCGGCAACTGCGACGTCGGCACGCCGATGGTGCTGACCAACGGCCTCGCCGGCGTGCCCTCGAACAGCCTGGCGGTGAGTGCCACGCTCGCGGTGGCCGTCGACCAGGAGAGCGAGGACGCCTTCAAGTCGCGCTACCTGATCCGCTACCGGGCGCCGCCGCAGGGCGGCGACCTCGCCGACTACGTCGAGTGGTGCCTGGCCGTGCCCGGCGTCACGCGGGCGTGGGCGGTGGGCGGCCTCGCGGGCGCGGGCACCGTCTCGGCCTTCACCATGTGGGACATCGCGGAGGCCGCGACCGGCGGCTTTCCCGTGGGCACGAACGGCGTGGCCGGCACCGACGGGCGCGACGTCGCCGCGACCGGCGACCAGCTCGTCGTGGCCAATGCGCTGCAGCCGCTGCAGCCCGTCACCGCCCTGGTCTACGGCGTGGCTCCCGCGCGCCAGCCAATCGCCTTCACCGTGTCCGGCTTGGGTGCGGCGAACACCGCGGCCAACCAGGCGGCGATCACCGGCGCTCTGGCCGACATGTTCCTGCGCCTCGGGCAGGTGGGCGGCACGCTCGACCCCGACACGATGCAGCCGTGGCCGCCGATCGATCCGTCGAGCTGGTACGCCGCCATCGCCTCGGTGCTCGGCACCCAGCAGTTCATTGTGACGGCGCCGCCGGCCCTGTCCTTCATCTCGCTGCCGAGCTCGCTGCCGATCCTCGGCCCTATCACGTTCCAGACCTGACTCATGCCGGTCCTGAATCTTCTGGCCGCCGATTTCCTGGCGGCGATGCAGCGCATGCTGCCCACCGGCCGCGCCTGGCCGCGCGAGCCCGACGCGGTGCAGACCCAGGTGCTGGGCGCGCTGGCGCCGGCCTACGAGCGGCAGACCGCGCGCTCGAACAACCTGCTGGTCGACGCGTTTCCCGCCACCACGGTCGAGCAGCTCCCGGAGTGGGAGGCCACGCTGGGTCTGCCCGACCCGTGCGCCGGGCCTGACGCGACGCTGCAGCAGCGCCAGGAGCAGGTCGTCGCGCGGCTGACCGCGCGCGGCGGCCAGTCGGTGCCCTACTTCGCGACCTTCGCGACGACGCTGGGTTACCCAGACGTCACGATCACGCAGTTCGCCCCCGCCCGCGCCGACCTGCTGGTGGCGGATGCCCCGGTCTACGACCTGGCCTGGGCCTTTGCCTGGCAGGTCACGACGAGCGGCGTCCAGACCACGTATTTCTCGTCCGACGCCTCGTTCGCCGACGAGCCGCTGGTCGCCTACGGCAGCACCGCGCTGGCCTGCGAGCTGGGCCGCCTGAGGCCGGCGCACACGGTGCTGTTCCTGACCTACGCAGCCAGCCCCTAGGAGAGCGCCTTGGCCTACAGGATTGACGACCAGACCAATGCGGCGACGCTGCCGGCGCTACCGGCGGACAACATCGGTCAGCCCGGCTTCTTCACGGGCGGCGCGCCCGGCATTTCGGCGCCGACCCGGGTCCGATACTGGTGGCTCAACATGGTCCAGGAGGAGCTTGCGGCAATCGTCGCGGCGGGCGGGCTGCCGCTGGACAAGGGCAATAACGGGCAGGCGATCGCGGCGCTGAAGGCCCTGTTCGGATACGGCGGCTCGCCCGCGGCCAGCGGTTGGCAGCGGATGTCGGGCGGCGTGATCCTGCAGTGGAGCTTCGGGACCACCGTCACCGGGAACCAGGATCCGCGATACTTCCCGCTGACCTTCCCGAACACCTGCTTCGCCGTGGTGGTCAACGAGGCTGCCGCGGCCGGCTGGAATGGGGGAGGGGGTGGTCCGCAGCCGACGCTTTTCGGCGTGTCGGCGGTCGCCGCAAACGGTTTTTATCTGTCCAGCGTGCGCCTGCTCAGCAACGGCGTGCCGACCTACCAGCCGCTTACCTACAATTACCTCGCGATCGGACGCTGAGCACATGGCGCAGTATGCGACCACCACCCCTGCCGGCGTGCTGACCGGCTTCTATGACAACGACCTGCACGACACGATCCCGCCCGGTGCGCAGATCCTGACGCGAGCGCAATACGACCAATGGCTGGAGGGGCAGGGAGGCCTGCTCTGGCGGGACGGCACCCTTGTCGCCGCACCCCCGCCGCCTGCCGCACCCCCGCCACCTACGCCGACGTTGGCGGAGCTGACGGCCGAGGTGCAGGCGCTGATGGCGCGGATAGGGGCCATGCATCCGGCGGTCGCGGCAGCCTCGTCGGCTGGCACGGCGACCTCCGCGTGACCATGCCGCCGCCCGCCTGGACCGCGTCGCCCTCGCGCACCCTCGCGGCGCTCGGGCCCGCCGGCACCGCGCTGCGCGGCGTGCGCCTGGCGCCCCCGCACCTGCGGTGGCCCGCCAAGGCGCCAGGCGACACGCTGGACTACGCGCTCGACCTCTCCGCATGGCTGGCCGAGGACGGCGACGCCCTGACCCAGGTGGTCGCGTCGATCGCGCCGGCCGGACCCGCCGACCTGTCCCTGGTCTGGATCGCCATCTACGCGGGCCTGCCGACGCTGCTGCTGACCGGCGGCGTCGCGGGCACCGACTACGCGATCGCCCTGCTCGCCACCACCGCGGCCGGCCGGCAGGCGGGCTTCCCGATGCGCCTGTGCGTGAACCAGGGGCCGACCCCATGACCATCGCTCCGACCGCCGCGACGCCGGATGCCACCGCGGCACTCGCCACCGAGCTGCACACGATCGTCGAGCCCGGCACCGCCGCGCTGATGGCCGCCTTCAACGTGCTGATCGGCGACATCCAGACCCTGACCAACCTCGAGGGCGCGGATAAGGCCACGATCGCGGCGCTCACCGCGCACGTCGGGCAGCTGCAGGCCACGGTCAACGCCGCCCAGGGACAGCTCCTGCTGGTCGCGAGCTCGTCCCAGGCCTGACGATCTGTCCGGCCCGTCGCGCCGGATCCTCATTTCCGTCTCACAGGTGACCCGATGGCGAACACCACGATTCTGGGGCTGCCGGCGGCTGTCCAGGCGCAGCTGACCGACAGCCTACCGGTCGACCAGGCCGATGGCACCACGCGCCACGAAACGCTTGCACAGATCGAGACGCTGCTGGCGCCGATGATCGGAGCCGCCTCGACCGTGGCTGGCGCCGCCGGCGCGGCCGGGCGCGGCGTGGCCAGCATCGTCGTGAACAACAGCAGCCAGGTCGTGGTCACGTACAGCGACGGCAGCACCGCCGTTGCCGGCACGATCCCAGCCGGCGGGGGGGCTGCCGTGCCGGCCGCCGGGCTGGTCTACAGCACCGGCAGCACGCTCGCGAACGAGGTGCTGGACTCCTCCATCTCGAACGCCAGCGGCACGCTGGCGGTGGCCTCGTCGCTCACCGGCAGCATCTCGACGCTGGGCACCACGGTGGCATCGGATCACACCAGCCTCGGTACCGCACAGACCCAGCTCGCCAACCTCCTTGCCGGGCCGGGCAGCGGCACGCTCACGCTCGCCGGCAACGTGCTGACGCAGCACAACGCCGCGGGCACCGCCGTGGGCACCCTGACCCTGCCGTCGACCAGCGGCACGATCAATGCGCCGGCCTCGGCGCCGCTGCTGTTCACTGACGCAAGCGGCCAGCTCCACGCCGGTGCTGTCGTCGCGGCGCACGTCGTCTCCACTGGCGGCACGCTGGACCTCGGCAGCGCGGCGCTGCACGGCATCGTGGGCACGGTCAGCACGTCCGGCAGCACCACCACGCTGAACATGCTCGACGGCACGCCGGTGGTGCTGACGGCGCTCGCGGGCACACCGGGTGCCGCGGGCGGACAGGGCGCTCAGGGCATCCAGGGGCCGACCGGCAGCGTCGCGGCGGGCGCGCTCACCGGCAACGTCGTGGCGTCCACGGCCGGCGGCCCGGACCAGCCGCTGTCGACAATCCTGCGCCGGGTGCTGGACTCCGACGATTTCGGCAGCCAGCACAACGGCAACACGATCCAGCAGGTGCTCGGCCTGACGACGCGCGCTGCGGTGGCCGCCTACAAGAACTCGTCCGGCAACACGCCCTACTCCTTTTTCGCGAACTACCCGACCAGCTCCGGCGACGACATCGAAGTATATGCCCCGGTGCCCACGACCTCGGGCAACGTGCTGATGCTGGCAAAGTCCGTGACCCTGCCGGCGGCGGCGAGCGGCTACACCGGGCCGACCGGGCTGTATCAGGGTGCTGCGACCAAGAACTGGTTCCTCTACGTCGGCGGCACGCCCGGGCGGGACTGGCAGCCCGGCCAGTACGCCGTGTTCCCGGGCCTGTCGGCGAACACCAAGGTGCTCGCGACCTACAACAACTGCATCCAGGTCACGGCGCAGCCGGCCGGCACCACCTGCGCTGCCGGCACGGTGGGCTACATCGGCGCCAACATGGCGGCCCTGGTCAAAGGCCAGCAGGTCTGGGCGGCGCAGGGCATCCAGCCCTTCACCCACATCAGCAGCATCTCGGGCCTCACGGTGCTGCTGGACAAGGCCGTCGACACCACGTCGAAGGACAGCTACGGCAACCAGATCAGCGGCGTCTTCCAGCTCCAGCCGATCCACATCTTCACGCCGCTGTCCGAGTCCAGCTTGTGCGGCTTCATGACGATGGACAGCCTGGCGCTGCCGGCGTCGGTCTATGCCCAGCAGAGCTACGACGGTTCGAGCGAGGGCACTCACTGGTCGCGCGGGCAGCACGTCATCAACGTGCCGATTCGCGTCGTCGGTATGGCCGGCAGCGTGCACGGCGCGGAATGCTACCAGACCGACCTGCGCTCGCAGTGCAACGCCTTCGCGCTGGTCAGCATGTTCCCGCCGCAAGCGGTCAAGGTCACGTATGGCGACCTGTTCTTCCGGCCCTACAGCGGCTTTCAGCAGGCGGGGCTCTACGTCGAGGGCAATTCCGAGCACCAGCCGGTGCAGAACAACGCGAGCAATACCGCGGGCAGCGTGTCGTTCTACCGCATGGACGGTACCGCGTCCTGGGGCGGGGGCACCACGACGCCCTTCGGCGCGGCCCAGCTCATCCGCGCGCGCCACTGCGGCGGCGTCCAGGCCCACGACATCAGCCTGGACCGTGGCTACGGCAATGACCCGTCGCCATATAACTCGTGCGTCATCAGCGTGGCCAACTGCGTGTTCTGTGAGTTCAACCGCTGCGGTGGCGACTTCGTGCAGGCGGTGGTGCTGGGCGAGGGCTACGGCGAGGATTGGGCCTTCCAATCCATGAGTTCGTCGCCGTCCGGCTACATCTTCGACAACTGGCTCGCATCGGTGCTGGTCGGCACCCAGAGCGGGCTGCTGATCGTCAAGGTGCACGGCGGGGACATGGATACCTTCTACGAGGGGTATCGCATCTGCTTCGCGAGCGGCGTCACCATCGGCGACACCGAGATTCAGGAGCCGGAGACGCCGTCCGCTCCGGCGCCCGGGCTCGCCACGACCGCGAGCCTCGGCCTTTACGCCTGCACCAGCGGCACCGTCGAGGGCATCAACGGTGGCAGCGGCACCACGGCGGCCGATGCGATCCAGCTCAACCCCTACGACCTCGACGGCGGGCAGCTCGGCACCACGGGGATCGCGTTCGGGCTTATCAACGTCGGCGGCTACGCGGCGGCGATCCGGGTCGCACCCGGATGCAATGGCAACGAGTTCGACGACGCGACGATCCTGCTGAACGGGAGCTCCACGGGCGCGATCGTGGACGGCGGCAGCAACAGCCACCTGAGCAGCGCGCCGGAAAGGAACAAGGCAACCTGCTACTCCAACCCCGCCACGCTCACCACCACGCCGAGCCAGATCCCGCTGGCCGGCTACCTCGATAAGACCGGAATGTTCGCGGCCGGGAACGGTGCTGCGACCATCAAGGTCGCGGGCACCTACATCGTGACCGGCACCATGGCGGCGGCGGACGCGGGCAGTGCGGGCGCACCCGCGGCGGGTGTCCAGATCGGCCTCCAGGTCAACGGCAGCGTCATGGGGGCAGGCCCGGTCGAGTGGGCCACGGCCGGGTCCGCCCACACCACAGCGCGCTACGATGAGACTTTCACGTTGGCGGCCGGCGAGGTGGTGACGCTCAACGGCCAGACGAGTAGCGGCAGCGCCGCCATGCAGAACGCGCATTTCACGCTGCTGTGCATCGACCTGACCTGATGGCGCCGCTCTCCAGAACGCCGCCCCGGCGCAACATCCTGCGCCTCACGCCTTGCGAGAACGGACCCATGCATAGCGACGCCGAACCGATCAAAGCCCTCGACAGACCGACGCGGTCGCGCGCCGCGCTGCATTTTGCGCGGTGGCTGCCCACCGGCATCACGATGGTGCACGCCGCGCTCACGCTCGTCATGGCGATCTGGGCCTGGACCCTGTGGCTGCCGGAGAACACGTTCGCCAGCTCGCGCATGTACGACCTGTTCCGGGTGTGCTGGCCGTTCAGCGAGCGGGGCTGGGCGCTGGTGTTCTGCGCCCCGGTGCTGGCCGGCGTGGTGGCGCTCGTCCTGCCGCGACGGCACAAGGTCCTGCGGCTCAACCTGTCCGGCGTCCTGATGGTCTCGCACGTCCTGCTCGCGCTGATGACGCGCGGCGGCAACCCGGCCGGCACCGGCTGGCGCATCTACGCATGGGTGTTCGTGCCGCTGGCGATCTGGCGCATCCTGGCGGAGGCGTACGTCGAATGGATCCGGTCCTGAGCCTGCGCCTGCGCCATCGCCCGTCCAACGGCCTGCTGCTGTTCACCGCCACGACCATGGCACTCGGCCTGGCGATGATGTGCCGCCCGGAGTGGGTGCGCTCGCACGACGCATTCGACTACCTGGACTACGTCAATCTCAACCTGGCCGGCGGCATTGTCGTGGCGGCGGCGCTGTGCCAGCTCGCGGCGGACGCGATGCTGTGGCACCTGTGGCGGGCGGCGGCGTCATGCGTCGTGGTGGCGGTCTACACCGGGCTGGCGCTGGGCACCTGGAGCGCCGCGCCCGCGATAGCCGGCGTCATGTATTCCAGCGCGGCGGCCACGAACCTGCTGCTTGCCATCCGACGAATCTGAGGGTGGCCCGTGTCAGCAAATCCGCAGAACTGGCTTGACGCCCTCCTGGCGAGCAACCCGCTCGTCTGGCTTGGCTCGCTCGGCACCGCCGTCGGCGCTTGGGCGGTGGCCCTCAAGACGATCCGCACCTCCAAATTCGAGACCTTGCGCGCCCAGAACGACGTCGACGAGGCGCTGCGCAAGCAGATGTCGGCCGACGTCGCGGACGCCTTTAAGCGGCGCGACGAGGAGATCACCCGCCTGACGGCCGATGCTCTGCGCAAGGACCAGGCCATCCAGGCCCTGCGCGACGACGTCGAGCTCGGTTGGGGCAAGGCGCGTGCCATGGAGGCAGCGTTCTACGCCTTCGTGCGGCACGACTTCGGCGCTCAGCAGACGGTCAACGAGGGGCTGTTCCGCTCGCTGGGGTGGCTGCTCGAGGACCCCGTGGACCCGGACCGCCGCGTCCGCGCGCAGCACATGCTCGATGCCCAGAAACCGTATGTCGATCCGGTCGTGCCGACGCTGGCCGAGATCGAGGGAAAGCGCGCACCATGACCGCCAGCACCTTCCTGACCACCGCCCTGCCATTCGTGCTGCGCGAGGAGGGCGGCTACGTGAACGATCCGCTCGACCCGGGCGGCGTGACGGACCACGGCATCACGCTGGAGGCTTATCGCACTTGGAGGCGCGACCCGCGCGCCACCGCGGCGGAGCTGGAGGCGATCGGGCAGGCCCAGATCACCGCGTTCTACGGAAGTGTGTGGAACCAGGCGCGAGGCGACGATCTGAAAAGCGGCGTCGACCTCATGGTCTACGACCACGTGGTGAACTCCAACCTCAACGCGAGCCGGCTGTTCCAGCGCGTGGTCGGGCTGACCGGCGATAAAGTGGACGGCTGGATCGGCAGCGAGACACTGGCGGCCGCGGCCAGGGTCGACGCCGGCCACCTGGCGCTGCGGATGCTGCCGGCGGGGGTCAGGCTGTTCCAGGAGGCAGCCGGCCTGCGCGTCGACGGGCGCGCGGGAGCGGACACCATGGCCGCGATGAAAGCGCAGCTGTCGGCCACGCTGGTTGCCGCGCTGCACGACGCCCAGGACGCCTACTACCGCGTGCTGCCGGGCTTCGCGCATGACGGGCGCGGCTGGGAGGCCAGGCTCGGGCGGCGCGGCGCGCTGGCGATGTCGCTGGCGCTGCCGCCGGCCGGGCGCCTGCGGGCGCCCATCTCGTGATCGAGCTGCGGGTGATCCCCGCCCCGGGAGGCGGCGCCACGCTGCACCTGACGGGCCTGGGCGGCTGGGCGGCGTTCGATCTGGACCGCGCGCAGCTCGAGCGCATCCACCAGGCGACCGGGCAGGCGCTGCGCCAGCCTGCCGAGACAGCAGGATCGCTGGCGGAGTTCCTGGGGCGGCTGAGATGATGCGCCACCTTCCGTCGGCCTCCGGCACCACGATCCTGGGCGTCTGGACGCTGGTCTACCTCGCCGCGTCCGCGCTGCTGCGCCACTTCGGGTACCCGGCGGAGGCGGCCGTGGCGCTGGCGGCGGTGGGCGTCATCGTCCATCCGCAGGTCAACCGCTCCGTCCCAGTCAGCGAGGCCTCACCGAACGACCCGCTGCCGCAAGCCCGGGACTGACCTCCGACCGCCAGGGCGGCACGCCGCCGCCCCGGTCGCCGCGCGCCCCGCCGTGCGGCCCACAGCCGATCCGAGATCCCACCCTGCCGACGGCGCCTCGCGCGCCGGCGGCCCGCCCCGTCCGGGCATGAAGGAGATCCACCGTGTCCCTCGAAACCATCGCCTGGCTCGCCGTGGCGCTTGGCCTGCTCGCGCTCGCGCTCTCCGCCTGCGGCCTGGTCTGTATCTTCCGGCGCCAGGGCACCTGGGAGCTGACGTCCGCCTCGGCTGGCGCCGCGGTCCGCGCCGCGAACCGGGCACACGAGAGCGCCACCATCACGAAGGGAGCGGTCGACACCTTGGTCGGCATGCTGTCGCCGCCGAGGCTGCCCGCACCGCCTGCGGAAGATCCCACGCCGGCCGCAGCGGCCGAGCCGGAGATCTCCGCTCCGCCGCCCGAACCGGCTCCGCCTGCGTCGGCGTCCAAGTCCATCGACCCGGTGCAGTTCCCGGTGCCCGACGTGGCGCCTGGGGCGGACTGGGAGGGACGCCTCGCCCTAATGCACGGGCGCATGGACGCGCTGCTGACGCTGCAGGAGCGCCTGGCCGCGGCAGCGCTTGCTCCGCCCGCCCCGCTTGTTCTCAACCCTCTGTCGGCGGCGCCTGCCCAGACCGCCGCACCAGCGGCGCCGCTTGTCGCCCTGCTGCCTGTCACCGCGACGGCGACCGCGACGCCGGCCTAGCGCCGCGCGGCCCGGACAGGCGCATGGGTATCCGGACGGGCGAGCCATCCCGACTACACGCTCATCCGCTGGCCGTCAGAGCCCCACGGACGAAATCAACCGGTGCAGCTGGCTGACCTCGCCGCGGGTCCGCCGCGCAGCCTGGCGCACCCTCTTTCCCAAGGAACGCCATGTCCGGCACTCGCATCCCGGCGCTCGTCGCGCTGGTGAACTTCGCCACGTTCCACGCGGGCGACATCGTCGCGACCGACGCGGCGACGATCGCCTCCTTCGTCGCCCAATATTCTGCGCACCAGATCGCCCACACCCTTGTGCCTTACGGCACGCAGGCGGTCGGTGGATCGAGCTCGCCGGGCACGATCGCGCCCACGGTATCGGGCGGGTCGGGCGGCGCGAGCACGGTGCCCAGCGGGACGGGCACCACGGGCGGGGGCACGGCAGGAACCGGCGCGGGGCTCACGGCGGCGCAGCAGACGGCGCTCAGCCCAACCGGGGATGTGTCCAGTGCCACCGTGGGCACGCTCACCCTGGCGCAGCTCGCCGCCGAGGTGGCGCAGATCGCCGGTATCGCCTTGGACCCGTCCGGCACCGGCGCGGCTCCCACGGGGCCCACCACGATCTCCGTCGCTGGCACCTACCAGGCGCTGTGCGCCCCCGGAAGCATCGCCAACGGCGCCTATCTACAGAACCCCCCGAGCAACAAGGTTCCGCTGTACGTGGATACCGCCGGGGCAACAGGCACAAGCCTAGCCCCCACGTCTATTGCAATACAGCCGGGGCAGACTTGGCGGACTGTGTTCAAGCCTACCAACGCCGTGACTGTATTCTCGACCGCCCCCATCTCCTTCCAGGCAGGAACCTTCTGACATGCGCGCACTTCGTCTCGCCCTTCTGCTGTCCGTTCTGGCTGCGCCGGCCGCGTTCGCGCAGTCACTCGCCGGCGGGGCCGGCGGGTCCAATGGCAGCCCCTCCGGCGTGCCGAGCACCACCCCTGGCACCGTGGCCGCCTCCGCCGCCTATGCGATCGGCCCCGATGGCACCTATATCGGCGGCGCGCAGGGTGACGCGCCGTGGTCGGGCACGGGCAACGGCTCTCTGACCGCCATCAACAAGGCCATGTGGGGGCTGCTCAACGGCGGGCTCAAGGTCACGCCGCAGGGCACCACCACGGTCTCCGTCAGCAACTTCCCCGCGACGCAGCCTGTCAGCGGTGCGGTCTCGGTCTCCAACTTCCCGGCGACGCAGCCGGTTTCCGGCACAGTGACCGACGTGGGGCTCGGCGTCACCACGGCGCAGAGCGGCGCGGCCACCAGCGCCACGGCAGGCACTTTCACGGTGGCGCTGGCAGCATCCGGCACCCGCAAGGGCTGTTCCGTTCAGAACACCAGCTCGACCGTCGAGTACTTGTTCCTGGGCACCACCGCCAGCGCGACCACGGCCAACTCGTTTCAGGTCGCGGCTGGCGGCACGTTCAACTGCGCGTCGCCCGCCGGAACAATCGCGCAGGATGCGGTCAACATCGCGGCTCCGGGCGCCTCTGCCGCGTACATCCTGGCCGCGCAGTAAGCGCACGCCGCTGCCCGACTGAAGTCCTGAACACAGCAGGGGTGCCGCACACATGACCCGCCTTACTCTTCTCGCGTTGGCAGCCCTGCTGGCGGCCCTGCCGGCGTGGGGGCAGAGCCTCACGCCAGGACCGGCACCCGTGCCCACGGTGCCTGTCACCGCCCGTGCGCCAGGGTTCGCCGACGACACCACCGCAGGCTACCCGGTCGGCTCGACTTGGCTGGCCGACGACCTCTACACCAGCCAGATCGCGACGGCCGGTGCGGCGGGCTGGATACGCACGCCCAACCGGCTGCTGCCCGGCGACCAGATCGGGCTGCGGCTGAGCACGGTGGCACTGGCGGCGACGGGGACCGGCTACGCAATCGGCAACAGCGTGACAGTGACCGGCGGCGCGGTCCTGACAGTGGCGTCGATCACCGGGGGCGGCAGCACCGGGCCGATCGGCACCGTGACCCTCACCAACCCAGCCTACCACGCCTGCTACAACGCCACCGCCGGCGGCTTGGCGCAGCTCGCGACCAGCGGCGGTGGCACCGGGGCGACCTTCACCGGCACCTTCCTTGGGCCCACCCTCTACGGCGCGCGGCTGCTGACCGTCTGCTACAAGGCGAACAAGGCGGTTGACCTTGCGAACAGCGTGGTGCCGCAGACCACCATCGGCTTCGCGCCAAGCGGGCTGATCGACTATGCGACCATCGACAGCCTGTTTCCGACCGGGCGCCCCGCGGTGGTGACGCTCTACGACCAGGGCATCGGCGGCGCGAACGCCTCCAACTCGCTCGGCTACGGCTGCACCATCAGTCCGCTGCGGGTCGTGCGCGGGGTGCGAACGCTGGCCTGCGATGGCGACGCGAGCCAGGGCGGCCCGCTCGATAGCGGCGCGCCGAATGCGATCACGTCCGAGAACCTGCCGGCCGCGGTGTCGGTCAGCAACCAAGCGCTCACCCTGGTGTTCGTGGGTGGGGTGCAAAGCCTCGACCACAAGACCGGCCTCCTCAACGTCGGGGGCAACGGCAATCCCAATTCAGGGCTCTACAACAAAGGCTACAGCGCGCTGCCCAACATCGGGCTCGCGAATGGTAGCACGGCCGGGGCGGTGTGCCCAGGGATGCCGTACGACCGCGACAATGTCGTGTTCGGGGTCAATGGCCCCGCAGGCAGCTACTGTGCGATGAACGGTGCCGTGGGCACGCCAGCCGCAAGCAGCACGCCCACGGCAGGCACCATCGCCAATGGGGAGCTTGGCTACTTTCCGGACGGGTCGGGCTATGCCTATGACGACTACAATGCCGCCATCATCGTGCCCTGGACGATGGGCGCGGCTGAAATCGCTGCAGCCGATGCCAGCATCCAGACGACGTTCGGCATCCAGCGCCAAGTGCACAGTGTCGTGGAGATCGACGGGGACAGCGATACCGATGGGCACGGCTCGCCGGGGCAGCATGGCTGGGCGCGGATGTTTGCCGAGCAGCTCGCTCTGGTCAGGCCGGATATCAAGATGGTGGACGCTGCCTACTTCGGCACCACGATGGGCGGGGCTGCCGCCAACGGCTCACCGGGCTCGCGCCTGACCGAACAGCCGCTGAACGTCTTGCCGGTGCTGGATGCTGCCTACGCGCAGAGTGCGCCGAACGCCTGGGTTGTGCTCGGACCGATGGGCAACAACGACTTCACCAGGGGCGATACGCCCGGGCAGGTCGAGAGCTACTACACGCAGTATTGCACGGCTGTGCACGCGCACCATGGTCTGTGCGCCGTGTCCTACTTCTCGGCGAGCCTCACGGCGGGTGGGTCCGGGCAGACACTCGCGGCGTGGCTGGCGGCCAGCACGGCGACTACCAACGCGGACGCCGACCTGGTGATCCAGCTCACGAGCTGCCCGGCCGGCTCGCTTACCTGTACCCAGAGCGACGGGCTGCACCCCAACCAGGCCAACGATGGGTTCCAGGCCGCCTCGGTCCTGCGCGCCCTCGCCCCCGTGCTGCATTGAGAGGCCCCGCCATGTTCCGCACCATGCTCCTCGTGCTCGCCGTGTGCCTGCCGGGCTTCGTGTTGGCGCAGAGCCCATCTCAGCTCGCGTCAACCTCGGTGGCCCTGGCCGGCACGCTGATCAGCGACGACCCGAACAACACGCAGGGGTTTGGCGCCACCGCGCTGGCCAATGGTGTGCTCAATATCGAGAAAATCACCGGCATGGTGTTCGGTGCTGGGCAGAGCGCGTCGGTCCAGTCCGCGAACGGCACGCTGCTGCAAAAGGCCTTCAACTACTGCGATTCAGCCGGCGTCGAGTGCGACGAGCCAGATGTGCTTACGGTCGATTTCAACCTGACAGGCGGCCTCATTGTCCCCGCGTCTTCCAATGGATGGAAGGGCCGCTTCAACAAACGGTTTAACTTGCGGCAGGGGGGGGTCAACACCCCTTGCCTGGTGATCGGCGATCCGACCGGAGCCAACCCCAAAGGCGACGTGGATTGGGACGGCGGCGAATGCAACTACATCAACGATCAGACCGGGCAGCAGTCCTCCGTCACGCTGCTTGAGGGTTCCCTGCTGTTCTCGAGGATCAGCAACCTCACCGGCAGCAGCGAGACGCTGGCGAACGGGCAGGCCGTGCATCCCGGGTGGGACTGCCACGATCGCGGCAGCCGCACCGGCAACGGATTCAGTTTTCAGAACACCCACAGCAAGATAGTGTGCAGCGGCGCGCAGGCCTCCCTGTTCCGCAACAACTTCAACGGGACCGGGAATATCAGCGAGGACATGTATTACCACAATGGCGGCAGCATCTCCGGTGCCGGCCTGCTGAGCGACGCCGGGATATATTGGGGCGGCAACGGGCGCTCGGATGACGTGTGCATACGGTGCAACTACGAGCATTTCTACGCCAACACCCCAATCAGCTTCCAGACAGACGCGAACACCACCCTGATCGGGACGCACATCGAGGATGTAGGCACGCCCTATACCCTGTTCTCGTTCACGGGCTCGCAAGTGCGGCTGATCGGGACCAAGATCCTCAATTTCCGGGGCATCACGGCGACCGCGACCCCCGTGAGCGCCAACAACGTGCAGCTCTTCCGGGTCAATTACGGCGCCCAGGTCGATGTCGATGACCTGGCCCTGCAGTGGGACGGCAGCGCGCCGTTCACCAGCACCGGCTCGGCGCTGTTTGCCGGCACGCCCGGGACAGAGGGGCTGGACGCCGACGTCGCTTTCCGGCTGCACACTTTCACGCTGTCTGACGTGTCCGGCGCCACCAACAGCCAGAACATGGTCCTGGAGCCCGCCCTGCCGACGCCGCTGTCCATCCTCCAAAAATTCGGCACCTACACGTACGACCGGCTCCAGCCCTCGACGGTCGGCGCCGAGTTCAGCATCGCCAGCAGCTTCACCCTCTACGGCGCGCACGAGCACGCCAAGGTCCTCATCCCGAACAACCTGGGCGCGGTGAGCACGGTCACCCTGGCCAACACGCGAATGCCATCGGGCACCGTGGGGTCAAGCCTGGCGGTGCCGGCCGGGGCGTGGATGGAGATCGACCGCACGGGCAGCGGCACCGCGGCGAACGCCACCACCGTGAACAACGGGGCAGGGACGGCGATCGGGACCATCACGGCACAGGGCTACACGCTCTATGGGTCGAACGGGTCGCAGTTTGGGGCCGTGCAGTAACGACGATCCCGCCTCGCCCAAGGCGACCGTGCCGCCGCAGGATCACCCCTGCGCCCGGGGCGCATCAGGGAACGCCGCGTGCGATCGTTACGGAAAACTCAAACTGACCCACTACCTAAAGAGCACTCGCCTTGCTGTGCCGACCGATAGCGGAACGGCAAAAGAACAATAGCTGAACCAGATGGCCTCTGTGTTCATAAGAACACACGGTCACTGTGGAAGGTGTGCGCAGGGGGATCGGGAACCCCTGCAAACATTGGTCGGAGTAAGAGGATTCGAACCTCCGGCCCCTGCGTCCCGAACACAGTGCTCTACCAGGCTGAGCTATACTCCGACCGTGGCGCGGCTATAGCGGCTGGCTCGGCCTGGGGCAAGCGGCTTGCGGCGGCTACATGCGCTCGACGCGGCCCGGCGTGGGTGCGGTGCCGGCGTCGAGGCGGCGGAGGACGGAGGCGACGTCGGGCAGGACCTCGAACAGGGTGCCGCAGGGCTCGTCGGCGAAGCCGTCGCGCACGGCGGCGGCAAAGGCGGCGAGCAGGCCGTGCGCCCAGCCGCCGACGTCGCAGATCAGCACCGGCTTGTCGTGCAGGCGGAGCTGACGCCAGGTGATGATCTCCACCGTCTCGTCGAGCGTGCCGAGGCCGCCGGGCATGGTGACAAAGGCGTCAGCGAGGCTGAACATGCGCTGCTTGCGGGTGTGCATGCTGTCGGTGACGGTCAGGTCGGCGACGTGCTCGTGGGCGGCCTCGGTGCGGGTCAGGAACTCGGGGATCACGCCGCTGACGTCGCCGCCGCCGGCGAGTGCCGCGTCGGCAAGCACGCCCATCAGGCCGATGCGGCCACCGCCGTAGATCAGGCGCATGCCGCGCTGCGCTAGGCCGGTGCCGAGGGCCTCGGCGGCGCGGGCCATGGCGGGGTCGTGGCCGTGGCGCGAGCCGCAGAACACGGCGACCGAGCGGATCGGGGAGGCAGGCGGCATGGCGGGCTCCAGTCTCGGCGGCGGCAGGCGTGCGGCGATCGCGGGGCCTGGCGAGGATGGTCGGCAAGCAGCGGTTTTTGTGGCGGGGGCGGCGGGCGGATGCAACCGTGCTGCGGTCAGGCCAGGGGTGATGCACGTGACGGGTTGGCGGCGCGGTTGCGGAGGGTGGTGCG
>JAABUV010000815.1_pt1 | contig 47048 bp, 42 predicted proteins | sample 5559971 | NCBI WGS metagenome assembly JAABUV01 (sample SAMN10711881, study PRJNA513362) | rock metagenome | isolation source: Antarctica rocks | place: Antarctica: Victoria Land, Knobhead nord | collected 2015-12-19 | reverse complement strand
CTGAAACTCCGACAAACACGGACGCAGCACCGCGTATCGCCGCCCCACCGACTCCGCCAGCTCCGCCATAGCACAACCGTAATGCCCCACACCCTAAAAACGACGTTAATTCATCACAAGCTCTTACTGCGCGATGAATTGGAGTGACGTGCCATGACCAGCAGTGACGAGTCGGGTAGTAGCCGGTACCGGGTGACCGAGTCACCTCAGGAGGTCGAGGCCTACTGGCGCGCTCAACGACCGGAGATGGAGGCGCTCGCTCGCGCCGCGGAACAGCTCGCGCCATCGTTGCTCGGCCAGACCGTCGAGCGAGCCACGCAGCTGGTCGCCCAGGCCGGCCTGACGATTCGCTTTCCTGCTGGCCTAGCGACCGCGGACTACTGTTACGGCCGCATCACCGCTCGGGTAGACCAGGGAATCGTCACCCGCGCCGACCCGGGCTGACGATTGGCCTACGCGAGATGCAGCTCGAAGGCGTCACTGATGGCGCGAGCGAGTTCAGCCTCTTGGTCGTCGAAGAGCAAGCCGATCGTGTCGCCGACGGCATCTTGGCGCACGGTGGTGATGTTGTCGCAGCTGACGACGCTGTCGTGATCGAGTCCGTTGCGTTGCCCCACGGGGACCTCGCTGGTGATGCCCCGGATCGTGCTGGCGATCGGAGCGACGGTGACCCACGTGAGCAGGTGGAGCTTGGAGTGGCGGGTGAGGATCAACGCCGGGCGCCGCCTGTCCAGATGCACTGTCGCGATGGTGCGCATCAGTCCAGCGCAGGGTGCGCCAGCTCCAGCACGCCGTCGAGGTCAGGGTAAACGGCCTCTCCCTTGCGGGCGAGCTCGATGAGGACGGTTTCCTCACCGCGGTAGCGCCGGAGACGTTGCAGGTGGGCGATTCCGCGGCGGACGGCGTCGGATCGGTTGGCGGCCCGCCCCTCGGCGACCTCGGCGTCCAGCGCTTCCAGTTCCTGCTTGTCGAGGCGGATTGCGATCTGCGTAGACATAGTCGACAGCCTATCCTGGGTGTCAACCAGATGGTATGCGTCCCCGGGCAACGCCGCCCGCCAGTCGGACACCGACCCCGCGGGGTCAGCAGGTGGTACGGCGCCCCGCTGACCGTTCCGGACGCGGGGTTACGCTGGCGAGGCCATGGCCACCCTTGCAACGCCCCCGTCCACCACTGCCGGCGGTGCCGGCGATCCCGACGGTGCCGGTGTGGACCGGGCGCCTGCTTACCTGGACCACGCCTCGACCACGCCCGTGCTGCCCGCCGCGATCGCGGCGATGACCGCGACGCTGTCGACCGTCGGCAACGCCGCGTCGCTGCACGGTTCGGGCCGCGCGGCCCGTCGGCGCGTCGAGGAGTCACGGGAGACCGTGGCGCACGCGTTGGGGGCCCGCCCCTCGGAGGTGGTGTTCACGGCTGGGGGCACCGAGAGCGACAACCTCGCCGTCAAGGGCATCTACTGGGCGCGGCGGGCCGCCGACCCGAGACTCCGCCGGGTACTGGCCAGTTCGGTGGAGCACCACGCCGTGCTCGACGCCGTGCAGTGGCTCGCCGACCACGAGGGCGCCGAGGTGACCTGGCTGCCCGTCGACAGGCACGGTCGGATGCACCCCGAGGTGCTGCGGGCCGAGCTGGAGCGCCACCGCGAGAACACCGCGCTGGTGAGCGTCATGTGGGCCAACAACGAGGTCGGCACCGTGAACCCGGTGGCTGAGCTCGCCTCCGTCAGCCACGAATTCGGGGTGCCGTTCCACAGCGACGCCGTGCAGGCGGTGGGTCAGGTACCGGTCGACTTCGCGGCGTGCGGAGCCGACGCGCTGAGCATCACCGGGCACAAGTTCGGCGGACCCTTCGGTGCCGGAGCGCTGCTGCTCGGCCGCGACGTGCCGTGCGTGCCATTGCTGCACGGCGGCGGCCACGAGCGCGACCTGCGCTCCGGCAGCGCCGACACCGCCGCCCTCACCGGGCTGGCCGCGGCCACCGGCATTGCCGTAGCCGACCGCCCCGCGCGGGCCGCGCACCTCGCGGGGCTGCGCAACGCGCTGGTGGCCGGCGTGCTCGACATCGTGCCCGACGTTGTGCTCAACGGTGACCCTGACCCCGCCGGCCGGCTGCCCGGCAACGCGCACCTGACCTTCCCCGGATGCGAGGGCGACTCGCTGCTCATGCTCCTCGACGCCCGCGGCATCGAGTGCTCCACGGGGTCGGCATGCACCTCGGGGGTCGCCCGTCCCAGCCACGTGCTGGTGGCGATGGGCGCGGACCCGCACGCGGCCCGGGGTTCGCTGCGCTTCTCCTTCGGCCACAACTCGACTCCGCACGACGTGGCGCGGCTGCTTGCTGCCATCGCGCCGGTGGTGGAGCGGGCGCGGGCAGCGGGCTACGCCTCGGCCGGGCGCGCGAGCGGGGCGCGCTGAGTCCGGTGCGGGTGGTGGCGGCAATGAGCGGCGGGGTCGACTCCGCCGTCGCCGCGGCACGGATGGTTGCCGCCGGCCACGACGTCACCGGGGTGCACCTCGCGCTCAGCGCCGCGCCAGGCACGTTGCGCACCGGTAGCCGGGGTTGCTGCTCGAAGGAGGATGCCGGTGACGCCAGGCGGGCCGCTGACCTGCTGGGCATCCCGTTCTACGTCTGGGACTTCGCCGAGCGCTTCGCCGAGGACGTGGTGGACGACTTCGTGACGGCCTACGCAGCCGGGCTCACACCGAACCCGTGCCTGCGCTGCAACGAGCGGATCAAGTTCTCCGCGCTCGCCGACCGGGCTGCGGCGCTGGGCTTCGACGCCGTGGCCACCGGGCACTACGCCCGCTTGGCCGAAGGGGTGCTGCGGCGCGCGGTCGATACCGAGAAGGACCAGTCGTATGTGCTCGGCGTCCTCACCGCCGACCAGCTGGGTCATGCGTTGTTCCCGCTGGGCGACACGCCCAAGCCGCAGGTGCGGGTCGAGGCCGCGGCGCGCGGGCTGGCTGTCGCCGAGAAGCCGGACAGCCACGACATCTGCTTCATCCCCTCCGGTGACACCCAGGCGTTTCTGGGTGCCCGTATCGGGGTGCGTCCCGGCGCGGTGGTGGACGCGGACACCGGCGCGGTGCTCGGGCGCCATGACGGGGTGCACGGCTTCACCGTCGGGCAGCGCAAGGGCCTGGGCGTCGCTGTGCCGTCGGCCGACGGTCGACCGCGCTACGTCACGGCGATCGACTCGACCTCCGGCACGGTGCGCGTCGGCGCGGCGCACCGGCTGCAGGTGCGCGAGCTGTGGGCGGTGCGTCCGGTGTGGACGTCGGGTTCAGAACCGGTCGGACCGCTGGAGTGCATGGTCCAGGTGCGGGCGCACGGCGGGCTGGCTCCGGCGACGGTGCACGTGGAGCACAGCGGACTGCGGGTGCAGGTGCACACCCCGCTGCGCGGGGTGGCACCCGGGCAGGCGGCGGTGTTCTACCTTCCTGACCCGGCCGGCGACGTGGTGGTAGGCAGCGCGACGATTGCCCAGACCGCTGCCGACGGACGCCCCACCGCGGCGCCGTCGGGGCCCGCTCAGCTGTAGGGCCGGCTGTCGGACACCTCGTGCACGGTGATGACGGGGGCGCCGGCCACCTTGCCGGGCAGCGCACCGAGCAGGGCCTGGGTGTGTGCCGCCGCCATGTGCGCGTCCAGGTCCGCCTTGGAGTCCCAGCGCTCGACGGAGGCGAAGCGGGTCGGGTCCTCGGTGTCGCGGTAGAACCGGTAGTCCTGGCAGCCCGTGTCCCCGCGCGACGCGGCCGCGGTGCGCGCGAGCAGGACGGCGAGTTCGTCGGCTGCCTCGACAGTGGCCTGGGCCTCGGCGATGACGATGATCATGGATCCTCCTGGGGTCGTTCGGCGGCGCGATCGCCGCTCGGCGTCAGCCTGCACCCCCGGAAGTCCAGCCGGCAGCCCAGGGTGGGGTAGACAGCGGGAGTGAGCACCCCACTACTGCCCTCCCTCCGCGAGTTGCCCGCCGGCTCGGCGACCGCCCTCGGCTCCTGGCCGGGAACAGACCCGGCCGAGGCCACGCGGGTGGTGCTCGGCGAACTTGGGGTGCTGCCGCACCTGGTGGAGCTGCCGGGACGGGGCGTGGGCGCCGATCTGGTCGGGCGTACGGCCGCGCTGCTCGTCGACCTCGCGGTCGAGGTCGCGCCCTCCGGCTACCGGGTGGTCACCAAACCCGGCCGGGACCATCGCCGCGCCCGTGACCTGCTGCGGCACGACCTCGACGCGCTGGAGGAGGGGTTCGAGCGGGCCGGTGCCGCACCCGCCGCCGTCAAGGTGCAGTTGGCCGGGCCGTGGACGTTGGCGGCGACGGTAGAGCTGCGAACCGGGCACCGGGTACTCACCGACCCGGGCGCCGTGGTGGAGTTCGCCGCCTCACTGGCCGAGGGCGTCGCCCAGCACAGCGCCGAGGTGGCCCGCCGGTTAGGTGTGCCGGTGGTGGTGCAGCTCGACGAGCCCGCACTGCCCGGTGTGCTCGCGGGCGCGCTGCCCACGGTCTCCGGCCTCTCGACGGTCGCGGCGGTGGCCGCCCCCGATGCCGAGGCCACCCTGCGCACCGTGCTGGGGGCGGCTCCGGGGGCCACCGTGGTGCACTGTTGCGCCGCCTCGGCGCCGCTCACCCTGCTGCGGCGCTCCGGCGCCGATGCGGTCGCGGTGGACGTCGCCGCGCTGCGCCCGGCTGAGCTGGACGGGGTCGGCGAACTCCTGCAGGACGGCGGGGTGGCGCTGCTGGGGCTCGTACCCAGTACCGACCCGGGCCGTCCCCCGACCCTGCACGAACTGGCCGAGCCCGCCCTGCGCCTAATGGACCGGTTGGGCTTCTCCCGGGAGGTGCTCGCCTCGCAGGTGCTGGTGACCCCGCAGTGCGGGCTGGCCGGGGCGAGTCCACAGTGGGCGCAGCGGGCATTGTCACTGAGCGGGGAGCTGGGCCGGGCTTTCGTGGAGCCGCCGGTCAGCTGGTGAGTACCGCTGCAGCAGTGGTGTCGGCGCCGTCGGGGGTACGCGCGTGGAACAACGCCTCCTCCAGCAGCCGCCGCACATGGGTGTCCGTCGCCGAGTAGTGCACGTAGGTGCCCTCCCGGCGGCCGGTCACCAGTCCGGTCAGGCGCAGCTTGGCCAGGTGCTGGCTCACTGCGGTGGGGGAGGTGCCGGCGAGCTCGGCCAGGCACGCCACGGTCGACTCACCCTGCAGCAGCGCCCAGAGGATCTTGATGCGGGTGGGGTCGGCCAGCATCCGCAGCGACTCCGCGGCGAGGTGCACCTGCTCCTCGTGCGGCATCCGGAAGTCCTCGATGTCGGAGTGCACGGCCTGATCCTAGACCCACTGACCTGCACGGGTGCGTACCTGCGTGTGTGCGAAGGTACGCTGCTGCGCATGTGGCCTTCCGTTGCGCGCGCGGTCCGGTTGTCCGAGGTGCGGTGGGCGGCGGTGTCCCTGGCCGCGTTCCTCCTGGCCGGAGCCGCACTCCTCGGCAACGCCCCGGCGCCGGTGGCCGGGGTCCTGTTCGCCGCCTGTTACCTCGCCGGGGGCTGGGAACCGACGCTGGCGGGGCTGCGGGCACTGCGCGCGCACCGCCTGGACGTCGACCTGCTCATGGTCGTGGCGGCCCTCGGCGCGGCCGCTATCGGGCAGGTGCTGGACGGCGGCCTGCTCATCGTCATCTTCGCGACCTCCGGTGCGCTGGAGGCGTTCATGACGGCGCGGACCGAGGCCAGCGTCCGGCGCCTGCTCGACGTGGCACCGGAGCGGGCGCACATCGTCCTCGACACCGGGGACACCGTCGATCTTCCGGTGGTCGAGCTCGTGGCGGGGCAGCGGGTGCTGGTGCTCCCCGGAGAGCGGGTGCCCGCCGACGGCACGGTCGACGAGGGGGAGAGCGAGGTCGACGAGTCCTCCCTCACCGGGGAGCCGCTGGCCCGGCGTCGTGCCGTCGGCGACCGGGTGCTGGCCGGCACGCTCAACGGCACCGGGGCATTGGGCGTGTCGGTCACCGCTGACGCGGCCGAGTCGGTCCTGGCCAGGGTGTCCACGCAGGTCGAGGAAGCCGTGGACACCAAGGCCCACCGCCAGCTGCGCATCGAGCGCGTGGAGCAGGTGTACTCCAGCGCCGTCGTGGTGCTGACCCTGGCGCTGGTCGGCGTCCCGTTGCTGTTCGGTGCCCCACTGCAGCCGACGTTGCTGCGCGCGATGACCTTCATGATCGTGGCGTCGCCGTGTGCCGTGGTGCTGGCCACCATGCCCCCACTGCTCGCCGCCATCGCCACCGCCGGCCGGCACGGCGTGCTCGTCAAGGACGCCCGGGTGATGGAGGCGTTGGCCGGGGTGGACGCTGTGGTGACCGACAAGACGGGCACGCTCACCGACGGTGCGCCGCGGGTGGAGCAAGTGGTGGCGCTGGGCGGGCGCACAGACCGGGAGGTGCTGGCCCTGGCGGCCGCGGTCGAATCGGGCAGCGAGCACCCGCTGGCCAGGGCGGTGCTGGCGGCCACGACCGCCGCCGGGATCGCAGTGCCCGCGGCCGACGGTGTGCGCGCACTGCCCGGCCGCGGAGTACACGGTTCGGTCGGTGGGGCCGACGTGGCCGTCCTCGACCCCGCGGCCGCCCAGGCAGGCCCCGAGGTCGACGCCCACGTGGCGGAACAGCACGGATGGGGGCGGACCGCGGTGATCGTCGTCGTGGACGCCGCGCCGGTGGCGGTGTTGGGCATCGCCGACACCGTGCGCGCGGACGCTGCGGAGGCGGTGCACCGGCTGGCCCGGCTCAGCCGCACGCCGATCACCCTGCTCACCGGGGACGCCGCGGCAGCGGCCGCGCCCGTGGCCGCAGCAGTGGGCATCAGCGAGGTGCGGGCCGGGTTGCTGCCGCAGCACAAGACCGCGGCCGTGGCCGCGCTGGCGGCCGACGGTGCGCGGGTGCTGGCGATTGGGGACGGGGTGAACGACGCGCCCGCCCTGGCCACCGCCGAGGTCGGGGTGGCCATGGGAGCGCGGGGCAGCGCGCTCAGTGCGGCCGCCGCCGACGTGGTGGTCCTGCGCGAGGAGCTGGTGGGGGTGCCGGCGGTGGTGGAGCTGGCGCGGCGGGCACAGCGGATGGTCACGGCGAACCTCGCCTTTGCGGCTGCGGTCATCGCCGTGCTGGTGGGCTGGGACCTGCTGGGCACGTTGCCGCTGCCGCTCGGGGTGGCCGGGCACGAGGCGTCCACGGTCGTCGTCTGCCTCAACGGCCTGCGGCTGCTCCGCTCGACCGCCTGGCCGGTGCAGCCGCAGGTTGCCGATGCTCATCAGCGCAGTGCCCAGGAGCGGGTGCGCCACGCGGGCAGTCCAACCAGGCGAAGCGTCGGGCCGCCTCGCTAACCTCGGCCCGTGAGCAATGCCCAGGGTCCGGATGCCCCCGCCGACGACAGCCTGCCCGACGTTCCTGCCCAGCTCCGCGCGCAGTGGTCGGTGCTCGCCGACGAGGTGCGCGCCCACCAGTTCCGCTACTACGTCCGCGACGCCCCGGTCATCTCCGACGGTGAGTTCGATGCGCTGCTCGGTCGGCTGTCCGCGCTCGAGGAGGCCCACCCGGGCCTACGCACGGCCGACTCGCCGACCCAGCTGGTCGGTGGTGGCTTCGCGACGGACTTCACCGCCGTCGACCACCTGGAGCGGATGCTCAGCCTGGACAACGCCTTCGACGACGCCGAGCTGCGCGCCTGGGCGGCCCGGGTGGTCGCCGACGTCGGCCACGAGCTCGACTACCTGTGCGAGCTGAAGATCGACGGGGTGGCGCTGAACCTGGTGTACGAGAACGGGTCGCTCGTCCGCGCCGCCACCCGGGGCGACGGGCGCACCGGTGAGGACGTGACGCTCAACGCGCGCACCATCGACGACATCCCGGAGTTGCTGTGCGGGACACCGCAGTTCCCGGTGCCGGAGCTGCTGGAGGTCCGCGGTGAGGTGTTCTTCCGGCTCGCGGACTTCGCTGCGCTCAACGCCGCGCTGGTCGCCGAGGGCAAGGCGCCGTTCGCCAATCCCCGTAATTCCGCTGCCGGTTCGCTGCGCCAGAAGAATCCGGCGGTCACTGCGCGGCGTCGGCTGGGCATGATCTGTCACGGCCTCGGCAGGCGCACGGGGTTCGACCCGCCCGCGCAGTCGCAGGCATACGAGGCGCTCGCCGCCTGGGGGCTGCCGGTGTCGCAGCACACCGGCAGGGTCCGCGGCATCGACTCCGTCGCCGAGCAGGTCGCGTACTGGGGCGAACACCGCCACGACGTCGACCACGAGATCGACGGCGTGGTGGTGAAGGTGGACGACGTGGCGCTGCAGCGCCGGCTCGGCGCCACCTCCCGCGCGCCGCGCTGGGCCATCGCCTACAAGTACGCGCCGGAGGAGGCCACCACCACCCTGGTGGACATCCGGGTCAACGTCGGTCGCACCGGGCGGGTCACGCCGTTCGCCTTCATGGACCCGGTGCTGGTTGCCGGGTCCACCGTGAGCCTCGCCACGCTGCACAACGCGCAGGAGGTGATCCGCAAGGGGGTGCTCATCGGTGACCTGGTGGTCATCCGCAAGGCCGGAGACGTCATCCCCGAGGTGCTCGGACCCGTGGTCGACGCCCGAGACGGCCGCGAGCTGCGGGAGTTCGTCATGCCGACCCGCTGCCCCGAGTGCGGTACCGAGCTGGCGGCCGCCAAGACCGGTGACGCCGACCTGCGCTGCCCGAACGCACGGTCGTGCCCCGCGCAGCTGCGGGAGCGGGTGTTCCACGTGGCCGGCCGTGGGGCGTTCGACATCGAAGAGCTGGGCTACAAGTCCGCGACGGCGCTGTTGCAGGCGGGGGTGATCGCCGACGAAGGCGATGTGTTCGCCCTGACCGAGCACGACCTGCTGGCCACCGACCTGTTCCGCACGAAGGCCGGCACATTGTCAGCCAACGGGCGCAGCCTGCTGGCCAACTTGGACGTCGCCAAAGACCGTCCCTTGTGGAGGGTCCTGGTGGGTCTGAGCATCCGCCACGTCGGGCCAACCGCGGCGCGGGCGCTCGCGGGGGAGTTCGCGTCGCTGGAACGCATCGAGGCCGCCACCGAGGGCGAGCTGGCCGCGGTCGACGGGGTGGGTCCGACCATCGCCGCGGCGCTGGTGGAGTGGTTCGCCGTCGACTGGCACCGCGAGGTGGTGGCCCGCTGGCGCGCCGCGGGGGTGCGGACGGTCGACGAGCGTGACTCGTCGGTGCCCCGGTTCCTCGAGGGGTTGTCCATCGTGGTCACCGGGTCGCTGTCCGGGCTGTCCCGGGACGAGGCCAAGGAGGCGATCGTGGTGCGCGGGGGGAAGGCGGCGGGTTCGGTGTCGAAGAAGACGGCGTTCGTGGTCGTGGGGGACGCCCCCGGTTCGAAGTACGACAAGGCCGTGCAGTTGACGGTGCCGGTGCTCGACGAGGACGGCTTCACGGTGTTGTTGGAGCAGGGGCCCGACGCTGCCCGAGCGGTGGCCCAGGTACCGCCCGAGGCAGCAGGACCCGCCGGGCCCGCCGCGGAGCCACCCGCCTGATCGAGGTGCGGTGCGCGTGGGTTGCCGGCGTCGGGGGCGAACCCCTCAGCGCAGCACGTTCGCCACGATGCCGGCCATGTGCCCGAGCCGCGCCACCTCCGAGGGGCGGAACTCGGGGCCGCCCGGCCGGCCGATCAGCAACGCCTGCTCCCCGCTGCCCAGCGGCGCCGCGGCCAACGTCGTGTCCAGCTCGCGCCACGACGCAGGCACCCAGTCGGCGGTGCCGTCGGGCGCGGTGGGTCCCGCCAGTGGCAGCCACGGAACGACGACGACCCTGGTCTCCGGGGCGGCGGGGCTGCCCACCACGCGGTAGGCGCCCGCGCTGCCGCTGTGGATCACCGTGGCCCAGCCCACCCGCAGCACGCGGGGCAGGCCGTCGACCAGCACCTGCAGCCGGTCACCGATGGTCGCGGCGACGTGGTCGATGAGCTCGAGTTCCCGGTGCGTGTCGAGCACCCCGGTGTAGGGCCGCACCGAGTCGACACGGACGCCGTCCAGCGCCTCGGCCGCGGTGATCAGGGCGTCGGGCAGCGCCCCGGGGGGCAGGTCCACCACCAGGTCGTCCACCGCGGTGCCGTTACCGCGCTCCACGACGTCCACCGACAGGATGTCGGCGCCGACCGAAGCCAGGGCCGTGGCCAGCGCACCCAGGCTCCCCGGTCGATCGGGGACGTGCACCCGCAGCAGGAAGGACATGCCGGTGATCTTCCCACCCGCAGCACTCACGCAGCGGCACCGCCGGCCACAGGAGCGTGACGTAGTTAGAGTCGTCGAGATCCCCGCCGCCGATGTAGGAGTGCCGACCTGTGCCTGCCATCACCCGTGACGAGGTCGCACACCTCGCTCGGCTCGCTCGCCTCGCGGTCACCCCCGCCGAACTCGACGCGTTCGCCGTCCAGCTCGACGCGATCCTCAGCCACGTGGCCACGGTGTCCGGGGTCGCGGCCGACGACGTGCCACCGATGAGTCACGCGGTGCCGCTGACCAACGTGGTACGCCAAGACGTGGTGGTGGCGGGGTTGACGCAGGAACAGGCCCTCTCCGGTGCCCCCGCGTCCGAGGAGGGGCGGTTCCGCGTGCCGCAGATCCTGGGCGTGCAGGGGTGAGCACCGGAACCGACCTCACCCGGCTCTCGGCCGCCGAACTCGCCGGGGCGGTGCACGCCCGCGAGGTGTCCTCGGTCGAGGTCACCCAGGCGTACCTCGACCGCATCGGCCTCGTCGACCAGCGGGTACACGCGTTCCTGCACGTCGCTGCGGATGCGGCGCTCGCCGCCGCGGGGGCCGTCGATGAGTCCCTGGCGAGCGGAGCGCCTCCGGCGTCCGCGCTGGCCGGGGTACCGCTGGCACTGAAGGACGTGTTCACCACCACCGACATGCCCACCACCTGCGGCTCGCGGATCCTGCATGGCTGGCGTTCGCCCTACGACGCGACCGTCACCGCCCACCTCCGCGCCGCGGGTATCCCGTTGTTGGGCAAGACGAACATGGACGAGTTCGCCATGGGCTCCTCCACCGAGAACTCCGCGTACGGGCCCACCCACAACCCATGGGACCTGGAGCGGGTCCCCGGCGGCTCCGGCGGCGGGTCGGCCGCGGCCCTGGCGGCCTTCGAGGCGCCGCTGGCTGTGGGCACCGACACCGGTGGCTCCATCCGCCAGCCCGCCGCGCTCACCGGCACGGTCGGGGTCAAGCCCACCTACGGCACCGTCTCGCGCTACGGGCTGGTGGCCTGCGCCTCCTCGCTGGACCAGGGCGGCCCGTGCGGCCGTACCGTCCTGGACACCGCCCTGCTCCACGAGGTGATCGCCGCGCACGACCGACGCGACTCCACCTCCATCGATGCCCCCGTCGGCCCGGTGGTCGGGGCAGCGCACGCAGGTGCCTCCGGTGACCTGAGCGGCGTGCGGGTCGGGGTGGTACGCGAGTTGCAGGGCGACTCCTACGCCCCCGGCGTGCTCACCTCGTTCCGGGCGGCGGTGGCGCAACTGGAGGCGCTCGGCGCCGAGGTCGCGGAGGTGAGCTGCCCGAACTTCGTGCACGCGATCGCCGCCTACTACCTGATCCTGCCCAGCGAGGTCAGCTCGAACCTGGCCCGCTTCGACGCCATGCGATACGGGCTGCGGGTCGGCGACGACGGCACCCGCAGCGCCGAGGAGGTGATGGCCGCCACCCGGGACGCCGGGTTCGGGGCAGAGGTCAAGCGCCGCATCATCATCGGCACGTACGCATTGTCCGCCGGCTACTACGACGCCTACTACGGGCAGGCACAGAAGGTGCGCACCCTCGTCGCCCGCGATTTCACCGCCGCCTACGAGCGGGTGGACGTCCTCGTTTCGCCGACGACCCCGACGACGGCCTTCCCGTTGGGGGAGAAGGTAGACGACCCCCTGGCGATGTACCTGCAGGACCTGTGCACCATCCCATCCAACCTCGCCGGGGGGTGCGCCATGTCGCTGCCGTCGGGGTTGTCGTCGGTGGACGGGCTGCCGGTGGGGCTGCAAATCATGGCGCCGGCGTTGGCCGACGACCGGCTCTACCGGGTGGGTGCGGCCTACGAGGCGGCGCGGGGGCCGCTGGCGGAGCCGCCGGTGTTGTAGCCGCCGGCGGAGCCGCCGGCGTTGTAGGGCGCGGCGGGCCCCCGCCGCCCCCCACCGGCCCCGCCCGCACCCCGAGCACGATCATCACCGCAACCCCGCCGACCGCGAGGGCCGCCACCCCCACCAGGTTGTAGCCGCGGGCGTCGATCAGCGCCCCGGCCACCGGCGGTCCGACGGCGGAGCCGAACGCCGCCGAGGTGTACAGGACCCCGAGCAGGCCGCCGAGGCCCTGCGCCCCGAAGAGTTCGGCCACCACCGCGGGTCCCAGCGCCACGAAACCCCCGTAGCCGACCCCCAGGACCACAGCGAAGAGAAACAACCGTGGGTACGTCGGGGAGCCCAGCCACAGCAGGTAGCTCAGCGTCATGGCCACGAAGCAGCCCTGATAGGTGCGGACCACACCAACCCGGTCGGCGACGCCACCCAGGACGAGGCGACCCACCACGCTCGACGCCCCGATCACCCCGACCAGCGTCGCCGCGAGTACCGGGTTGGCCCCGGTGGTCACCGCGTACGCAGGCAGGTGCACGAACGGCACGAACAGAACTACCGACAGCAGCAGCTGAGATCCGTAGAGCCGCAAGTAGGCCGCCGAGCGCAGCCGTGGACCCGGCGGTGGCGCCGGCGGCGTCCCCGGCTGGACGGGGGCCGGAGCCACCACCGCCGCGCAGCCCACCAGCAGCATCACCCCCACCCCAGCCAGCACGAGGTAGGCGTTGCGCCAACCCAGCGCCTCGATGAGCGCGGCTCCGGCGGGGGCACCGGCCAGCGTCCCTGCCCCGATCCCGGACACCGCAACCCCGACGGCCAGGGTGCGTTTGCGGGTGAACCACGTACCCACCACGGCCACCAGTGGAACGTAGGCGCACGCCACCCCGAGTCCGACTCCCAGGCCGTGGCCCAACGCGGCCTGCCACAGGGTCTGCGCCCGGGAGGTGAGCACCAGCCCCGCACCGAGCGCCAGCGCGCCGACCAGCAGCACCCGCCGCGGCCCCACCCGGTCGACCGCGGCCCCGGAGAGCGCACCCAGGCTGAACAGCGCGAACGTCGTCACGGAGAACACCCCGGCGGTCGCGGCCCGGCTGCTGCCCAGCTCGGTGCTGATCGGCAGCAGGAACGTGCCGAAGCTGTAGGCCACTCCGAACGTGGTGAACATGGCGAGGAACGCCGCCGCCGTCACCGTCCAGGCACGTGGACCATCCAGCGTCGGCGCCGGTGCCTGCATGTCAGCGCACGCTACTGGGGTGTCGTTCCCCGGTTCCGCGCAGGCGCGGCAGACTGGGCCCCGCCGGCGTCACGACCAGCAAGGGGAACGTCATGCGGATCGGTGTCCTCACCGGAGGAGGTGACTGCCCGGGGCTCAACGCGGTCATCCGCTCGGTGGTGCGCAGCTCGGACCACCTGTTCGGCAGCGACGTGGTGGGCTTCCGCGACGGCTGGCGCGGGCTGCTCGAGGACAGGGCGATGGAGCTCGACGTCGCGCGGGTGGATGGCATCCTCACCCGGGGTGGCACCATCCTCGGCTCCTCGCGGGTCAACCCCGACCTCTTCCGCGCCGGACTCGACACCATCGTTGCGGTCCTCGCCTCCCGCGGGGTGGACGTGCTCGTCCCGATCGGCGGCGAGGGCACACTCACCGCGGCGAGTTGGCTGTCGGAGAACGGGGTTGCGGTGGTGGGGGTGCCCAAGACGATCGACAACGACATCGACTGCACCGACCTGACGTTCGGCTTCGACACCGCGGTGAGCATCGCCAGCGACGCCATCGATCGCTTGCACACCACGGCGGAGTCGCACCAGCGGGTGTTGCTGTGCGAGGTGATGGGTCGCCACGCCGGGTGGATCGCGCTGCACGCCGGGCTGGCCACCGGGGCGCACCTGACCCTGGTGCCGGAGGAGCCGTTCGACGTCGACGAGGTGTGCGAGATGGTGTCGGCCCGCTTCGCCAGGGGCGCCACCCACTTCATCGCGGTCGTGGCCGAGGGCGCCACCCCGAGGCCGGGGTCGATGGAGTTCCGCCAGGGCGGCATGGACGAGTTCGGCCACCGGCGCTTCACCGGGGTCGCGCAACAGCTGGGCGAGGAGATCGAGCGGCGCCTCCACAAGGAGGTGCGCACCACGGTGCTCGGCCACGTGCAGCGCGGTGGCACCCCGACGCCGTTCGACCGAGTGCTCGCCACCCGCTTCGGCCTGCACGCCACGATCGCCGCGCACGAGGGCAAGCTGGGTCAGATGGTCGCCCTGTGCGGCACCGACATCACCCTCGTGCCGCTGGCCGACGCCACGAAACGGCTGAAGACCGTCACGGCGGACCGGCTCGTCGAGGCGCGCTCGTTCTTCGGCTAGTTGCACGTCGGTAGCGTCGCGCGGGTGAGCCCGCAACTTCCGCACCCCGAGCTCGCCGACGCCTGGGCCGCGGCCCGCATGCCGCCCGCCGTACTCCACCTCGATTCGGCGGCGGCCTCCCGCAGCAGCCGTGCCGTGCTCGAGGCGGTGCGGGTGCACCTCGAACTCGAGGCGTCCGTCGGCGCCTACGTGGCGGCGGCGGACGCCGAACCTGCGTTGACCCGGGCGGCGGCAGTCGTTGCTGCCCTGATGGGGCGCGCGCCGGCGGACGTGGCCTTCGTGGAGAGCGCGGAGGCGGGGCTGGCTGCGTTGCTCGCCAGCTGGCGGCTGCCGGCGGGCTCGACGGTGCTAGTGAGCCCAGGGGAGTACGGACCCAACCTGCGCCGCTTCGCCCTACACGGGTTGTCCGCCGAGCCGATGGCCGCCGCCGACGCCGTTGGGCACGTCGACCTCGACAACCTGCGCACCCGGCTCACCGCCCAGGCGCCGACGCTGGTGCACCTGTGCCAGCTGGGTTCGCACCGCGGCGTGGTGCAGCCGGCCGCCGAGGTGGTCGCGCTCTGCCGCGCCGCCGGGGTACCCGTGGTGGTCGACGCCGCCCAGGCACTGGGGCACGTACCCTGCGACCACGACGCCGACGCGGTGTACGCCACCAGCCGCAAGTGGTTGGCGGGGCCGCGTGGGGTGGGCGTGCTGGCGGTGCGCCCGTCCTTGGCGCAGCAGCTGACGCGGCCGGTGGTCGAGCTGCAGTCGGCCGAGGCGTTCGTCGCCGGACGGGTGGGCCTGGGTGTCGCCCTGGCCGAGCACCTGGCCGCCGGGCCGCAGCGGGTGCACTCCCGGCTCACCGCGCTGGGGGCGCTGACCCGCACCGTGCTGGGCGGGGTGGCGGGGTGGCGGGTCGTGGAACCGGTGTCCGAGCCATCGGCGACCACTACGCTTGCCCCGCCGCCCGGCTGGGCCGACGCCCGGGTCGCTGCGGCCCGGGAGCAGCTGTTGGCCGAGCACCGGGTGTTGGTGACCCTCGCCGAGCCGTGGCGCGCCCCGTTCGAGGCGAACTCCAGTGTGCTGCGCGTGAGCCCGCACCTCGACACCGGTCAGGCGGAGCTGGAGCGGCTGGCGCTCGCGCTCGCCGCGGTGAGCTGAGGGGCGGTTCAGGGGTAAGTCAGGGGTGCGGTCACGCCCGCTCGGCGCGTACCCGGCGTACCCGCCACACCACCAGGCCGACGATCACGACGGCAGTCACCGCCAGGGCGGCACCCGTCCCGACCTGCGACGCGACCGTTGCGTAGGAGTTGCCGGCAAGGAAGCCGAGCAGCACGAACCCGATGCCCCACACCAGACCGCCGATGGCGTTCCACGGCAGGAACCTGCGGTAGGGCATCTGCGACGCGCCGGCGAGCGCGGGCATGACGGCGCGGAAGAAGGCGACGTAACGCCCGAGGAACACCGCCGACCCACCACGACGGGCCAGGAAGTCCTGCGCACGGTCCAGCTGCTCCCGACGCCGGTCGAACACCTTGACGGCGAGCAGTCGGGGTCCGAAATGCTTGCCTACCTCGTATCCCACGCTGTCACCGACGATCGCCGCCGCGACCACCACCGCGCACATCGCGACGACGCTGATGCTGCCGCGGCTGGCGTACACCCCCCCGATGACGGCCGCGGTCTCCCCCGGGATGACGAAGCCGACGAAGAGGGCGTCCTCGGCGAAGACCAATAGCGCGACGAAGACGAAGACCCAGATCGGGGCGACGTCGAGCAGTCGCGCGACCAGGCTGCTCATGATTCCACCGTAGCTGTCGAGGGCCGGGTCTTGGACGCTCGCCGCCGATCGGTGGTCGGCGGCCGCCCCCGCGACCGTCAGAAATACAGGCGGCTGACCAGCTCCGCGACGCACGCCGGCTTGCTGGCGCCCTCGACCTCCACGGTGGAGGAGACCACGAGCTGCACCCCGCCGCCGATCTCGGTGGCTTCGGTGAGCACCGCCGTGGAACGTACCCGCGAGCCCACCGGGACGGGGGAGGGGAAGCGCACCTTGTTCAACCCGTAGTTCACGCCCATCTTCGCGCCCTCGACGGTCCATATCTGCCAGGTCATCATCGGCAGCAGCGACAACGTGAGGAATCCGTGCGCGATGGTGCCCCCGAACGGGCCCTGGGCGGCCTTGGCAGTGTCCACGTGGATCCACTGGTGATCCCCGGTCGCCTCAGCGAAGGTGTTCACCTGCTCCTGGGTGACCTCCACCCAGTCGCTGGTGCCCAGGGTCTCGCCCTGGGCTTCGAACAAGTCGGCTGCAGAAGTAAAGGTGCGCACGGGCGTGTCCTCCTCGACGGGCCGCGCCACCGAGGCGCAGCGCGGACCCGATGGTCGCACGCGTCCTACGATGACCCAATGAGTGCACCCGCCGTGGACCTGATCGACTACGACGAGGTCGTGGCGCGCTTCGACCCGGTCCTCGGCATGGAGGTGCACGTCGAGCTGGGCACGGCCACCAAGATGTTCTGCGGCTGCCCCACCGTGTTCGGCGCCGAACCCAACACCCAGACGTGTCCGGTGTGCCTGGGAATGCCGGGCGCGCTGCCGGTGGTGAACGCCACGGCCGTGGAGTCCGCGATCCGCATCGGCCTCGCCCTGAACTGCACCATCACCCCGTTCGGACGGTTCGCGCGCAAGAACTACTTCTACCCCGATCAGCCCAAGAACTACCAGGTCAGTCAGTACGACGAGCCGATCGCCACCGACGGCCACCTCGACGTGCCGCTCGACGACGGCACCAGCTGGCGGGTGGATATCGAGCGGGCACACATGGAGGAGGACACCGGCAAGTCACTGCACGTGGGCGGCGCTACGGGCCGCATTCATGGCGCCAGCCACTCGTTGCTGGACTACAACCGGGCTGGGGTGCCGCTGGTGGAGATCGTCACCCGCACCATTCGCGGCGCGGGTGGGCGCGCACCGGAGGTGGCCCGCGCCTACGTCACGGCGCTGCGCGATCTGCTGGCGTCGCTGCAGGTAAGCGATGTGCGGATGGACCAGGGTTCGCTGCGCTGCGACGCCAACGTCTCGCTCATGCCGAGCGGCGCGACCGCGCTGGGCACGCGTACCGAGACCAAGAACGTGAACAGCCTGCGCAGCGTGGAGACGGCGGTCCGCCACGAGATGCGTCGCCAGGCCGCGGTGCTGCTGTCCGGCGGTGTGGTGGTGCTGGAGACCAGGCACTTCCAGGAGGCTGATGGCACCACGTCCCCGGGCCGCCCCAAGGAGACCGCCGAGGACTACCGCTACTTCCCGGAACCGGACCTCGCGCCCGTCGCACCCGACGCGGAATGGGTGAAGCAACTTCGCGCGGAGCTACCCGAGTTGCCGTGGGAGTGGCGTGCGCGCACGCAGGCCGAGTGGGGGGTGAGCGACGAGGAGATGCGCGACCTGCGCAACGCTGGTGCGCTCGACCTGGTGGCCGCCACCATCGCGGCGGGGGCTGGCGCCGGCGATGCCCGCTCGTGGTGGGTGTCCTACCTGACGCAGCAGGCCAACACCCGTGGGGTTGCGCTGGCCGGACTACCGATCACCCCAGACCAGCTGGCGCGGGTGATCGCGCTCGTGGCCGATGGCACGCTGACCAACACGTTGGCCCGTCAGGTCATCGACGGCGTGCTCGCAGGCGAAGGCGAACCCGACGCGGTGATCGCGGTGCGTGGTCTGGCGGTGGTGAACGATGACGGCGCGCTGCGGCGGGCAGTGGACTCGGCACTGGCCGCCCACCCCGACGTGGCCGAGAAGGTCCGCAGCGGCAAGGTGCAGGCCGCTGGCGCCATCGTCGGTGCGGTGATGAAGGCCACGAAGGGGCAGGCCGATGCGGGCAGGGTGAAGGAGCTCGTGCTCGCGGCCTGCGGCTGAGGTGTGCTGACGTGTTCCGCGTGCTGTTTCACGAACCCAGGATCCCTCCCAACACCGGCAACGCGATCCGGTTGGTGGCCGGCACGGGGTGCGAGCTGCACCTGGTGCGCCCCTTGGGTTTCGACATGTCCGAGCCGCACCTGCGCCGGGCGGGCCTGGACTACCACGATCTGGCGTCGGTGACCGTGCACGACGACCTGAGCGCGGCGTGGACGGCGCTCGCGCCGCAGCGGGTGTGGGCTTTCACCGCGCGGGCGCAGCGCAGCTTCGCCGACGTCGCCTACGCGCCCGCCGACGTGCTGCTCTTCGGCCCCGAGCCCACCGGGTTGACCCCTGAGGTGCTGGCCGACCCGCACGTCACCGCGGCGCTGCGGATCCCGCTGCTGCCCGCGCGGCGGTCGATGAACCTGGCCAACGCCGCTGCCGTGGTCGTGTACGAGGCATGGCGGCAGCACGGGTACCGCGGAGCACTGCTGAGCGGTCAGGCCGGGCTTTCGCCTCCCTGACCGGACGAGGGCTGAATGCGCACGACCCGGTCGTCGGTGGGCACCGGCGAGCCGCCGTCGGTGTTCACCGTCCCCGCCCACACCAGGCCGTCCGGCCCCACGTCCGCTCCCGACAGCCGGCCGTACGTGCCCTTGGCCAGTACCTCAGGGTCGGCGATCACCGCGCCCCCCTTCGCAGTGGTCAGCACGTACAACGCCGACCCCGCGGTCAGCGTGACAGCAACCCGGCCCCCCAGAGCGGCGCAGCCTGCCACGCCGGGCCGGTCGGGCCACGTCCACACCGCCGGTCCGAGCCCGGCCCCGGGTACGACGGCACGCAGCCGATCCGCGGTCGGTGTGTGGTCGGTGACCCAACTCGCCCCGGTCTTGGTATCGGTGCACACACCACCGGGGGAGTCGAGGCCGGCGGCCAGCACCGGAGAACCGGCACGGGGGTTGCCCGCCGCCGGTTGGCCGCCCACGTCGATGCGCAGCAGCTTTCCGGCCAGCGAAGCGGGGTCGGTCGCCGCCGCCGGGCTGCCGGCCGCGGCGGTAGCCACCAGGAGGTTGCCGGTGGCGTCGAAGGTGAGGCTGCCCGCGTTGCCCCGTGGGCCGCGCGGAATCCCGGTGAGTACGGGCTTCGGGGAGTCACCCGGTGACAGCCGCACCACCCGGTTGTCGGTGGGCGTGGTGATGTAGAGGAACAGTAGTTGGTCCTCGGCCCAGCTCGGCGAAAGGGCTACGTCGAGCAGGCCACCGTCGCCGCTGGCGTCCACCGCCACCGTGTCCACCAGCTGTGGCGCGGTGCCCGGAGCGACCTTCAGCAACCGCCCGGTGCGCCGCTCGGTCACCAAGGCCGAGGCGCCGTCCGGTAGCACGGTCAACCCGGCGGTGGCACCGAGGCAGGTGGCGACCACCGCGGGGTCGGCGTCCTGGCAGGGCCCGAGCGGCGCAGTGGGACTCGGCGACGCACTGCCGCTCGGGGCACCCCCCCCAGGGGGCACCGGCTGAGCGGGCGTCGCAGGGGTGGGCTCGGGGCCGGCGCCGAGCGGCGGGTTCGGCTGGAAGCCCTGGGCTGGGGGCTCGGGGAAGCGCGCACAGGCAGACAGGGAGCAGGCGAGGACGAGTACGGCCGCGGCTGGCCGTCCGAGTCGTCTCCGCACCACAACGACGTTACGGGCCGAGCCGTGAGCAGCCGGTGAGCGGCGGATCAGCCACGCCCGCCGAGCCGTCGGAGCCGTTCACCGGCGGGTGGGTACCTGCCGCACCGCCCCCATGGACGCCGAAGTGGCCATCGCGGCGTATGCCTTCAGTGCGGTGGTCACGGTCCGCTCCCGGCTCACCGGCTCCCACGGGCGTTCGCGGGCGTCCATCTTCGCCCGGCGCTCAGCGAGCACGTTGTCGTCCACGAGCAGCTGCAGCACCCGGGTGCGCACGTCGATGAGCACCTGGTCACCGTCCTCGACCAGTCCGATCACCCCACCGGCGGCGGCCTCCGGGGACACGTGGCCCACCGAGATGCCCGAGGAGCCGCCGGAGAACCGGCCGTCGGTGATCAGCGCGCACTTCGCGCCCAGGCCCGAACCCTTGAGGAAGGCCGTGGGGTGCAGCATCTCCTGCATGCCGGGGCCGCCCGCTGGGCCCTCGTAGCGCACCACCAGGACGTCGCCGGGCTGGATCTTCTTGCCCAGGATGACCGACACCGCCTCCTCCTGGCTCTCCACCACCCGCGCCGGCCCCTGGAACGTCCACAGGCTCTCGTCGATCCCCGCGGTCTTGATCACCGCGCCTTCCGGCGCGACGTTGCCCCGCAGCACCGCCAACCCGCCCTCCGCGGTGTAGGCGTGCGCCAGGTCGCGGATGCAACCACCCGCGGCGTCGGTGTCCAGCGACGACCAGCGGTTGGACGTGGAGAACGGTGTGACGGTGCGTACCCCACCGGGGGCGGCGTGGAACAGCTCCACCGCCTCCGGCGCGGTCGAACCCGAGCGGATGTCCCACGGCCCGAGCCAGTCGTCCACCCCGGCGGAGTGCACGGTGCTGACCTCGCGCTCGAGCAACCCGGCGCGGTCGAGTTCGCCGAGGATGGCGGGGATGCCACCGGCCCGGTGCACGTCCTCCATGTGGTAGTCGGAGTTCGGGCTGACCTTGGCCAGGCACGGCACGGCGCGGCTCACCGCGTCGATCTCGGCGAGGTCGAAGTCGACGTCGCCCTCCAGGGCAGCGGCGAGCACGTGCAGCACCGTGTTGGTGGAGCCGCCCATGGCCACGTCCAGGGCCATCGCGTTGCGGAAGGCCTTCGGTGAGGCCACCGCGCGCGGCAGCACCCGCGTGTCGTCGTCGCGGTAGTACCGCAGCGCGGCCTCGACCACGGTGGTCCCGGCGCGGGTGAACAAGTCGCGCCGGGCCGCGTGTGTGGCCAGCGTGGAGCCATTGCCGGGCAGCGCCAACCCCAGGGCCTCGGTGAGGCAGTTCATCGAGTTGGCCGTGAACATGCCAGAGCACGACCCGCAGGTGGGGCACGCCGACGCCTCGACCGCGGCCAGTCCTTCGTCGCTCACGGTGTCGGAGGCGCTGGCGGAGATCGCGGTGATCAGGTCGGTGGGGGCTTGGGCGACCCCGTCGACGACCACGGCCTTGCCCGCCTCCATCGGCCCCCCGGAGACGAAGACGGTAGGGATGTTCAGCCGCATCGCGGCATTGAGCATGCCTGGGGTGATCTTGTCGCAGTTGGAGATGCAGACCAGCGCATCGGCAGTGTGCGCGTTGACCATGTATTCGACGCTGTCGGCGATGAGCTCGCGGCTGGGCAGGCTGTAGAGCATGCCACCGTGGCCCATGGCGATGCCGTCGTCCACCGTTATGGTGTGGAACTCCCGGGGCACCCCACCGGCGGCGCGCACGGCGTCGGCCACGATCTCACCCACGTCCTTGAGGTGCACGTGCCCGGGCACGAACTGGGTGTAGGAGTTGGCGATCGCCACGATGGGCTTGCCGAAGTCGGAGTCGGTCATGCCGGTCGCGCGCCACAGGGCCCGGGCGCCCGAGGCTGCTCGTCCGACGGTGGTGGTGCGTGAGCGCAGCGGAGGCATGGCCGGTCCTTCGTGGGGCTGGGGGTAGCGCGGTGCAGGAGTACCTGTCGGTGCGGGGAATAAGCGGTTGACCGGGCCGACGTTAATCGCGCCGCTGCGTTCGTTCCGCGCCCCGCTCCGTTCGTTGCTCGCCCGCGGCGGGCTCCGCGGGCTCCTCGGGTACGTCCGCTGGGGCGCGGCGCGCCTGCGCTGCGGCCGCGAACGGGTCGGGCACCCGGCCGCCGCTGGCGTGGGCGAGCGCCCGCAGGTCGTTGAAGCCGACCGCGGGCAGCGCGATCTCGGTCCCGTTGCGCAGCACGGCGCGACCCCAGCTCCGGCTCGGGAAGCGGATGCCGTCGACCTCCTCCCAGCGGACCGACCGCGTGGACAATGCCCGGCGGACGACCAGCCCATCGGCGTCGGCCGTGGTGCGCACGCGCAGCACCCACACGCCGGCGACCAACGGCAACAGCACCACCCATCCCAGCGCAATTGGTGTGGCGATGGCCAGCGGGCTTGCTCCGACCAGCGCGATCACCACGGCGATGAGCGCGGCCCGGGAGATGCGCAGCACGGTGCGGGGTGCGGTCGGGGTGGCGTCGGTGCTCACGGGCTCATAGTGGCACCCGAGGTGAGCGTGGCACCCCGTGGTGAGCGTGGCACCCCGTAGTGCACCCAAGTGGCAGGCCGCATCGTGCGGTGGCCGTGGTGACACCCGAGTGGGCAGGCCGCCCCGTGCGGTGCTCCCAACATCTGGGAACGGTGTCCCGCAGGGTTGACGCGTGCACTAGGCGAGACCTAGCGTCTCGGTCATGCGTTTCCACGACGTCCTCGTACTCAGTCGGCGCGTCGCCAGCTGAGCCGGACTGCTCGCTCAGCGCCACACGCGCCACCCTCGCTACGCGGTTTCCGCGGCGGGGGTCTTTTTTTGCCCAAGAGCACGCTTCATCCCGCGCCCCCGGTCACAGAACAGGAACCCGCAGTGAGTGCTCCGACCGCACGACCGCAGCCCGCCCCCCGGTCGCCCCGTGTGACGCCCCCCACGCCCAGCCCTGCGCGGCGCCCGATGGGCACCCCGGAGCGGGTCTCCGGAGCCCAGTCCCTGGTTCGTTCGTTGGAAGAGGTGGGCTGCGAGATCGTGTTCGGGATCCCCGGCGGCGCGATCCTGCCCGCCTACGACCCGCTGCTGGACTCCACCCGGGTGCGTCACGTCCTGGTGCGGCACGAGCAGGGTGCCGGTCACGCAGCCACCGGTTACGCCCAGGCCACCGGCCGCGTCGGCGTGTGCCTGGCCACCTCGGGACCAGGCGCCACCAACCTGGTCACCCCCATCGCCGATGCGCACATGGACTCGGTGGCCATGGTCGCGATCACCGGGCAGGTCGCGCGGCCGTCGATCGGCACCGACGCGTTCCAGGAGGCCGACATCTCCGGGATCACCATGCCGATCACCAAGCACAACTTCCTGGTGACCGACCCGCTGGACATCCCGCGCGTGATCGCCGAGGCCTTCCACCTCGCCGGCACCGGTCGTCCCGGGCCGGTGCTCGTCGACCTCCCCAAGGACGTACTGCAGGCCCAGACGACGTTCAGCTGGCCACCCGAGCTGCGACTGCCCGGCTACCGCCCAGTCACCAAGCCGCACGGCAAGCAGATCCGCGAGGCCGCTCGGCTCGTCGCGGCCGCCCGCAGGCCCGTGCTCTACGTCGGCGGTGGCGTCATCAAGGCCGAGGCCTGCGCCGAGCTGGCCGAGCTGGCCGAGCTGACCGGCATCCCGGTGGTGACCACCCTGATGGCCCGCGGCGCCTTCCCCGACAGCCACCCGCAGAACCTGGGGATGCCCGGCATGCACGGCACCGTCGCCGCGGTGGCCGCCATGCAGCGCAGCGACCTACTCATCGCGCTGGGAGCGCGCTTCGACGACCGGGTGACGGGCAGGCTCGAGTCGTTCGCCCCCGAAGCCAAGATCATCCACGCCGACATCGACCCGGCGGAGATCGGCAAGAACCGGAGTGCGGACGTGCCGATCGTCGGGGACTGCAAGCAGGTGCTGACCGAGCTGGTGGATGCGGTGCGCGCCTCGACCGATCCTGCTCCAGAGCTCGCCGACTGGTTGACCCAGCTCGACGGCATCCGCGCCACCTTCCCGCTCGGTTTCGACCGCCCGGCCGACGGGTCGCTCTCCCCCGAGCTGGTGATCGAGCGCATCGGGGTAGCTGCGGGGCCGGATGCGGTGTACGTCGCCGGGGTCGGACAGCACCAGATGTGGGCGGCACAGTTCGTCTCCTACGAGAAACCCCGGACGTGGTTGAACTCCGGTGGTCTGGGCACCATGGGATACGCGGTGCCTGCGGCCATGGGCGCGAAGATGGGACGCCCGGACGCCGAAGTGTGGGCCATCGACGGCGACGGCTGCTTCCAGATGACCAACCAGGAACTGGCCACCTGCGCCATCGAGGGCGTGCCCATCAAGGTGGCTGTCATCAACAACGGCAACCTCGGCATGGTGCGGCAGTGGCAGTCGCTATTCTACGGCGAGCGCTACTCCAACACCGGGCTTTCCACGCACGAGACGGCGACCACCCGGCGCATCCCCGACTTCCTGTTGCTCGCCGAGGCCCTGGGCTGTGTGGGGCTGCGCTGCGAACGGGAGTCCGATGTGGACGCCACCATCGCTGCGGCCCGCGCGATCAACGATCGCCCCGTGGTGATCGACTTCGTCGTCGGCGCCGACGCCCAGGTATGGCCGATGGTGGCGGCGGGCACCGGCAATGACGAGATCATGGCCGCTCGGGGCATCCGCCCGCTGTTCGACACCGACGACGCCGCACCCGGGATTACCGAGGCAGCGGTCGGAGCGCAGCAGTGAGCACCCAGGCAGCGGCTGGAGCGCTGCAATGAGCACCCACACCCTGTCGGTGTTGGTCGAGGACACTCCGGGTGTCCTGGCCCGGGTGGCTAGCCTCTTCGCCCGGCGGGGATTCAACATCACCTCGCTCGCCGTCGGCGCCACCGAGCTGACCGACGTCTCCCGCATGACCATCGTGGTCAGCGTCGAGGACTTCCCGCTGGAACAGGTAACCAAGCAGCTGAACAAACTGATCAACGTGCTGAAGATCGTGGAGCAGGACCCGGAGCATGCGGTCGCGCGCGAGTTGCTGCTCGTCAAGGTCCGCGCCGACGCCAGCGTCCGCAGCCAGGTGCTGGAGACGGCAACGCTGTTCCGCGCCAAGGTGATCGACGTGTCCGCCGAAGCCGTGACCATCGAAGCCACCGGTACTCCGGGCAAGCTCGAGGCGCTGCTGCGGGTGCTCGAGCCGTACGGGATCCGGGAGATCGCGCAGTCCGGTGTCGTCGCCTTGGGCCGCGGAGCAAAATCCATCACCGCGACCCGCTAGACCCCAGAACCCCTGGTCCGAACCTACTGCGGCAAGTTCGGCCCTGGTCCCCAGCTCGCCCCTACAGACGAAGGAGCACCACCGTGAGCGTCGAGATCTACTACGACGACGATGCCGACCTGTCGATCATCCAGGGCCGCAAGGTGGCCGTGATCGGCTACGGCAGCCAGGGTCACGCGCACGCGCTGAGCCTGCGCGACTCCGGCGTCGACGTGCGGGTCGGCCTCAAGGAAGAGTCGAAGTCGCGGGCGAAGGCACAGGAGCAAGGTCTGCGGGTGCTCACCCCCGCGGAGGCCGCCGCCGAGGCCGACGTGATCATGCTGCTCGCCCCGGACACGGCCCAGGCGTCGATCTTCACCCAGGACGTTGCGCAGCATCTGGCCGACGGTGACGCGCTGTTCTTCGGGCACGGCCTGAACATCCACTTCGATCTGATCACCCCGCCGGGCAACGTCACCGTCGCCATGGTCGCCCCCAAAGGGCCCGGGCACCTGGTGCGCCGGCAGTTCGTCGACGGCAAGGGTGTGCCCTGCCTGATCGCCGTCGACCAGGACCCGACCGGCGAGGGCCAGGCACTGGCGCTGAGCTACGCCAAGGCCATCGGCGGGACCCGGGCCGGCACCATCAAGACCACGTTCAAGGAGGAGACCGAGACGGACCTGTTCGGTGAGCAAGCCGTACTCTGTGGTGGCACCGAGGAACTGGTCAAGACCGGTTTCGAGGTGATGGTAGAGGCGGGGTATGCGCCGGAGATGGCGTACTTCGAGGTGCTGCACGAACTCAAGCTCATCGTCGACCTGATGTACGAGGGCGGCATCGCGCGGATGAACTACTCCGTCTCCGACACCGCGGAGTTCGGCGGCTACCTGTCCGGCCCACGGGTGATCGACGCGGGCACGAAGGAGCGGATGAAGGAGATCCTCGCCGACATCCAGTCCGGGGAGTTCACCCGGCGCCTGGTGGCCAACGTGGCGAACGGCAACACCGAGCTCGAGGCGCTGCGCAAGGCCAACGCCGAGCATCCCGTCGAGGTCACCGGTCGCAAGCTGCGCGGCCTCATGTCGTGGGTGGACCGGCCGATCACCGAGACGGCCTGACGTCGGGGTCGGCGGTGGGCTGGGGCAGGCGGCTCTGCGCGCCGACCGCCACACGGCGAGGCGCCTGCCGGGCGTCCCGCGCCAGTGCCTGCCGGGCGTCGCGCGCCAGTGCCTGCCGGGCGTCTGCCGGGCGTCGCGCGCCAGTGCCTGCCGGGCGTCTGCGCATACCAGTGCCTGCCGGGCGTCTGCGCACACGGCGGGGTGTCTGCGCACATGTCGTGGCGTGTGCGCAGTGGCGGCCCAGTGTGCGAGGACGTCAAGGCCGGTCTTCTGCGCGAGCCGCCCGCGTCCGCGCTGGCGTGGTCAGCCACCCATGTCGGGCGCCGACGTCGTCAGCGCCCCGCAAACGCCCGCTCGAGCCGCGCGGCCACGATCGCGAATGTGTCCAGTTCGGACCATGTCCAGCGAACCACCCGCAGGCCCTCATCCCGCAGCCGGTCCTCGCGCAGCTTCTCGGCGATGACGACGTCGGCGGGGGCCTGCCCAGGCCCCAAGAACCGGCCGTACTTCGCGCAGCCGTCGAACTCGCCGACGGCGCGCAACGGCGGCCAGCCGAAGTCAACGCGTCCGACGAGCCGGCCGGTAACCCCCAGGACTGCCCACTGCGGGGTGGGGGGCTCGAGCCCGGCCCGGTGGATCGCCACCCGGCTGCGCGACTCCCCGACACTTTCACTCCGCCCGTCCGCGAATGCCATCACCCGGCGAGCTGCGGTGTTCCCGCGTCGGTGGGCCGCTCGCTCGAGAGCTGCGTCCAACTCAGATGGTGTGACCAAATCGTGGTGCAGAGCTGCATCGGCGACCACCACAGCCTGCTCGAAGGGGACCAACCGCGCGACGTCCACCACCGTGCGGGCGACGCTTGTCACAGCTTTGCCGTCAAGCAACACAACCTCGTCGGATTCCCATGGGGCAGCGTGCACGTGTAACAGCCGGCCGCGACGGCCGCCCGACCGACGCTGTCGGCTGGCGTGCACCCGTTCCAGTTGAAGGTTCCAGATTGGCAGACCATGCAGCACGGCTGCCGAGGTGTGGCTGATGACGGCGCCGGCGGACAGTGCCGGCACCGCTGCACTGACCAGCAACGCGTGCCTGGCCACGCGATCGTTGAGGTCGCGATGGTCCGCACGGACGTAGGCGCCGGGGCGGAGCCGTTTCAGCTGGCCGTACCGCAACGTGCGCCGCAGCTCGTGCTCGGCAACACCGCTGTCGAGGATCTGGGGCCGGAAACTGAGGCCGGTGAGGTCGAGGTCCATGGTCGTGAGCGTCCATGCCCGGATCGCTCCGCGGGCGGTCCATTCGCCCCCTGTGGACAACTGGCGTCGATGTGGACAACCGGAGCCCACCCTCTGCGCACACCCGATGACGTCTGCGCACGGTGCGCACCGTGCGCGCAGACGCCAGCCGGTGTGCGAGGAGCCGCGAGGAGCCGCCAGCCAGCCGCCGCCCGTGGGCCCAGTAGGGTTCGGTGCGCCCGCCGCAGCCACCGCCGCCCGCCGCAGCCACCGCAGGGAGCCCCCATCGTGACCCGATCCACCCGTCCAGTCGTGCTCATCGCCGAGCAGCTCGCGCCGTCGGTCGTTGACGCGCTCGGCGACGGGGTGGAGGTCCGCCATGTCGACGGCACCGACCGCGTGGCCCTGCTGACGGCGGTTGCGGAAGCCGATGCGTTGCTCGTGCGCTCCGCCACCCAGGTCGACGCCGAGGTGCTGGCCGCCACGACGCAGCTCAAGGTCATCGCCCGCGCCGGTGTGGGGCTGGACAACGTCGAGGTGCCGGCGGCCACCGCGCGCGGTGTCATGGTCGTCAACGCGCCCACCTCCAACATCGTCTCGGCCGCCGAGCACGCCGTCGCCCTGCTGCTCGCCGCGGCACGGCAGATCCCGGCCGCCGACGCCACGCTGCGCACGCACGCCTGGAAACGCAGCAACTTCAACGGGGTGGAAATCTCCGGCAAGACGATCGGCGTGGTGGGCCTCGGCAAGATCGGGCAGCTCTTCGCCCAGCGCATCGCGGCCTTCGGCACCACGCTCATCGCCTACGATCCGTACGTCTCCGCGGCCCGCGCGGCGCAGCTCGGCATCGAGCTGGTGAGCCTGGGCGAGCTGCTGCGCCGCGCCGACGCCATCAGCGTGCACCTGCCCAAGACGCCGGAGACCAGGGGGCTCATCGGCGCCGAGCAGCTGGCGCTCACCAGGCGGGGCGTCATCGTCGTGAACGCTGCCCGCGGTGGACTCGTCGACGAGCAGGCGCTCGCCGACGCCCTGGCCACCGGGCAGGTGGGTGCGGCGGGCATCGACGTCTACGCCAGCGAACCGTGCACCGATTCCCCGCTGTTCGAGCTGCCGAACGCGGTCGTCACGCCGCACCTGGGTGCCTCCACCACCGAGGCGCAGGACCGTGCCGGCACCGACGTCGCCCGTAGCGTGCTGCTGGCCCTGGCCGGCGACTTCGTGCCCGACGCGGTGAACGTGCAGGCCGGCGGGGTGGTGGGCGAGGAGGTCGGTCCGTGGCTGGAGCTAGTGCGCAAGCTGGGGTTGCTGCTCGGTGCGGTCGCTGGCGCGCTGCCCGCGACGATCACCGTTGACGTCCGCGGCGAACTCGCGGCCGAGGACGTCACGGTGCTGCAGCTGGCGGCCCTGCGGGGCGTGTTCTCCGCCGTGGTGGAAGACCAGGTCACCTTCGTCAATGCTCCGGCGCTGGCCGAGGAACGCGGGGTGAGCGTGGAGCTGACCACCGCCACCGAGAGTCCCAACCATCGCAGTGTGGTCATCCTGCGCGCGGCGCTACCCGACGGCGCCAGCTACAGCGTCGCCGGCACCCTGTCCGGCCCGCAGCAGGTGCAGAAGGTGGTCGGGGTGAACGGACGCAACTTCGACCTGCGCGCCGAGGGGGTCAACCTGTTGCTGGCCTACAACGACCGACCCGGGGTGATGGGGCGCGTCGGCACCATGCTCGGCGAGGCGAACGTGAACGTGGAGGCCGCGCAGATCAGCCAGGCGGCCACGGGCGACGGAGCCACCATGATCCTGCGGGTGGACCGTGAGGTGCCCCGGAAAGTACTCGAACCGCTCGGCGCGGCGGTGGGCGCGAGCACCGTGCAGGTCGTCGACCTGAGCTGACCACCTGAGCGAAGTCCCAACAGCTGGGGGAAAGTTGCCTACCAACCTTGGGAACAGCTTGGCCAAGTCACCCGTTCGGAGCAGCGCACGACGGGATCGGGGTGAGCACCGTGGGTCGTCGCTGATCCACGCCGCGCGACCGTCCGGCTGTCCGTCCACACCGCTACCCCGGTCGTCCGAACGAACAGGGGGCACGGTGACCAACATGTGCAGCGATATCGATGGGGTGACGCCGCCATCGTCAACGCCGCGTCCACAGTCGCAGACGGTAGGTTCAGCGACCAGATCGCGGAGTCCGTCCACCCCAAGTGAGGGCACCCGCGCCCCACCCTCCTGGAGGTAGCGATGAAGCTCGCGGTGGTCCCCGGTGACGGTATCGGACCCGAGGTGATCACCGAGGCGCTCAAGGTGCTCCACGAGGTGGTCCCCGACATGGACACCGACACCTACGACCTCGGCGCCGCGCGCTGGCACTCCACCGGTGAGCTGCTGCCCGACTCGGTGCTCACCGAACTCCGCGAGCACGACGCGATCCTGCTCGGGGCGGTGGGCGACCCCTCGGTGCCCAGCGGGATCCTCGAGCGTGGCCTGCTGCTGCGACTGCGCTTCGAGATGGACCATCACGTGAACCTCCGTCCCGCGCGGCTGTTCCCAGGGGTCACGTCTCCCTTGTCCGACCCCGGTGACATCGACATCGTCGTCGTCCGGGAGGGCACCGAGGGCCCCTACGTCGGCAACGGCGGTGTGCTCCGGCGCGACACTCCGAACGAAGTGGCCACCGAGGTCAGCCTCAACACCTGGTTCGGCGTGGACCGGGTGGTGCGCGACGCGTTCAGGCGGGCCGCCGCCCGCCGCAAGCACGTCACGCTGCTGCACAAGACCAATGTGCTCACCCACGCCGGGTCGTTGTGGTCGCGGGTGGTGGAGGAGGTGTCGCTGGAGCACCCGGACGTGGCCGTTGCCTACCAGCACGTCGACGCAGCGACCATCCACCTCGTCACCGACCCTGGCCGCTTCGACGTGATCGTCACCGACAACCTGTTCGGCGACATCGTCACCGATCTCGCTGCCGCCGTCACCGGAGGCATCGGACTCGCTGCCAGCGGCAACCTCGACCTCACGCGCACCAACCCCAGCATGTTCGAGCCGGTGCACGGCAGCGCACCCGACATCGCCGGGCAAGGCCTCGCCGACCCGACGGCGGCGATCCTGTCGGTCGCGCTGTTGCTCGATCACCTCGATCGCGGTGACGCCGCCCGGCGGGTACAGGCAGCCGTGGCGTTCGACCTGGCCACCCGGGACCCAGCCAAGCCGGGCGCCACCTCCGCTGTCGGTGATCGGCTCGCTGCGCTGGTGTCCTCCGTCGGCTGAGCGACCCGGCCCGGCTAAGGGGGGTTGTTCCACGGACTGGGAGCGCCTTTCCTGCGGCTGGGCGCGGTGGCACCATCGTCGCCGTGCGTCCTACCGTGATCGTCATCGGCAGGCGCGTCGGGTAGCTCGATCCCCGACGCGCGGACCTCCCACATCATGTGGGGGGTCCGTCGTCGTTGCGGCCCATGTTGTTCGCCCCCCGCACCACTCGCTGCCCCCCTTCGTCTTGGCCCCCTCGCCCAGGAGATCCGATGACCAGCAGTACCCCCGTCCGCACCGCGCCGGCGGGCACCCCGCTCGGTGACTCGTTCCACGTCTACGACACGACGCTGCGCGACGGTGCCCAGGCCGAGGGCATCACCTACTCGGTGGCTGACAAACTCGCGGTGGCGCGACTGCTGGACGAGCTGGGCGTCGGGTTCATCGAGGGCGGCTGGCCGGGTGCGCTGCCCAAGGACACCGAGTTCTTCGCGCGCGCGGGCAGCGAACTCGAGCTGCACCACGCCGTCCTGGTGGCCTTCGGGGCCACGCGCAAGGCCGGGCTGGTGGCCGCCGACGACCCGCAGGTCCGCGCCCTACTGGACTCGGGAGCTCCCGTGGTGACCGTGGTGGCCAAGTCGGACCGGCGCCACGTGGAACGGGCGCTGCGCACCGACCCGGCCGAGAACCGGGCGATGGTCACCGACACCGTTGCCCTCCTGGTGGCGGAGGGACGCCGCGTGTTCGTGGACCTGGAGCACTTCTTCGACGGCTACGCCCATGACGTCCACCACGCTGTCGGCGTGGTGGAGACAGCGATCCAGGCCGGCGCCGACGTGGCCGTGCTCTGCGACACCAACGGCGGAATGCTGCCGCTGCGGGTCGCGGAGGTGATCCAGGCGGTCGCGGCCAGGACCGGCGCCCGCCTCGGCATCCACTGCCAGGACGACACGGCGTGCGCGGTGGCCAACAGCCTCTCCGCGGTGCAGGCGGGCGCCACCCACGTGCAGTGCACCGCCAACGGCTACGGCGAGCGCACGGGCAACGCCGATCTGTTCGCGGTCCTCGGCAACCTCGCCACGAAGCTGGGAATGCCGGTGCTGCCCGAGGGCGCCCTCGCCGACCTCGTGCGGGTGAGCCACGCACTGGCAGAGTTGGCCAACACCGCTCCCGAGCCGCGCCAGGCCTACGTCGGCACCAGTGCCTTCGCCCACAAGGCCGGTTTGCACGCCAGTGCCATCAAGGTCGACCCGGAGCTGTACAACCACCTCGACCCGATCCTGGTGGGCAACGATATGCGCGTACTCGTCACGGAGATGGCCGGTCGGGCCAGCATCGAGCTCAAGGGTCGCGAGCTGGGGGTGGACCTGGCCGGCCAGCGCGATGCGGTGGGACGCGTGGTGGAGCGGGTGAAGGCGCTGGAGTCCCGGGGCTGGAGCTTCGAGGCGGCAGACGCCTCCTTCGAGCTGCTGCTGCGGGAGGCTACCGGCACCGGCCGCGCCGCGCCGTTCGTGCTGGAGAGCTACCGGGTGATCCTGGAGCACCGCGCGGGTGGTGAGATCGTGGCCGAGGCGACGGTGCGCGGCGCGGTCACCGGAGCTCGGGTGATTGCCACGGCAGAGGGCAACGGCCCGGTGAACGCCCTGGACGCCGCGCTGCGCACCGCACTGCGGCCCGAGCATCCGTGGGTGGACTCCGTGGAGCTGGCCGACTACAAGGTGCGCATCCTCGACGGCGCCCACGGCACCGACGCGGTGACTAGGGTGCTGATCGCCAGCGCCGACGGGCCAACCCGCTGGACCACGGTCGGGGTGGACGACAACGTGGTGGAGGCATCCTGGCTCGCCCTGGTGGACGCGATGGCGTTCGCGGCCCTGCACCGGTCGTAGGCTCGCCGTCATGCGCTTGGGACGAATCGCCAGCCCGGACGGGGTCGCCTTCGTGAGCATCGAGGGGGAGGGGACCGCCCGCACCGCGCGGGAGATCGCCGAGCACCCCTTCGGCACCCCCACCTTCACCGGTCGCAGCTGGCCGCTGGACGACGTGCGGCTGCTCGCGCCGATCCTCGCGTCGAAGGTGGTGTGCGTCGGCAAGAACTACGCCGATCACGTCGCGGAGATGGGCAGCGCGGCCCCGACGGACCCGGTGATCTTCCTCAAGCCGAACACCTCGATCATCGGGCCCGGCGTGCCGATCGTGCTGCCGCCCACCTCTACCCACGTCGACTTCGAGGGTGAGCTGGCTGTCGTCGTCGGCCGCCCGTGCAAGGATGTGCCCGCGGCCAAGGCCCTCGAGGTGGTGCTCGGCTACACCGTGGCCAACGACGTCACCGCGCGTGACCACCAGAGCGCCGACGGCCAGTGGACCCGGGCCAAGAGCCACGACACGTTCTGTCCGCTCGGCCCGTGGATCGAGACGGCCCTCGACCCCGCCGACCTCGACCTGCGCACCGAGGTCGACGGGGTGATCAAGCAGGACAGCTCCACGGCGTTCCTGTTGCACGACGTGCCCCAGGTCATCGAGTGGGTGTCCGCGGTGATGACCCTGCTGCCCGGCGACGTCATCCTCACCGGAACCCCGGCGGGGGTCGGGCCGATCAGCGACGGCCAGTCGGTGAGCATCACCGTGGCGGGCATCGGCACCCTGATCAATCCGGTGACCGCGCGGAGGTCCGTGTGAGCCCCCCCGCGGTGCCGGTGCGCGTCCGGTTCTGTCCCTCGCCCACCGGAGCCCCACACGTGGGGCTGATCAGGACGGCGCTGTTCAACTGGGCCTTCGCCCGCCACCACGGCGGCACGTTCGTGTTCCGCGTCGAGGACACCGACGCCGCCCGCGACTCCGAGGAGTCCTACGCGGCGCTGCTGGACGCGCTGCGGTGGCTTGGGCTCGACTGGGACGAGGGCCCGGAGATCGGCGGCCCGCACGGCCCGTACCGGCAGTCGCTGCGCCGCCCCCTGCACGACGACGTGGTGCGGCGCCTGGTCGAGGCAGGCGAGGCCTACGACAGCTTCTCCACCCCGGAGGAGGTGGCGGCCCGGCACCGGGCGGCCGGCCGTGATCCCAAACTGGGTTACGACAACCACGACCGCACCCTCGCCGACGCCGAGCGGCAGGCGTTCCTGGACGCGGGCCGCCGCCCCGTGCTCCGGCTGCGGATGCCGACCCACGACCTGAGCTGGATCGACCTGGTCCGCGGCGAGACTGCGTTCCGGGCCGGCACGGTGCCGGACTTCGCGCTGACCCGTGGCACCGGAGAGCCGCTGTACACGTTGGTCAACCCGGTGGACGACGCCCTGATGGGCATCACCCACGTGCTGCGCGGCGAGGACCTGCTCTCCTCGACCCCCCGCCAGCTCGCGCTGTACGAGGCGCTGGTGCGGATCGGCGTCGCCGGGCGCACGCCCGAGTTCGGGCACCTGCCGCTCGTCCTGGGTGAGGGCAACAGGAAGCTGTCCAAGCGGGATCCGCAGGCCAACCTCTTCGTCCACCGCGAGCGCGGCTTCCTCCCCGAAGGTCTGCTCAACTACCTGGCGCTGCTGGGCTGGTCGCTGGCCCCGGACCGCGACGTGTTCGGCCAGGCGGAGCTGGTGGCGGCCTTCGACGTGGCCGACGTGGTGCGCAACCCCGCCCGGTTCGACCAGCACAAGGCCGACGCCATCAACGCCGAGCACATCCGGATGCTCGGCCCCGTCGATTTCGCCGCGCGGCTGCACGCCCACCTCGTCGCCCGCGGTGTCGTCCCCGCCGACGTCGATCGGACGGTGTTCGACGCCGCGGCGGCGCTCGTGCAGACCCGCATCGTGGTGCTGTCGGACGCCGGGCCGCTGCTGCACTTCCTGTTCGTCGACGAGGCCGGTTTCACCGTGGACCCGGCCGCGGCCGCGAAGGTGCTCACGGCGGACGCGGTGGTGCCGTTGACCGCAGCGACCAGCGCGCTGGAGCAACGCGCCGACTGGACCGCGGCGACGATCGAGCAGTCGCTGCACGGTGCGCTGGTCGACGGCTTGGGCCTCAAGCCCCGCAAGGCGTTCGCCCCGGTCCGCGTGGCCGTGACCGGGTCCACGATCAGCCCGCCGCTGTACGAGTCGATGGAGCTACTCGGCCGCGAGCGTTCGCTGGCGCGGCTGCGCGCCGCTACCGCCGTCACGTGAGGCGCCAGAGTTGACGCTGCGGCCCGCCGAGGTGGATTGGTGGTCGGGGCCGGTCGTGCGTTATTCTGTCTCACGGCCTACCTGGGTGCCCGGAGCCGGGAAACCGCCGGGTTGGTGGGTGAAAAGCATTGGGGTATGGTGTAATTGGCAACACTAGGGATTCTGATTCCCTCATTCTAGGTTCGAGTCCTGGTACCCCAGCAGAGCGCCCTGGTCCCCTTGGCCAGCACAGGTCGTCGGTGTTCTACGCTGTACCCCGTGTTCTACGCTGTACCCACAGTTCAGTACGACCAGCATCATCAGCTCAGGTCTTGGCCCCGTCGTCTAGCGGCCTAGGACGCCGCCCTCTCACGGCGGTAGCGAGGGTTCGAATCCCTTCGGGGCTACACCGTTCACAAGACTCCCTTCCGCCACGTGCAGGAGGGGACCTTGTGCGCTCGCGGCCACCCGCACCGGCCCCTCACGTGTCCACCGCCCCCGCGCGGCCATTGGGGAAGCCTTTTAGCCCTCGGTGGCCCTCGGTGGCCCTCGGTGGCTGCCTTCGGTGGCCCTCGGTGGCATTCAGGGCCGGGGGCGGGGCTCAGAGCCGGTGGTGCAGCGCCTCGGCCGCAGCGAGCAGGTCGGCCGCCCACCGCGCACCGGGCCGTCGGCCCATCCGGTCGATGGGTCCGGAGACCGAAACCGCCGCCACCACCGTGCCCGCGGAGTCACGCACCGGCGCCGATACGCTCGCCACCCCCGGCTCACGCTCGGCCACGCTCTGCGCCCAGCCACGGCGCCGCACGTCGACCAACGTGCGCTCGCTGAAGGCCGCCTCGGCCAGCACGGCGCGCTGGGTCGGTAGGTCGCACCAGGCAAGCAGCACCTTCGCCCCCGAACCTGCGCTCATCGGCAGCCGCGCCCCCACCGGCACGGTGTCGCGCAGCCCGGCCGGCGGCTCGATGGACGCCACGCAGATCCGGGTGGTGGCCTCTCTGCGGTAGAGCTGCACGCTCTCCCCGGTGATGTCGCGCAGCCTCGGCAGTACCGACGATGCCGCGTCCAGCAGGGGGTCGCTCGCGGCGGCGGCCAGTTCCGCGAGGGCCGGACCCGGGCGCCACCGGCCGTCGGCGCCCCTGGCCAGCAGCCGGTGCGTCTCCAGGCCAACGGCCAGCCGGTGTGCGGTGGCCCGGGGCAGGCCCGTGCGCGCGCACAGCGCGGAAAGACCGCACGGCTCGGTGGCCACCGCCGCGAGTACCGACATCGCCTTGTCGAGCACCCCGATACCGCTATGCTGTCCCACAAGCCGATACTAACGTCTCGCATGGTGAGACCACACACCCGTCGAGCGCCCGGCCCCGAATGTGGATACGGCCCTGAATGTGGATACGGCCCGGAAAGCGGAGCGCGACCCGGAAAGCGGAGCGCCCTCGACGGTGGAGGAATGCACAGATGGCAAGGACCCTGGCGGAGAAGGTCTGGGACGCGCACGTGGTGCGCCACGGCGAAGGTGCGGGCGCAGCCCGCGAGCCCGACCTGATCTACATCGACCTGCACCTCGTACACGAGGTCACCAGCCCGCAGGCGTTCGAGGGGCTACGGCTGGCGGGGCGCGCCCTACGCCGACCCGATCTGACCATCGCCACCGAGGACCACAACGTCCCCACCCAGGACATCGAGGCCCCCATCGCGGACCTCCTCTCGCGCACCCAGGTCGACACCCTGCGCCGCAACTGCGCGGAGTTCGGAATCCGGCTGCACTCGATGGGTGACGTCGAGCAGGGCATCGTGCACATCATCGGTCCGCAACTCGGCCTCACCCAACCCGGCCTCACCGTCGTCTGCGGCGACAGCCACACCTCCACCCACGGCGCGTTCGGCGCCCTCGCGTTCGGGATCGGGACCAGCGAGGTCGAACACGTGATGGCCACCCAGACGCTGTCGCTGCGACCGTTCAAGACCATGGCCGTCACCGTCGACGGCCAGCTGCCGAGCGGAGTCACCAGCAAGGACCTCATCCTCGCCGTCATCGCGCAGATCGGCACCGGCGGTGGGCAGGGGCACGTGCTGGAATACCGCGGCGACGCGATCGCAGCCATGTCGATGGAAGCCCGGATGACGGTGTGCAACATGTCGATCGAGGCCGGCGCTCGGGCTGGGATGATCGCCCCCGACCAGACCACCTACGACTACCTGCGCGGGCGGCCGCACGCGCCGCGCGGAGCCGAATGGGACGTCGCCCTGGCCAGCTGGGAACGACTGCGCACCGATGACGACGCGGTGTTCGACCGACAGGTGCGCATCGACGCGTCGACGCTCACCCCGTTCGTCACCTGGGGCACCAATCCCGGCCAGGGACTGCCGCTGGGCGCGTCGGTGCCCGACCCGGCGACAATCGTCGAGGACGGCCAACGGGTCGCGGCCGAGCAGGCACTGGACTACATGGGTCTGACGCCGGGCACCCCGCTGCGCGAGATCGTCGTGGACACCGTGTTCCTCGGCTCGTGCACCAACGGCCGGATCGAAGACCTGCGTGCCGCCGCGGCCGTGCTCCGCGGACGGTCGATCGCCGCGGGGTTGCGGATGCTTGTGGTGCCCGGGTCGATGCGGGTCAAGGCGCAGGCCGAGCAGGAGGGTCTGGACGTCGTGTTCACCGCGGCGGGAGCGCAGTGGCGCCAGGCCGGCTGCTCCATGTGCCTGGGAATGAACCCCGACCAGCTCGCTGCCGGGGAGCGGGCGGCATCCACCTCCAACCGCAACTTCGAGGGCCGCCAGGGCAAGGGCGGGCGGACGCACCTGGTGTCCCCACTCGTGGCCGCGGCCACCGCTGTGCGCGGCACCCTGTCTGCCCCTGCCGACCTCGACTGAGTGGAAACCCTCATGGACGCCTTCACCACCCACACCGGTACCGGGGTCCCGCTTCGCCGGTCCAACGTGGATACCGACCAGATCATCCCCGCCGTGTACCTCAAGCGGGTGACCCGCACGGGCTTCGCGGACGGGCTGTTCGCCGCGTGGCGGGCTGAGCAGGGCTTCGTGCTCAACACCGCGCCGTTCGACACCGGAACCGTCTTGGTGGCCGGACCCGATTTCGGCACCGGGTCCTCACGTGAGCACGCCGTGTGGGCGTTGAGCGACTATGGATTCCGGGTGGTCATCGCCTCCCGCTTCGCGGACATCTTCCGTGGCAACGCGGGTAAGCAGGGGCTGCTCGCCGCCGAGGTGGCGCAACCCGACGTCGAACTGCTGTGGAAGCTGCTCGAGCAGCACCCCGGCACCCAGGTGAGCGTCGATCTCCTAGACCGCCGGGTGACCGCCGGGGACCTCGTGCTGCGCTTCGACATCGACGACTACACGCGGTGGCGTCTGCTGGAGGGACTCGACGACATCAGCCTGACCCTGCGTCAGCTGCGGCACATCGACTCCTTCGAGCAGCGCAGGCCGAGCTGGCTGCCCGTCACCACGCAGGCTCCGTAGGCTGATCCGGGTGCCCCCGCCCGTCAGATGTGGCGCGGCACATGGACTCCGGGCCGCCGGGGGTCTACCGTCAGCCCACTCGGTCCTTCGTGGACCACCCGTGTCGCGGAGGAGCAAGAAGTATGAACAAGGCGCAGCTCATCGATCTGCTCGCACAGCGTCTCGACGGGGACAAGCGCACAGCCGCCACTGCTGTCGAGGGCGTGGTCGACATCGTGGTCCGTACGGTGCAGGCCGGCGAGAACGTGACCGTCACCGGGTTCGGCGTGTTCGAAAAGCGCAGCCGGGCTGCCCGCGTAGCGCGCAACCCGCGCACCGGCGAGACGGTGCGGGTGGCTCCTACCTCGGTGCCCGCATTCCGGCCGGGGACGAACTTCAAGGCCGTGGTGAGCGGCGCCGCGGAGCTGCCGGCGGGCGCACCGGCAGTAAAACGAACTGCCAGCTCGGCGCCGCGATCGACCGCGGCAACCAAGCGGACAAGCGGGACTGCTGGCACGGCCCCAGCGAAGGCGCCGACGAAGACCGCTGCGGTGAAGGCCCCGACGAAGACCGCTGCGCCGAAGACATCGGCGCCCAAGACCGCTGCCGCGAAGACGGCGGTGAAGGCGGTGGCGGCCACGGCGGCGCCGAAGCCACTCAAGGAGGAGAAGGCGGCCCTGGGCAAGAAGGCGCCGGGCAAGAAGGCGCCGGGCAAGAAGAAGGGCGCCAAGTCCAAGAAGTGAGTGCTCAGCGGTAGGGGTCGGTGAGGTGGTCGACGGCCACCACGACCCCGCCCACCGCGGTGATCACCCATGTGCTGGCCTTGCGGGTCCGAGCGGCCGGCACCGGCACGCCGGACCGCGCCGCCCAGCGGTGCACCAGGTCGGGAATCACGCCGCCCTGACTGCACACCACCGGCACGCCGCCAGCGGTGAGGATCTGCTGCGCCCGCAGCGCGCCGGCCGCCGAGTCGACGGCGTACCCCTCCTCCGTCAGCGTCGGTTCGTTGCGCACCTCGGTGCCCAGCACGTCGGCCAGCGGCTGCACCGTCTGCACGCAGCGCGCCCGGTCAGCGGAGTGCACCGTGGTCGCACCGAAGGCCAGGCACAGCGAAACCAACGCCTGCGCCTGATCCCGGCCTTCGGGTGAGAGCGGTCGCAGCCGGTCGTCGCCGCTGAATCGTTTGCGGCTGCCTGCCTTGGCGTGACGCACCAACAGCAGGGTGGAGGTGGCAGCCGGCAGCCTGGTGAAGCGGCGGAGGACGGCGACGTCGCCCCGGTGGGTCACGAGCCGACCGGCGTCGCGCACCGGCAGCCAGCGCAGCTCGTCCACCTCACCGTTCGCAGTGAACTCCCCGCCCAGCGAGCGGGCCGCCCAGTGCTCTACCCGTTTGCCGCGTCCGTCCACCCGATACTCGGTGCGGCCGAGGTGGCGACCCAGCGCCACCGTGTGGCCGGTTTCCTCGACCACCTCACGGACGGCGGCCACCACCCGATGTTCCCCTGGCTTCACCTTGCCCTTGGGCAGCGACCAGTCGTCGTACCGCGGGCGGTGCACGACGGCCACCTCGGCTAAACCGTCGGAGGCCTCGCCGGCTGCCTCGTCGGATGCCTCGGACAGGGGCCGCCAGAGCACCGCACCCGCGGCCAGCACCGGGTGAGGGTGCGTACTCACTCTGCGCTGCGGTGTCGGCGCATCATCTCCACCTGATGGTCGCGCACGCGCTCACCCGATGCCGGGAATGCGGCCCAGCCACCGTCCGGCTCCATCACCCAGCAGCGGGTGTCCGGGTCGAGCAGTGAGTCGAACACGTCGTCCAGCTCGGCAGTCAGCCGCGGGTCGCGCACCTGCACCATCACCTCGACGCGACGGTCGAGGTTGCGGTGCATCATGTCGGCACTGCCGATCCAACACTCGTCGCTGCCAAGGAAATGGAAGATCCGGGAATGTTCCAGGAAGCGTCCGAGGACGCTGCGCACGTGGATGTTCTCGCTCAGCCCCGGCACACCCGGTTTGAGCGCACAGATGCCGCGCACCACCACATCGACCGGCACTCCGGCCTGCGACGCGCGGTACAGCGCGTCGATCACCTGCTCGTCGACCAGTGCGTTGGCCTTGAGTCGGATGCCGGCCGGACGACCGGCCTCCGCGTGCGCGACCTCGTCCTCGATGCGCCCGACGATCCCGCGGCGCACCCCGTAGGGGGCCACCATCAGGTTTCGGTACTCCTTTTGCCGGGAGTAGCCGGTGAGGGAGTTGAACAGCTCGGTGAGGTCGCGCCCGATCTCCGGTGACGCGGTGAGCAGGCCTATATCCTCGTAGATTCGGGCGGTCTTCGGGTTGTAGTTGCCGGTGCCCAGATGGCTGTACCGGCGGATCGCGGACCCTTCCCGGCGCACGACCAGGCAGGTCTTGCAGTGAGTCTTGAGACCCACCAAGCCGTAGACCACGTGCACGCCGGCCTGCTCCAGCTTGCGCGCCCAGGTGATGTTGGCCTGTTCGTCGAACCGCGCCTTGATCTCCACCAGGGCCACCACCTGCTTACCGGCCTCGGCCGCGTCCACGAGCGCGTCGACGATCGGTGAGTCGCCCGAGGTGCGGTACAGGGTCTGCTTGATGGCCAGGACGTTGGGGTCGGCGGCGGCCTGCTCCACGAAACGCTGCACGCTGGTAGAGAACGAGTCGTAGGGATGGTGCACCAACACGTCGCCTTCACGCAGGGTGGCGAACACGCTCTTGGGCATCTCGCGCTCGCCGAATGCGGGGTGGGTGGCCGGCACGAACGGGGGGTCCTTCAGGTGCGGGCGATCGACCGAACTCAGCTCCATCAGGCTCGCGAGGTCAAGCAGCCCCGGCACCTGCACCACATCTCGCGGGTTCACGTCCAGCTCGCGCAGCAACAACTCCAGCATGTGCTCGGTCATGTCGTCGGCGACCTCCAGCCGTACCGGCGAGCCGAAGCGGCGCCGGGCGAGCTCACGCTCCAGCGACTGCAACAGGTCTTCGTCGCGGTCTTCCTCGACCTCGACGTCGGCGTTGCGGGTGATGCGGAACGCGTGTTGCTCCACCACGTCCATCCCGGGAAACAGCATGTTCAGGTGGGCGGCGATGAGGTCCTCCAGCGGGAGGAACACGTCCACGCCCTGTTGGACCCGGGCGAACCGGTCGACGTTGTCGGGGACCTTCACGCGGGCGAAGCGCTCGCCCGCGGTCTCCGTGTCACGCACGGTGACCGCGAGGTTCAGTGCCAGGCCGCTAATGTAGGGGAACGGGTGCGCCGGATCGACAGCCAGCGGGGTGAGCACGGGGAACACCTGGTCACGGAAGTATTCCGAGAGCCGGGCGCGGCTCGCGGAGTCGAGGTCGCTCCACTCCGCGATGGCGACGCCCTCGGCCTCCAGTGCGGGCTGTACGTCGTCGAGGAACACCCGGGCGTGCCGCTGGGAGATCTCCTGCGTGCGCTGGGCCACCATCCGCAGCTGTTCCCGGGGGGAGAGGCCGTCTGCGGAGCGTACCGACAGGCCGGTCTCGTCGCGGCGCTTGAGCCCAGCCACCCGCACCATGTAGAACTCGTCCAGGTTCGAGGCGAATATCGCCAAGAACTTCGCCCGCTCGAGCAGGGGCAGCGACGGGTCCTCCGCGAGCGCCAGGACGCGGGAGTTGAAGTCCAACCAGCTCAGCTCACGGTTGAGGTAGCGGTCTTCGGGTAGGTCGTTGCGCAGCGTCGCCGCTGGTGTGGCCGCTGGCGGTGCGGCCAAAATGGTGCGCGACACGCGTGGGCTCACCGCGACCGGGGCGCGGGCAGCGCCGGTGGGCTCGCCGCCCGGCGCGGCGGCGGGCTCCCGGCCCGCTTCGTCGGTGGCCTCGCCGCCCGCTTCGTCAGTGGGCTCGCCGCCTGGCGCGGCGGCGGGCTCGGTCTGCGGGGTGCCTGCTGGGTACAGCGCTGCGGTACTCACGACCCGATCTTCCCTCACCGGAGGGGGTGGTGGCATCCACTCCCGGCAGCCGCCAGGTGAACTTTCGCCTCGACCCCCGGTGGTGCTCACCCGGGCGGGCTCATCGCGGCCACGGTCAGCAGGTAGACGACTCCGGTGGGATCGTGGTGCGCACGCACCCGTTGCCCGGTGCGCAGCCGTTGCCAGCCGCCCAACGCCGCGGCCTCGGCGGGGCAGCGCAGCTGCCTGCCGTCGTCGCAGCGCAACCGCACCTGGCCGGCGCTGACGCTCTGGACGGTCGCCACGACCCCGGTGACCTCGAGCAGCGCAGTCGTGGCCGGGCCTACCCCCAGACGCAGCGCGGCGGCCAGGTCGGCCACCGTGTCCACGTCGCAGCGCAGCCCCGGCCAGGAGCCCTCGAGGAGCACGGCCCCCGAGGCAGCGTGCGCCAGCGCGGAGCCGGGTCCGAAGTGCGGGTCGAGTTCCGTTCCGGGGGGCGCAAGCAGCAGGGTGGTGCCGGTGCCACCGGCGTCGGCCACGGCGGCGCGGGCACCGTTGGCGGCGGCCACCACGGCCCTCAGATCGCTCGGGCGGAGTGCGGGCAGGTCGGCTTGCAACGCCAACACCCCGGCCGCAGCGGGCAGGTCGGCGGCGGCGCCGGCGAGGGCGGCGTTGAGCCCACCGAGCGGACTCGTGGGGTCGGGCACCACGCGGGCACCGGCGGCACGGGCGCGCTGGGCCACCACCAGGTCGCGGGTGAGCACGTGTACTCCGGCCACCGCCGGGCAGCGCAGCGCGGCGACCACGGTGTCGATCAGCATGGCCAGCACCAGGGCGGAGCGTTGTTGCTCCCCGAACGCAGGGGCGAGCCTGCTCTTCGCCTCGGACAGATCCTTCACCGCGACGAGCACCTGAGTGTCTGCGGGATCCACCGGTGAGATCCTGCCAGCGCCCGGCAGGGCAGGATGACGCCGACGGCCCGAGACCTACGGACGGGAGGGTGATCGGTGGCGGTGGTGGCAGTGCTCGGCGCGGGTACGTGGGGCACCACGTTCGCCAAGGTCCTCGCCGATGCCGGCAGCGAGGTGACGCTGTGGGCCAGGCGGGCCGACATCGCCGCTGCGGTGAGCACGACGCGCCGTAACCCCGAGTACCTGCCCGATGTGCTGCTGCCAGCGGGTCTGCGGGCGACCAGCGACCATCGCGCCGCACTGGCCGGAGCCGACACGGTGGTATTGGCCGTGCCCGCGCAGACCCTGCGCACCAACCTCACCCGATGGGTCCTCGACCTACCCGGCGACGCCACCCTGCTCAGCCTGGCCAAGGGGGTGGAGTTGCGGACGTTGGAGCGGATGAGCGAGGTGGTGCGCGAGGTGGCTGGGGTGCCGCCCGGCCAGGTTGCCGTGCTCAGCGGACCCAACCTGGCGCGGGAGATCGCGGCCGAGCAGCCGACCGCTACCGTCATCGCCTGCACCGACCACGACCGGGCCGTGGCGCTGCAACGGGCATGCACCACCGGCTACTTCCGGCCCTACACCAACACCGACGTGGTGGGGTGCGAGCTGGGTGGTGCCGGCAAGAACGTCATCGCGCTGGCCTGCGGGATGGCGGTGGGCATGGGTCTGGGGGACAACACGATTGCCAGCCTCATCACCCGGGGGCTGGCCGAGGTCACCCGGCTGGGAGTGGCCGCGGGAGCGCAGGCGGCGACGTTCGCGGGGCTGGCCGGGCTCGGCGACCTGGTGGCCACCTGCTCGTCGCCGCTGTCGCGTAACCGCACCTTCGGGGTGCACCTGGGACGCGGGGAGTCCCTCGCGCTGGCGCTGGCCGCGGCACATGGGCAGATAGCCGAGGGCGTCCAGTCCTGCACGGCCATCCGCGGACTTGCCGCACGCCACGGGGTGGAGGTGCCCCTCACCGACGGGGTGCACCGCGTGTGCCACGAGGGCCAGCCGGCCGTCGATATGGCCCGAGAACTGCTGGGCCGCAGCACCAGGCCGGAATGATGGACCCGGAATGGTGGATGCCGTGACCGCACGTGGTGACTCCACCCGCTGTGTGCGCGCCGGTGTCGGCCCGGCGGCGGCGGGGCAGCCTTTCCTGCCCGGACCGGTGTTGGCGGCGCCGTACCACCTGAGCCCCAACGAGGGGTCGGAGAGCGACAGCTACGGGCGGGCGTCGAACCCCGGCTGGCGCGGGTTGGAGGCGGCGCTGGCCGAGCTGGAGGGCGACGGGGACGCCGCTGTCGCTGCGGCAGTGACCGGCTCCGGCATGGCCGCGATCACCGTCCTGCTGCGGGCGCTGCTGCACTCACAGGACGTGCTCGTCCTGCCGTCCGACGGCTACTACCAGGTGCGTGCCTACGCGGCCGAGCGGCTGGTGCCGCTGGGCGTGCACGTCCGTGAGGTGGCAACGCCGGAGATGGCCGAGGCCGTCAGTGGCGCGCGGCTGGTGCTCGCGGAGACCCCGTCCAACCCTGGCCTGGACGTGGTGGACCTGCGCGCGCTGTCGACTGCCTCTCACGCCGCGGGCGCGCTGCTGGCGGTCGACAACACCACGGCCACGCCGCTCGGCCAGCAGCCGTTGCGCCTGGGCGCCGACGTGGTGGTGGCCAGCGGCACCAAGGCCCTCAGCGGGCACAGCGACCTGCTCATGGGCTACGTCGCCACCGCCGACGCCGGAGTGCTCGACGCGGTCCGGCGTGAGCGGGCACTGTCCGGCTCGGTGCTCGGGCCGTTCGAGACGTGGTTGGCCCACCGCAGCCTGGGCAGCGCCGCGCTGCGCCTGGACCGCCAGTGCGCCACCGCTGCGGCCCTCGCCGAGGCGCTGGCGCGGCATCCGGCGGTGCGCGAGCTGCGCTGGCCCGGGCTGATCGCCGATCCCTCCTACACCGTGGCCGCCGCGCAGATGCGCCGCTTCGGCGGGGTGCTGCGCTTCGAACTCGCCTCCGCCGCTGCCGTTCATGCGTTCGTCGCTGCATCCGAACTGGTCAGCGCAGCCACGAGCTTCGGGGGGCTGCACACCACCGCCGACCGACGGGCACGCTGGGGCGACGACGTCGCCCCAGGCTTCGTACGGATCTCCTGCGGCATCGAGGACACCGACGACGTGGTGCGCGACGTGCTCGCCGCGCTGGACACCCTGCGCTGATCCGCCGCAAAACCCAGCCCGCATAAGCCACCGTTTCCGACGGGGCGGCGTATGCGGGCTCGGGTGCCCTACGCGGTGTCGGTGGCCGTCACGACGTCTACAGCGGCGCCGAGGTACAGCTGGTTCAGCACGTATTTCGTCCCGCTGGGCAGCGTCCCTGACTCGTTGGCCGACGAGGCCGCCGGCCGCCCGCCCGGTCAGTGCGCACTGCGCGTCGTAGAAGTAGACGTCCAGGTCGTGGGTCCCGGCAATGGAGGAACCGGTGACCTCCACGGCGTGCTTGCCGTCACCGAAGCCGTCGGGCAGCTCGGTAACCCAGCCGTCGGCGCCCTGGGTCGCGGGGGCATCACGCAGGCGTTGGCGAACTCGACGCCCGTCACGCCCTGGGCTACATCGCCGGTGGGTTGGCGGCCGCGATGGTCCCCTTGTCGGTGACGGGCGCGTCCGGCGGCGCCGGCGGAAGTGGCTGCACCCTCTTGGCGTCACCAGCGAACACCTGCAATTCGGCGGACTGCACCGCGGTCTTGGTCTCCCCCAGCGCCTCGTCGGCCCAGTAGCGGACGAACTTGGCCTTGGTCGGCGTGGGCAGCTCGAACGTCCGGTAGTGCAGGTCGGGCGCGGTCGGGCGGGGCGCGGCGGAGGAGAACGCCTCGCCGCTTCGTACGGTCGACCAGTTCACACCGTCCGTCGAGGTCTGCAACGTGAACGCCTTCAGACCCTCGAAGCGGGACGTCGTGTAGGCGCTGACCTGCACCGACGTTACGGTGGCCGGCTGCGCGAGCTCGACGACCACGTTGCCACCCCTGCCAGACTTCCAGCTGCTCGCCTCGGTGTCGTCCAGCAGCGCCTCGGCGTTGGGGTTGGTGCTGGAGACGACCTTCGCCCCGTTGCTGCTCGACGCCAGGTTCGGGGCCAGGGCGAACCGTAGGGGCGAACTCGCGCCGGCGATGACGTCGACGGCGTCGAAGGTCTGGGCACCAAAGCCCGGTGCCTGGATGGTCACCGGGTAGCTGCCTGCGGCGGCGGGGACGGCGAAGCGTCCGTCCGCACCGGTCGACGCCACCGGCGAGACACGCGCCTCGAACTTCCCGAGCATGACCGGGGCGCCTTCGATGGCCTTACCGGTGGAGGCGTTGACGATCCGACCACCGATGCTGCCGTTCAGAGCCGGGTTCCGGTGGTCGTACGCCGGTACCGGGTCGGTGTCGTTGCCGCCGTCGGTGGACGCACCCACACCCGCGCCGCGCTGGGCGAAGGCCGAGTAGACGGTGTCGGCGAGCGACGCGAAGTCCGGGCGCGTGTGGTAGCGGTTGTCCATCGCCTTGAGGTTTTCTCAGTAGTTTCCTCGTTGTAGTGGAGTTTCGCACTTTCTGGCCTTTCGTTGAGCCGTTGAGGTTGCTCGGCTAACTCATTCGAAGAGCGACCCAAGGTTGTCGCTCGACACGCCGCTCAATTGATCACAACGCCCTTCCTCATG
>JAABUV010000813.1_pt1 | contig 47074 bp, 41 predicted proteins | sample 5559971 | NCBI WGS metagenome assembly JAABUV01 (sample SAMN10711881, study PRJNA513362) | rock metagenome | isolation source: Antarctica rocks | place: Antarctica: Victoria Land, Knobhead nord | collected 2015-12-19 | reverse complement strand
CACTCGTACGCTGACCTCTCACTGGGGCCTCCCACATCTGTGGCTCTACCGGCCAGGACCACCCTCGCCTGCAACCCACGATTACATGTGAGCGAGGCCCCAGCCACGACCCCCATATCGTCTAAGGACTTACGCTGAGCAGGTCAGCTTGTGGGAGGCGGTTCTCCCTGACGAGGTCCGGCGTCTGCCGATTGAGCTGGAGCGAGTTGACCTTCTGCTCGACGACGAGGTGTTCTTCGGCCCTTTTGTGCCGTTCTTCCACCCGACTGCGGGGCGGCCGTCGACGCCGATGGAGAGCTACCTACGGAGCTCATGTTCCTGAAGTTCCGGCACTGCCTTGGATACGAGTCGTTGTGCCGGGAGTCGTCGATTCGATTACCCGGCGGCGGTTCTGCCGGATCCCGTTGGACGGGCAGGTCCAGCACCCGACGACGTTGATGAAGTTGACGACCGACTGCGGAACGGCCGCGATCGACGGGTTGAACGAGGCGTTGCTGGCCAAGGCGGTCCAGGCGAAGGTGCTGCGCATCAACTGGTTACGGGCCGACACGACGGTGGTCCCGGCGAACGTGGCTCATCCGACCGATTTCGGGTTTGTTGGCCAGGGCGGTGAAGCGGACCGCGGTCACCGGCCGGCGGATCCAGGCCGCCGGGGGCGCGGTACGCACGGCGGTGCGGGACCGGTCCCACTCGGCCCGGAAACGGGCACACGGGATCGTAGCGAAGCTGCGGATGCGCAGTGCGCAGGGCCGCGACGAGGCGCAGGCAGTGGTCAAGGGCGATCACCGGGGAGCTGGCCGACCTGGCCGAGACCGCAGCCAAGGATGCGCAGAAGATGCTGGTCAACGCCTGGCGGGCGCTGCGTCGGGCCCAAGTCAAGGCCCAGAAGTTGGCCGGCGCCGGTGGGGCGGACCCGGCCGCGGGTCGCCGACGAGGCCGGCTGCACCGGGCGGTAAACGACCTGGCCGGGCTGCCTGCTGATACCAGGAAAATCGCGGTGCAGACCAGGCAGCGGGGTAGCCGGGACCACCCCGCCCGGGGCGACCCGGCAGGTCAGCCGAACCGGGTCGGCCGGCTGTGCGGGCAGCAGCGTATCTACTCGGCGTTTGCGAAGAAGAAGGGTCTGCGGGGTAGGCAGGGACCTGCGGTGCACGACGACCGGGTGAAGCGGAAGTTCACCGCGCAGGCGGCGAACACGTTGTGGCTCAAAGACATCACCGAGCACCGCACCGACGAGGGCAAGCTGTATCTCTGCGCGATCAATGATGTCCGGTCCAACGCCGGATCGTCGGCTACTCGATCGACTCGAATATGAAAGCGACGCTCGCGGTACGGGCGTTGCATTCGGCGATCGGCGCCAGGCCGCACCAGGGTTGCGTGCTGCATTCCGACCGCGGGTCTCAATTTCGGGCCAAGAAGTACGTCCGGACCTTGACCAACAACGGCATGCTCGGGTCGATGGGCCGGGTCGGTGCGTGCGCCGACAACGCCGCGATGGAAAGCTTCTTCGCCCTGCTGCAGAAGAACGTGCTCGATCGGCAACGGTGGCGCACACGGGCCGAACTACGCCTGGCGATCGTGACCTGGATCGAACGGACCTACCACCGCAAGCGTCGGCAACGCAGGCTGGGAACCCTGACCCCGATCGAGTTTGAGACAATCAACAAGGCCGCAGCCGCGGCCTGAAAAGCCGGCCAACCAAACCCTGGGCAAACCCTCACGCGTAGCGGCCTGCGGCTCCTACAACCAGAACGCGTGGGCGTGTATCGACCACTCCACTCTCCCAGCTGGGTCTCTCGATGAACGGCGTTGGTTCCACTCAGTGCTTCTTGCGTCGGGCCGAGGCGGCGGCGCAATCGTCGCGGGGAACCGAATGCCGACGGCGGACTTGCTCGACGAGCGGGTGGAAGGCTCGAATTCGCGTCCGGGGCGCTCGTACGACTCACCGTACGGCTCGCCTGAGCCTTCCGTGGTGCATCCACGGCCGAGTCACCGGCACGACCATGCCCGCCTTTGGTGGACTGACCCGTCCGCCGTGCGGTAGCGGGTCGCTGTGAGGCTCGGGTCGTGCTTGCCCCGCGGCCCACACGGTGCCTCGACCAGGGTGTTCGTCATCTACCTCATTCGTCGATCGACTACGCGGTGATCTGCCGGACCTGGGCATAGTCGCGCTCAATTGGCCTCCACAGGCCGGACAGCGGAAAGTCGAACAGGCAGGCATTCGAAACCGAACTCGTTAAACGTTCCACCCGAGAATCGAATGAGCGATTCATCCGGAATCAGACCGACCGTCGACACGCGTCGGGCGAAGACCTCGAGTGCCGTTTCGGATTCCAGCCGCGCCAGCCATTGGCCTAGGCAGGTATGGATGCCGTACCCGAACGCAAGATGCATTCCTTGCTCCCGGGCTGGATCGAATACCTCCGGCGATTCGACATCCGACGGATCGCGGTTCGCTGACGCCAGCAGCAGACGGACGATGGAGCCGGCGGGTATCTCTGTTCCAGAGAGCGTGACCGGCTCAGTCGTGATGCGGGTGATCCGGTGAAATGAGGGCCTGGTGCGCAGCACTTCTTCTACGTAGGGAGCGATGGCCGACTTGTCGTCTCGCAGTTTGGTCAGGTCGTCGGGGCGTTGCGTGAGCATGTATATGGAGTTCGCGAGCAGGTTGGTCGTGGTGGCGTGTCCGGCGATGATCAGCAACACCAATAGGTTGACGCATTCCAGTTCGGTGAGGTCTCCTTGATCAACGAAGCCGACAAGGCTCGCGACCACGCCGCCGGTGTCGAACTGGCGCAACCGAACGATGTCTGCGGCCAGCTGGGTGATATCTTGCCTGGCGGTCTGCGACTCCGGTGACGGTTCCCGGTTGAGTCGAATCGAGCCCTCGTAGTCCTGGGCCAGATGGGTGAGGTGGCGCATCCGTTCCACCTCCCCCGTGGCGATCCCGAGGAAGCGTCCGATCACACTTACGGTGAGTGGCCCGGCGAAGTCGGCGACGATGTCGCAACGACCCTTCCGGACGATCTGATCGACCAGTTCCTCCGTCGTCTGGGCTATGTGCTCGGCCATCGCGCTGACCGCTCTGCGAGTGAACATTCGTGCCACCAGCTTACGGAGGCGTGAATGATCAGGCGGGTCGGCGTGCACCAAGTTCGAGCTCGGCGACGTATGACTCGAAAATATTTTGGGGGCCATGAGCACGGTCGCGATATCTTCCCGCCGACTCAGCACCCAGCACGGCTGGCCACCGAACGACGTCTTCAGCACCGGTGCTTGATCGCGAAGGATGGGATAGAACGGATAGGGATCCTTCTGGATCTCTGGGTCGTCGAGGACGAACTGCTCGGCCGCAGGATTCATTTGTTGTGTCACTGGCGATCCTTTGCGTTCTGGACTGCATCTGAGTTTTGCACTGCGACTTGAGCCTTTTCCAGGTGTCCTGGTTTGGTGACGATGACCAACTATCCATCGTCTCTGCCGAGCCGACGCTTGATGTCCGAGGGATACCCGCTAGCCCAGCTGTAGCGGGGCTCCGCAGTCAGCTGCGTCCGGTGCATCAGATCAGAGGGCACCGTTTGCCCGAGCGCGCGGCTCGCCCAGGCAAACGGTCCAGCACGCGGGTGAGGGTCATGTCGCCCGATAGAGCATGTGCCGGCAATGCTTGACTTTCAGCTGGCCGGGTGCCACAGCTTTGCGAACCTCTGGGCGTAGTCGGGGTAGGCCGTCCACCCATTGGTGGGGTCGAAGGTAATGTCCTTCTGCTGCAGGAACTGCTCCGGACTCTCGCCGGCCTTCTCGCTCGCCGTCGGCTGGTCGCCTATGACCAGGCGTGCACCAACATCCGCCATTGTCCAGACGGACACTGCGGTGTCGATGGCCAAACCGCCTGTGATGTCCCCCGTCTTGATGTCCTGCAGATTCCCGGGCCCGGGCGAGAAACCCAGTGTCGTGGCGGACACCCCTGCCGCTTTCATCGCCGCCGGTAGACCCGATGCAATCGCAGCGACCGAGAACACCGCGACGTTCGTGTCGGGATGTGCCTGCATGTCGGTGACAACGGTCTGCGGTGCCGTTGTTCCCAGGGTGGCCACGGCCACCGGGACGGTGCGAACCTTGCAGGATGCGCAGTTCGTCTTCAACTCCTGCTCGAAGGCCGCCTGCATAGGCGCCGTGAAGGTGATCTCCGGGACACCGTAGAACGCGATTTTGGAGTTGGCACCCTTCTTGGTGATGACCCAGTCAGCCATGAGCTTCCCGTTGTTGACGTTGAATGCTGTGCCGATGTAGTTGAAGGTGATCCCGTAGGACGCGAGTTCTTCCGGGGTTTGGGCCATCGAGATCGAGACGACCTTGATGCCCGCGGCGGACAAGGTTTTGAGGCTGTCGCCGAATAGTGCGGGCTGGAAACCGTCCAAGAATACGACAGCCGGCTTCAACGAGAGGGCGCTCGCGGCGGCGGTCTGAAACGTGGCGGCGGACGCACCTGCGCTCACCGTGGTCAGCGAGCCGCCGAGCGTCTTAACCGCCTCCTGCAGGAGTTTGTCGACCTGTCCGCATGAGGTGGCCGCGCATTGCAGGTAGACGAACTTCGTGTCCGCCGGCAGCGGCTTGCTCAACGGTGTGTCGACTGGGAAGGCGCTCGTCTGGCCTTCATAGGGCGCGATTGCCTTTGATGCAGCTGCCATGTCGACCTGCTGCGTCGCCGCACCCGAGGATGCAGCCTGCTGCGTCGCCGCACCCGAGGATGCAGCCTGCTGCGTCGCCGGCGTCGAGGATGCAGCCTGCCCCGAGGTACTCGAGGATGACCCGCACGCCGCCACGCAGACAGCCACCAGGCCGATCACACCCACGGACGCGGCAGTCCGCAAGCGGGTGCGGGCTCTGGCTCCACGGCGCCTCTGGGCGCCAAGACTCGTAAACACGGCTTCACTCTGCCTCTCGCATCACTGTTGGACGAAGATCGGACATCAGGTGGAAGCGGGGATTCCTACTCAAGACCGGGTCGGATTGGGAGCGGACCCATTGCCGACGGTCGTCTGTGATCCGCAACTCCTTCGTCTTGAATGCTGATCAACATAGGACCGACGGCCCCTGCCGTCAATCCCTTGCTCCGAAGCCGTGATCGAGCTGATATGAAAGGTTGACACGGTGTGCGGGCCCAAATACCATGACTGCGGTTCAAGAGCCGCAGATTATCTACGAGATGCGAAGAAGTACTGCGGGGCTGGATGGTTGTGGACCGCTGGTGCGAGGACCCCATCCCCCATACCCCGGCGTACGACATGGGAGATGCGGAATGCAGAGCGCGTTGAGTGGCCGCAGTACCCACGATGAGGTCGAACTGCGACTTGACGTCGCGCGACGGGAAGTCGCGGCCGATGGAGTGGTTGCCATCGAACTTCGGCTACCGACAGGGCAGGAACTGCCTGCCTGGACGCCCGGCTCGCACATCGACGTCGTACTGAGCCCGGAGTTGACCCGACAGTATTCGCTGTGCGGCGATCCGATCGACAGCAGCGTATGGCGAATCGCAGTACTGCGTGAGCAGCAGGGCCGAGGTGGCTCGGCGTACATACACGACAACCTGCACGCGGGCGCGACCGTGGACATCCGTGGACCACGTAACCATTTCGCGCTTACATCGTCCCCGCGCTATCTCTTCATCGCCGGCGGCGTCGGGATCACGCCACTCATGCCGATGGTGGCCTCAGCCCACGCGGCCGGCGCGACGTGGGAGTTGCATTACGGTGGGCGCAACTTGAACTCCATGGCCTTCGGAGCTCAGCTGGTCACGGAGTACGGGAGTGCGGTGACGCTGCACCCGCAAGACGAAGAGGGTCTCCTCAATCTCGACGCGCTGCTCGGTACGCCGCAACCGGACACGCTCGTTTATCGCTGCGGCCCCGAAGCGCTACTCCAAGCCGTCGAAAAGCGCTGCGCCGCATGGCCGACAGCAGCGCTGCACGTTGAGCGTTTCGCGCCGCGGGAACAACAGGAGCCAGTCAGGCATGACACTTTTGAAGTTCAGCTCGCTCAGCGCGGCGTCACCATTGTCGTATCACCGGAACAGACGGTGCTTCAGGCCGTCAGGGATGCCGGCGTCGAGATCCTTTCTTCGTGCGGTGAGGGTACCTGCGGGACGTGCGAGACAAGAGTTCTCGCCGGCGAAGTCGATCACCGGGACAGCCTGCTGAGCCCCGAGGAGCAGGAAGCCAACGACACAATGTTCATCTGCGTCTCACGCGCAGCCTCATCCCGCCTCGTGCTTGACCTATGATCTCCGACGACAACCAGCAGGACCTGGCTTCGATATGGCATCACTTACCTGTCCGTCCCCAACACGAAATGAGATCAACAAATGACAAAGAAAGTCGCCCTGATCACCGGGGCCAACAAGGGAATCGGCTTCGAGACAGCCCGCCAGCTCGGTGCGTTGGACATAACCGTGCTGGTCGGCGCGCGAGACGAAGCTCGCGGCAGAGAAGCCGAGCGCGTGCTTCGTGAGGAGGGAGCCGACGCGTTTTTCGTTCCACTCGACGTGACCGACGAGACGTCCATCGGCGAGTCGGCCAAGTGGATCGAGGAGAAGTACGGCCGCCTCGACATCCTCATCAACAATGCGGGAACCGCCACGATTGCGCGCCGCAGGAGCCTGCCCAGCACGACGTCGCTCGAAGACATGCGGGCCATATACGAGATCAACGTCTTCGGCGTGGTCGCCGTGACCAACGCGATGCTGCCACTACTGCGCCTGGCTACGGCCGCGCGGATCGTCAACGTGTCCAGTGAAGTGGGCTCGATCTCCTCGCAGACCGACCCGACTCGACCGCTCGGCCAAATGCCACCGTCGGTTCAGTACCCCTCGTCCAAGACGGCGGTCAACATGATCACCGCCATGTACGCCAAAGAGCTCCGGGACACCCCGATCAAGGTCAACGCCGCCAATCCGGGCTTCACTTCTACCGACTTCAGCGACCACCGCGGCTTCCGGTCGGCCACGCAAGGAGCCGAACCCAGCGTGCATCTGGCCACTTTGCCCTCCGACGGCCCGTCCGGAATCTTGTGGGGCCACATCTGGACCAGGGCCGACGGCGTCGGCGACGACGGCTACGGCCGCATTTCCTGGTAGACCGAGGGCCGGGTGGCCGAGGCATTGGAACCTCGGCTACCGGCGACCCTGACCCGAGACCCGTTCGCGGTCACGTCCGGGATAGCGCTTGCTAATGCGAACCAATATGGAAATACGCTAATCAAGGAGACCGCATGAGTGACAACGTGTATGGGATTTCCGAGATCGTCGGGACATCCGTTGATAGCGTCGATCAGGCCATACAAGCAGGGGTCGAGCGAGCCTCCCGCACCCTGCGCGGCCTCGACTGGTTCGAGGTCACCCAGATTCGCGGCCACATCATCGACGGCAAGGTGGCTCACTATCAGGTCGGCCTGAAGGTCGGCTTCCGTCTCGAAGACCCCTCCTGACCGAGACGACAGCAGGGTGGAGTCGCCCTGGGTCGACATCATCGTTTTCGACGGAACCCCCCGAGATTTGGCGCTGATGCCCGGGCAAACTCAGTGACGATCCTCGCCTAGGGACAGACCATGACAGTTCAGCTCCACCGACGCCCGTGGCCGGATCTACGCGGACACAGGAGCGGCTGCTGAACGCACTAGCAGCGACGTTCCGGCTCCTGGTCGACCTCACAGCACCCCAGATAGGCTTCTCGCGGCCGGGCCACGTCCTCCCCATCCGGCTCGTCAGGGTGGTGTGCTGTCGCGGCCGTCCTGCACCGAAGCAGCCGTCGATCTGACGCGACTTGCGGGCTTGCTTCCCGGCGCGGCGATCAGCGCCATTGTCAACGAGGATCCCGCCGAGTTTTCCGAGCACGATCTTGCTGCGTTCTCCTTCCAGCACCATCTGCGACAGATCACCATTGCAGAATTGGTCGATTTCCGGAGGGGAGCTGGCCGCGACGTGGAGCACGGGCCTGGCGCGCCTGAAGCACTTCGATGACATGGTGACGTTTGCCGGCAGCCGGCCATAGACGCCCAAGTTTCGCGAAAATAGAGTCGGGCATGCCGACGTCGTTGTGACGGCGGCATGCCCGAAGCTGTGCAGCGGCAACGCGCGTTAGCGCTTGGCTCCGTAGATTGATTTGTTCTGGAGATAGACCGATAGTCCCTCTGGTCCGTACTCGCGTCCGAGGCCGCTTTGCTTGTAGCCACCGAAGGGTGCCGCGAGGTCGGGCTGGTATCCGTTGACTCCGATTGTTCCTGTCTGTACGCGCCTTGCCACCCCGACGCTGCGCTCGACATCAGCACCGAATACGCAGCCGCCCAGCCCGTAGTCGGACTCGTTTGCGAGCGCTACGGCCTGATCGACGTCCTCGAACGGAGTGACCGTGATGACGGGACCGAAGATCTCCTCCTGGGCGATGCGGCTGGAGTTGTCGACGTCGACGAAAACGGTCGGCTCCACATAGAAGCCGCGATCGAGGTGGGCCGGCCGCCCGCCTCCGACCAAGAGTTGCGCCCCCTGTTGAATCCCCGTGTGGATGTACTGCTCAACGCGGTCTCGCTGTCGCTCCATGGCCAGCGGACCGAAGACCGTTGCAGGGTCATGCGGGTCCCCTACCGGAAGCGAAGGCACGGTTGATCGCAAGCCGGACTTGAGTTCCTCATAGCGGGAGCGCGCGACCAGGAGCCGGGTCGAGAGCACACAGCCTTGCCCATTCCCGCCCATCGAGACGATGGGCAGCTGGTTCAGAAAGAGATCCATGTCGGCGTCGTCCAGGATGATGGCTGCCGATTTGCCACCGAGTTCAAGGCTGCACGGTTTCATCGCTTGCCCGCACTCCGACGCAATTGTTCGGCCTGCGTTGGTGGAGCCGGTAAAGGCGATCTTATCGATACCTCTGTGAGCGACAATTGCCGCACCTGTCTCACGGCCCCCGGTCACGACGTTTAGTACACCGGGCGGCAGGCCGGCGTACTGTGCAGCGTCGACGATATACGCCACACTCAGGGGTGACTCGGCGGCAGGCTTGAGCACCGCTGTGCATCCTGCCAGCAGCATCGGCGCGATCTTCGCGATCGCCAACATCAGCGGCCCGTTCCAGGCCACGATCAGCCCCGCCACACCGATCGGCTCACGCCGGACGATGGTGGTTTCGCGAATCTCTTCGAGGCTGAGCGTGTCGCCCAGGCCCGCGTAGTAGCGGAGGATGTCGGCGGAGAAGTGGACGTTCATCAGAGCGGTGATCGCGATCGGCATACCGTTCTCGGTGGTCAGGAACTTGCCGATCTCTGCAGCCTGCTGCTCCAGACGGTCGGCCATCTTGCGCAGGTAGCCCGCACGCTCTCGCGGCGTCGTGTTCGACCACTCGCTGCGAACAAAGGCTGCACGGGCTGCGCGCACGGCCGTATCGACGTCCTCCGCGTTGCCGTCGGGGGCCCAGCCGATCGTGGTCTCGGTGGCTGGATCAATGGCCAGGACTCGTTCGTGGCTGCGGCTGGGGATCCAGCTGCCGTCAACGAAGATGTTGCCGTTCTCGAGATCGATCTCGAGCGGTGAGGGTGCCAAGCTAGTCATGTGTGCTCCGTTCGGTCCAAAGTGAGCGCCTGTCAAGGCGTCGGCTCTGCGGCTGGCGCGGGCGCAGGTACACCGTCCGATGACCGCCACGGGATTCGCGCGGCTTGCGTTCATCGTTTTCTCAACCATGAGGAGTGCTGAGCGTCGGTACAGATCCGCTCGTGCCGATGACGCCAAACTGCGAGCCCCGCAACGGCCCGCGCGTCCGAGCATCTCCGACCGGCCTGGCCATTGTCTTGAATGTGATTAAACATAGCGGGCTCGCTCGTCAGGTGTCAATGACTGAGTCCAAACCGGAGCGGGCATCGCCCCCTGGAGTAGCCGCCCACGACGACGACCCGACCGCTCGTCCAGGAGTCGGGCAGCCTCATCCCTGGTTTCAGTCCGCCGTGCGTCGTTGCAGGATGGCCGCCGCGTTCAGGTGGGTGATCGCGGCGCGCTGCTCGTCCGAGAGAAGGGGGCTCGAGTCCAGGACCGCGGTAAACTCGGGCGCCATTCCCGCCGCGTAGGGATAGTCGCTGCCGAACAGGATGTGACCCGGTGCGGCGAACGCTGTCAGCGACGGCAGGACCATGGGTCCGGTGGACAGGGCGGTGTCGAGGTAGAAACGCCGCAGCGTCTGCAAAAGCGTCTCGTGATCAGGCTTTCCGGGCAACCCCGATCCGCCTCTGGCAATCCGGTCGGCGGCATACGGCAGGAATCCCCCTGCATGGGAGAGCACCACTCGCATGTTGCGGTGGCGGTCCATCACTCCCTTGAACACCATGTCCACCGCCGTGCGGGTGGTCGCGAACGGGAAGTCGACCAATGGGGCCGGCGTCCCGTCGAGGGCGGGCAGCGTGGTGCTGTCCGGATGGATCAGGACGAGTGCTGCCCGGCGGTCGAGTTCGGCCCACAGCGGCTCGAACGCGCCGTCACCGAGGAACATGTCCCCGTAATTGGTGAAGACGACGACGCCGTCGACGGACAGGGTGTCGAATGCGTAGGCAAGTTCGACGAGGGCGGCGTCGACGTCCGGAAGCGGCAGGGTGGCCAGGTTGCCGAATCGTTCGGGCCAGCGGGCGACCAGGTCAGCGGTGTAGTCATTGACCTGTCGTGCCGCCTCGGCCCGCTCGTTCACCGGCCAAGGCCCGACCCCGGGGACACTGAGCGACAGCAGCGCCTTGGCGATGCCTTGGGCGTTCATGCTTTCGATCGCCCCCGCAGGGGACCACTGCTGCGGCACCCGGTGGACCGTCGGATGCTGCTGCAAGTAGTCCACCCAGAACGGCGGCAGCAGATGGTGGTGGACATCGATCTTTTGCACATTGCTCACGAGCAGTCCTTCGTCGATTTACCTGGGGTATGACGGCCAGGGCATGGCTTCGATCTCTGCCCAGCGGGTCCTGGGATTGGTAGCAACGAGCTAGCCGCGGGGAATGGCCTTGGTGAGCTGGTAGCCGGGAACGAGGTCCATTCCACCACCGATCGAACTGTGTTTGTAGAAGCTGCGCACCAGGTCGACGTTGGGCTCACCGTGCTTGCCGTTGACCAGCACCTCACCGGTGGCCAGGCGGCGGCCGAATGCCGTCGCGCGCTCGATGTCCTGACTGAAAACACTGCCGCTGAGCCCGAAGTCGGTCGCGTCGTGCAGCGCAACCGCCTCGTCCTCGGTGTCGTAGACAGCCACCGTGAGCACCGGACCGAAGATCTCCTCGGTAAAAATGCGCATGGATGCGTCGACGCCGGTCAGGATGGTCGGCTCGATGTAGTAGCCGTTGTCGAACCCATCGGGCCGCCCCCCGCCGAGCACCAGACGTGCGCCCTCCTCGATACCGATGCGGATGTAGTCCTCCACCCGCGCACGCTGGCCGGCAGTGGCGACCGGGCCGAGCAGGACGTCCGGGTCCACCGGATCGCCGTACGGCAGGCTGCTGAGCTTGCTCACCATCGCCGCGACGATTTCGTCGTGTCGCGAGCGGGGCACGATCACCCGGGTGATGGCATGGCATACCTGACCCGAGAAGGGCACACAGCGCCAGGGAATGGAGTCGGTGAACGTCTCGATATCGGCGTCGTCGAGCAACACTGCCGCCGATTTTCCACCGAGCTCGGCAACCAGGGCCTTGAAATTCTCTGCACACGAGATGGCAATGGCCCGGCCGGCTTCAGTAGAGCCAGTGAAGGAGACCTTGTCGATACCCGGATGGGCGACGAGCATAGCCCCGGTCTCCGCCCCACCCGTCACGATGTTCACCACCCCATCGGGAATCCCGGCTTCACGAATTGCCTCCGCCAGCAGGTAACTGTCGAGCGAGGTCTCCGGCGACGGTTTCACCACGACGGTGCAGCCGGCCGCCAACGCTGCGGCGAGCTTCATGGACAGCAGCGCCTGCGGTGAGTTCCACGGTGCGATGGCGGCGACAACGCCGAGCGGCTCCTTGCGCACCACGGTCCCGTACTTGCCACTGGGCAGCACTTCCTCCGCGACGATTGCGGCCGCCTTCTTGGCGCCATTGCGGTAGATCGCCTCGGTGATCCGCGCGTTCTGCCGGACCCACCACTGCGGCGCACCGTTCTGCCGGCAGACCAGCGCTGCGAAGTCGTCGGCCCGCTTGGCGAAGGCGTCGGCCAGCCGGGACAGGGCTTCGCCGCGCTGGGAACCGGTGGTCTGGCTCCACTGCCGGAACGCGGCGCGCGCGGCCGTGACCGCTCGGTCGACGTCCTCGGCGTTGCCCCGGGGGACGGTGCCGATGATCTGCTCGTTCGCCGGGTTGATCGCGGTCACCCGGTCATCCGACGCAGCGACGACGAACGCACCGCCGATGAAGAGGTCATCGTGATCGATCTGCGTACTCATGATCTGGGTGCTCATGAATGGTGGCCTTTCTGCCTGCCGTGAATGGGTGGCCGTGATCATCGCCGATCAGGAAATCGCGATGTGGGTTGATGAGAAGTGCGTAGTTGCTCGATCGCGCCGCCGGCACAGTTGACATGCGGGACGCTCTTGGGCACGATTCATCATGACGCATCGCTGCTCGTCCCACAATTCGAGGGCGCGCGGAAGGTAACGCCTCTCAAGAGTGTTCGAGCACAGAAGGGACCGACGGTCGTGGACTTCGAAGGCAAGACTGTGGTGATCACGGCCGGTGCCAACGGCATGGGACGCTGCATCGCCACCCGGATGAGTGAGCGCGGGGCGAACATCGTGGTTGCGGACATCGACGTCGATGCGGCGACAACACTTGCGGGCCAACTGGCCTCGGCAGTCGCCGTGGGCTGCGATGTACGGTCGAACGAGCAGATCGAGCACACCCGTCAGGTCGCGTTGGATCGGTTCGGATCCGTCGACATCGTGATGAGCCACGCGGGAATCGGAATCGCAGTCCCGGTGCACGAAACAACCGACGCCGACTGGCTGCGGTTGTTGGACCTCAACGTGGTAGGCATGGCCCGGGTGGTTCGTGCCTTCGTTCCGCAGATGCTGGAGCAGGGCTCCGGCCATCTGATTCTGACCAGCTCCAGTTTGGCCTTGCTGGGGGGACACCCCATCAGCGGCCTCGCAGGTCCTTACATCGCATCGAAGGCGGCGGTGATCGGGCTGGCGCAGGCTCTCGCGACCGCCCTCGTGCCGCAGGGAGTGGGGGTCACCCTTTTCGCGCCGGATGCCACCTCGACCGGGTTCAAGCCAACGCTGATGGGGTCCGCCGCTAGCCCGGCGGCACCCTCGGATTCGTCGTCGCCAGCGGAGAAAGCTCCGACCTACAGCAGGCAGACGCCGGAACACGCCGCCGACGTGTTGATGCAATCCCTGGACGAAGGCAGGTTCCTGGCTTCGGCAACCCCGGACTACGAGCGACTGCTGCGCGTGCAGGCGGACGTCCTGCTCGACCCTGCGGCGCTTGCCGCCGAGTACTAACGGGGCTTCGCCCCAGCCCGACGAGGCGTGACATGTCCGGCGTGCGCTGTGCGGGCTCCGGCCGGGCAGGGTAACCCGTGACAGCGGGGCCGGCACGGGTATATGACTACGCTGCGGCAGTGGTTGGTCAGTTCCACGACCTCGGCCTCACCGCACGAGCAGCCGCATAGACAACAAATTGTCGATCCCTTTCCGCAAGTTTCTAGCCGCGGCCTGAGCCCACCCGGCCCTGCGGGTTCGGGAAACCGAAATCCGCGCCGCTGGTACTTGGCTGCCCCGTTGTCAACCCAATGTCAGCGGGCAGCGGATGCCGGAGGAGCCAAGCCGTCCAGCACGGCCAGGTTCGCAGGGTCGAGACGTACTTTGTCGGCGCCGAGGTTCTCTTCGACGTGAAGCGGGTCGGTCGTTCCGGGGATCAGCAGTATTGATGGGTCGTAGGCCAGCAGCCAGGCCAATCCGAGCTGCGTCGGCGTGACATCGAGATCTCTTGCCATGGCGATCACCGCCGGATAGCCGGCCACCTTGGTCGGAATCGCCGGCGAACCGAGAGGGAAGAACGGAACCCAGGCAATGTCGTGTCGACGACACTCGTCCAGGACCGGTTCGTAGACCCGCTCGCAAACGTTATAGACATTTTGGACGCAGCTGATCCCGGCTGGGAGCGCAGTATCCAGTTGCGTCAGATTCACGTTGCTCAGCCCGATGCCGCCGATTTTTCCTGCGTCGCGGAGTGCGACAAGTTCCGCCAGTTGGCTGGTCAGATCGACCTTCTGGTCGCCCGTCGCGAACAGACCCGGTCCGGTATCGACGCGACGCAGGTACACCACCGCGAGTTGCTCGACGCCAAGTCGTCGCAGATTGGCTTCGACCGCGGAGCGCAACTGCTCCGGGCGTTGCGCGGGAGTCAGTCCGGCTGTTGGGTCGTATACGACGCCGACCTTGGTGGCGAGCGCGATGTCGTCGTGGTACGGGTACAGCGCCTCACGCACCCTGTCGTTGGCGACGCCGGCACCGTAGAAGTCAGCCGTGTCGATGTGCTTGGTGCCCAGTGCCACAGCCTGGCGCAGCACGTCGACGGCTCGTTCCGGATCGCACTTGACAAACTGTCGGGTACCGAAGCCGATACGTCCGACCTGCCGGCCAACCAGCGTTCCAGTCACATCAACATCCTCCGCAATCGCTGTACTCGTTGGTCACGGTCTTGAATGCTAGTAAAGGTAGGCATCCCATCGGTCGCCGTCAACAGCGAGCCGGATGCCCAGGGCTGCTCTGACCTGACCCGGACCGGAGTCGATCGCGGACCAGCTCTTGACGCATGCGGGTATGCCGCCTATGTTGACTGACATTCAAGACGCGCATATGCGGCGGAACATAACTGTTGATCTCGTCACGGACGGGTTCACCTCGTCGCAGCACGGTTGGCCTCTCGCCGGTCGCCGGGCCGCATCCACAACGGAACTCATCATGTTGATTGGGAGAGTGGAATGTTCTTGGCCCTGCCCGGCACATCGTTGTGCCCCGCTGCAGTCAGAGCAACCGCCGGAGCACGGCCGGGACGTGGCCGCCGACGGGACGCCGAAGGATTTGCGCGGTCCACCGGATGAATGAGAACACGCCACTGCCGTTGCTGCGGGTAGCGGGTATGTCGAAGACATTTCCGGGGCTGAAGGCGCTGGACGATGTGGCCCTGGAGGTGCACGCCGGTGAGGTGGTCGCGGTGCTGGGTCACAACGGATCGGGCAAGTCGACCCTGGTGAAGATCCTTGCCGGCGTGTACCAGGCGGACCCGGGATCCACGGTGGAGGTGCGCAGCGCCGACGGCGAGTTGGCCGCCGGCTCGTCGGCCCGAGACGAGTTGCACTTCATCCACCAGGACCTCGGCCTGGCCGACATTCTCTCGACGGTGGAGAACCTGGGACTCGGCCAGTCCACCCGCGGGCGGGGGCTGGCACCGATTCGTGGCGCGGCCGAGCGGCGGCATGCCCGGCAGCTGATCGCCAGGTTCGGCGCGAGTTTCGACGTGACGACCCCGGTAGGCAAGCTCTCGCCGGGGCAACGGGCGATCGTCGCGATCGCCCGAGCCATGGACGGCTGGAGCCGACCGGACAATGTGCTCGTGCTGGACGAGCCGACGACTGCGCTGCACAGCAGCGAGGTCGACATTCTCTTCGAGGCCATCCGGCGGACCGCTGCCTCGGGTGCCGGCATTGTGTTCATCTCGCACCGGTTGGACGAAGTGCTGGCGCTCGCCGACCGGGTGGTTGTGCTGCGTGACGGACGGGTGGTGGCCGAGGAGGCCACGAGTCGCCTCGACAACGACAAGATGGTGGAGCTGATCGCGGGTCGAGCGGTCGCCGAGTTGACCATCGCGGACGACGAGTCCGTGGGCGAGCCGGTGATGACGGTCACCGGCATCGGCGGCGCGGAGATCAGCGACTTTTCGCTGACCCTGCGGGCCGGCGAGATCGTCGGTGTCGGTGGTATTCTGGGTTCGGGTCGCGAGCAACTCGGACCGATGCTGTTCGGGTCGCAGCACCGCCAAGGCGGGCGGGTCGAGGTCGGTGGCGACGAACTCCGTCCCGACGACACAGCCGCGGCCATAGAGTGCGGAATCGCCTACGTTCCGGCAGACCGTCGCCGGCACGGCGCCGTCATGGAGATGACAGTCCGGGAGAACCTGACCCTACCGGCCATGCGTCCGCTGCGGCGAGGCTTCGGCCGGCTGGACTTTCGGGCCGAACGCAGGCAGACCGGATGGTGGATGCACGAGGTCGGGCTGCGGCCGCCGAATCCCGAGCAGCCGTTGAAACTGTTCAGCGGCGGCAACCAGCAGAAGATGGTCCTGGCCAAGTGGCTTCGCGTCCGACCTCGTGTCCTTCTGCTCGACGAGCCCACCCAAGGCGTCGATGTCGGGGCCAAGGCAGCAATCTACGAGCTGATCGTTGCGGCGAAGCGCGATGGTGCCGGCGTGCTGCTCTGCTCCTCGGACACCAAGGAACTCGTTCAGCTGTGCGACCGCGTGCTGGTGCTGAAGGACGGCCGGGTGGTCAGTGAGGTCCCGCGCAAGTCGCTGACCGAAGCCCGGCTGGTTCGTGACGAACTTGCCCTCGAATCGGAAGCGGAATCGGCGTGACGACCGGAGGCAGCGATCTCATTAAGGAGACCGAGACGATGAGAGTGGCAGATGCGCCGGAGCAGTCCACGGCGCTGCCGCCGGTGGTCTCGGACGGCGAATCGTGGCAGGTCCGGCTGCGGCGCGCGGCGGCATTCCGCAACGCGGCCGCGGTATATCTGTTGCTGTTCATGTTCGTGGTCTTCTCGATATGGATACCCGACACCTTCCTGACGGCCGGGACGTGGCGCTCGATCCTGTCCAACCAGGCGATCACCTGCCTGGTGGCTGTCGGGCTGGTTGTCCCCATCGCCGCAGGTGTTGTCGACCTGGCGGTGGGTACCGAGGTCGGGCTGGGCGCCATCCTGGTGGCGCGGCTGCTGGTCTCCGACTGGCCGATTCCGTTCGCGATCGCCGGTTCCCTGTTGGGCGGTGCCTGCGTCGGCGTCTTCTCGTGGCTGATGATCACCAAATTCCGGATTCCCTCGTTCATCGCGACCCTGGGTGTCAGCTCGCTGTTGACCGCCTCCATCGCCTGGATCTCCAGCAGCCAGCACATTCTCAACCTGCCCGCCGGCTTCTCCAAGATCGGCACCGGGCAGCTGTTCGGCCTGACCTACCCCTTCTACATCATGCTCGTCGTGGCGGGGCTGCTCTGGTACGTGCTGGAGCGCACCCCGGTCGGTCGGCGCGTGTATGCCACCGGCGGCAACGTCGATGCCATGGGTGGCAGCAACGAGGCTGCGGCCCTGGCCGGTGTCCGGACGTCCCGGGTCATCCTGTTCGCGTTGATCACCTGCGGTGTGGTCAGCGGGCTGGCCGGTCTGTTGGAGACCTCAGAACTGTCCGCGGGTGATCCCACGGTGGGGCCCGGCTTCCTGTTGCCGGTCATCGCTGCGGTCTTCTTGGGTTCCACGCAGTTTCGCGGTGGCAGGTTCAACGTGTGGGGCACGGTGGTGGCTGCCTATGTGCTCTCCATCGGTGTCAAGGGACTGCAGCTGGCCGGCCTGCCGATCTGGATCCCCGACCTGTTCAACGGTGCCGCACTGCTGGTCGCCGTCGGATTGGCGGCCTGGCGCCGGCCGCAGGTCACCCGGCGGGAAGCCATCCTGCGACTGCTGCGCAGCAACACGACAACCGCATGGACGCGTAAGCGCGCCCGACGCACCGCACTCGCTACCCGGATGTCCGATGCCGGCGTCACCTCCGCGCCGCTGGACAGTGAGTCCTGGCAGGTCCGGCTGCGGCGGGCGGCGGCGTTCCGCAACGCGGCCGCGGTGTATCTGTTGCTGTTCATGTTCGTGGTTTTCTCGCTGTGGATACCCGACACCTTCCTGACCTCGGGGACGTGGCGCTCGATACTGTCCAACCAGTCGATCACCTGTCTGGTGGCTGTCGGTCTGGTGGCTCCGATCGCGGCCGGCTCGCTGGACCTGGCGGTGGGTACCGAGGTCGGGCTCGGCGCGATCCTGGTGGCGCGGCTTTTGGTCTCCGACTGGCCGATTCCGTTCGCCATCGGTGGTTCGCTCTTGGCCGGTGCCTGCGTCGGGGTGTTCTCGTGGCTGATGATCACCAAATTCCGGGTCCCCTCGTTCATCGCGACCCTGGGTGTCAGCTCGCTGTTGACCGCCGCCATCGCCTGGATCTCCAGCAGCCAGCAGATTCTCAACCTGCCGGCCGGCTTCGCGAAGATCGGCACCGGGCAGCTGTTCGGCCTGACCTATCCCTTCTACATCATGCTCGTAGTGTCGGCGCTGCTCTGGTACGTGTTGGAGCGCACCTCGGTCGGTCGGCGGGTCTACGCCACCGGCGGCAGCAGCGCGGCTGCCGCGCTGGCCGGTGTCCGGACGTCGCGGGTGCTCTTGTTCGCGTTGATCACCTGCGGCGTGGTCAGCGGGCTGGCCGGTCTGTTGGAAACCTCGCAGCTCTCTGCAGGCGATCCCACTGTGGGGCCCGGCTTCCTGTTGCCGGTCATCGCTGCGGTCTTCTTGGGTTCCACGCAGTTTCGTGGCGGCCGGTTCAATGTGTGGGGCACCGTGGTCGCCGCCTATGTCCTCGCCGTCGGTGTCAAGGGACTGCAGCTGGCCGGCCTGCCGATCTGGATCCCCGACCTGTTCAACGGTGCCGCACTGCTGGTCGCCGTCGGACTGGCGGCCTGGCGCCGGACGCCGGGCACCCGGCTGGAAGGGATGCTACGACTTCTCGGGCTCCGGCGGCCTGCGGCGGCCGGTCGCAAGGGCTAAGACGTGCTCCCCTTGACAACCTGTCAATGGGGGTCCAATGTTGAGGCACATTCAAGAGATTCCCACGGCGGTGTCCGGTGTGGTGGATCATCAGGCCCTCCCCCCGCGTGGCGCACGGATATCAATCCGAGCCGCATATGCGTTACAGCGCAAGTCATTCCAAAGCAACCATCAGCCTTTCAGAAAGGACATCACGTTGACCACTTCAGAGGCTGCGGTCTCCACCGAAACAGTGACCACGCCGGTTCCCGTGCAGATGGGCGAACTTGTCTTGAAGACAGGTCGATTCGAGGCGATGCACGGCTGGTACTCGCACCTGCTCGGACACGGCGCTTTCTACGAGCGGACGCCGGAGCCGGATGCTCCGCCCCGTCCTGCGGGCATGCCGGAGCGGGCCGTCGATGTCCGGCTGGCCTTCTTCCAGATCCACGAGTCCGAACATCCGCACAACCAGGTGCTCGGACTGTTCGGTATGGAGAGCCTCATCGGTGTCGAACCAAAGGGCCCTGGGCTGCACCACTTCCAGTTCAGCGTCGACTCGCTCGATGACCTATTCACCCAATACGCGCACATGCTGAGCAACGGCGCCGCACCGCACCGCACCGCCAATCATGGCCAGGCGACCAGCTTCTACTACCGCGACCCGGACGGAAACATCATCGAGTTCACCACGTCCAATTTCGCAACCCTCGAGGGCGAGCTCGAATTCATGGCCAGCCCCGCCTTCGCGGCGAATCCGTCCGGCCTCGAGCTCGATGCCGAAGATTTCGCCGCTCGCCACCGCTCGGGTGAGTCCCGGGAAAGCCTGCTCAGCCTTGACCCGCCGGAGCAGCGCGCATGAGTCGCTTGGTGACCACGCCCGCTGGGATCGGGCGCATCGACGACAAAACAGTTGTGCTGCTCGATCTTCCGCACCCGGATCTGGGTCGAGCACTGGAGGCCGGTTGTACGGTCGCGGAGATGGCCAAAGCGCAAGTGAAGGACCGTATCCCGCTCGACGGCGTCGAGCTGCTGGCACCGGTCCCGCGACCTTCCAAGATCTGGGCGGTGGGTTTCGGTTACCGCGAACACCGGAAGGAGGTTGGATTCACCGAGGAGGTGGAGGAACCGATGATCTTCATGAAGGCGCCCTCGTCAGTGATCGGCACCCGGCACGAGATCCGGTTCCCGCCAGTCGCTCCGAACGAGGTGGACTACGAGGGCGAGCTCGGCGTGGTCGTCGGTCGTAGGCTCACCGACGTGACCATCCAAGAGGCGAGGCAGGGGATCGCCGGCTACACCATCTGCAACGACGTCAGTGCCCGTGACGTGCAGAAGGGACGGGTTCCGGGCCGCGCGGCCGACGTCTCCACGGCCAAGAGCTTCGACACGTTCACCCCCATGGGGCCGTGTCTGACCACGCTGGACGAGTTCGACGACCCTGACGACCTCGCACTGCGGACCTGGGTCGACGGTGAGTTGCGTCAGGATGCCCGAACCAGCGACCTGATCCACTCGGTGCCCGAGATCGTCTCCTACCTGTCCCGGCAGACCACCCTGGAACCCGGCGACGTGATCCTGACCGGGACCCCGGCCGGAGTCGGACACAAACGGGGACTCTTCCTCAAGTCCGGATCGACCATCCGGATCGAAATCGAAGGAATCGGCGAACTCGTCAACGTCTGTCGCTGACCCCATACACGAAGAGCAGCAGGAGAACCGGTGCTACGCACAGCACATCCCCAGCGGTCCAGGGGCCCGAGCACGAGCCAGGGTTGCTGATGTCCAACAGAGAGCTCCACGACTGGCAGCGCGCTGTCGTGACGGAAAGCCGGCCGGTGGCCCGCGGCGTCCGCCGTATCGTGCTCGACCTGCCGGGTCGGCCGGCGGCCCGCCCGGGTAGCCACCTCGATGTGCTGCTGCCCCTCGCCTCCGGCGAGGTCGTCCGTTCGTACTCGGTGGTCGACGACGGACGATTTCCGGATCACCTCAGCCTCGGTGTTCGCCTCGACCCGAACAGCTCGGGTGGTTCGGCCCACATGCACCTGCTCCGGCCCGGGGACGAAGTCATCACCTCTGCGCCGGTGCAGACGTTCGATCTGAGCTGGGGCCGCCCGCGGTATACCCTGCTGGCCGGGGGAATCGGAATCACTCCACTGGTCGGCATGGCCAGGCGGCTCCGTGCGGTGGGAGCCGACTACCGACTCGTCTACGTCGGTCGGACCCGCGAGGCCATGCCCTTTGTCGACGACCTGCTCGCCGATCACGCCGGGCGAGTTCAGCTTCACGTCGGCTCGGAGCAGGGGCGCATCGACATTGATGCGCTAATTCGGGAGCTACCGGCCGACACCGAATTCTACGTCTGCGGCCCGATCGAGATGCTGGCAGCCGCCAAGCGGTGCTGGGCCGCCGACGGTCGACGGGCGGATCGTCTGCGGTTCGAGACATTCGGCAGCGGTGGCACCCGCGCGTCCGTGGCATTCCGGGTGGTGGTGCCACGCCTGGGAGTCGACGAAGTGGTACCGGCCGACAGGACGCTGCTGGACGTATTGGACCGTGCGGGCGCCGAGGTGATGTCGGACTGCCTGCGTGGAGAGTGCGGGCTCTGCCTGGTCAACGTCATCGATCACCAGCAGGAGATCGACCATCGGGACGTCTTTCTCAGCGACCGACAGCAAGCGGAGGGCGACCGACTCTGTGCCTGCGTCTCGCGCTGCCGGGGCGGCACATTGACCATCGACGTCCCATGAAGCCGGTCCACCGATCGGCACCTGAAAAGCCAGACCTGACAAGAGCAAGAGAAGGGGCACAAAGATGAGCCAGTTCATCGAGATATCTCAATTGGTGGTGCGTGAGCGACAGTGTCGGGTGCGTCAGCTGACCGATCAGCTTCGGGATTGCTTTCATGCCGATGCCACGGTCACGACCAGTTGGCTGAAGGGCAGCGCGGCGGCCTTCGTGTCGGGGGGGCCCGCCAGGGCGGGCGGCAGCAGGGAGCCGATCATCAACCGCCTGGGGCCCCCACTGGTCTACGAGAGCGGCCGGCGCGCGGTCGTGGAACTGCCGTCGACCACGATTCGGTGGACCCCGGTGAATGGCGTCGAGGCAGAACTGGCCTCCTTCATGCGCTTGCTCTATCGCGTCGAACAGCGGGCTGGGGTCTGGCGGATCAGTGACCTCACCGCCATCAACGAGGGCGACACGCTGACCCCAGCGGTACCGGGGACCGATCTGCAGGTGGATCCAGAGGCGGCGGCCGGGTTTCGGCACTCCTACCGTTTCCTGGCCTACACGCGGTCGTTGGACGGCGAGACGGTCAGCCCGGATCTGTATGGGATCGACCGGCCCGACGACGTCACCGCTCTCTACGACGAGGCGTTCGCCTGGTCCGCCCAGCAGCCTGCCGAGACGGTGGCCGAGGCGTGAGCGCGAACGAGCCGGTGCCCACGAACTGGGGCCGTTGGGGCGCCGATGACGAACGAGGCACCCTCAACCTGATCACCGACCAGGTACGAGCTCAGGCCGCCGCCGAGGTCCGGACCGGCCGCAGCGTATCGCTGTCCCGCCCGATCCCGATAGCCCCGCTCATTGCCGGGCCGATGGCGGGCCAGCCTGCGGCATCGACTTCCGCGCTCCAGGTGGCCATTCAGACCGCGGCGCCGGGGCGGGTGCTGGCCGAGATGTTCATCCTCGTCCCGCACAGCCCGCTCGTGACGCATTTCGACTCCGTCGCTCACCAGGTCATCGATGGGCAGGTCTACCCGGGTCGACCGCTGGCGGAGTGCCTCGACAGCGCAGGTATCCAACACGGCTCCACCGCCGTCTTCGCCAACGGCGTCGTCACCCGCGGGGTATTGCTCGACCTGGCTCCGGGCGGCGCTCTGACCGCGGGGCACGGTGTCACGGGTGCTGACCTGGATGCCGCCGCCGAACGTGGTGGTGTCGACGTCCGCGCCGGCGACGCGATCGTCGTGCGCAGCGGCTGGGACGAGGCCGCCGCCCGGGACCAACACCTGCCCGGCATGACCCTCGATGCGGTCAGATGGATGCATCGGCACGACGTCGCCGTCTATGCCGGTGACGTCGGTGACGCGCACCCGCCGCTCGACCCCACGCAGCCCCCACCGCTGCACCGGGTCGGGCTGGCACTCCTGGGGATGCCTCTCGTCGACGTTGCCGATCCCGCCGAGTTGGTCCGGGCCTGTGCGCAGGAGGGCCGCAACAGCTTCCTCTTCGTCGCCGCGCCGATCCGGCTCGAGGCCGCCACCGGCGTGCCGGTCAACCCGCTCGCAATCTTCTGACAACACCACTGCCGGAGGTCACCCCATGGGTAAGCACCACGACGTCATCGTGATCGGCGCCGGGTCGGCCGGGTCGGTCGTTGCTGGCCGCCTTGCCGGCGAAACGGGTGCCCGCGTTCTCCTGCTCGAGGCCGGCGGCTGGGATTTCAATCCGCTGATCCACATGCCGGCGGGGTTCTTCAAGTTGGCCGAACGCGGCGCATTGGACTTCAACTACTCGTCCGTTCCGCAAGAGCAGCTGGACGGTAGACCCCGTCCGACGCCGGCGGCTCGGGTGGTCGGTGGCGGCAGCTCGATCAACGCCATGACCTGGGTTCGCGGCCAGCCCAGTGACTTCGACAAGTGGCAGCTGGCGGCCGGAGGTGACGGCGGGTGGTCCTTCGCGGATCTCCTGCCCTACTTCAAGGGCCTGGAGACGAGCAGCATCTTCGGCGACGAATATCACGGTGGAGCCGGCCCGGTGCAGGTCTCCTGGCCCCCGCGGATCAACCCCTTGAACCTGGCCGCCATCCGGGCGTTCCAGGAACTCGGACTGCCCTTCAATGCGGACTACAACGGTGCCCGTCAGCGCGGCGTCAGCGTGACCCAGAACAGCATGGGAAATGCGCGGCGCAGCAGCGCAGCGACCGCGTTTCTCCACCCGGTGCGCGGCCGCCCGAACCTCAGCGTGCGCACTCATGTACGCGTGGAGCGGCTGCTCATCGAGCACAAGCGGGTCAAGGGCGTCGAGGTGGTCCGGTTCGGGGTTCGGCAGCGCATCTTCGCGCCGCACGTCATTCTCTGCGCGGGAGCCTTTCACTCGCCGCAGCTCCTCATGCTCTCCGGGATCGGCCCGGAAGCGGAACTCGCCAAGCACGGCATTGCGCTCCGGGCTCGATCTGAGGACGTCGGACGGCATCTGCAGGACCATCCGAAGGTTTCGATCTCGGCGCGCTCGCGCACCGATCTCGGCTATGCCTCCCACACCCGAGGGATGAAAATGGTCGCCGACGGGCTGCTGTACCTGCTGGCCCGCGACGGGCCGGCCACCACCAACGGAATAGAGTCGGTCGCCTACTACGACCCACTCGATCTGGACGGCGCCCCAACGGTGGGGACGTATCACGTTCCCGTCAGTGTGGAAATGGGGGCCAAGCAGATGAAGGCGGCGCCGGGGCTCACGCTGGAGAACATCTTGCTGCAACCGCGCAGCCGTGGTCGGGTGTCGCTGCGGGACGCCGATCCGCGATCAGCACCGTTGATCGATCCCAACTGGCTGTCCGATCCCGACGACGTCGAAGTAATGGTTGCCGGCTTGCGTTACGCCCGCCGCGCCCTGCAGATGCCCGCGCTGGCAGACCTTCTCGAGCCCGAGTTCTCGCCCGGCCCCGACGTCAACGATGACGACCTGGCGCAGTTCTCGCGGCAGATGGCATCGGGCATGGCGCATCCCGTGGGTACCTGCCGGATGGGCGGGGACGACGATGCGGTCGTCGACCCGTCGCTGCGCGTCCGAGGTGTCGATGGCCTGCGAGTGATCGATGCGTCGATCATGCCGAATCTGACCAGCGGCAATACCAACGCCCCGGTGATGGCACTCGCCAGCAAAGGAGTAGATCTGCTCAAGGCCGATCTCTGAATTCAAGAGCTCGTGAATGGGGCTCGCGGACAATTGTGACCAATGCACGCTGACAACTGTGAATGGAGGAAGGGGCGCCGGTGCTGTCGGTACCGGAGCCCCGAATTATCTGATGGAAACTCGACGACTTGGGACCCATGGTCCAACTGTGGCAGCCCTCGGCCTGGGCTGCATGGGAATGTCCGGCGTGTACGGGCCGACGGACGAGGCAGACGGAATTGCGACGATCCGCGCCGCGATCGACAGCGGAATCACGTTGTTGGACACCGGTGACTTCTACGGCATGGGACACAACGAGTGGCTGATCCGACAGGCGCTCCGCGCCGGAGATCGAGAGACAGTCACACTGAGCGTGAAGTTCGGCATGCTAAGGGATCCAAGTACAGCGATGCTCGGCCACGACGGTCGCCCCAACAGCGTCAAAACCTTTCTGGCGTACTCGCTGCAGCGCCTGGGCACGGATCACATAGACATCTACCGGCCGGGCCGATTGGACCCGGCCGTCCCGATCGAGGACACGATCGGCGCCATTGCCGAGATGGTGCAGGCCGGGTACGTGCGGGGCATCGGCCTGTCCGAGGTCGGGTCGGAGACGATCAGGCGGGCACAGGCCGTCCATCCGATCACCGACCTGCAGATCGAGTACTCGCTGTTCAGCCGCGGTATCGAGAGCGGGATCCTGGCCACCTGCCGCGAGTTGGGTATCGGGATCACTGCCTACGGGGTCCTGGCCCGTGGGCTGCTGTCGGGCAGTTGGAAACCAACGGCGACTGATCCCAGAGCGCGGCTGCCCCGTTTTCAGGCCGGCAACCTCGAGTCCAACCTCGCATTGGTCGAGGCCCTTCGTCAGCTGGCCGACGTGCACGGGGTCACCGTGACCCAGCTGGCGATCGCCTGGGTGTTGGCGCAGGGCGGCGAGCGGAACGACATCGTGGCCCTGATCGGGGCGAAAACCCCGCAACGGATTGCCGAGGCGATCCCCGCGGCTGACATCGTGTTGACCGCAGAAGATCTGGCTGAGATCGAACGGTCAGTCCCGGCCTCTGCCGTACTGGGTGGGCGCAGTGCGGCCGGCCAACTCGCGCAGCTCGACAGCGAGCGGTAACCGGGGCGTTCGACCGACATCGTTTCGCCGCCGACTCCCCCATCGCTCATCCCGGTAGCTCAGGGATGAGCGATGGTCGCTGTCAGGCCAAGTCCAGCCGGTAGACCCGGGCCGCCGTTCCGGCGAACACGTCGGCCCGCTCGGCGTCCGAGCAGCCGGCCATGATGCGCTTGTAGGCGTTGCACACGACGTTGAACGAACCGGATCCATCGGTGGGGATGTTGCTTTCGAACATCACCCGGTCCGCGCCGAATAACTCGATAGCCGTTTCCGCGTGCGGCTTCCACTCGGCAGCAAGCGTCTCCGAGGACGCCGGCGGATCGCAGCGGTAGGTCGGTGAACCACTGAGAAACGTTCCCAGGCCGCCCAGCTTGATGAAGACGTTGGGACAGGTGGCAAGGTCGGTCATGTTCTCACGCCAGTCCACGAACTCTTCCTCGAGCCTGCCCGCATGTGCCCCGATCCCGACGGGGTGCCCCAGATGGTCGAGAACGATGCTCGTGTCGGGGAAGCTGCGGGCCAACGTAGTGGCGTCCGCGAGCTGGGGCGCGAGCAGGAAAGCGTCGAAGGTGAGCCCCAGCGGGGCCAATTCGGCGAAACCGCGCTGGAAGTCGTCGTCCTGGTACTGATGCGGCCCCTTGGCCGACATCGCCCCGAGCACGGACGGATCGGCATCCCACATTCCTTCTTGCCGGATACCACGGAACCGATTCGGCGCAGCGGCGAGGTACGCCTCCAGGACGGCCTTAACCTCGTGTCCCTGGCGCAGATCGGCCCATCCGAGGATGCCGGCGGCGACCCGCGCCGAGCCGTACAAGCCGGTCCTGGACATCGCCGCCTGGCCGTTCAAGAACTCCGTCTCATTGACCGCCCGCAGCTCCTGCGGTCCGTCAGCGGAGTACATGGTGTGACACTCGACCGCAACGGTCGCAATGAGATTGTGTTTCTCGCCCACGAATTGGAGGTAGTCATCGATCAGGAAGCGGCGCCGCTTCGTCACGAAAGCGAAGCCGTCGCTGGCGTGGTCGAACAGGTGATGGTGCGCGTCGATGATCGGCAGGCCCGGGTCGATCGGCGGTTCCTCGTCCAGCGCCATGGCTTTCGCCTTCTTTCGGTGGATCAGGGATGAGCGATGGTGGGTGTTCCGTCCAGTAGCTCGCGGAAGAACTGGTTCATGGAGCGTGGCTCGCGGCCGAGGATGGTGCGCAAGGCTAGCGGATTGCCGACAAGGCCGTGCTTGTCGTAGTAGTCGTACATCCTGCCGAGCGCGCCCTTGACGTAGCTGTCGTCTGGAAGTCCCAGGCGGGCAAACCACTGCGAGGGATCTACCTGCTCTGCCTTGATCGAATATTGGAGAACCTCGCTCATGATGGCCACGACCTCGCCGCGATCGAGCCCGAGCGTGCCGCAGAGATCGAACGTGCCGTCCCTGAGCCGGTCGTCGGTCAATGCGATGGCACCTACCTCGGCTACGTCGCGGTAGTCGACGTAGGACAGCCGCTTCGTCGTCGAGAACGGTTCGGCGAAGACCCGGGTCGCAAGGATCGAAGGCCAGCGCTTCTCGATGTTCTGGAAGAAGTGGCTCGGGCGCAGGATGGTGAACTCCATGCCCGATCCGATGACCGCCTCCTCGACCGGCACCTTCTGAATGTGGTTGTCGAGCGCTCGGATGATCGGGTGGATCACGGACGAGAAGACGAATCGCCGAACGCCGGCTCTCGCTGCCTCTTCGACAAGCGACTGACCGATGATCTGCGACTCGTCATTCGGGTAAACGGGTGCGATGTAGAAGACGCCGTCGACATCGTGTAGTGCTGCCTTTATGCTGACTACGTCGCGTAGGTCACCGATGACGTATTCCGCAGCTCCGCGGGCGATCACCTTGTTTCCCTGCTCCGCGCTGCGCACCAGTCCGCGGACGCTGACACCTCGCTCCGCCAGCAACGGCACGACGAGTCCTGCATAGCGGCCTGCGGCGCCCACCACCAGCACACGTGAGCTTGCATCAACCATTACATTTCCATTTCGGAGATTCCGCCTGGCAGATCTCTCAGCCCTCGAGCCAGTCCTGCATTTCGGCGTAGAAGGCGTCGAGGGCTTCGGGGCGATCATCGCCCAGCAGGTCAGCGCTCATCGAATGACCGTCGCGTTCGAGCTGCCAGGCGAGAATGGCGTAGCTGGCCCGATATTGGGCAAGGTCCTCGGCAGGAATCGTGATGGTTTCCCCCGGAACCGAAGGCACCAGCGTTGTCTGCTCGTAGATCGCATCGAGAGACAGGATGCGCCACTCGTCGTTGCGGCGTTCGAGTCGGTAGTTCAGCCGGGAGTGTGCAGTCAGGGTTCCCGCGATTCCGTCGATCGAGGCCGGGGCCAGGATGGCCGCAGAGACCTCGACGTGTGCCTTGGCGCCCTGCACCTGGACGACGGGCGCAAACACGTGGTGCAGCGTGTGCTGGCCGCGCTCCTTCATCGCCTTCGATCCCAGGACGAACCCAGGACCGTTACCGTCGTACCAGCTCAGACGCACCGTGGAGTCGGGCCAGAAGGTCTGATCCATCTGCTCCCACCAGCCCCGGTCACGGCACTGGCGTTCACGCAGGACAACCTGGGTCGCCACAAAGCCATCCACCGCCGGCCCTTGACCGGAGGCGGCAGATGTGCGATTCGGGTCGGTCATAGCAATCTCCTGATATTCGTCATTCCCGGTGCCGGCGCGGCCGAGTCTCCCGGTTGTTCGTGTTCTTGCGATCATGCACGGACCGCGACGTTGCCTTCGAAATCGCCGACTATGAACCCGGCTTCCACAACTTTTCGAACCTCTGCGCAAAGTCCGGGTAGCCCGTCCATCCGTGCGAAGGGTCGAAGGTGATGTCCTTCTGCGCCAGGAACTGGTACGGGCCGATACCGGCGACCTCACCCGGGGTCGGGTCCTGACCAATGATCAGCCGGGCGGCGACATCGACCGCGCCCCACAGCTGCACCGGGATGTCATTGCCCAGCCCCGCTGTCAGGGAACCGTCCTTGATGTACTGCAACTCCGCCGGCCCCGGGGTCGCTGCCACCGTGGTGAGCGAGGATATGCCGGCAGCCTTCAACGCCGCGGGCAAGCCCTGCATGGCGTCCGCAGCCCCGAACACCACGGTATTGGTGTCCGAATGGGCCTGCAGGTCGGTGACGATCGTGCTCGGCGCAGTGGTACCCAGGGTAGCGATGGCGATCGACTCGAACCGGACCTTGCAACTCGAGCAGTTCTTGGCGAGTTCATCCTGGAATGCCTTCTCCTGGATGGGAGTGAAGGTGAGTTCTGGAACGCCGTAGAACACTACGTTCGCGTTCGGACCCTTGTTTGCCACCACCCAGTTCGCCAGCAGTGTGCCCTGCAGGGCCAGCGCCTCGTCGCCAACGTAGTTGAAGTCGATCCCGTATTGCTTGTAGTCGCCGATCACCGATAAGGAGACGACCTTGATGCCTGCCGCCGAGATCTCTTTCAGCCCACCGGCATATGTTTGCGGATTGACACCGGTCAGGATCACGGCTGACGGTTTGAGCGACAGCACAGTCGATGCCGCAGCCTGCGCCGACGATGCCGTCAATCCGGCGGGCACGATCTTCAGCGTGGCGCCGAGCGCCTTGACGGCCGGCGCCAGCACCTGCGCTACCAGCCCACACAGCGGAGCACCGCATTGCAGGTAGGCGATCGTGGTGCCCGCGGGCACGGCCTTGGCCAACGGTACGTTCACCGGGAACGGGCTCGGATGTCCTGTGAAGGGCGCGAGAGCCGCATTGGCGGCAGCGACATTGACGCCCGACGCCGACGCACCGGACGAAGCCGCTGCTGGACCTGGGGACACGGCCGCAACAGCGGATGACACCGCCGTACCGGACGAAGCCGCCATCGACGAACCGGCCGAGGCCACCGCCGCACCGGCCGAAGTCGCCGCCGAACTGGACGACACCGCCGCCGAACTGGACGAGCTGCAGGCTGCCGCAGTCAGGCAGGCGATTGAAACTACCGCCGCAACCGCAACTCTCGTAATCCTGCTGCGGCCGGAACTGCCTCGCAGACGAACTGAGTCGATGAACAAGGTCTCACTCCATTGTGATAGTGGCGGATGGACTGGTGCTGGATGGACCGGTGCTGGATGGACCGGTGCTGGATGGACCGGTGCTGGATGAACAACTGACGTGTTTTCTCCGGACGTGCCGTGGTCAGGAGCTCAGGTACGGGGAAGTGCGGTTGCCATCCGAGCGATTTACTGACCACATGCATCTTGAATGTGCATCAACATAGAGCGTGCGATCTTCGACTGTCAATAGGTCGCGCCGACCGATATGAAGTTCCCACCTGGGCGCCGCGCCGGAAGGCCACCGGTGCCCGCAGGACTGGGCCTCGGAAAGGGTTCGCACCGGCCAGGGGCTTGTAGCCGCGTAATTGACAAACCCTTGCGCTACCTCTACGTTGACCAGCATTCAAGAGAGGGTATTAACGACATGACGGATCATCGCTCTCCCGATGAGCAGTGCAGGGCGCTCATCGTCAACTATCACGGCGACATCGACCGCGGACGGGCCAGCGCGGCGATCCAGTACTTCGACGATGACGCCGAGTTCGAAGCCCGGGGCGAGCGACTGCGCGGGCGGGAGCAGATCCTGAAGTTCCTGACCGACCGGGAGGCGCAGACCGGCCGATACACGGTTCACGTTGTCGCGAACCCGGTGACCGTCGAGTCGTCCCACGACACCGTCGAGATCTCTGCCTTGATCATGCTGCATGTGCGCCACCAGGACGGGGAGTACGCGCTTGAGCGGGTTCTCGACACCAGGCACCGCTTTCGATCCACACCGACCGGATACAAGATTGTGTCCAGGACGTCGACACCGCTCCATGATGCAGTCCCCGCCGGCTGACGCCTACTGACCACCCCCGGTGGCCCTCATGCCAAGCCCCGGGCGGATGCCCCGCACCCTGGGCGGATTCGCAATGACGGCAACGATCATGGGGTCACGCCGACTTCGATCTTGTGCCCATGAGCGCCTCCAGCAGGATTGGAATCATCGCGATCGCCGACCGCGTGGGCGGATCCGAGACATTGGCCCCTTCGAACAGCGTGACGACGATGTCGGCGACCAGCTCGCGGTCACTCGCTCCGGGGTGTTGGTCCACCACGCGATACACGTTGTTGCGAATCCAATCGAGCAGCCGGTCATGGGCCTCACGGACGGCCGTGGACTCTTGCAGTCGACTGTGCATGGACCGGTGCAGGTCTCGATACGCCCGCATGTCGTCCAGCCCTCGGATGAGAATCGGGAGGGGTTCTTTGCCACGCAGTTCATGCTCGAGCGAGCGCGCCTCCCGTGTGAGCATTCGATCCATCACCGCGGCGAAGACGTCATCCTTCGACGGGAAATACCAGTACACGTTCGCGGGCGCCACCCCCGCCGCGGCGCTGATGTCCGCAATGGTGGTGCCGGCGTACCCGTTTCTCAGGAACAGCTCGGTGGCGGCAGCCAACAGTTCCGCAGTCCGTTGCTCGCGCGGGATCTGTTGACGATTCTTCGGCATGAGCGACGCTGTCCCCTTGGTTGAATCCGGTTCGAGAGGCAGTGGCCTCGGCGTCAGTCTAAACCGCGCCGGACGGGTTTGGCCATCCGCACCCCATCGCGCTCCGGCCAGGCTGATCCCCGACTCATCGTCGACGGCAATCACGGACCAGCCCCCGTGCGGCTCGCAGGCCGGCCGTGACGGGTGGGATTCAAGAAAAGGGTGACGCTCAGGGCCGCCAGTTGCAAACAACGTCAGGCTGGCGAGTTCGCGGGTTCCGCTACGGCGCGATGGCCCCTGGCGCGTCGCCAGAATTGCTGACGAGTTTCTTCAGTATTCTCATCAGTTCTTCCAAGTCATCCGCGCCGATAGCGCCGACGATCTGATTCTCGGTCTCATCCAGAATCTGCGGCAGCGTTTCCATGAGCGCCCGGCCGCGTCGGGTGAACTGCACAATCTTGGCACGACCGTCCTGCGGATCGGACCGCCGCCCGACGTAGCCCATGACTTCGAGCTCCGCAGCCAAAGCGCCCGCCGTCTGCTTGGTTACCCCGGCCATGTCTGCAATGTCGGTCATACGCTCCACGCCGCGACTCATACTCCGCATGATCGGAAAATGCGTCATACGGATGTCGGAATGGCCGTGCTGCGCAGTTCGGTCCAGTAGGTCGCGTTCGGAAACTCGAAAGGCGATGAGCAGCAGGCGGATGGCGTTCTCGTCGAGCTTCTGGGTGGTGGACTTCCGGTCCGATGCCAATGGCCGCGTCTGCTCGAGCTGGTCGGATGTCGCAGAGATGTCAAGGTCGTTCATCGCCATGTCTGAGTCCTTCTGGATCCCGATGCGTCAAAGAGCCGCGGACAGCCCACGAACTGTGTCCCGCCGTTGCCTCTCGGGTGCAACCTGGCCCGGAGCCCGGTTTGCCAGGCGACTTCGGAGACCTGTTGCACTCAAGTGATTCCGCCTCCCCCAGCCGAAGGTAACCGGTCTGGACACGAACGCCGACGTGACGAACTGCTGACGCACGGCACCCGCAGCGCGCCAGCAGTCCCCGGCTGCGCTGGGAGTTACACGAGCTTGGTGATGTTATCGCCCAGCGTGAAGCCCAGGAGCGCTTTGCCGTAGATCTCCCGCGACGCCGGCGGAACCAGCGTGCCGTGCCGGACCGCGATGTTGGAATCACGCCAGATGCGCTGCATGGGGCTCGACTCGGCGAAGCTGCCGGCACCATGGGCAGTGAGGAGGATGTCGATTGCGTCCTTCACGCTGGTGGCCGCACGGGCCGCGTCTGACCTGATTCGCGTGCGCATCAGGTAGCTGGGGTATTCGCCGCGCTTGGCTGATTCGTCTATGTCCGCCGCGGCGCGGTAGGCGTGGAGGTGGGCAGTGTCGATCAGAGATGCGGCGTCGGCGATCTGCATCTGGAAGCCGACGGAATCCCGCTGGCGGGTGTAGATCGTGTTGGGAATCGTGCGCTTGTCCGCCTGCTCCACGGCGAGGCGGAGCGCGGCGCGACCCAACCCGAGCTGCGCTCCCGTGAGGACGAGGGTGAAAGCGGCTTGAAAAGCCGAGTGATAGAGGGATTCCGAGTCGAACTCGGTGGGAAATTGCCCGCTCAGAACGCTACCCACAGGCATGATCCGGTGGTCGGGCACGAATGCGTCCTCCACCTCGATAGCGTTGCTTCCCGAACCGCGCATGCCGACGACGAACCATGTGTCCTTCACGACGTAGTGCGGCCGTTGGATGAGCCCCAAACCGAAATCCTTGATCTCTCCTGCCTCATCGACCAACGGGAACCCGACCATGACCCAGTCCGAGTGCAGCGATCCCGAGCCGTAGTACCAGGTGCCTTTCACCTGGAAGCCGCCGTCAACTCGCCGCGATTCGCCTCGCGGCGAGAACACCCCGGCCACGCGGGCGTCGGGGTTGGCGCCCCACACATCGTTCTGTGCCTGTTCGGACAGCATGCCCACCGCGATGCCGACGGTGTTGATCAGTGTGGTGGCCCAGGCCGTCGACCCACAATTCTCGGCCAGCGCCGCGCCGACGTCGATGATCGTGCGAATGTCGGTCTCGTAACCGCCGTAGCGCTTGGGAACAGTAAGTTTGAACAGCCCGGCAGCCGCGAGCGCATCGATGACCCGGTCGGGCACGCGCCGTGTCTGGTCGATCTCGCCGGCGGCTTCTTGAAGCATGTCTTTGAACGAGGCAGCCGCCTCCACCAGCTTGTTGCGTTGCTCGTTGACCGCGTAGGTGCACGTCAAGGTGCGGTCGCCGAGGTCAACCGAGCCGACGGCCAGTGGCGACTGGGCGGTTCCGTCGACTGCCATCGATTGATAGACGTCGCTGAGCGAACTGGTCACAGCTCCTACTTTCTGTACGGGATGGGTGCTGGTTAAAAAGTAACGTTACCTGACTATCCGCGCTTCGTCCAGACTTTCGATCCAGGTTTCGCATGCACTGGAGGAGGTATCAGTGCGGCAGTCGCTGACGACCTGGTAGATCGCGTCTCGGATTGACCTACTCATTGACGCGATCGGCGTCGAGATCTATCTTGACTCTGATACAAGACAACGCGGACGCCCGCACATGGGCCCATCTCGGTCGAATCAGCGCGGCTTGCCGGTCCGATCACCGGTGACGAACGGTTCGAAACCCTTCGCCGGAATCGGGTCAGATCCGCCTTAAAACTCCATGAGCGATGAAGAAGGACGACGTGATGTTTGTTCGAAACGCTTGGTACGTGGCCGGGTGGACTGCCGAGGTGGGTCGTGAGTTGCTCGCTCGTCCGGTTTGCGGTCGTCCGGTCGTGCTCTATCGCACCGAGGCGGGGTTCCCGGTGGCACTGGCTGATGCGTGCTGGCATCGTTTGGTTCCGCTGTCGCTGGGCCAGGTCCGCGGCGATGACCTGGTGTGCGGCTACCACGGCATCACGTACAGCCCGCAGGGACGCTGCACTTTCATGCCGTCCCAGGAGACCATCAACCCGAGCGCCTCGGTGGCATCGTTCCCGGTGATCGACCGCTACCGGTTGTGCTGGGTGTGGCTCGGTGACCCGGAGTTGGCTGATCCGAGTCGGATCCCGGACATTCTCTCGGCTGCCACGGATCCGGGGTGGGCCGGCGATGGAGAGCTGCTGCATCTGGAATGTGACTACCGAGTGGTGCTGGACAATCTCATGGATCTGACCCATGAAACCTACGTGCACGGCACCAGCATCGGCCAGGCCTCCGTCGCCGAGTCGCCGTTCACCGTGGAGCACACCGAGGACTCGGCGACCGTCACCCGCTGGATGCACGGCATCGATCCGCCGGCAGCGTTCGTTCCGGAGCTGAAGATGCGTTTCCCGGGCTACGACGGCAGCCCGGTCGATCGGTGGCAGATCATCCGGTGGGCGGCGCCGTCGACGATCGTCATCGACGTCGGGGTCGCGTTGGCCGGCACCGGGGCCGACCAGGGCGATTACAGCCAGGCCGTACGCGGCAAGGTGATCGACGCGATCACTCCCGAGACTGACGCCACCACGAACTATTTCTGGCTGCGGATGCGTGACCACTCGCTGGAGGACGACGAGTTCACCGCCACTCACCGCGCGATGGTCAGCAGCATCTTCGAAGAGGATCGGGCGATGCTCAACGCCCAGCAGATCGCCATCGACGCGCACCCAGGCTATGACTTCTACAACCTCAACATCGATGCCGGCGGCCTGTGGGTGCGAAGACTCATCGACCGCCTTGCCGGCCACCAGAGCGGGCAATATTCATCGGCCGCCACCTCGAGCGTCTGAGATCGCATGATGGCCAGCAGTTTTCGGCAATCTCGAAGGGAGCCAGGAATGGACGACACGATCGACAGCGCGCTATTTCGTGAGACGTTGGGCCACTACCCGACCGGAGTTGCCGTTGTCACCGCGATCTCCGACGACGGGAACCCCGCCGGCATGGTGGTCGGGACCTTCACGTCGGTCTCGATGAATCCGCCTCTCATCGCGTTCTTCCCCATGAAGAACTCGGGGAGCTTCGCCTATGTGCGGCGCGCGGCATCGTTCTGCGTGAACGTCCTGGCCTCCGACCAGGAGTTCGTCTGCCGACAACTGGCCACCGGTGGGGCCGACAAGTTCGCCGGCACACCCTGGCGGCCCGGACCGCTGGGTTCACCGATTCTCGCCGACGCTGTGTCCTGGCTCGAGTGCACCTTCGAGGACGTTCGCGAAGCGGGCGACCACTTCATCGTCCTCGGTCGGGTCCGGCACCTCGGGGTACAGCGATCGACCCTGCCGCTGCTCTTCTTCCAGGGCGGATACGGAAGGTTTTCGCCGGGGTCCTTCATCGCGGCGCCGGATCCCGAGCTGATCCTGGCAACTCAGCTGGCTGAGACCATCCGATCGCAGGTGGAATCGCTAGGTGCCGAGTTCTCGCTCAATTGCAGCGTCCTCGCCCAGATCCGCGACGACGGGGTCCAGGTGCTCGCCGCCGGCCCGAAGTCCCTTCCTGAGTCCTTTCCGCTCGGTCATCGCACACCCATCGTCCCGCCCCTTGGAGCTGCCTTCTTCGTCGATGCACCGGAGGCGGAGGTCGATCAGTGGCTCGCTCGAAGCCCTGACGACGGCAGGGATGGCGCCGGCCTTTCCCGAGCCCTGCTGGAGCGGCTACGCGTAAGGGGGTACTCGTTGCTCATCAGTGCGCCGGACATCCTCGAGCGGCATCAGCGCGCGGTGTCGGCCTTCGAACTCAACGAGCGGTTACCCCGGCACGAGCACCTGGTACGGCAGGTGACCGCTGAGTTGCACGACCTCTACGACCCTGAGCTGGCGCCAGGGCAACGTTATGACGTCGAGTCGATCGTGGTGCCGGTTTCCACTCCCGCGGAGTATCCCCGCATCGCCGTCCGGCTGACCGGGTTCGCCCGCCCGGTGAGCGCCGAACGTATCCAGGCCATGGTCGACGGGCTCAAACACGTCGCTTCAGAGGCGACACGGCGCTTGTGACCGCACTCCCGACTCCCATCGCGCCGTTCGGTACGCACGGGGTGCTGATCGCCACCCGAGAGGGCCGGGTACTACCGTGACCACGCCCACGACCACCGCCACCCACCTGAACCTCGACGTCAGAACGCGCGTGTGGGCTTGGTTCACCGATCAACGTGTGCGGAACCAGGTAAGGCGCGAGAACTGCATGCACGACGGGCTCGCGGCCGACGCCTGCATCGGTTGCTCACTGTTGGCCGCCCGATGCTGGTGGTGAGTGGCGATGATGCCGAAGTGCGCTGTGCACCCGTTGCGCGGGGCGGGCGTGGCAACTTGTGGGTGGCAACTCGGCTAGTGGCCGGACAGGCGTTGCAGCAGTGGGTTGACCCGGTACGGGACGAGGTTGCGCATGGTAAGTGCGGTTTCGGTGCGTTCGACGCCCGGGGTGGCCAGGATCTGGCCGGCGATGCGGTACAGGTCGTCGGCGTCTTTGGCCACGACCCTGGTGAGCAGGTCGACCGGGCCGCTGAGTCCGTAGACCTCGAGCACCTCGGGGACTTCGGCGAGGGCAGCTGCGACCTCGTCGAGTTCCTGTTGGCGGAGGGTGATGGTGATGAAGGCGGTCAGTCGGTAGCCCAGGGCCGCGGGGTCGATCCGGTGCCCAAACGAACGCAGCACACCGGCGTCGAAGCGGTTCAACCGGGCTTGGACGGTGTTGCGGGATACCTGCGCCGTTTCGGCGAGGGCCATGGTCGTCGCTCTGGGCTGAGCGGTCAATGCCAGCAGCAGTCGGGCGTCGAGGGCGTCTACAGCGGGCATTTCGCTCACTTCCGATCAGGGTCGTACACCCGGTGGCGTGCAGATTGCTCACACAATAGCCAGGCAGTTGTGCACATGCGAATGATGTTGTCTCATTGCCTTCTGTATTGCCAAGATAGAGGAGCACTCCTATGACCACCGCCGCGCCGCTGCCCAGCATTAATTCCGACGCCGCGGCTGCGGTGCCGGTCGAGGTTCTGACCTCGATCGAGGCACGGGTCCGGTGGCTTTCGACGGCGATCATCGACCACGCCAACCATGTCCGCCCCAACCCGAGCGGTCTGAAGGTCGGTGGGCATCAGGCCTCGTCCGCGTCGATGACGTCGGTCATGACATCGCTGTGGTTCCACCACCTTCGTCCCGAAGACCGGGTGTCGGTCAAACCGCATGCGTCGCCGGTGCTGCATGCGATCAAGTACCTGCTCGGTGAACTGGACGAGTCGTATCTGACCCGGCTCCGGGAGTTCGGTGGTCTGCAGTCCTACCCGAGCAGGTCGAAGGATCCTGATGCGGCCGACTACTCCACCGGCTCGGTAGGTATCGGCGCAACCGCCCCGATCTGGGGCGCACTTGCCCGCCGCTACGTCGACCAACACTTCGGCGGCGCGGGAACCGGACGGCAGTACTCGCTGGTCGGCGACGCCGAACTCGACGAGGGCGCCTGTTGGGAGGCGATCATCGACCCGATGGTCTCCGAGCTCGGCGAAGTGGTGTGGATCGTCGACCTGAACCGTCAGTCGCTGGACCGGGTGATTCCCAACATCGGTGCCCACCGACTGGAAGGCATGTTCGCCGCGGCAGGTTGGCAGACGATCACCGTCAAGTACGGCCACGACCTGCAGGCCCTGTTCGCACGACCCGGCGGGGACGCCCTGCGGCAGCGCATCGACGAGATGAGCAATCCCGAGTACCAGCGGCTGCTCCGCTATACGGCCGAGCAGGTGCGCGACCACCTGCCCGGGAACGGTCCGCAGGCCGAGGCCATTCGCGCGCTGATCGCCGACCTTACCCAAAGCGACCTGCTCGCGGCCGTGCGCAACCTCGGCGGACACGACATGCGCGCCCTCGGCGATGCCTTCCGGGCGATCGACGACACCCGCCCGACGGTCATCTTCGCTTACACCGTCAAGGCCTATGGCCTGGCCACCGAAGGACACCCACAGAACCACTCCGCGCTGCTGACCGCCAACCAACTCGCCGACCTGGCCAACCGGTTGGGGGTGCGCCTCGACGACCGCTGGGCGACCTTCGATGCGGACAGCGCAGAGTCCATGGCTTGCGCCGCAACAGCGCGCCGGCTGCAGCGGGAGGCGATCCCGCCGCTGCCGACCTACGACGTGCCGATCGACCTGGGTCGAACCCCACACGGTGTCGCCACCACCCAGGCCGCCCTGGGCCGGGCGCTGCTGGACCTCGCCCGTGCCCAACCCGCGGTCGGTGCCCGCATCGTCACCATCACCCCCGACGTCAGCTCCAGCACCAACCTTGCTGGCTGGGTCAACAAGGTCGGCGTCTGGTCACACGATGAACGACACAACTGGTTCGCCGACGACAGCGAAACGATCGTGCACTGGCGTGAGCGCCCCACCGGCCAGCACATCGAACTGGGCATCGCCGAGGGCAACCTCGTCGGCGCGATGGGCGAACTCGGAGCCACCTGGAGCCGATGGGGTCAACCACTGATCCCCATCGGCGTCATGTACGACCCGTTCGTCGAACGGGCGCTGGAACCATGGTCTTTCGGCATCTACGCCGGTGGTCAATCAATCCTGGTCGGCACCCCGTCCGGGGTGACCCTCGCACCTGAGGGCGGCGCCCACCAGTCGATCACTACCCCGTCGGTCGGGCTCGAACAACCCGACTGCCTCACCTACGAACCCGCGTTCGCGCTCGAAACCGAGTGGACGCTGCTGGCCGTCATGGCCCAGATCGGGCGGCCCGGCGGCAAGTCCGCCTACCTGCGCCTCTCGACACGACCGGTCGACCAGAACCTGGCCGCAATACCAACAGATCCAACCGCGCGGGAGCGACGCCGACGCAACGTGGTCGCCGGCGCCTACCTCCTGCGCCGTGCCGCACAGCCGGCACTGACCATCGCCACCATGGGCGCGATGACCACCGAAGCCCTACACGCAGCCGACCGACTCGCCGCACAGGGCTTCGACGCCGACGTCGTCGTCGTCACCAACCCAGGCCTGCTGTTCGAAGCAGTGCAGGCCCGGCGTGGGTTCGGTGAAGCCCCGGACTGGATCCTGGACGTCGTACTCCCGGCCGGCCGCGCCGCACCCATGGTCACCGTCCTCGACGGACACCCCCACACACTGGCCTTCCTCGCCAACATCAACCGAGTCCCCGCCGCCCATCTCGGCGTCACCAGATTCGGCCAATCCGGCGACCTTGACAGCGTCTACCGCTACCACCACATCGACGCCGAATCCATCATCGCCGCCTCTCTCGACTTCGTCGGCTGAGCCGTGGACCGGGCATCCATGGTCCGCAGTGGCGCACCCGATTCAGAGGCCTCCCTCGAGAACGCCGGGCGGCTGATCGGGTCGCCCCTACCACCGTGCGCGATTGGGAACACGGACGGCGCCGTTGGACTTCTACACGCCAGGGGTGGCCCGGGTGTGCGTTGCGATCGCAAACAACCCCGCCGACGCCCGCCGGCTCACGATCAAACGCAACACTGTCGCCGTGGTCATCGACGGATCCGCCATGTTGGGCCTGGGCAACGTCGGACCCGCCGTGGCCATGCCGGTCATGGAGGACAAGGCCGCGCCGTTTAAACAGCTCGGCAAGGTTCAGCGATATCATCGGCTGCGACCGCAACGGCGCAAATCGATCCCGATAACCCACACTTGGACGGAATATCGCCGCTGCATCGCCGACACCACAACCCCCGCCGCGCTCGCGGCACCTTGAGCGAGATGCTTGTAGGGGCGGATGTTTTCATCGACGTGTCGGCCCCTGCGCACCGGGCAGGACATCACCACCATGGCCGAGCAGGCCATTGGGTTCGCGCTGGCCAACCGGGACCCCGAGGTCGACCCGTTCGCCGCAGGCAAACACGCCGCCATCATGGCCACCGGCCGTTCGGACTACCCCAGCCAGATCAATAACGTGTTGGCGTTTCCGGATTCTTCCGTGGAATGCTCGACTCCGGCGCCCACGAGATCACTGATGACCTACTGCTCGCCGCAGCGACCGCGACCGCCGACACCGTTGCCTCCGAGCAACTGAACGCGAACTACATCGTCCCGTCCGTGTTCTACTCGGCGGTCGCACCCCGCGGTCGCCGACGCCATTCAAAGCGATCGCGTCGCATTCATCAACCAGGGGCGAGGCAGCGCCGGAATCCGGGAACACCGGGACCAAGGTCCACTACGCCGCGAACAACGATGACCTATGAGTCCTCGAGTCGGCCCGTGGCCAAATCCTCACCAGCAAACGCTAACGAACAATACAAGACAATCGCGGTGGTACCGGTCACGAACGTCACCGTAGAGCGCTTGGCCCAGGGAAGATATTGACACTCAACAGGTACCGATGTTCTGCATATCATCATTTATCCGACGCCGCCGAGGAGCCATTTGGGTCAGGCTGGCCGATACCGGCGGCGGCCTCATCGAATGCGGGTTGACCAAAGGTGACCCCAAACACCGCGAGGATCGTCCGTGAGACTGTTGATCTTCGGCCCGCAAGGGGCCGGTAAGGGCACGCAGGCCGCGCTGCTCGCGCCGCATTGGGGTATCCCGCACATCTCGACCGGCGATATCTTCCGCGCCAACATTGCCAACAAGACGCCCATGGGCACGCAGGTCGCCGCTGCCCTAGCAGCCGGGGAGCTCGTGCCGGATTCCGTCACCCAGGTGATGTTGGCCGCCCGTCTCCTGGAACTGGACGCCCGAGGGGGCTTTGTGCTGGACGGCTTTCCCCGGACTCCCGAGCAGGTCGCGTGGCTCGATGCCCAGGTTGAGGGTGACGGCCTGGACGCGGTGATCCTTTTGGCGGTGCTTGACGAGGAGCTGCTGCACCGGGCGTTGCAGCGGGGCCGGGAGGATGACACTGCCGAGGTCATCTCCCGACGGCTGGCCATCTACGACGAAACCACCGAGCCGCTGCTGCGCTTATACGGGCCACTGGTCATCACGATCGACGGCAACAGGCCCGTGGTGCTGGTCCACCAGGAGATCATCGCGGCCGTCACCGACGTCACCGCATCGGTCTGATCGTGACCACCGAAGCCGGAGATGGCCTGAAGGCAGCTAACCACCCCGGCAGCGCGGCGCCGTCAGTGGTGCCGGTGTTCTTCCTGTCCGACAGCACCGGTATCAGCGCCGAGACCATGGGCAACGCGCTGCTCATCCAGTTCCCGGACCTGCTCTTCGACCGCAGGTTGATCCCCTTCATCTCCACCGTCGAGGAAGCCCGCCGGGTCGTGGGGATCTTGGATGCTGCGATGGACGGGCCGGTGACGCCGCTGGCGTTCACCACTGCCGCGGTCGATGAGATCCGCGCCGAGCTGCACCAGTCACGGTGCCCCATCATCGATTTCTTCGGCATGCATATGGCTCAGGTCGAATCGATCCTGGGCACGAAGGGAATGCGGGTGCCGGCCCGGCTGCACGGTGTCGGCGACATCAAACGGTACAACTCGCGGATGGCGGCGGTGGAGTACGCCATCGAACACGACGACGGACAGAGCATGCGGGCACTGAACAAGGCCGACGTCATCCTGGTCGCCCCGTCCCGCTGCGGCAAGACCCCAACCACCATGTACCTGGCGTTGCAGCACGGCGTGTTCGTGGCGAATTATCCGTTGGTCGACGAAGACCTGACCAGCGCGGAACTGCCACTACCGATCCGGGCGTTGCAGCAGCGGTGTTTCGGGATGGTCAGCACGGCGGCGCGGCTGAGCCAGGTCCGGCAGGAACGGCGACCCAACTCGCGGTACGCCTCGCTGGAGCAGTGCACCTACGAGCTGCGCCGCGCCGAGGCGATGTTCGCCGCGCACCGCATCCCGGTGATCAACTCGTCAGCAAAATCCGTCGAAGAAATGTCGACAGTCATTTTGCAGAAGATGGCCACGTTCCCTGTCAACGTCGAAAGGACCTCGCCATGACCGCAGTGCCCCCAAATCCCACGGTGAAGTGGTTCGCCGAGATCGGTTTGGCCGATCTGGAGCAGGTCGGCGGGAAGAACGCCTCCCTCGGTGAGATGGTCAGCAACCTGGCGTCGGCTGGAATAGCGGTTCCGGGCGGGTTCGCCACCACCGCCGATGCCTACCGGCGGTTTCTGGACCAGACCGATCTGGCGCAGATCATCAAGGCTGCGCTGGATGGTTTGGACACCGACGACGTCCAGGAACTCGCAGCAGTGGGTAAACGGCTCCGCGCGGCTGTCGTGGCCCAGCCGTTCCCGGCCGATCTGGAGGCAGATATCCGGTCGGCCTACCACCAACTATCCGGTGGCGACCTGGGGCGGTCTTTCGCGGTCCGGTCCAGCGCCACCGCCGAAGATCTGCCTGACGCCTCGTTCGCCGGCCAGCAGGAAACATTCCTCAACATCCGCGGTATCGACGCGATCCTGTTGGCCATCAAAGAGGTGTTCGCCTCCCTCTACAACGACCGGGCCATCGCCTACCGCGTGCACCACCAATTCGAACACGAGACGGTCGCCCTGTCCGCGGGTGTGCAGCAGATGGTCCGCTCCGACATCGCCGCCTCCGGGGTCATGTTCACCATGGACACCGAATCCGGCTTTACCGACGCCGTGTTCCTCACCTCCGCCTACGGCCTGGGCGAAGGGGTCGTGCAGGGCGCCGTCAACCCGGACGAGTTCTACGTCTACAAACCCGCGCTGCGGGCCGGGCGGCCGGCGATCCTCAAACGCGGCGTCGGCGGTAAGGAAACTAAAATGGTGTACACCACCGACACCTCCGTCGGGCGCACCACCGAATTCGTCGACGTACCCGCCGACCATCGGCGGCGGCTGAGCCTGACCGACGAAGAGGTCAGCGAGTTGGCCCGGCAGGCTCTGACCATCGAGGAACACTACGGCCGCCCCATGGACATCGAATGGGGCAAGGACGGCATCGACGGCCGGCTGTACATTCTGCAGGCCCGACCGGAAACGGTTAAATCCCGTCAGGCCGCCGGCACTCTCGTCCGCTACCGACTCGCCGAGCCGGGGCCCACCCCGCTGATCGAAGGTCGGGCCATCGGGCAGAAGATCGGCGCCGGCCCGGTTCGCATCCTGTCCTCCATCGACCAGATGCAAACCTTCACCCCCGGTGACGTGCTGGTCGCCGACATGACCGACCCGGACTGGGAACCCATCATGAAACGGGCCTCGGCGATCGTGACCAACCGCGGCGGCCGGACCTGCCACGCCGCGATCATCGCCCGGGAACTGGGCATACCCGCCGTCGTCGGCACCGGTGACGCCACCCGGCAACTGTCCGACGGGCAGCCCGTCACGGTGTCCTGCGCGGAAGGGGACACCGGCTACATCTACCCGGACATTCTGGACTTCGCGGTCGAAGAGACCACGATGGAGGCGATGCCGGACATCCCGGTCAAGATCATGATGAACGTCGGCACCCCCGAGCAGGCGTTCGCGTTCTCCCGGCTCCCCCATCACGGGGTCGGTTTGGCCCGGCTGGAATTCATCATCAACCGGCAGATCGGCATCCACCCCAAAGCCCTCCTGGACTTCGACTCTCTGACCGGCCCGGTCCGCGACCAGATCGCCGACACCATCGCCGCCTACGACAGTCCGCGGGCGTTCTTCGTGCAGCGCGTCGCCGAAGGTGTGGCCACCATCGCCGCGGCGTTCGCGCCCGAGCCGGTGATCGTGCGGATGTCGGATTTCAAGTCCAACGAATACGCCAACATGGTCGGCGGGAAGCTGTACGAGCCGCACGAAGAGAACCCGATGATCGGCTACCGCGGCGCCGCCCGCTACCTGTCCCCCGATTTCGCCGACTGCTTCGCCATGGAATGCGAAGCGCTGCTGTACGTCCGGGACCAGATGGGGCTGACCAACGTCAAGATCATGATCCCGTTCGTCCGCACCCTCACCGAAGCAGCCGGCGTCATCGACCTGCTGGCCAAGCACGGGCTGCGCCGCGGCGACAACGACTTACAGGTCATCATGATGTGCGAAGTACCGTCCAACGCCGTCATCGCCGATCAGTTCCTGGACCACTTCGACGGCTTCTCCATCGGCTCCAACGACATGACCCAACTCACCCTCGGCCTGGACCGCGACTCCGCGCTCGTCGCCGCCGGCTTCGACGAACGCGACCCCGCCGTCAAGTACATGCTCGCCGCGGCGATCACCGCGTGCAAAGCCCGCGGCAAATATGTCGGCATCTGCGGCCAAGGCCCCAGCGACCACCCCGACCTCGCCCAATGGCTACTCGAGCAACACATCGACACCATGTCCCTCAACCCCGACACCGTCGTCGAAACCTGGACCGCCCTGGCAAAGCATCTCAAGGCCAGCTCTTCATGACTTTCCCCGGGGTGCGCCGCGCGACGGGATGGTCCCGGTCATGATCATTCGGCAGCCCGCGCTTGATCCGGTCCAGCTGTGAATCGCCAAATTAGTTGGTTCTGGCTCAAGTTTCGTGAAGCCGGTCGAGTTGTGCTCGTGCGGCCCACAGGCTGCACGTTCTCTGCACAACGCGGCCGCGGCGTCGGCTGTGCTGGTCCCGGGCACCGTCACCGTGCACGCGGGCTACCGCATGAACCGGGTGTCGATCCTCGACGCGATCGACCAGCCGTCAGCTTCACGAAACTTGAGCCAGAACCAAATAATCCGAACAGTTACAGAGCTGAGCCAGCAGCGTCACGGCTAGGTGTTCTGCGGGGCGGCGCCCAGCAGCGGCAACGCGCCGATCTGCTGGAACACCTGCATGAGGTTCAGCTGGTCCCAGTGCTCGACGAACATGCCGTCCTTCACGCGCCAGATGTCGATGGAGTGCATCTCCACCGCTTTGCCGCTGGCCGGGATACCCATCAACGCACCCGTGTGGGTGCCGCGGTAGACGAACCGGCCCACCACCCGGTCACCGGAGATGACCAGATCTTCCATCGTGGCGCTCAGGTCGGGCAGGGCGGCGAAGAACTCGGCCCAGAACTGCCGGTTCGCCTCGCGTCCGTCGGCGACAAACGCGTTGTGGTTCACGTAGTCCTGGGCCACTAACTTGTCGACGAGGTCCGGTGCATGCGTGTTGAGCATCTCGAGGTAGATCTGGGCCAGGTCCTGCTCGTGTGTTGTCATGTCGGTTCTCCTTGTGGTGGTGGCTAGCACTGCTAGTACTAGCAATGCTAGTCCCCGCGAGCTCGATAGTCAATAGCAGGGCTCTTGCCAATAGCGGTGCTAGAGTCGGGTATGGGCATCGAGGATCGTCGAGTTCGCGACCGCGCGGCCCGGGGCCGGCTCATCATCGACACCGCCCGCGTCCTGGCGGAGCGGGAGGGCTGGGATGCGGTCACCACCCGCCGGTTGTCGACCGAGATCGAATATAGCCAGCCGGTGATCTACACCCATTTCACCTCGATGGAGGACCTGGCCCAGGCCATCGCCTTGGAGGGTTTCGGTGAACTCGCCGCAGCGCTTGGCCAGGCTCGAGGCCGCGCAGCACCGGGTGAGGCGGTCGGCGCGGTGGCCCGCGCATATTGCGGTTACGCCGCGGAGAACGTGGCGGTGTATGACGCGATGTTCACCCGCACCACCGGGCTGCATTTCGGCGGGGCTAAGGACACTGACGCACCCCTGTCGACCGCGTACGCCGAACTGCGCGCGGCCGCGGCCACCATCGCCGGCGATCAGGACGTCGATACGGTCACCGAGGTGCTGTGGGCCGCGCTGCACGGACTGACCACCCTGGGCCGCAGCGACCGGCTACGACCGCACCACGACACCGATCGCATCGATCTGCTCGTCGCCCAATTCCGCGCCGCCGGCGCTGGACACCTCAACGCGCAACCGTGAGGGACGCGCCATCATCGCTCGGCGGTGGTAGCCCGACCGACCCACCGGCGCGGAACAGGTGCCGAAAGGGTTGACTGCGCACCAACCCCGGTTCACGGCGAGATGGATCCGAGATGGATCCTGTGGCTCACCTCAACGAGTTGACTCAACCCGTCCCGATCCGCGACCGCTTCCGGCTGATCCTCAGATTGTCAGCCCGTCAGATCGGCGAATGCGACAATTTTTGTCGGGGTCATCCTCACCAGTACCTCACCCGGCACCGCATTCCTGCGCCCAAACTGTTCCGCCTGATCCGCCGAAACATACCGTCGGGCGAGCCGCATCGAAATGGGCAGCATCACCTCCAGATCCTCGGTCAACGTCGCCGTCCCCTCGAGAATGACGAACGAATACGGCGGTACCTCAAGATCGACCGCGACCGAAAGTCGTGGGTCCCGAGCCAGCGATTTCCCCTTCACCGTATCCGCGCCGGTCATGAACACCACATCATCACCATCCAGGACGAACCACACCGGCGCCACGTGCGGACGACCATCAGCGCGGGTCGTCGCTACCTTCGCCGTTCGCTGCCCCTCGACGAGAAAGTCGTGGATCTCCTGGGATGTCATCGGGTGTGCCATCGGACCACAATGCCACCTACTGATCGACCCCCGACCCTCAGGTCGCCCCGGACCAGTCATCAGCCCTGCCGTGGGCACCCAGGATTGTGAATTGGCGATCTATCTGGCCGCTTCTTTGCACGCTAGATGGCACGGTTTTCAAACACCAGTACTGGGTGGCTGCTTGAGTCAAGTAGTATCTGGGCCATGTCATCGCCGGTATCGATTCATCCAGTCGGTGGCGAGCACTATCCGTCGGTGGCGAGCACTATCCACGGACGTTTCAGGAGCTGCAG
>JAABUV010000812.1_pt1 | contig 47104 bp, 42 predicted proteins | sample 5559971 | NCBI WGS metagenome assembly JAABUV01 (sample SAMN10711881, study PRJNA513362) | rock metagenome | isolation source: Antarctica rocks | place: Antarctica: Victoria Land, Knobhead nord | collected 2015-12-19 | reverse complement strand
TGGTCACCGCCGGATTTCTCGATGTCCCGGACGATGACCGACACCGTCGTAATGCCGTTACGCTTGCTCAAACGATTCGTGGAGACTCTCTCGCTTGCAGCTTGAGATGCGGAAAGTCGAGCTGAGCTACTGTCTTGAAGAAGCTTTCCCAAGCTGAAAGCTCTGCCTACCCCGAAGCGCGCAATCCGGCTTTTATAGGCTACCTGCGCGAGTTCCGCTGAAAGGCTCGGTCAACGACAATGCCAGTAAACCGTCATGTTAAGGCTTGAAGACAAAGCCGCCCAAGAGACGAAAGTCGAACTTCCTTTGTTCGAAGTCAGTGTTATCGTCGCAGCCTACGACGTTTCGGCCTATATCGACCGGGCGCTGCGCAGCGCTGCTGCGCAAACCGTGCCGAACATCGAAATCATCGTCGTCGACGACGCTTCCTTGGACGACACGGCCGAGCGTGTCGCCCGCTACGCTGCGGCCGACCTGCGGATTCGTCTAATCCGGCAGGAGCGGAACGGTGGTCCCGCTCGCGCTCGCAACATCGCCCTCCGCGCCGCGCGGGGACGCTGGATTGCGGTGCTCGACGCGGATGACGCGTGGGCGCCAGCCCGGTTGCGCCGCCTTCTCGACGCGTCGACCGGATGCGACCTGGTATTCGACAACCTCATGGGCTTCGACTTGCACGCGGGCCGCTGCACCGGTCCGCTGTTCCCGCACTTGCCGTCCGCGGGGCTCGCCCTCGACGACCTATTGGCACCCGAAGCGCCGGGCACGAGCTATGATTTCGGCTATCTCCAGCCGCTTATGCGAACGGAGTTCCTGCGCAACCACCGTATTGCCTACGTCCCGGAACTGCGCGCGGGAGAGGACCTGGTCCTCGGCGTGACGGCCTTGTTGGCAGGAGCGCGGACGGCCACGGTGCCCGAGCCGCATTATATCTACACTACGCGCGTCGGAGCCGAGAGCGGCCGCGTGTCGATGGCCAGCAAGACGGTTCCTGGCGCGAGCCCGGTGCATCGCATCCTGTCGGAATTGCTTGCCGAGCATGGCGACGCGTTGTGCGCGCGCACGCGGGCGGCCTTTCAGGACCGGCTGGACCATATCGCAGCCAACTCGGTCGCCGCGCGCTTTCAGCATGCGCGGCGTCGACGTCATTACGCCGACATGGCGCGGATGCTCGCAACCGAACCGGCGCTTCGCCGGCACGCGTGGCGGCGCCTTCGCCGCGGGTATGCGGCGCTCGTGGGTAGCAGGCGTCTGCCAGCGCTGCGCCACGCCGGCCGCAGCGTCGAGAAACCGAGCTAGAGTGTCATTCGACGCAATGGGATCATCCGTTGGATAGAGAAGCTTGCTGTGCTTTTCCGCTCGGACCTCCGCTAGGGACGCTGCGCCACCGCCTTTAATAAAGCTACCTAACCAATGCTTACCGTCTGATTTCGTACAGTATCTTGTTCGGATTATTATAGAGTAATATTAAAGTATAACAAATCCTAACAAGCATTGTATCATATTCTATCTGAATCTTTAGAATCTGTTCTTGACGAAAATCCTTCCCACGAGTAGATGCAGTATCGTTCAATCCGTATGGCATGAAAGCCATTTTGGGTTGAAATCTAGTTCACTTCACCAATTAGGAATTGGTATCTGCCAGAAATGCTAACCGAAGAAAGTAACAAAACTTTTTTTGTGTGAAGTTTTGTACAGTAGGCTTTCGAGTTGCAATTCATAACGTCTACGGATTTGAGAAAGTTAACTTCGTATATTTCTCGAATTTAGCGCAGAGCCTAGCCAATCACTAAGCTACGCGTCGATGTGGCCCTGTGCCCGACGCGTGAATGACTTTTCCTCAATGCTTGGAGACGAAGATGAGCGGCAGCACTACCCCTCCCAACAACCTATCCTCCAGTTCCACAACCACGTCCGGCGCAGCGCCCGGTGGCGGCGGCAGCGGCGGCACCTCCGTGGGTGGCAGTACCCTTGGCTTGACGGGCAACCTGCCCACGCTTCCGCCGCAATACTCGACAGGCAACCTCGGCTTCTTCACCCGCCAGACAGAAGCGGTCACGACTGGCGTCACGGTGGGTCCGGATGGCGCGCTATACGTCAGCGAGCTGAATGGCATCCCCTACCCTGACGGCTACTCGACCATCTACCGTATCGCCGACCCGACCGTCACGACTGGGTTCAACGGCACCATCCCGAGCGGCGTGCCACAGGCCTACGCGAGCGGCTTCAGCCAAGTCCAAAGCCTGGCCTTCAACAACACCACCGGCGACATGTACGTGCTGGAGTACGTCAACTCCAACGACGTCTACGACCCGACCAAGGATCCGGCCAGCCTTCCCCCAAGCTTGCTGATCAAGGTGACGCCCAACGGCACCCGCACGACGATCTCAGGCCCTGAGCTGCATCTCGGCAACTACGTGACGGTGGACCAGAAGACCGGCGACGTATACGCAGCCGTCGACAACAACGGGCCTGGCACCGGCGAGGTGCTGAAGTACCACACCGACGCGGCCACGGGTGAGGTCCATTCGTCCGTGGTTGCGTCCGGCCTCGATAACCCGCGTGGCATGTCGTTCGGCCCCGACGGCAACCTCTACGTGCTTGAGCAAGGCAGAGGCACTCCGGCCAACGACCCGAACGCCGCCACGGCTCCAGTCATCCCGTTCATCCCCGGCTTGGTTAGCGAGCGTGGCGGCTACACCGGCTCGATCACCAAGGTGGACACCACAAGTCCCGCAGGCGGCCAGCAGCGGATCTTCACGGGCCTGCCCTCCTTCCAGGAGTTCGACCCGACCACCGGCCAGGACCGTGTCATCTCCATCGGTCCGAACGGGTTCACCATCACCCCGGACGGCACGGTCTACGTCGCCTCAGGCGGCGGCCTCGCGCCGGACACCGCAACGGCGGTGGGCGCGATCGGTGATAACCTCCAGGGCGTGCTCAAGCTTACCGGCCTATTTGGCGCTGACCCGTCGAAGGCGACAGTCACGCCAGCATTCAATGCGCTCAACTACGCTGCCACGAATGGCCCCGACGGCGCCACGACGTTGTTCAATACCGAGAGCAACCTCTACGACATCGTCCAAGGCAAGGACGGCAAGCTGTACACGGTGGATGCAGCGCGGAATGGCGTCTATGGCTTGTCGAACGACGGAACGACGGTAGACAGCTTCACTGTGCTGCAGAAGCAGCCCCCGGTTTTGACGCCACCGCAATACCAGGCCGAACTCGCGGCCGGCGGCAATCCGACCGCGCAGTATCAGGCTGAAATCACCAACGTCACCTATAAGAACGCGGACAGCCTTCCGAACGTCCCAGGCAACGTGCCTGCTTCAACTGCGCCGGTGCTGCCGGGATTGTCTGCCCCGCCGGGCGGAGCCACGCCTCCGACCACGACTGGGCCTGCCTCCGGCTCGTCGGCGCCGCCGAGTGCTACGACGCCTCCGACCACCTCGGCACCTACGACGGTTAGCGCTTCGGGCGCTACTACTCCGGCCACCACGACGCCGCCGCATGGCGAAGACACGCTCGGCTCAGGCGTCCCCCCGCCCGGCGGCACGTCGCCGTCTTCCGCTCCGGCAACGGGAACCCTACCACCGCCTGGCCCGCCGCCCGGTGGTCCGTCTGCTCTGCCTGGACCGACCGACCCGGTTAGCCCGCCGGTGCTCGCCACCAACATCTACTCGCCTTACTTCAACCCGTTCTTCGGAAGCTTCGCGCCGGCGCCGTCCAACCCGCTGCCGCTGCCGGCTGGCAATGGCGCAAGCTATACCGCGACCAAGCTGGTCGTGTTCGGCGACCGCCTCGCCGACAACGGCAACACGCTGGCGCTCCAGCAGTCGCTGGGCCAGGCTCCGGGCATGACGTCGGCCCCCTACTCTCCGACCGGCAACTTCACGGACGGGGCGAAGTGGACCACCGACCTCGCCCAAATCCTCGGGGCGACGGCGCCTTCGCAGCAGGAGAACTTCGCCTACGAGAGCGCGACCGCGGCGACGCTGGGAGTTCCCAACCCGTTCGATCCGAACGCGAGCAAGACTCCTCTCAGCACCTTCGCGGGGCAAATCCAGCAGTTCCAGCATCAGGACGGGTCGTTCTCGCCCAACGAGCTGGTTTCGGTGACGTTCGGCGGCAACGACATCTCGCTGCCGAACAACGTGCCGCCGGATCAAGGGGTGACGCTGAGCGTCAACGCGATCATCTCGGGACTGCAGCAACTGGCCGATCTCGGTGCCAAGCACTTTTTGGTTTCGAACCTGCCCGACATCACGCTCGCGCCCTTGTTCAGCGACCCGGCCTTCCTGCAGGCGACCGGTGCCACACAGAGCCAGTTCCAGGGCTTGGTGTCCGAGTTCAACACCCAGCTTGCGGCCGGGCTCAACACCTTCCAGAGCCAGACTGGCCTCGACGTCAAGACGTTGGACCTCAACACCCTGTTCAACGGCATTGCCGCCAACCCCTTGGACTACGGCTTCACCAACATCACCCAGCCGGTGCTGTCGAGCACTCCTAACGTTGGCACGACACCTACCTACAACCCGGCGATCGTTGGCAAGGACCCGCAAATCCAGCACGGCTCGCTGTTCCTGGACCCGTACTTCGATCCGACCGCGCTGGGACAGACGATCATTGCCCAAACTGCACGTTCGACCCTGACCTCGACAACCGCAACGGTTTGACGTCACCGCTTTGATACCGATGGGGAGCCTCGGCGAGGCCCCCCATTCGCTTGTCCCGGCTCGCGTGCCGTCGTCGCCTCCCTCAGCAAACCGCCTCGTATTTCTAGGTTTCGCAGGACGCTACCGGCCAAGGCTCGACGCCGTGGCTATGGATCCAGCTCGGCGCTCACCAGGCGCTCGACGTCGGCTTGTCCCATGGTCTGCCAGGCGTGTTCCAGCGACCCCGCCGCATCGATCGCCCGGCACGCATCCTCGATCACGATCGCCTCGAACCCCATCGCCCTCGCATCCTTGGCGCTCCAGCCCACGCAGTAGTCAGTCGCGAGGCCGGCGAAGAACAGCCGGCGCAGGCCGCGCTCGCGCAAATAGCCGGCCAGGCCCGTCGGCGTGCGCCGATCCGCTTCGGTGAAGGCGGAGTAGCTGTCTACGTCCGGACGGCATCCCTTGCGAACGACCAGCTCCGCGCGGGGCAGCTCGAGACCCGGCGCCAGCTCGGCCCCTCGCGAGCCCTGCACGCAGTGGGTGGGCCACAGGATTTGCGCCCCGTACGGCAACTCGACGGTGTCGAACGGGAACCGCCCCGGGTGGCTGGCCGCGAACGAGACGTGGCCGGCCGGGTGCCAATCCTGGGTAAGTAGGACATGGCCGAATCGTGCGCTGAAGCGGTTGATCGGCTCGATCACTTGATTGCCGTGCGGTACTGCGAGAGCGCCGCCCGGCAGGAAATCCCGCTGCACGTCCACCACGAGCAGTACGTCGTCCGGTAGAAGGCTCACCAAGGCAAGTTCTCCATCGTTCGGTCCCTAACCTCATATCAGGTATGGTCACGAGAACGCGTTGGCCGCCCCGAGCCTCCCGGCCGGGACGGCACAGCAACGCGCCAACCTGGTCCGACGCGGGGCTGGTGAGCTGCATCTCAGCTTTCATGGGTTCGACGACCACCACCGGACCGCCTTCGTTGATCAGCACCTTCTGGACGTTGCCCAGCACCAGGCTTTCGAGCGCCACACAGCCGGCCGGCAGCAAGTCTCCGCCCGGCGCGACGGCTCACACCACCGGACTGGAGATGGTCTGCGGGTACGGCGTCGTGTCGCGGAACGAGGGCCGGGCCATGAGCCCATCCATGTAGCGCGCGAGGTTGCGGTGGGTCGTGCGCCAGCCAAGCTCGGGGAACCGCACGTCGAGGTAGCCGAGCACGCTCCCGGCGGAGATGTCGGCGAGGCCGAACGCGTCGCGCACCGCGTAGTTCTGGTCGCCGACGACGCGGGCGATCTCGGCGAGGCCGCCGTGCACCTTGCGCAGTTGGCGGTCGGTCCAGGGCTGGCTGCGATGCGCCTCGGGCCGCATCCGCTCGAAGAACACCAGCAGGAAGGCGTCGCACACGCCGGTGGCGAGCGCATCCATCCGCTTGTGCGCGAGGATGCCGTCGTCGTCGGGAGGCAGCAGCGGCGGATGCGGATGCTTGCGCTCAATCCACTCCAGGATGTGGCTGCTTTCCCAAACCGCCGAACCGTCGTCCAAGATCAGAACTGGCAATTTTTCGAGCGGATTGTGCTGCGGCAGGCTGGTCCCTTCGTTCCAGGGCACCTCGGTTTGCAGCTCGAACGGCACCGACTTCTCGGCGAGCGCGATGCGGATTTTCCGCGCGTAGGGGCTCGGCGTGGCGCTGATCAGCTTCATGCGGAGCGATCCTCCGAGAGAGTGCAGGGGTTGGAACGGTCCAGCATCGGGATTTCTCTCCGTGGCGCATGGTTGGTTGTTGCAGGGTAAGTCGGGTTCTTTGTCACTCACCCGCTGCCGCCCGCGCCGAGACGAAGGAAGGCGTGCAGTGAGCGTCTGACCATATCCAGGCACAGGCCGCGCGTGATGAAAATCAGCGTCGACCGGCGCTGCCCCGCCGGCCAGGCGGGCAGGTGCTCCGGCGGATAGACCATCTGCCGCACCGCGTGCACCGCCACCGGCGTCTCGCTGCCGGCGACGTCGAGGATCGCCTTGAAGCGCAGCAGCCGGTCGCCGTGGCGGTGCGCGAGCAGGCTGAGCCATAAACCGAACGCGCTCCACTCCACCGGGTCGTCGAGGCGGACGGCGGCGCTGCTGACGCCCGCGTGCGCGGCCGGCCGAGCGGGCGTCGCGGTCCAGGCGACGACCTCCGCCATCCGGGTGAGCGGGTCGGCGATGTCCTGGCCCAGCAGCAACCCGGCGTCGATCGCGCCGTGCGCGGCCTCCGCGACGAGCGCCGTCGAATTCAGGCCGGCGATCCGGCCGCGAAGCCGCGCGACCATGGCCGGCGCGGCCAGGTCGGTTTTGGTGATGATGATCCGGTCGGCGGTCGCGACCTGCGCCTGCAGCTCCGCGTTCCCTTCGAACCCGACTTCGGCGTGCACGCCGTCGACCGTGGCGAGCACCGCGCCCAGGCGGAAATGATAGCGCAGCACCAGGTCGCTCGCGACCGTGACCAGGACCGGCAGCGGGTCGGCGAGGCCCGTCGTCTCGATGACGAGGCGGCGGAACCACGGGAGTTCGCCGCGTGCCCGCCGCGCGTGCAGGTCCCGCATGGCGTCGCGCAAGTCGCCGCGGATCGTGCAGCAGATGCAGCCGTTCTGCAGCAGCACCGGCGCCTCCGTCATTTGGCCCGCCAGGAGATGGTCGAGGCCGACCGCACCGACCTCGTTGATCAGCACGGCGGTGTCGGCGAAGGCGGGGCTGGCGAGCAGGTGGCGCAGCACCGTCGTCTTGCCGCTGCCGAGGAAGCCGGTGAGGACGTTCACCGGCGTGCGCCGGTCAGCCGGGTCGAGCGTCGAGGGCATCGAGGAGCGCCGGGTCGAGGGGATCGATGGCCATGCCGGCCAGCGTGTCGGCCTTCGCCCAGAGATCGGCCAGCGTATCGACGCGGACGGTCGCTCCGGTCCGTTTCCGCAGCAGGTAGTCGCGTCCCTGCCAATCTTCGAGGCGAAGCCCGTACCCGCGCAGCACGTGGTTGCCGAGGGCCACGCGCCGGCGGCGAGCCCGGCGCCGGAGCCACGGCACGGCGGACGCCCCGGCGGCCACGCCGTCCGCCCAGCCGTCGGCTCCCCCCAACTCGCCGCACAGGCCGCACACGGGCGACCTACCGGCGGCGAGGGCTGCGGCGCGCGAAGTCGTCGGCGATCTCGTCCATGGTGAGGAACTTGACGCCGGGATGGCGGACCATGTGGCTGTACAGCCGTTCGAGCATCATCAGGACTTGCGGCCGGCCCGACACGTCGGGGTGGATGGTGATCGGGAACACGGCGTAGTCGTACTCGCGATAGACCCAATCGAACTGCTCGCGCCAGATCGACTCGATGTCGTGCGGATTGACGAAACCGTGGCTGTTCGGCGATTTCTTGATGAACATCATCGGCGGCAAGTCGTCGAGATACCAGCTCGCCGGGATTTCGATCAGGTCGGTTTCCTGGCCGCGCACGAGGGGGTGCATCCAGTCCTGCGGCTGCTTGGCATAGTCGATCTTGGTCCAGGTGTCGCCGACGCGGACGTAGTACGGTTCGTAGTCCCGGTGCATCAGGCTGTGGTCGTACTTGATGCCCTTCTTCAGCAGCAGCTCGTTGCTGACCGGGCTGAACTCCCACCACGGCGCGACGTAGCCGGTCGGACGGCGGCCGCCCAGCTTGGTGACGAGGTCGATGCACTTGTCGAGGACGGCCTCCTCCTGCTGCGGCGTCATCTCGATTGGGTTCTCGTGGCTGTAGCCATGGATGCCGATCTCGTGGCCGGCCGCGGCGACCGCCTGCATCTGCTCGGGAAAGGTCTCGATCGAGTGGCCGGGGATGAACCAGGTGGTCTTGATGCCGAACCGCTCGAACAGCTTGAGCAGGCGGAGGCTGCCGACCTCGCCGGCGAACAGCCCGCGCGAGATGTCGTCGGGCGAGTCCTCGCCGCCGTAGGAGCCGAGCCAGCCGGCTACGGCGTCCACGTCGACCCCGAACGAGCAGAGGATTTCCTTGGCCATGTTCGTCTCCCTATGGCATCGCCTCGGCCGTGCCGAACCGCAGCGACAGCAGCGCGTACGTCGCGGCGCCCACGACGATGCCGATGAACCATGAGAACGCGCTCAGGGCGGCCAGCGCGGGCACGACGGTTCCGATCAGGGCGGCGGCGCCACCGACGAAGAAAGCGAGGATGCCGGCAAGGTTCCATCCGTCGTGGCCCCGGTAGCGCCCGGCGTAGGTATAGAGCTCGTCGACCGCGAGCCGTTGGCGGCGTACGTAGTAGAAGTCGGTCAGCATGATGCCGGTCACCGGGCCGAGCAGGCCGCCGATGGTCCCGAGCACCTTGAAGATGCTGTCCGCGTCCTTGAACCACAACCACGGCGCGAACAGCAGCCCGATCGCCAGCACCAGCAGCGAGGCGCTGTTGAAGTTCAGCCGCCGCGGCATGAGGTTCACGAGGTCGTAGGCGGCGGGCATGATGTTGGCCGCCACGTTCACCGACAGGGTGGCGATGACGATGGTCGCGCCGCCGAGCAGCAGGATGACCGGCTGGTGCAAGGCCAGCAGCAGCTGCACCGGGTCCCAGATCGGGTGGCCGAACACGATGATGGTCGCGGAGGTGGTGATCACGCTCATCGCCGTGAACACCACCGCGGTGATCGGCAAGCCGACCAGTTGGCCGATCACCTGGTCGCGCTCGGACCGCACGAAGCGGGACAGGTCGGGGATGTTCACCGCGAACGTGGACCAGATGCCGATCATGCCGGTGACGCCGACCGCGAACGTCATCCAGGCATTGGCGCCGTGCAGTTGCGACGGCTGGTTGAACAGCGGGCCGAGGCCGTGCGCCACGTTCAGCCCCCAAACGGTGGCGAGGATGCCCACGAGGATGACGAGCGGCCCGGCGATCAGCTCGAAGTTGCGGATGCGGTGCACGCCGTGCGAGACGATCCAGGCGTGCAAGCCCCAGAACAGGGCGACCGCGATCCAGCCCTTCAGCTCCATCCCGAGCAGCGGCGTGGTGAGCTGGGTCCAGGCTGGGATGAGCGTCCCCAGGATCGCGTCGATCGCCTGGCTGCCGGCGTAGCCTTGCACCGCGAACCAGAAGATCGCGCAGAAGCCGCGGATCACCACCGGGATTTGCGCGCCCTTGGGGCCGAACGAGGACCGGATCAGCACGCAGAACGGGATGCCGTAGCGCGTGCCGGGCCGGGCATTGAACCACATGGCGAGGAACAGCAGCCCGTAGGCGACCGCCACGGCGAGCAGTGCCTGCGCCGCGTTCAACCCCAGCGCCATCAGCCCCGCTGCCGCCTCGTAGGCGACCACGTTGTGCACCATGCCCATCCAGACGGTGGACATGTTGACCCAGTTCCAGTCGCGCTTCGCGGGGGGCACTGGCGCCAGGTCGTCATTGAACAGGCCGTCGTCGGCGCTGAACGCGGGTGCGCTGGATCGATAGAGGCCGGCGGGATGGCCGGAGATGGCGGCTGCGTCGGTCATGGTCATGCTCCGCAGGGCTGGTGGGATGTAACGTTCAAATAATGCAAGCAACGACCATGCCACGACCGGGAGCATCCGCGCGCGTGAGACGCCCAGCGTGGCGGCGGCCTCGAACAGCCGTGCGTCGACGGAGCGGACGACGAAACCGTGTTGACCAGGATGGGAAGGAACGCTCCCAGCGCCATCCGGAAGAACGTGGCCATGCATGCTGCTCCTGCAGCCAGCCAATCTCGGCTGAGAGCAGGCTACAGCTCCATCTCCAAGCAAGTTTCGCCTCCGCACGGCGTGGTGCAGAGCGCGATCACCAACACCTTATACGGGTTGCGGCAGACATTCTCCTGCCCAGGGTCGCTGACTTCGGCGCAGCAGGCGACGACATCTTAAATCTGATAGCCTCGACACTGACCCCAACCCTCGAAAGCCAAGATCAGCCCGTGCCGCAACCCTCATCCAGCTATCAGTGCTCACAGGCGATAGCACTGAGTTACAGATTTGGATCGTTGGGTCTTTATGGCCTGGACATGCGACCTGCCACATATCGATGCGCGGATTGTAGTTGCGACGGAAAGGCCACCCACCAAACCTTCCGGATGACGAGACGATAATGTCCCAACCCACTGTGAGGCACGCGCCGACATGACCGCCGACCACCATTTCGATACCCTCCTCGCGACCGCCCGGTTGGAGCTGGATCGTGCCCACCGCGCGGCATTGGCGCTAGAGGCGGGCGACATCCGCCGCGGCCTGGAATTGTCGATCGCGGCCCTGGCCGAGGCGGCAGCCACGCCGGCGGAGCCTGAGTTGACCCCAAGCCCGGAAACCGCCGGCCGCATTCGGGCAAGTCTGCAGACGGCACTGGCGGACCTCGATCGCGGGTCGCTGTCCGAACTCGGCACCTTGCTGGAGCAGGCCCGCAAGGCTCTGGACTGCTGACGCCGTCAGAACACCGCCACGAGCACGATCCCGACCGTCATCAGCGCTGCCCCGAGCAGGCGGCCGAGCCCCGCCGGATGCACCGGAAAGCCAACCAAACCCCAGTGGTCGAGCGCGATCGACGCGATCACCGCGGCCGTGACCGTCAGGCCGGTGAACAGCCCGGCGCCGAGAATGCCCGGCGCGATCAGCATCGAGACGATGTAGATCGCGCTGATGACCCCGCCGGTCCAGGCCCACCACGGCAATCCGGCGATCTGCGCCGCAGGAAACGGCCCGGCCAGGAACAGCGCCGCGACCGCGAGCAACGCCCCTGAGATGGCGCTGAACAGGATCGCGGCCCACCACGGCCCGCCGAGTGCCGCCGTCAGCTTGGCGTTGGCGCCCGCCTCGACGGAGGTCAGCGCGCCCGCGATGGCGACGAATAGGTAGAGCAGGGCGCGCATCGGGACCGAACGCGCGCGCGCCCGCCGGGTTCAGCGCCGGCCGAACAGCCGCTCGATCTCGTGCCGGCTCAGCTTGAGGAAGGTCGGGCGGCCATGGCTGCAGGTCGCGGCGCGCGGGGTCGCCTCCATCCGGCGAAGCAGGGCGTCCATCTCCGCTTGGTGGAGCCGGCGGCCGGCGCGGATGCTGCCGTGGCAGGCGAGCCGGGCGATGACCGCGTCCAGCAGCGCGTCCAGGCCGGTCGCCTCCCCGGCTTCGGCCAGCTCGTCGGCGAGGTCGCGCAGCAGGGGCGCCGGGTCGGGGGCGCCGAGCAGGGCGGGCAGGGCGCGGACCAGCAGCGCCCCCGGTCCGAACGCCTCGATCTCGAGGCCCAGGCGCTGCAGCGTGCCGGCGTGGGCGAGCAGGCGCGCGGCGTCGGCGGGGGGCAGGTCGACCACGCCAGGCAGCAGCAAGGGCTGGACGCGCACGCCGCCCTCGCGCATCTGCGCCGCCAACGCCTCGTGGGTGAGGCGCTCATGGGCGGCGTGCTGGTCGACCAGCACCAGGCTGCCATCGGCGGCGACGGCCAGGATGTAGGTGTCCAGCACTTGCGCCACCGACGCGCCGAGCGGGAAGGCGGGGATGGCGGGAGTCGGCAGGGACCGGGCGGCGGGCGGGGCGGGCGCGAAACCCAGTTGCGCCTCGCTGAAGCCGGCGCTGCGGGGCGTCGGAGGCACCAGCCGCAGCGACGGACGCAGGGCTGGGGGAGGCGCTGCGGTCCCGGCGCCGACCGCGAGCGCGCGCAGGAGGGCGCCGATGACCAGTCCGCGCACCCCGGCCGAGTCGCGGAATCGCAATTCGGTTTTGCTGGGATGCACGTTCACGTCCAGCTCGTCGGCCGGAAGGTCCAGGCGCAGCGCCGCCACCGCGTGACGGCCGGCGGGGATCACGTCGCGGGTGGCGACCCGGATGGCGGTGCGCAGCACGGGGTCGACCACCGGGCGGCCGTTCACCACCATCGACTGGTGCGCCGCCGTGGCGCGGGACACCGTGGGCGCGCAGATGAAACCCGTGACGGCGAGCGGCCCGCGCGTCTCCGCGACGGCGAGCAGCGCCATGGACGCCTCCGCCCCGAGCAGGGCCGCCACCCGCGCGGCGGCGTCCTGCGCCGGCAGGTCGAACGCGACGCGGCCGTCGATGTCGCAGCGGAACGCGACGCCGGGGGCGGCGAAGGCCAGGCGGCGCAGGGCGGCCTCGGCGTGGTCGGCCTCGGTCCGGGGATGCTTGAGGAACTTGCGGCGGGCCGGGGTCGCGAAGAACAGGTCGGCCACCACCACCTGGGTCCCCTCGGGGCCGGCGGCGGGCGCGGCCTCCCCGACCACGCCGCCCTCGACGGCGATGCGCCAGGCGTGCGGCGTTCCCGGCGGGCGTGAGGTGAGCGCGAGCCGGGCGGCGGCCCCGATGCTGGGCAGCGCCTCGCCGCGGAAGCCCAGGGTGGTGATGCGGATCAACTGCTCGTCGGCGAGCTTGGAGGTGCAGTGACGCCGCACCGCCAATGCCAGCTCGTCCGGGCCCATGCCGCAACCGTCGTCGGTGACCTCGATGCGGGCGATGCCGCCGGCCTCGATCCGCACCGCGATCCGGCGGGCGCCGGCGTCGAGCGCGTTCTCGACCAGCTCCTTCACCACCGCGGCCGGCCGCTCGATCACCTCGCCGGCGGCGATGCGGTTGACCAGCGAGTCCGGCAGCAGCCGGATCGTGGGACGAGGGGGATGGAGGTCGGCCAGCGCCATGGCCCAGCCTAGCGCGGTTTGCCAGGCAGGGCGATGCGCAAGGCTGGGCGATGCGCAAGGCGGGGCGACGCGCAAGGCGAGATGGGCGGCTAGAAGATCCGGTCGAGGATGCCGGGGCGGCGGCGCTGGATGATGGGCGTGGTGCCCTCCTCGACCGACTGGCCGAGTGCCGCGTTCTGCCGCAAGCGCTGGCTCTCGCGAGTGGGGTCGACCACCGTGCCGGGCCGGGCCGGGGCGCGCCAGAACATCAGCCGATCGGTGAAGCCGCGTCCCGGCGCGTCGAGCTGGGCGTCGGCGTCGACTTGGTTGCGGATGCTGCGGGGGGCGGCGGGACCGGCGGCGCCGGCGATCGCCTGCTGGCCCGGGCTGAGGCCGACGGTGCTGCTGTCGAGCGCGCTCTGCGGCGACAGCGCGGCCTCCGCCTGGCGACGCTCGGACAGTTCCTGCGGGCGGGACGCGCCGGGCCGCGGCGGACGCAGGGTGTAGTCCGGCGGCATCGACAGCGGCGCGCGGGTAGTCACCGTGAACTCGTCCGGGGCGTCGCGGGACAGGCCGATGGTGCGGGACAGCTCGTCGCCGCTGCAGGCCGCCAACGCCAGCGCGGTGGTCAAAGCCCCGATTCGAGCAAGCGCATGGTGTGTCATGATCGCGCTTCCTTACCGCCGAAGCTCGCGTGGCTGCAAGCCGGACGGTGGGATTGCGCGCCGGCGCGGCCGCACCCCGTCCAGCACCAGCGCCGCCACCCCGCAGACGATGGCCGCGTCGGCCACGTTGAACACGTACCAGTTCCAGTCGCCGGCATGGGCGTGGATGAAATCGACCACCGCGCCGAAGCGCAGGCGGTCGACGACGTTGCCGATCGCGCCGCCCGCGATTGCGCCCAGCGCCGCCGCCACGAGCGGGTTTTCCGCCCGCGCCAGCCATACGCCCAGTGCTGCGACGATGGCCAAGGCGACGGCCGTCAGCAGCCACGGACCCAGCGCGCCGGTCGTGTGCAGCAGTCCGAAGGTGACGCCCGGATTCCACACCATGGTGAAGTTCAGCACCGGCGACAGCACGACCTGGCCCCGCTCGGGCAAATGCAGCCCATTGAGGATCCACCATTTGCTGGCCTGGTCCGCCGCCAGCACCGCCAGCCCCGCCACCAGGCCGAGCGTCGTCACCCGGGCGCGGGTCATCGGGCGGCCTCGACCGCAGCGTCGCAGCGGCGGCACAGCAGGGCGGCGTTGACCTCCGGCAGCACGCGCCAGCAGCGGGCGCACTTGGCGCCGGGCGCGCGGGACACCGCCAATGCGTCGCCCGGCGTGGCCGCGGAGACGATCGCCAGCTCCGCCCAGCCATCCAGGTCGAGCAGGCCGGTGAAGGCGTCCGGCAGCGCGACGGCACCCTGCAGCGACGCGCCGATCAGCCCGTCCCGGCGCGCGGCCTCGAGCGCTGCGGTGACGGCGCCGCGGGCCTCGCGCAGCGCGCCGAAGCGGGCGCCGAGGGCCGGGTCGTCCCACTCCGGCGGAATGGCGGGGAACGGCTGCAGGTGCACCGAGCCGGCGTCGCCGAAGCGGGCCGCCCACGCCTCCTCGGCGGTGAAGGCCAGCACTGGGGCGAGCCAGGTGGTCAGGCACAGGTGCAGGCGGTCCAGCACCGTCAGCGCGGCCCGGCGACGCAGGCTGTCCGGGCGGTCGCAGTAGAGCGCGTCCTTGCGCACGTCGAAGTAGAACGCGGACAAGTCGGCGGAGCAGAAGGCGTGCACATCCGGATAGACGCCGGTCCAGTCATGGGTGGCGATGGCGGCGCGCAGGCGCGTGTCCAGCTCCGACAGCCGGTGCAGCACCCAGCGCTCCAGCTCCGGCATGTCGGCGTGCGGCACGCGGTCGGCGGGGTCGAAGCCGGACAGGCTGCCGAGCAGCCAGCGCAGGGTGTTGCGGAGGCGGCGGTACAGCTCCGCCTGCTGCTTCAGGATCTCCGGCCCGATCCGCAAGTCCTCGGAGGTGTCAGAACTCATCACCCACAGCCGCAGGATGTCGGCGCCGAGCTTGTCGGTGACCTGCTGCGGGGCGGTGACGTTGCCGAGCGACTTGCTCATCTTGCGGCCGGTCTCGTCGAGCACGAAGCCGTGGGTCAGCACGGCGCGGAACGGCGCCTGGCCGCAGGTGCCGACCGCCTCCAGCAGGCTCGACTGGAACCAGCCGCGGTGCTGGTCGGAGCCTTCGAGGTACAGGTCCGCCGGCCAGGGCAGGCCACGGTCGGCCAGCGCGAAGCCGTGGGTGGAGCCGCTCTCGAACCAGACGTCGACGATGTCGCGGACCTGCTCGTACTCGGCCGGGTCGCGCCCGCCGAGGAAGCGGGCGGGGGGCGAGGCGAACCAGGCATCGGCGCCCTCGGCGGCGAACACCTCGACGACGCGGGCGACCACCGCCGGGTCGCGCAGGGGCTCGCCGGTGCGCTTGTCGACGAACACCGGGATCGGCACGCCCCAGGCGCGCTGGCGGCTGATGCACCAGTCGGGGCGGCCGGCGACCATGCTGGCGATGCGGTTGCGGCCCTGCGGCGGGATGAAGGCGGTACGCTCGATCTCGGCCAGCGCGGTGGCGCGGATGTGCTCCGGCCCGTCCATGCGGATGAACCACTGCGGCGTGGCGCGGTAGATCAGCGGCGCCTTGGACCGCCAGGAATGCGGGTACGAGTGGGTCAGCTTGCCGCGCGCCAGCAGGCCGCCGGCCGCAGCGATAGCGTCGGCGACGGGTGCCGCCGCCTTGAACACGTGCACGCCCGCGAACAGCGGCACCCAGGGCGTGTAGGTCCCGTCCTCCGCGACCGTCTCCGGAACCTCGATGCCGTGGGCGCGGCAGAGGGCGAAATCCTCCTCGCCATGGGCGGGCGCCTGGTGGACGATGCCGGTGCCCTGCTCGGCGGTCACGAAGTCGCCGAGCAGGATCGGCGCGTCGTGGTCGTAGCCTTGGCCGCGCAGCGGATGCGCGCAGACGGTCCCGGCCAGGGTTTCACCCAAGACGAGTTGCAGCACGTGGTGGGTGGCGATGCCGATTTCGGCGCAGAACTGGGGCAGCAGCGCCAGCGCCACCAGCAGCGTCTCGCCGGGGCGCGCGAGCGAGCCGTCGGCGACGCTGTCGACACGGATCTGCGCGTACTCGATCGCGGCCCCGGCGGCGAGGGCGCGGTTGCCCGGCATGGTCCAGGGCGTCGTGGTCCAGATCACGGCGGCGGTCCCGGCCAGCGGGCCGTCCAGGATCGGGAACCGGACGTGCACGGTGTCGCTGGTGCGGTCGTGGTACTCGATTTCGGCCTCGGCCAGCGCGGTTTTCTCGACGACGCTCCACATCACCGGGCGCAGGCCGCGGTACAGCGCGCCGTTCAGCAGGAACTTGCCGATCTCGCCGGCGATCGCCGCCTCGGCGGAGAAATCCATGGTGGCGTAGCGGTTGGCCCAGTCCCCGGCGATGCCCAGGCGCTGGAACTCCGCCGCCTGCACCTCCATCCAGTGCGCGGCGTAGGCGCGGCATTCGGCGCGGAAGTCCAGCACCGCGACGGCGTCCTTGTCGCGGCCCGACTTGCGGTACTCCTCCTCCACCTTCCACTCGATCGGCAGGCCGTGGCAGTCCCAGCCGGGGATGTAGTCCGCGTCGAACCCGGCCATGCGGTGCGCCCGCAGCAGCACGTCCTTGAAGATGCGGTTCAGCGCGTGACCGATGTGGAGGTGCCCGTTGGCGTAGATCGGCCCGTCGTGCAGCACGAAGGCGGGGCGCCCGGCGCTGTCGGCGCGCTGCTGCGCCCAGACGCCCTGCCGTTCCCAGCGCGCCAGGATCGCCGGCTCCCGCTGCGGCAGGTCGCCGCGCATCGGGAACGGCGTGGCCGGCAAGAACACGGTGTCGCGGTAGTCGGGCGTGGCCGTGTCGGGCATAGGGGTGTCGGGCATCTGGGATCCGTCTGCACAGGGCGCGTTGCAGCGAACACCTAGCGGCTGCAGGTCCCCGACGCCAGCGTTGCGGCCCCAGGGCAGCAGGAAGACGCCGCTTCGGTGGGCCAGCCGAGGGAACTACCGCCTCCGACGTCGTTTATCCTTATCTCTCGGCCAAACCGGCGCGTGGACGACTGCGACCGGTTCCGGCACCGAGGTCAAACCAGCGGCGGGGCTCGGCAGCACGGCCTGATGGTCCGGAACCCGAACGTATTCCAAGGTGGCGAACATGGGTGATGTGCTGGTGACGGGCGCGGCCGGCTTCATCGGCGGGCACACGGTTCAGTATCTGTCGCGGGAGTGCGGGTTGCCCGTGGTGGCCTCGACCCGCGACGGCCGGAACGGGACCCGCCGGTTGGACGTGCAGGACCCCGCAAGCATGGCTGCGGCGCTGGCCGGGGTGGATGCGGTGGTGCACTGCGCGGTCGGCGGCCGGGCCGTGACGGTGGACGGCACGCGCGCGCTCCTGCGTGCGGCGGCCGAGGCTGGCGTGCGGCGGGTGGTGCACCTCAGTTCCAACGCGGTCTATGGCGGCGCTATCGGGATTTTGGCCGAAGACACGGCGATGGTGCCCGCCGAGGGCGACGGCTACCCCGCCTGGAAGGCCGCCGCCGAGCTGGCATGCCTCGCCGAAACCGGGGTCGAGACGGTGCGGTTGCGTCCGACGATCGTGTATGGGCCGGGTGGCATGCTGTGGGTGGGGCAGTTCGCCCGGCGCATCCGGTCGGGGCGGTGGGGCGTGCTGGGGCCGGCGGGCGAGGGAACCTGCAACCCGGTCCACGTGTCCGACGTCGCGAGCGCGATCGCTGCCGCGGTGTCGGCGCCGGGGGCGGCAGGGCAGGCGTTCAACGTCAATGGCCCGGACACCACGACGTGGAACGGTTGGTTCGTCAAGCTGGCCGAGGTCATGGGTGCGCCGCCACTGCGCACCCTCTCGCCCGCTGTCCTGCAGGCCCGCCTGTATGCCGCGTTGCCGGTGAAAGCCGTGGCGCGGCTTCGGCTAGGGTTCGGCCGCAACTGGCTGTTGGGCGCCCCCCGCCGCAACGAGCTCGACCTGTTCGCGCACCGCGTCGGCTATTCTATCGAAGCGGCGCGCAAGGCGATGGGGTGGACCCCGTCCGTGCCGATCGCCGCCGGGCTGGCGGGGACGGTGGAGTGGCTGCGGACCGAAGGGCTGGCGGACTGACGAGGCCTGCCTGGTCAGAGATTTCTGCCAGCGGCTCCGGCGCGGAGCCTGGGCGGCGATTGGGCTGCCGGCGTTTGATCCCGAACGGTGTTCAGGACGCGCCGCGCGACAACGGCATGACCGCTATCTTGTGGCATTGACAAGGATTACCGCGTTTTTGTAGCTCGATTGGGTGCCGATTAACGAAGATGGTATGACAACCCAGCCGTACATGGGCGGTTTCAGCCCAGCCTGCCATCTACTTACTTGCCCTCGTGGGATTTGGAGAGACGAGTTTGATAACTGATCTCAGGAGTCTCGATAACGATACCTTGGTTGAGGCCGATGTCTGCATCGTGGGCGGTGGCGCTGCGGGCATTACGCTCGCCTTGGAATTGCAGCACAGCGGCCTCGACGTCTGCCTGCTGGAAAGCGGCGGGCTGACCGAGGAAAGGACGGAGACGCAGGCGCTGTATGTCGGCGAGAGCGTGGGCCATCCGATCGAGCCGGATTACGGTCGCAATCGCGGGCTCGGGGGCACCACGAGCCGTTGGAACGGCCGTTGCGCCCCGCTCAGCCCCATCGACTTCGCCTATCGCCCGTGGGTTCGCGACTCAGGCTGGCCCATCGGCCCCGGTGAGTTGACGCCGTATTTCCACCGGGCGCTGCCAAAATGCGCGGTGCACCAGCCGGATCGGCCGGATCTGGCCATCCTGGCCGACCTCGGGGCGACGCGGCTCGCCATCGATCCGAGCAAGCTCGACCATTTCGTCTGGCGCTTTCCGGCGCGTGCCGACCTGCCGCAGCTCGATTTCGGCCAGGCCTTCGCCGACGAACTCCGCCGCAGCTCGACGATCCGCGTTCTGTTGCACGCCAACATCTATGGGTTCGAAGCGTCCGAGGAGGGGCAGACGGTCGGCGCGGCGATCGTCAAAAGCCTCGTGGGGACCACGGCGCGCGTGCGGGCGCGGGCATTCGTCCTGAGTTGCGGGGGGCTTGAGAATGCCCGGATTCTGTTGAACAGCGCCGACAGCGTGCCAGGGGGCCTCGGCAACGCGCATGACTTGGTGGGCGATATTTCATGCAGCACCTCAAGGGCCATACCGCGGAAATCCACTGCTCCCCTGCGAACGCCGCGGTGCTCCAGGACGTGTTCAACTTCTTCTCGTCCCGCCATGGGACGCAGTACGAGGTGGGCTTCAGCCTCCCCGAGCGGATCCAGCAGGAGGAACGGCTTCTGAACGCCAGCGCCACCCTGGCGTACGAGGCGGACGCGGCGTCGAGCTGGAACGCGGGCAAGGCGGTCGCAGGCAGCGCCTTGGCCCGCAAGCTGACCCGGGAAACCGTGCGCTCGGTCGGCATCATCGCCAAGCACCCCCAGGAACTGGCGGTGAACGTCTGGCGCCGCAACGTGCTCGGACGGCCGGTTCGCCTGTCGGGCGGCCTCACCCGGGTGTTCGTCAACGTCGAGCAGATGCCAAATCCGGACAGCCGGGTGACACTGGCGGACGACGCGGATGTGCTGGGCCTACGCCGGCTACGCGTCGATTGGCGCCTCGCGGACATCGAGGGGCAGACCGCCCGGCGGATCACCGAAATGGTCGGTTCGGAGTTCGCGCGGTTGGGGCTGGGGGCTGCGGAAATGGCGGACTGGATGGTTGGTCCCGACAATCCGGTGAGCATGCTGATCGAGACCCACCATCATATGGGAACGACCCGCATGGCCGAAGATCCTCGCAAAGGGGTCGTCGACGCCGACTGCCGGGTGCATGGGACGACGAACCTGTTCGTGGCGGGCAGTTCGGTGTTCGCGACCGGCGGGCATGCCAATCCGACCCTGACCATCGTCGCCCTCGCGATCCGGCTGGCGGACCACCTTCGCCAGGTGGTGCCGTCCGGTGTGGTCGAGGCAGTCCCGGACCGGCAGGCGGCCTAGGGCGTCCGGCCGGCTGCAGCGACGATGCCGAGCCATGTGCCCAAGCCTCGGGGGTGGCCTGAGAGGGCGTCATCAGGCATGGCGGGTCCGCAGCAAGCCGCGACAGGCAGGGTGGCGACATCCAGCTTGACGCTGGCCGACGTCTCCCGGTTACGCCGATCTACAAAAGACAGGGCTCTAAACATTTAAAGCATTTAATACCTCGCCGATGCAGCGTCGCTCGCCGCGCGTCGGTTCCAGTGTCATGAGGTAAGCAAATCATCATCGTTCAGGCGCCCGGGCAGAAACGCAGCGCGGGAGACATCAAGCCGGGGGCGCTAGGGCGGCGCGCACTGCACGGCCTGGTGCTGATGCTGGCGCAGAACGTCGTCTCTCGCGGCACGACCCTGCTGAGCCAATTGGTGCTCGCGGCCTTGCTGTTGCCCGCCGATTTCGGCGTGATCAGCCTCACCTACACCGTCACCGTGGTCGCGTCGACGCTGATGAACGTGGGCATCGACGAGGTTTTGCTGCAACGGCAGCGTGCCCTCCGGCTGTGGGCCGGGCCCGCCTTCTGGATCAGCATGAGCCTGGCGGTGGTGGCCGGAGTGCTGGTGATCCTCGTGTCGCCGGTCGCCGCTGCCGTGTACCACGCGCCCGAGCTGGTCGGCCTGCTCGCCATCCTCGCGGCGTCGATGCCGGTGCAGGCCCTGGCCACCGTGCCCGGCATGATCATGCGCGCCCGGCTGCAATTCGGCGCGGTGGCGGTCTACGGCTCGTTGGAGACCGTGGTGCAGGCGGTGATGACAGTCGGCCTCGCCTGGAAGGGTTTCGGCGCCTACAGCTTCGTGATCCCGGTGCCGATCCTGGCGGTGGTGCGCGCCGTCGTGTGGTGGCGGCTGGCCGCCGCCACCGGCAGCCTGCGCCCGCAGTGGCGGCGCTGGAAATACGTGATCGGCAACACCGCGGTCAACGCCGCCACCCGGGTCATCATCAACGTCATCAGCCAGGGCGACTACCTCGTGCTCGGCCTGCTGGCGACCCAGGACGTGGTCGGCGTATATTATTTCGGGTTCCGCCTGGCTGGCCAGCCGCTGTGGGTGCTAGCGAGCAACTTCAGTGGCGTGCTGTTCCCAGCCTTGGTGCAATTGAAGTCGGACCCGGCGCGGCAAGGGGTTGCCGCGCTCAAGGCCGCCACGCTGCTCTCGTTCTGCGTGATGCCGCTCGCCCTGTTGCAGGCGGCGGTCGCCGAACCCCTGGTGGGCAGCCTGTTCGGCCAGAAATGGGCCGCTTCGATCCCGATCATCCAGCTGCTCAGCGTCGGGTTGGCGTTCGATGCGGTGTCCTGGATCGCCGGCGCCCTGCTCAGCGCACGGGGTGAGTTCGTGACGACGCTGCGGTTCCTGCTGGTGCAGGGGCCGGTATTCTTCGTGCTGGTGGCGATCGGCGCCGCGCTCGACCAAGGGATCGGCGTCGCCTGCGGGGTCTTTGTCTACTACGCCGTCACCCAGCCGCTGTTCGTGTACGGCGTGTATCGCCGGGTGGGCGTGACGGCGCGCCAAGTCGCGTCGATCTACCTGTGGCCGACTGGGTGCGCCGCGGCGGCGGTCGGGGCCGGGCTGGCCGTCTCGACGCTGCCCGTGTTCGCCGGCCGCCCGCTCATCCAGGTCGCGGTCATCGGCATCGTCAGCGGCCCGCTGTACGCGGCCCTGGTGCGGTGGCTGGCGCCGGACGTGTGGCGGGAGCTGGGCCACCGGGTCGGCAGCGGCCTGCGGCGGAGACTGCCCGCCTAGCCTTATGGAGCCTGCCCGCCGCGGTGGGGCGTCAGCACTTTCGGGTTCGGCGCGTAGCGGGACAGCAGGGTGGCTTGCGCCCTTGGCACGCCATGCGCAGGGTCGGAGTTGGTTCCGCTCACGGGATCGGTGTTGAACATATAGGTGCCCATCCACGGGCCGCCGGCAAAATAGATCGCGCCCTGCCAGACGTCCGAGTGCTGCTGGAGGTAGGCGAGCATGTTCCCGAGCGCGGTCAGGCTCGCCGGGTCGCTGGCTGCGCCGAACTCGCCCAGCACCAGGCGGTGTCCGGCGGCCTTCGCCCAGGCGGTGGCGTCGGCCAGGCGCTCCGGCCCGATCGTCGGCGACACGACGGTGTCGTGGGTGCCGCTGTTGTCGGTGTCGAGGTACTGGTGCAGCTCGAACGCCATGTTGTGGCCAGGATCGGTGACACGGCCCATGACGGACGCGTTATCGGACTTGGTCCAACTGTGGGCGCCCGTCCAATAGCTTCCCGGGACCAGGATTTCCTGGGTGGCGCCCGTGGCCCGGATCGCGTCGATCGACGCCTGGGCGGCGCTCGCCCACTGCGCGGCGGACTGGACGTGAGGCTCGTTCATCAATCCGAACATGACGTTGGGATGCTTGAGATAGTGCGCGGCCAGCTTGCTCCAGACGTTCGCCAGGGCCGAGTCCGGCGAGGCGGGGCTGCCGACCAGGTTGCCCCCGTGGCGGCTCAAATCCTGGTCCCGGTAGCCGTAATTGTGCAGGTCGATGACCACCTTGAGGCCCTTGCCGGCGCCGTAGGTCACGAGATCGTCCATCTTGGCGAGTTGATGCGTGTCCAGCGGGCCGTCCTGGGTGGGCTGGATGCGTTCCCAGGACAGCACCAGGCGCACGACGTTCATCCCGATCGAGCTGTAGTAGTCGAGCTCGGCGGTGTTCGGGTAGATGTAGTCGGTGTTTTCCCGGCCGGTGCGCGGGTCGTTGAACTCCGCGCCGGACAGGCTGACGCCGAGCAGTTGCAGGCGTCCCGCCGGCATGCCGGCAGCGGATGGCGGGACGGCTGGTGGCGGGGCGGCGATGGCCGGAAAACCTGCGGACAAGGCCAGCAGCAAGCCGCCGAGGCCAAGCAGGAGCGCGCCCCGGGCCAGGAAGGGAGTGGGCATAGGTGACCTCGCGATCGAATGCCCGGCCATGATAGCGTGGTTCGCCCGGCGGCCCAAGCCGGCCGCCTCAGCCGAGCAGCGCGCGCGCCTCCGCGGCGTCGGCGACGATCTGCCCGCGCAACTCGTCTAGCCCAGCGAAGCGGCGTTCGGCACGGAGGAAATGCCGCAGCGCCACCGACAGCTCGCGCCCGTACAAATCGCCTTCGAAATCGAACCAGTGCGCCTCCACCCGGCTCAGCGCGCCCTCGGCGACGGTGGGGCGGCGGCCGATGTTGGCGACGCCCTTGACCACGCGCCCGCCGATGCCGGCGGTGACGGCGTACACGCCGCGGGCCGGCTCGAGATGGCGGCCCAGGGCGATGTTGGCGGTGGGGAACCCGATCGTACGGCCGCGTGCGTCCCCGTGGGCGACGGTGCCGCGGATGCTCCAGGGGCGGCCGAGCTCGGTGGCGGCGCGTTCGGGATAGCCGTCCTGCAGCAGGCGGCGGATGCGGGTGGACGACAGCACGCCCTGCACGTCGCCGAGCGGCGGCACGACCGTCAGCCCCATGCCGAGCTGCTCCGCCCGGGTCGCCAGGAACGCCAGGCTGCCGCCGCGGCGGTGGCCGAACGCGAAATCCGGCCCACAGGCCAAATGGCGTGCGCCCAACGCGTCGTGCAGCACCTCGGTCACGAACTGCTCGGCCGTCAACAGGCTGAACGCGCGGTCGAACCCGACCTCGATCACGTGGCGGACGCCGAACTCGGCCAGCGCCGCCGCGCGCTCGGCCGACAGGGTGAGGCGGAATGGCGGGTCGTCGGGACGGAACAGCTCGCGCGGATGCGGCTCGAAGGTCAGCACCGCAAGGTCGGCGTCGGGACGGGCAGCGTGGGCGCTGTGCAGGACGTGCACGTGGCCGCGGTGCACGCCGTCGAAATTGCCCAGCGCGACGGTCGCTCCGCGCGCGGCCTCCGGCAGCGCGCGCCAGTCGGCATAGACCGATATCTGGTCGGTGGGGGCCATCAAGCCTCGAGCGTCCGCGGGCTCGGCGCGATCACCTGCGCTTCGCCTTCGATGACCACCTTGCCGGCCACCGTGCAGGTCGTCTTGAGGGTGACGCGGTGCTTCACCGGGTCGAGCGCGATGATCTCGGCCATGGCGGTGACGGTGGCGCCGATCGTGACCGGGCGGCGGAAGCTGAGCGACTGGTTGAGATGGATCGTGCCCGGGCCGGGCAGGCGGGTGCCGAGCACCGCGCCGATTAGGCTGGCGGACAGCATGCCATGCGCGACCCGCTCCTTGAAGATGCTCTCGGCCGCGGCCTCCGCGTCGATGTGGATCGAATTGCTGTCGGTGCTGACGGCGGCGAACAGCAGGATGTCCGCCTCGGTGATGGTCTTGCCGAGGCTGGCGGTCTGGCCGAGGCCGAGGTCGTCGAAGTTGGGCATGGCGGAGACCTTGAGGTGCCCCGCCGTTCTCGCCACGGCTTCGCGTGTTGGCAAGCCCCGGGCGTCAGTGCGACACTGCACGGCCAACCGGGATGCGAGCGAGATGGACCGACACGCCGACACTGCCGCCCTGCTGGCCGATGTCTGGGCCAACCCCGCCGAATCGCTGCACGAGTTGCCCACGGTGCTGCGCCCCCGCGACGAAGCGCAGGCCTATCTCGTGCAGCGCGCCGTCAGCAAGCATCTGGGCGCGATCGGGGGATGGAAGGTCGGCTCGCCCGCACCCGGTGGTCCCTGCAACTGTGCGCCCTTGCCCGCCGCCGGGATCGCCTCCAGCCCGGCCCAGCTGCCCGCGTCCCGCTACACGCTGCGCGGCGTCGAGGCCGAGATCGCGTTTCGCCTCGGCGCCGACCTGCCGGCCCGGGAGGCGCCCTACAGCCGGGACGACGTCATCGCCGCCATCGCCGGCTGCCACCCGGCGATCGAGGTGCTGCAATCCCGCTTCACGACGCCCGACGCGCTGGATCCCTGGACCTTGCTGGCCGACAGCCTGTCGCATGGCGGCTTCGTGTTCGGAGCGGCCGTGCCGGACTGGCAGGCGATCGACTTCGCCGCCGAGGAGGTCGTGCTGACGATCGACGGGACGGAGGTCAAGCGCGGCACGGCCAACCCGGCGGGCGACATGATCCGTCTGGTGCAGTGGCTGGCCGACACCGGCTCGCGCTGGGCGGGCGGGTTGCGCGCCGGGCAGTTCGTGACCTGCGGGTCGTGGACGGGCAAGGACTACGCGCCGCTGGGCGGGCAGGTGCGGGTCGCCTTCGCGCACGCGGGCGGCGCGGCGCTGGAGTTTTCCGCGTGAGCCGCGCGCTGGTCGTAGGGGTGGGGGCCGGGCTGTCCGCCTCGTTCGCGCGGCTGCTGGCGCGGGAGGGCTACGAGGTGGCCCTCGCCGCGCGCGACACGGCGAAGCTGGCGGACCTCGCGGCGGAAACGCAGGCGACGGCCCACGCCTGCGACGCCGCCGACCCGGCCTCCGTGGCCGCGCTGTTCCAGGCCGTGCCGGACGCGTCCGTGGTGCTGTACAACCCGAGCTACCGCATCCGCGGCCCGCTGACGGAGCTGGACCCGGCCGAGGTGCGCCGCACCTTGGAGGTGACGGCGTTCGGCGCGTTCCTGGTGGCGCAGCAGGCCGCGCGCGCGATGCTGGCGGCCGGCAGCGGCACGATCCTGCTGACGGGAGCGTCCGCCGGGGTGAAAGGCTACGCGCAGTCGGCGCCGTTCGCGATGGGCAAGTTCGCCCTGCGCGGCCTGGCGCAGAGCATGGCGCGGGAGCTGCACCCGAAGGGCATCCACGTCGTGCATGTCGTCGTCGATGGCGGCATCCGCGCCGCCGCCCGGCCCGACCCGGCGGGTGCGCCCGACAGCATGCTCGACCCCGACGCCATCGCCGGCACCATGCTGGCCATGCTGCGCCAGCCGCGCTCGGCCTGGACCGACGAAATCGCGCTACGGCCCTGGGTGGAGCGGTTCTGATCACGGCTATTTGCCTGGGCCGCTTCGCTCGCTAGAGTGAACGGCCAAGTGCCTGCCCAATTCCTGGTGGAAGTGTGGCAGGCTTGCATCTGGCCACCCCGGGGAATCGAACGATGAAGCTCAAGGCCGACCGGGCCACGCTGCTGAAGGCGCTGGCCCACATCCAGAGCGTCGCCGAGAAGCGCAACACGATCCCTATCCTCGCCAATGCGATGATCGAGGTGAAGGACGGCAAGCTCCGCTTCACCGCGACCGACATGGAGATTGCGGTGGTGGAGCAGGTCGCCGCCGCCGTCAGCCGCGACGGGGCCACGACCGCACCCGCCTCCACCCTGTACGAGATCGTCCGCAAGCTGCCCGACGGCGCCGAGGTGGAGTTGGACTACGCGGGCGGGGACGCCCAGCTGGCGCTGCGGGCCGGGCGGTTCGCGACCAGCCTGGTGACCTTGCCGACCGACGACTTCCCCAGCATGACGGCCGGGCAGTTGCCGCACCGGTTCCACCTGTCCGCGCTGGCGCTGCGGGGCCTGATCGACCGCACCCGGTTCGCGATCAGCACGGAGGAGACACGGTACTACCTGAACGGCATCTACCTGCACGCCGCCGACAGCGAGGGCGGCCAGGTGCTGCGGGCGGTCGCGACCGACGGCCACCGGTTGGCCCGGGTGGAGGAGCCGCTGCCGGAGGGGGCCGGTTCGATGCCCGGCGTGATCGTGCCGCGCAAGACCGTGGCCGAGCTGCGCAAGCTGCTGGACGAGGCGCAGGGCGATGTCGAGGTGGCGCTGTCGGACACGCGCATTCAATTCACGGTCGGGACCATCCAGCTGACGAGCAAGCTGATCGACGGCACGTTCCCGGAATACGAACGGGTGATCCCGCGCGACAACGACAAAATCCTCCGGGTCGGCAAGAAGGATTTCGCGGAGGCGGTCGGCCGGGTGTCGGCGATCAGCAGCGAGCGGTCCCGGCCGGTCAAGATGTCCCTGTCGCGCGACCTGCTGGTGCTGGCGGCGGCGAGCCCGGAGCAGGGGACGGCGACCGAGGAACTGGACGGTGGCCGGGTGAAGTACGAGGCCGGCCCGCTCGAGATCGGGTTCCAGGCGCGCTACCTGAACGACATCACCGACCAGATCGGCGGCGAAGTGGAGTTCCTGTTCAGCGACGGGAACGCCCCCACCGTGGTGCGCGACGCCGCCGACCTGAGCGCCTTGTATGTCTTGATGCCGATGCGGGTCTGACACGTGCTTGCCGAGGCCCGCTCCCGCGAGCGGGCGCTGGGCGGGCGGCCTTGACGCTTCGCCTCACCCGCCTCGCCATCACCGATTTCCGCAACTACGCGGCGCTCACCTGGCGGCCCACGTCGCGGGTTTGCGTGTTCACCGGCCCGAACGGGAGCGGCAAGACCAACCTGCTCGAAGCGGTGTCGATGCTCGTGCCCGGGCGTGGCCTGCGGAACGCGCGGCTGACCGATTTGCCGCGCCAGGGCGGCCCCGGCAGTTGGGGCGTGGCGGCGCGGCTGTCCCGCGGTGGCGAGATCACCGAGATCGGCACCGGCACGCTTCCCGACGGGTCCGGCGACCGCCGGGTGTTCCGGCTGGATGGGGACGCGCCGCGCAACCAGGCGCAGATCGCCGCCCGGGTCGCCGCCGTGTGGCTGACCCCGCAGATGGATCGGTTGTTCCTGGAAGGCGCGTCGGGGCGGCGGCGCTTCCTCGACCGCCTGGTGTGGGCGCTGGAGCCGGGCCACGCCCGTGAAGTCGCCGCACACGATGCCGCCATGACCCGGCGCAACCGCTTGCTGGCCGGGGGCGACGCCGATCCGGCCTGGGTGGCGGCGCTGGAGGACTCGATGGCCCGCCACGCCGTCGCGGCCACGGCGGCGCGGGCGGCGCTGGTCGCGCGGTTGAACGCGACGCTGGCGGAGGGCGGCGCGGGTGGGTTTCCTCCCGCCCGGCTGCTGCTGCTGGACCCGATCGCCGACCGCCTCGCCACCGACCCGGCGCTGACGGTAGAGGATTGGCTGCGTTCGGCCTTGGCGGAGGCGCGGAGCGGGGACGCGGCGGCCGGGTCGTCCAGCCTGGGCGCGCACCGGGCCGACATGGGCTTGGCGGATGCGGACACCGGGCTGCCGGCGGCGCTGGCCAGCACGGGGCAGCAGAAGGCGCTGCTGGTCGGGGTGGTGCTCGGCCACGCGGCGCTGATCGCGCAGGCCCGGGGGTTCGCGCCCTTGCTGCTGCTGGATGAACCAGTCGTCCATCTGGATGCGCCGCGCCGCGCCGCGCTGTTCGCCGCTTTGGCCGCGCTGCCGGCGCAGGCGCTGCTGACGGGCACCGATGCCGAAATGTTCACGCCGTTGCAGGGAGTCGCGGAAGGGGTCCGGACCGGGGGTGGCGCACTCCGCCCCGACCCCGCTTTCCCGCCACCCGGGGCTGTCTTTTGTGGGTTAGAATAGCTATATAAAGGTCTGAATTTCTCATACCCTGGAGCTGTCAGCCGGCATGTCCGACACCGCCGCGCCCCTACCCGACCACGATTCCTACGACGCCGCTTCGATCTCTGTCCTGCGTGGCTTGGACGCTGTGCGAAAGCGGCCGGGGATGTACATCGGCGACACCGATGACGGGTCCGGCCTGCATCACATGGCGTTCGAAATCATCGACAACGCGGTCGACGAGGCGCAGGCCGGGTTCGCGACCAGCTGCGAGCTGACCCTGAACGCCGACGGATCGGTGACGGTGCGCGACGACGGCCGTGGCATCCCGACCGACATCCACCATGAGGAAGGCGTGTCCGCGACCGAGGTCGTGCTGACGCGGCTGCACGCCGGCGGCAAGTTCAACCAGAACAGCTACAAGGTGTCCGGCGGCTTGCACGGCGTGGGCGCCGCCGTGGTCAACGCCCTGTCCGACTGGATGGAGGTGCGGATTTGGCGCGAGGGGTCGGAGCACTTCATCCGGTTCGAGAATGGCGACGCGGTGGCGCCGCTGATCGTGGTCGGCCCGTCGAACAAGCCGTCCGGCACCGAGGTGACGTTCAAGGCCTCGCCCGCGACCTTCACCAAGACCGAGTTCGAGTACGCCATCCTGGAGAAGCGGCTGCGGGAGCTGGCGTTCCTCAACTCCGGCTTGCGCATCACCCTGCGCGACGAGCGCCATGCCCCGGCGCAGGAAACCAAGTTCCACTACGAGGGCGGGCTGGTCGCGTTCGTGCAGTACCTGGACCGCGCCAAGACGCCGGTGACGGCGCAGCCGATCAGCGTGACGACGCTGGAGAGCCAGGTCGGCATCCGCGTGGAGTTCGCGCTGAGCTGGAACGACAGCTTCCACGAGACGATGCTGTGCTTCACCAACAACATTCCCCAGCGCGACGGCGGCAGCCACCTGGCCGGGTTCCGCCAGGCGCTGACCCGCGTCGTCACGAAATACGCCGAAGGGATGGGCAAGAAGGACAGCCTGGCACTGGTCGGCGAGGACATGCGCGAAGGCATGACGGCGGTGCTGTCGGTGAAGGTGCCGGACCCGAAGTTCAGCAGCCAAACCAAGGACAAGCTGGTCAGCTCCGAGGTGCAGCCGGTGGTGCAGGCAGCGGTGGCGGACACCGTCAGCCACTGGTTCGAGACGCACCCGAAGGAGGCCAAGTCGATCATCCAGAAGGTGATGGATGCCGCCTCCGCCCGCGAGGCCGCCCGCCGCGCGCGTGAGCTGACCCGGCGCAAGGGCGTGCTGGACGTGAGCACCTTGCCGGGCAAGCTGGCCGACTGCCAGGAGCGCGACCCGGCGAAGGCCGAAATCTTCATCGTCGAGGGCGACAGCGCCGGCGGGTCCGCCAAGCAGGGCCGCGACCGCAAGTTCCAGGCGATCTTGCCGCTCAAGGGCAAAATCCTGAACGTGGAGCGCGCCCGGTTCGACCGCATGCTGGGCAGCGCCGAGATCGGCACGCTGATCACGGCACTCGGCACCGGCATCGGCCGGGGCGAGCCGGAGCAGGGCGGCTTCGACGTGACCAAGCTGCGCTACCACCGCATCGTCATCATGACCGACGCCGACGTGGACGGGAGCCACATCCGCACGCTGCTGCTGACGTTCTTCTTTCGCCAGATGCCGGAATTGATCGCCCGCGGCCACTTGTACATCGCCCAGCCGCCGCTGTTCCGCGCCAAGCGAGGCAATGACGAGCGCTACCTGAAGGACGACCGGGCGCTGGAGGACTACCTGATCGACAAGGCGCTGGCCGACGGGCGGCTGACCTACGCCGACGGCCGCGTGCTGGAGGGCGACGAGCTGGCCCGCGAGACCGCTTGGCTGCGGGAGGCGTGGGTGAACTTGCGCCGGCTGGCCCAATCGGTGCCGACGACCCTGCTGGAGCAGGCGGCCATCGCCGGGACGCTGACTGCCGATGTCGGCCGCGCGACCGCCGCGGCGCCCACGCTGGTGCAGCGGTTGAACGCGATCTCGCAACCGACCGAGCGCGGCTGGCAGGTGTCGGCCGACGAGCGCGGGCTATCGATGGGCCGCATGGTCCGGGGTGTCGCCGACCGCCACTTCATCGACGCGGGCAGCCTGCGCAGCGCCGAGGCACGGTGGCTGTTCGACCGGACCGACGCGCTGGCGGCGAAGTTCGGGACGCCGGCGACCCTGAAGCTGGACCGGGACGAAGCGACGGTTCCCGGCCCCGCGAGCGCGTTCGACCGGCTGCTGGCGCAGGGTCGCAAAGGGCTGTCAATCAATCGTTTCAAAGGGCTCGGCGAGATGAACCCCGAGCAGTTGTGGAAGACCACCCTGGACCCCTCGATCCGCACGCTGCTGCAGGTGCGGGTGGGGGACGTGGAGGAGGCGGCCCAGGTGTTCTCGACCTTGATGGGCGACGTGGTGGAGCCGCGGCGGGATTTCATCGTGGGGAACGCGCTAAAGGTGGCCAACCTGGATATTTGAGGTTAGCTTGCCGCGTCTGCAGGGGATCGCTGCCATGACGGACGCCTTTGCTGTGAGCATCCGGTTTCGCGCGATCCTGGCCGTCGGCGCGTTGCTCGCGATGGCGGCCTGCTCCGGCATCGATCTCGGCGACAATCCCGGCCCGGACGTCTCGAAACAGGTGGGTCCGCTGACCGCGCTGCCGGCGCATCTCAGGGATGGGTCAGTGCCATAATTTATACGGCCGGCATGCTCCGCGTTATACATTCAGCAACGTGACGGCCCGTATTCTAGCGGAACTTGAATGACTTCCTTGTTGCTCATCGAGGACGATGACGAGACGGTGGAGGCGGTGGCGGGGTATTTCCGCAGCCGCGGCTACGACGTGGCCCGTGCCGCCACTGGGCCGGACGGCTTGGCGCAGGCGCGGGCGGGGCGCGCCGACGTGCTGATCGTGGACCGCATGCTGCCCGGCCTCGACGGCCTCTCGATCCTGGAGACCCTTCGCAGTACCGGCGTCGGCACCCCGGCACTGGTGCTGAGCGCGCTAAGCGATGTGGACGAGCGCGTGCGTGGCTTGCGCGCCGGGGGCGACGACTACCTCGGCAAACCGTTCGCGCTGACGGAATTGGCCGCCCGCATCGAGGCGTTGCTGCGCCGGCCCGCCACCGGGTCGGAAACGGTGCTGCGGGTTGGGCCGCTGGAGTTGAACTTGATCACCTACATCGCCCGGCGCGGCGCCCGCACCCTGGACCTGCTGCCGCGCGAGTTCCGTCTCCTGGAGTACCTGATGCGCCGGGTCGGGCAGACGGTCACGCGAACCATGCTGTTCGAGGAGGTATGGAATTACAGTTTCACGCCCCGCTCGAATTTGGTGGACGTGCACATGGGCCGGCTACGCCGCAAGCTCGACGCGCCCGGCGAGCCGGAATTGCTGTCCAACGTGCGAGGCATCGGCTTCGTGCTGAACGCGCCCCCCTAGGTGCGCTCGTGGCGAAACCTGGTCATGACGACGGCCTTCCGCTGGACGCTGGCCATCGCCGGCGGATTTACGGCCATGGCGCTGCTTCTGTTCGGGTTCATCTATTGGCAGACCGCGATGCACGAGCGGCAGCGCATCGACGACCGCGTCATTCACGAGGTTGGGGCGCTGGTCGCCGGTCCGCTCGCGACGCTGCCCATGCGCGTGCAGGCGTGGTTGGCGGCGGACGCGCACGGCGTGCGCTACGCCGGGTTGTTTGCGGCCGATGGGGGCCGTCTCGCTGGCAACCTGTCGACGCCGCCCCCCGGCTTGCTGGACGATGGGCAGGCGCATCGGACCGAACTGGATGAGATCGACCTCGACGACGACGGGGACTCGCCGGAGGTGGTACGAGCGGCGGCACTTCGTCTCAGCGACGCGCACTTGCTCGTCGTCGGCTACGACATCGACGAACTGGAGGAAGTGCAGGGCATCATCCTGCGTGCGCTCGGGCTTGGGCTGCTGCCGATGGTGCTGCTGTCGTTCGCGGGCGGCACGGTCCTGGCGTCTAGGGCGCAGCGGCGGATCGCCTCGATCCACGTTGCCGTCGGCCGGATCATGCAGGGGCAACTCAACCAGCGGCTTCCGGTGCGTGGCACCTGGGACGACCTGGACCGGCTAGCGGCCACGGTAAACGGGATGCTGGCGGAAATCGAGCGGCTGGTGGAGGAGGTCCGGGGCGTGGGCGACAGCATCGCGCACGACCTCCGCACGCCGCTCACCCGTGTTCGGATCCGGTTGGAGCGCAGCCGCGACGAGGCCCAGACGCCGACGGCGTTCCGCGCGACGGTCGACCGGGCAATCGGGTCGGTCGACCAGGCGCTCGCCGTGGTGTCGGCGATCCTGCGCATCGGCGAGATCGAGCACGGACGCCGGCAGGGCGCGTTCGGTCCGGTGAACCTGGCCGCAGTGCTCCGCGACGTCGCTGAATTGTACGAGCCTTTGGCGGACGAGACGGGGGTCACGCTGGCGTTGCATCCTTCCTCGGCCGCGACCGTGGTCGGCGACCACGATTTGCTGCTGGAGGCGGTGGGCAACCTGGTGGACAACGCGATCAAGTTCGCACCCCCTGGAACCACGGTCGTTCTGTCCGTCCACGGCGCTGGCGCAGGGGTGAGCCTGCGTGTCAGCGACCGGGGCCGGGGCATCCCGCCTCACGAGCGTCAGCGGGTGCTGCAACGGTTTTATCGGGTCGAAAGCAGTCGCACCGTCGAGGGCAGCGGCCTGGGATTGAGCTTGGTTGCCGCCGTGGTCGCATTGCACGGGTTCCGCCTGGAAATCGGGGATGCCGACCCGGGCTGCCTGATTGAGATCGTCTGTCCCGCCGCGCTTGGGGCCGCCACGTCCGGATCGGGCCTTGTCCCGCAAAGAGCGGTGGAACAAACGGTAAGTTAGCGTCGGCAAACAATTTTTACGATCGCTTGATTGAGCGTTAATGTATTCCGGCTGTTGTTTTGTAACTTACCGTTAAACTTCAGCTGCTAACCTGAATGCCAGGTTTAGGGCGGCTGTTTCTGTCAACTCTGAACCCGAATTTAATCGATGAAATCGTCCGACCGATCATGTGTCTGGTATCCTGAATAGGGAGATTCCGTCGTCTTCGGGCGTGGTCATCGACTTACAGGGGTGCAGCCGCCGCTGCCGGCAGGCGGCCGTTTAAATTGGAGAGGCTCAGTGGCATCGAACAGCACCATGCCGGCTTTTCCGATGGGCCGGTCAGAACGGCCGGCTCCTGTCTTGCCATGGCTTCTGCTGATTTTGTTGCTGTGCGTGGCGCTTGGCTCAATTCACCTCGGTCGTGCGTCGCTGTGGAGCGACGAGGTGTTCTCGCGCTACTATTACGATCTTTTCGGCCCTCGCTTCCTGATCTCCGATGGGTTGCGGATGGAGCCGACCCCGCCGACCTATTCCATGATCCTACGGGGCTGGATGTCGCTGTTCGGCGATAGCGAGGCGGCGTTGCGCTCGTTGTCGCTGGTCTGCACCGCATTGAGCGTACCGGTGGTGTTCCAACTCGGGCGTGAGCTTGGAACCAGGCGCGACGCCCTGACGGCCGCGCTGCTGTTCGCGCTGTGCCCGGCGGTGCTGTTCTTCGCCCAAGAAGCTCGTGTCTATGCGATGACCCTGCTGCCTGTTGGCCTCTTGCTCCTCGCATGCGCCGTCATCTTGCGCGCGCCTCGATCGTGGGCGGCCGCGGCTGGCTACGTGGCCACCGCCACGCTGTGCCTGTACCTGCATGCGACCCTGGTCTTGCTCGTGGCTGCCTGCGCCATCGTGGTCGGCGCGGTCCTGCTTGCCCGCGAGGGCATGGCCGGCTGGCCGGTGCTGCTGCGCTGGGCGGGGTTGAATGCGATCGTGCTGTTGCTTGGGCTGCCGTATCTCAGCCACCTCGTCGGCGCCAGCCAGTCCGGTGGGCTGGACTGGATTCCCCCGCTCCGGCCACATGACATCGTCGGCTCGGTATCGGCGATCGTCGCCGGGGTGCTCACTCCTTATCCATGGCCCACGGCCGCCCTGACCGCTTTGTTCTTGGGGGCGCTTGCGGCGTCGGTGTGGATGCATCCGCCGCCGCTGCGCGCGATCGCCGTGCTGATCCTCATTCCCGGCGTGTTCATGGCCTTGGTGACGATGGTGAGCCTGGTCCGGCCGATCCTGCTGCCGCGGGTACTGTGCTGGACTGCCATCCCACTCTGTGTCCTGGCTGGCCGCCAAATTATGGCAGCGGGCCGGCTGCGGTGGGCTGTGGTGGCCGCCACCGTCCTCGCATTCGGGACCGGGCTCGCCGTGCAGGAGACGGCGCCGGACGGGGGCAAGGAGCCGTGGCAGCGAATTTTTACGAGTTTGGCGCCGGAACTGGCGAAGGCCGACCTCGTCGTGCTCAGCCCGCGCTTCAATCCGCTCGTGCTGAAATACTACGGCGCTGCAGTCGTCGGCGTTGCAAATCACCGGGTGCGGATGTGGGACGAACGCCTGCCGCCGACGATCATGACGCTGGCGGCGGACCGGATGGGGGTTGCAGCGATCACCCGACAGCAATTGCAGCGCGACATCGCCAGCGGCCAAACCATCTGGGTGCTGTCGAATGCGGTCGACATGCCCTACATTCAAGCGTTGCAGGCCGATCAGCCGGCGCAGCAAACCAAGCTGTGGACATGTGGCCTGGTGAAATGCCTGGAAACGGCAAAATGGACGGTGCAGAACCTCAGCGACATCACGGCTAAGCAGGCGGTAGGCGGTCCGCACACCTAGCGGCGCGAAGCGTCTCGGCTCGCAGGCGGCTTCCCGGCACGGACATTTCACCCATATTCGCGGAATGTCCGAACTGCTCGTCTGGTACGATGGCGACTGCCCGCTTTGCCAACGGGAAATCTCATTGATGCGGCGGCTTGACCGTCGGCGCGCCATCACCTTTGTGGACGTGGCGCAGAACGGGGTCGCCTGCCCAATCGACCGCGCCGCCTTACTGGCGCGCTTCCACGCCTTGGAAGACGAGCGGTTGCTGTCAGGAGCCGCCGCTTTCGCCGCCATGTGGCGCGCGATCCCCTTGCTGCGTCCCCTCGGGACCGCCGCCCGGAACCCGTTTGTCCTGGCGATGCTAGAGAGGCTGTATCTCCGCTTCCTGCGCATTCGTCCGAGATTACAGCGTCTTCTCCGACGGCTAGACCAGCTCGGCCACGCGTGACGATGGCGGTTTGCTCAAGGTCTGGAGCGGTCGAGGCACGTTCGCCGCCTTGTCGCTCACCTGAGCCGTCGACCTGACGCCGGGCAACCCAAGCTCGCTGCAGCCATTCAATGCCGTACGATGACCCTGGTCGCGCGGCGGCAAACTTTCGGAACCAGCCTTGCCGCGCTCCGTTTTATCGGCACGGCCCCAGCTGGGACCGGCATTCACAAGAGTGACCGATGGCGCAAGTTGTCGTTGCCACCGGTGCAGGCGCTGGGGCGGGACGCGCGATCGTGCGCGATCTTGTACCAACACGGCTGCGACGATGGGCTTGACGCGGCACCCGGGTGGGCGCGCAACAGGTGCGCGCCCACCCGGTCATAGCGACCAACGCCGCGGCCGGCCGGACAGGACAGGAGGCGCATTCGAGTTTCAAATCGCAGGTTCGACGCACGTCGGTTGAAGGTTCTAGATCATGCTCGACACCCACTACGACGTCATCGTCATCGGCAGCGGACCCGGCGGCGCGTCGCTGGCGCAGCGGCTGGCCGCGACCGGCAAGCGCATCCTGCTGCTGGAACGCGGCGGATACCTGCCGCGCGGACGCGAGAACTGGGACGCCCAAACCGTATTCATCGACGGCGCCTACCAGGCGGACGAGACGTGGCACGCCAGTGACGGCAGCAGCTTCCATCCCGGGCTGCACTACTACGTCGGCGGCAACTCCAAGGTGTACGGCGCCGCGCTGTTCCGGCTCCGCGAGCGCGATTTCGACGAGATCCGCCACCAGGACGGCATCTCGCCCGCCTGGCCATTGAAATACGACACGTTCGAGCCGTACTACGCCGAAGCCGAGCGGCTGTTCCACGTGCACGGCCAGCGCGGCGAGGATCCGAACGAGCCGCCCTCCAGCGGTCCCTACCCGTATCCCCCCCGTCAGCCACGAGCCGCGTATCCAGGCGCTCCACGACAGCTTGGCCAGCGACGGCCTGCACCCGTTTCACCTGCCGCTGGGCATCCTGCTGGACGAGCGCGACGGCCGGCCCACCCCGACCAGCATCTGCATCCGCTGCGACGCGTTCGACGGGTTCCCCTGCCTGCTGAACGGCAAGGCCGATGCACAGGTGATGTGCGTCGACCCGGCGCTGGCCGCTTACCCGAATTTCACCTTGCTGACCGGTGCCTACGTGACCCAGCTGGAGACCGACGCCTCCGGCCGCAACGTCACCGGCGTGCACGTGACGCGGGACGGACGCGCGGAGGTGTACCGGGGCGACATCGTGGTCGCGGCGTGCGGGGCGCTCTCGACCGCGCTGCTGCTGCTGCGGTCGGGTAGCGACGCGCACCCGAACGGGCTGGCCAACGGCTCGGGCCAGGTCGGGCGCAACTACATGCGGCACAACCAGTCGGTGCTGATGGCGCTGATGCGACAGCCGAACGAGACGGTGTTCCAGAAGACGCTGGCGGTCAGCGACTATTATTTCGACGCCGACGATTGGGAGTATCCGCTTGGGCTGATCCAGATGTGCGCCACGTCGCACGCCGACCAAATTCGCGGCGAAGCCTTGCCGGGCTGGCTAGAGTGGCTGCCGGAGATGCCGTTCACGGAGATGGCCCGGCACTCGATGGATTTCTGGCTGTCTAGCGAGGACCTGCCCCGCCCAGAGAACCGTATCTTCTACGACGGCGCGCGCGTGATGCTCAACGTCGCCGAGGGCAACATGGAGGCGCACCGCCGGCTGAAGAAGAAGCTGGAACAGATGCTGGGCAAGGCCGGCGCGCACCCGATGCTGCTGGAACGCAGCCTATACCTTGGTAAGGACATCCCAATCGGCGGCACCGCGCATCAGGCCGGCACCGCGCGGTTCGGCGTGGACCCGGCGAGTTCGGTGCTGAACCTCGACTGCCGGGCGCATGAGGTGGACAACTTGTACGTCGCCGATGCGAGCTTCTTCCCCTCGATCGGGGCGGTGAACCCGACGCTGACGATCATCGCCAACGCGCTGCGCGTGGCCGACCACATCAAGGTGCGGCTGGGCGCATGAACACGCTTATCGCCCTGGCGGTGCGCTACTTGCTGGTGGTGCTGTTCTTCCCGTTCAGCGCGCTCGACAAGACGCTGAACTTCAAGGGCGCGGTCGGCCAGGCGAAGAAGCTGGTCGCGAACGATGGCCTCGCCACCGGGTTGATCGTGGTCGGCCTCGCCGTGGAGATCGTGATGCCGCTGTGCATCCTGACCGGGACCGCGGACCAGCTCGCCGCCTTCATCATGGCCGGATACTGCGGGATGACGGCGCTGCTGTTCAAACGTTTCTGGGCTCCGGGCGATTTCTGGCATCGCGGGCAAAGCAAGGGCCGCGACCTGTTCTGGGACTTCCTGAAAAACTTTTCCCTGGCCGGCGGTTTCCTGCTGCTGACCTTCGGCCTGACGCGCGCGACGCCAGGCGACTTCTTCGCGCACCCGTTCGCATCCTCCCACCCCTACACGCAGGCCGCCATGAGCAACGATCCAGGACCGAAACCGCGCGTCGCCTACTGGCACCTCTGGACCGACGAGGCGGGCGTCAGCCACCAGGCTCAGTGCGAGCTGACCAACTACGAGACCAAGAACGCCGGCGGCGCGCTGCAGTGGAACAACCAGCAGGCCCGCAGCGAGGCGACGCCGGTGTTCACGGTGCAGCCAGTGGGCTGGGTCGGCGATTGGCACGAGAACCCGGCGCCGCAGTGGATCGTCGTGCTGTCCGGCCGCTGGTGGATCGAGTCGATGGACGGCGCCCGGATCGAGCAGGGTCCCGGCGAGTTCTCGTTCGGCGAGGACCAGGGCTGCCAGATGGACGGGCAGGGGCGGCGCGGCCATCGCTCCGGCACGATAGGCGCCGAGCCCGCCGTGCTGATGACGGTGCAGCTGCACGTGCCGCCGGTCCGGCGCGCCTGCCACATCGCGTAATGGATGGGTTCGAGATCGTCGACCCACGATTCAAGTCGTTCGTCCTGCCGAACGCGCCGCTGGTGAAGCTGGGCGAGGGGTTTGCCTGGCTGGAAGGCCCGGCCTGGTTCGCCGACGCCGACTGCCTGCTGTTCAGCGACCTGCCGAACGACCGGATCATGCGCTGGACCGAGTCGGGCGGCGTGAGCGTGTTCCGCCAGCCGTCCGGCTTTGCTAACGGCCACACGCGCGACCGGCAGGGGCGGCTGATCGGCTGCTCGCACCGCGACCGCTGCATCACCCGGACCGAGCTGGACGGGACGATCACCGTGCTGGCCGACCGCTACGACGGCCGCCGCTTGAATTCGCCCAACGACGTGGTGTGCAAGTCGGACGGCACGATCTGGTTCACCGATCCCCGCTACGGTATCCAAACCGACTACGAGGGCGGCAAGCAGGCGCCAGAGCTGCCGGTCGCCGTGTACCGGCTGGACCCCCGGGATGGCTCCTTGCGGGTGGTGGCCGACGATTTCCAGGGACCGAACGGCCTGTGCTTCTCGCCGGACGAGTCGCTTCTGTACATCGCCGAAAGCGGGCTGCAATTCGCCATCGACCCGGTGCAGCACATCCGCGCGTTCAATGTTGGGGACGGACGACTGGCGAACGGGCGCGTGTTCCACACGGTGTCGCCCGGTTTCGCCGACGGGGTCCGCTGCGACACCGAGGGCAACGTCTGGAGCAGCGCCGCGGATGGGGTGCACTGCATCGACCCGGGCGGCGAATTGCTGGGCAAGGTGCTGACGCCCTCGCTCGTCTCGAACCTGGCGTTCGGCGGGCGTCATCGCAGCCGGTTGTTCCTGTGCGCGTCGCACACGCTGTACGCGATCTACGTCAACCGTCGCAGGGCGCAAACGCCGTGAGCCTGCTGCGGGTCGGGCGCAACGTATCGGATCTCGCGCGGCTGACGGCGTTCTACCGCGACGCGCTTGGCTTTGCGCCGGACGTGCGAAGCTCCGGAACAGCGCAGCGGCTGCATTTGGGCCAGCAGAATATCGAGCTAACCCATACTGATGCCACCAACCACCTGGGCGGGACGGGAGCGGACCCGTGGTTCCAGCACATCGCGGTGGTGACGACCGATATCGAAGCCGCCGTGGCGCAGGCATTGCGCCACGGCGCCGCGCCGATATCCCGGGGTGGCGTCCAACATCTTCCGCCCGAGGCCGGCCACGTCGCCGCATTTAAGTTCCGCGACCCTGACGGCCATCCGCTGGAGCTGATCCAGTTTCCGCCGGGCAGTCTTTGGGACACGGACGCCGTCAGCCTCACGCTGGGATACGACCACTCCGCCCTGAGCGTCGTGGACACGGAGCGCAGCATCGCGTTCTACACGGAGCTGCTCGGATTTCGCGTGACTGCGCGCCAGGTGAATCACGGCCCGGCGCAAGACCGGCTGGATGGGATGGAGGACGTGCATGTCGATGTCGTGACGCTGACGCCCAGCGGGCAGGGGACGCCCCATGTCGAGCTGCTGGGGTATCGCGGGACGGCGCCTGTGACTGCGCTGTGGGACGCGAGCGACATCGTGGCTGACCGTCTCGTGCTGCAGGTCGATGACCTGGAGCGAACCACGGCAGCGCTGGCAGCGGGCGGCTACCCACCCTTCGCCCGCGACGACGGTCGCTTGCTCGTGCGCGACCCAAGCGGCCACGTGCTGGTGTGCGCCGGCAAAGTTTAGCTTCGGCGTCCCCGCAGGAAGCGCTCGAACGCGGCCAACGTCGCCGCAGAAACGTGATGTTCCAGGCCTTCCGCGTCGGACTCGGCCGCTTCCTGCGGCACCCCGACCGCGAGCAGCAGGTCCACCACCAAGCGGTGCCGCGCGCGCACCCGGGCCGCCAGCGTCTCCCCAGCCTCGGTCAGGAAGATGCCGCGGTACGGGCGCGAAGTCGCCAAGCCCTCACGTTTCAGCCGCGCCACGCTTTTGATGGCGGTGGCGTGGGAGACGCCGAGACGCCGGGCGATGTCGGTAGGACGCGCCTCCCCGGCGGTGGCCAGCAAGTCGGCGATCAGTTCGGCGTAGTCCTCCAGCAGCGCGGATGCGCGGGCAGTACGGGCACGGCAGAACCGCAGCGCGTGCGTCGGCTCAGCCGGCATATCCGAGGCGGGCGAGGGCGGGCGTGCGGCCAAGGCGTTCTCCCTGAAACCTGACGTGCCAGACGCCGACGCATTCCGCAAGCTGTGGTATCCATCTGCTTGACCTAAGTGTAGCCAATGGCACATTATACCGCATGGTGGACATAAAACGATGAGCGACGTTGCCGAGCGGACCTTGACGGATCGCACGACGCTCGCGATCAGCGAAGTGCTGGCGGGCCGCCGCCGTGGGGTTCGCGCCTTCCTGCCGTTCGCCGGGCCTGCCGTCATCGCGTCGGTCGCCTACGTCGATCCCGGCAACTTCGCGACCAACATCCAGGCCGGGTCGAGCTACGGCTACGGGCTGCTATGGGTCGTGGTCGTCGCCAACGCGGTCGCGATGCTGTTCCAGGCGATGAGCGCCAAGATCGGCATCGTCACCGGGCACAGCCTCGCCGAGTTGTGCCGCATGCACTTCCCGCGCTCGCTGGTGTGGGCAATGTGGGGCGTCAGCGAGGTTGCGGCGATGGCGACCGACCTGGCCGAATTCCTCGGCGGCGCCATCGCGTTGTCGCTGCTGCTGCACCTGCCGCTGCTGGCGGGGATGCTGGTCACCGCGGCTGTCACCTACGCGCTGCTGACCCTCGATCGCCGTGGTTTCCGCCCGCTGGAGCTGGTCATCGGCGGCTTCGTCGCCCTGATCGGGCTCAGCTACCTCATCGAATTGCTCATCGTGCCGCCGGACTGGGGCGCTGCGGCGTTCCACAGCGTCGTCCCGCAACTGGACAACCCGGCGGCGGTCGGACTGGCGGTCGCGATGATCGGCGCGACCGTGATGCCGCACGCGATCTACCTGCACTCCGGCCTGACGCAGGCGCGCACCGTGCCGAAGGACGACCGCGAGCGCCGGATGCTGGTGCGCTTCTCCAACCGCGAGGTCGTGCTGGCGCTGGTGTTCGCCGGGTTGGTGAACATGGCGATGGTGGCGATGGCGGCGGCCGCCTTCCACGCCGGGCACAGCGACGTGGCCGAGATCGAGACCGCGTACCACACGCTCGGCCCGTTGCTGGGCGCCGGGTCGGCGGTGGTGTTCCTGGTGGCGCTGATGGCGTCGGGCCTGTCCAGCTCCACGGTCGGGACGATGGCCGGGCAGGTCATCATGCAGGGCTTCGTCGGCTGGCGGGTGCCGATCTGGGTGCGGCGGCTGGTGACGATGGCGCCGTCCTTCGCCGTGGCGGCGATGGGCTACAACGCGACCCAAAGCCTCGTCGCGAGCCAGGTGGTGCTCAGCCTAGCGCTGCCGGTGCCAATGGTGGCGCTGCTCGTGCTGTCGCGCCGCCGGGCGGTGATGGGCGCGTTCACCATGGGCGGCGCGGCCTTCGCGGGCGCGCTGGCCGCGACCGCGCTGGTCCTGGCCCTGAATGCCGTGCTGCTGCTGCAGACGGCCGGCGTGCCGATCCCGGGCCTGGGCTAGACGCCTTGGGTATTCACGTACAGCGAGTACAGCGATTGGCTGGCGGCCATGAACAGCCGGTTGCGGTTGCGTCCGCCGAAGCACAGATTGGCGCACCGCTCCGGCAAGGCGATGCGGCCGATCGGGGCACCGGCGGGGTTGAACACCATCACGCCGTCCAGCCCGTCGCCCATGCCCCAGCCGCACCATAAATTGCCGTCTACGTCGACGCGGAACCCGTCCGGCGTGCCCGGCCCGGCGTCGATGAACTCCCGCCGCCGGCTCAGCCGCGCGCCGTCCACGTCGTAGGCGAGCAGCCGCCGGGGCGAGACGCCGCACTCGACGACGTACAGCACGCGCTCGTCCGGGGAGAATGCCAGGCCGTTGGGACGCGCGATGTCGCCCGCGACGACGCTGGCCTTCCCGGTGCGCGGATCGACCCGGTACACGTTCGTCGGCAACTCCGGCTCGGCCCGCTCGCCCTCGTAGTAGCCCAGGATGCCGAACTCCGGATCGGTGAACCACACGCTGCCGTCCGAGTGGACCACCACGTCATTGGGCGAGTTCAGCCGTTGCCCCTCCCACCGGTCCATCAGCACGGTGATGCCGCCGTCGTACTCGGTGCGCGTGACCCGGCGGCCGCCGTGCTCGCAGGTGATCAACCGGCCCTCGCGGTCGCGGGTGTTGCCGTTGGCGTTGCGCGACGGCTTGCGGAATACGGTGGTGGCTGCGGTTTCCTCGTCCCAGCGCAGGATACGGTCGTTCGGGATGTCGCTCCACAACAGGCAGCGGGCGTCGCCGAACCACGCTGGCCCCTCGGCCCAGCGGCAGCCGGTGAACAGCCGCTCCACCGCGGCGAGGGTCACGCGATAGGGCGCGAAGCTCGCGTCGAGCACTTCGAACGCTGGGTCGGGGTAGCGCTCGCTCGGTTGCCATCGCGGCTGTGTCATGGTGCGTTCTCCCTGCTGGAATCGTAATCGTCGGGCATGCCGGAAGCAACTTCGCTTGTCTTCGCGAGCGCCGGGCCGCAGCGTTGCCGGCATGAAACTCGCCGATCTGCCGACGCCATGCCTCGTGCTGGACCGATCGGTCCTGGCCCGCAACATCGCGGCCATGGCGCGGGCGGTCGCGGCGCACGGGATCGGGCTGCGGCCGCACATGAAGACGGCGAAATCGATCGACGTGGCGCACCTGGCCCTCGTTGGGCAGCCGGGCGGCATCACCGTCTCCACCCTGGCGGAAGCCGAGTATTTCAGCGCGCACGGCCTGCGCAACGTCCTGTACGCCGTTGGCATCACGCCGCGGAAGCTGGAACGGGTCGCGACGCTGAACGCGGCCGGCGCCGATGTCCTGGTCGTCACCGACGATGGCGACATGGCCGCCGCCATCGCCGCCCACCGGACACCGGTCCGCGCGCTGATCGAGATCGACACCGGCGAGGGCCGTGGCGGGTTGGGGCCGGACGATCCGGCCGTGCTCGCCATCGCCGAACGCCTCGGGCCTCGCCTGGCCGGCGTGATGACCCATGCCGGGCACAGCTACGGCGCGCGCGGCGATCCCGCCCTGAATACGGTCGCCGAGGCCGAGCGCGCCGGGGCGGTGCTGGCGGCCGAGCGGCTGCGGCAGGCGGGACATGCGGCGCCGATCGTCAGCGTGGGCAGCACGCCGACCGCGCTGCACGCCGGGCGGATGACGGGCGTGACGGAGATCCGCGCCGGCGTGTACATGTTCGGCGACCTGTTCCAGGCGCAGATCGGTAGCCACGCCCTGGACGACTGCGCCTTGACGGTGCTGGCCAGCGTCATCGGCCGCCGCCCCGACCGCCAGCAGATGCTGATCGACGCCGGCGGGCTCGCGCTGTCGAAGGACCGCAGCACCGAAGCAGCGCCGCGGGACTACGGCTTCGGATGGGTGCTCGGGCTGGACGGCACGCCTCGGTACGGCGAGGCCGTGGTGCGGCGGGCGTACCAGGAGCACGGCGTCGTCGACTGCGACCCGGCGTTGCCGTATCCCGCGCTCCCGGTCGGCGGGCTGGTGCGGGTCGCCCCGAACCACGCCTGCATGACGGCGGCGGCCCACGACCGCTACTACGTGATCGATGGCGGCGAGGAGGTGGTCGCGGTCTGGACGCGGGTGAATGGCTGGTAGCATGGTGGCGGCTTTCCGGCAGGGGCCGCCATGTCCGACATCGCCATCACCGCCGGGCCGTACCGCTTTCGCGCGCGGTTCGAGGACGCAGCGGCGCCTGCCACCTGCGCCCGGTTCCGCGCGCTGCTGCCGTATCGTGAGCGGATCATCCACGTGCGCTGGAGCGGCGAGGCATGCTGGATTCCGCTCGGCGCAACGGATTTGGGTTTGGGCTACGAGAACCACACGAGCTACCCGGCGCCGGGCCAAATCCTGCTGTATCCCGGGGGTATCAGCGAGACGGAGATCCTGCTCGCCTACGGCAGCGTCTGTTTCGCCAGCAAGATGGGCCAGTTGGCGGGCAACCATTTCCTGACGGTGGTGGAGGGTGGGGAAAACCTAGCGGCGCTGGGCAAGGCGACGCTGTGGGACGGGGCGCAGCCGATCGTGTTCGGAGACGGATGAGCCGCGCGGGTTGGCCTACCGCGCTTGCCGAAGACTGTGGCGCCTGCGGCGGCAAGGCCGCTCGCTTGGCGGCCCCGGGTAGCCCAGCGCTCCGGCGTAGGCGGCCGCCTGCTTCGCCCCTTGATGGTGCGCGCCGGGTGCAATAATCCGATTTAGCTAACAAGGATTGGCGTCATGAGGGAGAACGGACACGGCATCAGGCGACACGGCCCATCGGACGCGGACCACGACGCGATCGTCGTGTAGCTTCATCGCAAGAGTGAACTCAAGGGAGCGCCGCATGCCCATCCGAAGTGTCAAGCAACTCGTCGCCGAGGCCGCCGGAGCGACGGAACAGATATCCCCGGCAGACGCCGTGCTGCTTGTCGGCCAGCCCGACGTTGTTTTCGTCGACGTTCGAGAACAATCGGAGTTGGATGCAACGGGGAAGGTCGAAGGCTCCGTGCACGTTCCGCGCGGATTGCTTGAAGCCAAGACCGATCCCGAAAGTCCGACGCACGATCCGATCCTGTCGAGCGGGAAGCGTCTGATCACCTACTGCGCCTCCGGGGCCCGGGCCGCCCTCGCGGCAAAGACGCTGTCCGACATGGGTGTGACGCGGGTCGCACATGTGCACGGCGGCGGTTTCGAGGCATTGCGGGCGGCAGGGGCGGCAACCACACCCTGATTATTGAGCCAAACTCAAGGTTCGGCCGTCGGCCCGCCCGAAGTACGATTGGTTAAATCCCTTAAATCACTTGCGTCAATGGTGCATTGAAATATCCACAGCGCCAGTTCATATAAATTGGGAGTGCCACGAATCAACCGGAGCTGCCGATATGTCCGAGAGTGCCTGGCAGGTGCCGATCCGCTGGGCCAAGCGGGACAGTTCGGGGCTGGACACCGTGGTGGCTGCGACGTGCGCCCTCCTGCTGACGGCACTCGCGCTCGGCGTATGGCTGCAGCCTGCCGGACAATGGCGCCTGGCAGCCCTGGCCCTCGTCGGCGCGGCCATCGGAGCTGTCCTGCTGCGGACCAGCTTCGGCTTCGCCGGAGCGTTCCGGGCCCTTGTCACCCAGGGCGACGCAGCACCGTTTCGTGCGCACGCCATGATGCTGGCGCTGTCGAGCGTCCTGATGCTGCCGATGCTGGCGCAAGGCGCCCTCCTTGGGCAGCGCCTGCACGGCGAGGCGACCCCCATCGGCATCGGCTTCGCCGTCGGCGCGCTGCTGTTCGGGGCGGGCATGCAAATCGGCGGCGGCTGCGCGTCCGGCACCCTGTACGCCTTGGGCGGCGGCAACGGCAAGCTGCTCGGCACCCTGGCCGGCTTCATCCTTGGCTCTGCGCTGGGTGCGTGGAGCATGGGTTTCTGGTGGAGCTTGCCCACCCTGCCTGCGGCGACATTGCAGGGGCTGGTTGGATATGGGCCGGCTCTCGTGCTGCAACTCGCGGTCTTGGCCCTGGTGTGGGTCGTCGCGGGACGGTCCGCCAAAGCGCCGCCGCCACGGCTCCTGCTGGCGGGCGGCCTCGGGCTCGCCGCGCTGAACGCGACGACCTTGCTCCTGGCCGGAAAGCCGTGGGGCGAGACCTCGGCGTTCGCGCTGTGGGGTTCGAAGCTGGCGATGGCGCTCGGGGCGGACGTGCGTCACTGGGCCTACTGGATGCGGCCGGGCTTCGCCACCCAGTTCGACGGCTCCTTGTCGCTCGATACGACCTCGATCATGGACGCCGCCATTGTTCTCGGTGCGGCGCTCGCGGCGGCCTCCGCCGGGGCGTTCCGCCTGCGGTTGGGCGGCGGCGCACGGCCCTGGGCGGCGGCCCTGCTCGGCGGCGCTGCGATGGGTTTCGGCGCCCGGCTGGCGAATGGCTGCAACATCGGCGCCTACTTCAGCGCGATCTCGGTCGGCAACCTGTCTGGATGGGCATGGGTGCTGCTCGCGCTCGCCGGAAGCTGGGGCGGCGTGCGGCTGCGTCCGTGGTTCGGACTGGACGACCGTCCGGTGGTTGCCAAGCGCGCGAGTGATCGGCCGGGCCTGTCGCCGGATGTCGCGACGTGCTGAGCTCGACTTTCCGCAATTTCCGGTTTGTGCCGTCTATGTGGCGGTCCAGAAGATATCCTCGGCGGCGATGAATTCGAGGGCGCGATCGAGCGATAGAACCGCGCGTCCGAGGGGGCCACCG
>JAABUV010000811.1_pt1 | contig 47104 bp, 55 predicted proteins | sample 5559971 | NCBI WGS metagenome assembly JAABUV01 (sample SAMN10711881, study PRJNA513362) | rock metagenome | isolation source: Antarctica rocks | place: Antarctica: Victoria Land, Knobhead nord | collected 2015-12-19 | reverse complement strand
GACATGGGGCGGGCCTGTGAGCGCACTTCCATGTTGGTCTGGGGCAAGGCATGCGCGCACGGCCCCGGCCCTGCTGGCTGGGCGAGGCGCGGCATGGATGGCCTGGCTCTGACGCAACAACTTGCGACCCTGCATGCGGCGGATTGCCATCGGGGGCGGGGCCTGCGTGACAGCAAAGACCCGCCCCTTTATATTTGAGCATCAGTCCTGCGCTCGCCGCCGCTGCCGCTGCTGCCGGACGTCAGGGCTCGGAGGGTTTGCAACCCCGCGCGCGCAGGTGGCGGACACGGTGTGGGGCGACGTCGCGCCGCTGGCCGTCAGCGTGGACTTCACTGCGCTGGAGGCCGGCTTCGCGGCGCGCGCCGCGCCCAAGCCGCAGCTGGGCGCCGCGAGCGGCGCGCCTGCGGCGGGCGCGCCGCGGCTGCCCGTGCGCGCGTCGCTGCTGCCGCTGCAGCGCGCCAACAACGTGGGCATTGTGCTGACGCGCCTGCGGCTAACGCCCGCCCAGGTCAGCCCTGTCGCCCTCCTGGATTTGGAGGCGCTTTGGTTCGGCGCCCATGCTCGGACACACTCGTCCGCCACGGCAGTCGCCGCATCGCCCTTCGCGTCTGTTTGCAAACATGACTGTGGCCGGTAGCTGGCCCGGGCGCAAGGGGGCTGCCGCCAGCTGTCCGAGCAACACGATCTGCCAGCATGCGCACCGGGCCCGATGGGGCCTCGACACGGACCAAACACAGGGGCAAGGCGGGCATGCGCAGGTGCGCGCCGCACTGCTGGAGGGTGCCCGCCGGCTGGGCGAGGAGGAGCTGGCCGGCCTGGCGGGCTGCCTGCCCAGCGAGGCCGAGCGCGCGCTGCTGGCGCCGCACGCGCGCGCCACCGCCGGCCTGGGCGCTGCCGAGCAGCTCATGCTGGCGCTCATGGCCGTGCCGCAGGCGCGCGCCCGCGCTGCGCGCTGCTCGCGGAGCAGCCCCCGAGCAGCCTTTCATACGGCGCATGCACAATATGCTTGGCAACGAGCCTGGCTGGCAGGTTTGCCTCGCAACCGACTCTCGTGAAGCTTTGCATTGATGAAAATGCGGGGCAGAGCGGTGAGGCGCGCGCGCGGTGCAGGCCGAGGAGCGCGTGCGCGCGGCGCGCTTCGAGCAGCATTTCGGCGCGCGGCTGGACGCGCTGCGCGCGGGCGCCGCCGCGCTGCAGGCGGCCTGCTCGGAGGCGGGCCGCCCTTTAATAGCACAAATTCTATCTATGGAATGGGTCTGCGAGTTCGGCCGCCGCCCGCCGCTGACGCAGCTCACGCTTGCTAGCGGCATACCTGCCAAGCATCTGCGTCATCGCCATGTCGGCCGGTGAGTGGCAGGTGGGGCATTCGATCAGCATGTGCCATGAGCCTCGGGCCCGGCACATGGCCCAAAGACCACGTCGGCCTGGCCGCGAGCGTGAAGCGCCCCGGGCGGGTGCAGGTGCGGCGCTGCGCGGTGCTGCCGCTCGTGCTGCGCGTCGCGCTCGCGGCCGGCAACTTCCTCAACGCCGGCAGCCGCGCGGGCGACGCCGCCGGCTTCCAGGTCGGCGCGCTGCTCAAGCTGCGCGGCGTGCGCTCCACGCGCGCGCGGTGCGCCGGGCGCCCGGGGTCATGGCACAGAGCGGGGTGCTGGCTTTGAGTCGGCGCGCTGCTGAAGCTGCGCGGCGTGCGCTGGGGCGCACGCGCCACGAACGCGCCCAGAGTGCAGGGGTGCAGTAAGAGGGCGTCCTGCACCTGCGCAGTGCCATACCTGCGGTGCGCGGCGTGGCAAAGTGAGATATTCAGTGAACATGCGCGTTTGCGTACGGCGCTCGACGTGGACACAAAGTAGGGCGTGAAATATATAGGCCCGGCTTGCTGACGTCGTTGGCGCGCTACGTTCCGTTCACGCACACACTGATGGGGGCAGGGGGTCCCGCCTATGCTTCATGGCTTTCAGAGTGCAGCTGTGAGCGCGCCGGTGACGGCTTTGGAGCCCTGCCGCGCAGGGACCACACGCTGCTGCACTTCGTGGCGCGCGAGGTGGCGCGGCACTGCGGCGACGCCGCACCGGACCTGCGCGCCGCGCTGCCTAGCGCGCCCGCGGCCGCGCGCACGTCCACCGCCGCGCTCCAGGCGCGCTGCATGGGCCAGGGAGCACCCCAGACAGCGCATGTGCTGAGCTGCGGCTGCCCGGCATCAATAGCTGCATCATTTACAAGCATGGCTGGTTGCGCGACACCCATTCTTGCAGGGTATGACAGGTGCCCGCGTTGCGCGCACATCGAACACGGCGCACACACATAGGCAGGCACAGGCCTGCGAGTAAGAAGCCAACCATGCGCAGCTCTGGGCTGCCCGCGTGCATGCACGCGGTGTGAGACGTGTCTACCACGCCTCTCCTGGCGGCGCTGGACGGGTCCTGTGCCTGCTAAACTGTCACACCGCAGCACAGCGCGGGCACACAGGGCGGGGCTGCGCATGCTCACTTGGGCTGTGAAGACGGGCATGCAGGGACTGCGGTGTGCAGGGGCCTGGTTTCCAGCTGAGCACCCTATCCCTAGCCCTACCCTGCCCCTGTGCTGTGCGCGCAGGCGGAAGCGCAGGACCTGCGGCGCTCGCTGGACGCGCTGACGGCGCTCGCGGCCGGCGCGGCCGGCGCAGACGGCGACGGCTTTGGCCAGGTGCAGCGGCCCCCCCGCCAGCGCAGCGGCGCGCGTGTGTTCAGAGGAGGGCGCGCATCGCCAACGCGTGTGTGCTGGGCTATGTGCGTGTGGCTGCAGGGCCCTACCCATGATGCAGCGAGGACACCATGCTTCATTGCCCACTCGTACCTGCATTGCAGAGCACTGGCACGGTCGCTGCGCGCGGGACAGCATCATCTCGCAGCTGCCAGGCGCCCGAGTGTTGCTAGTCGAGTCTACGCTGCTGCTGTACGGGGGCGCGCGAGCGGTGCGCCCGCGCGCGCTGCCGAGGTGGACGCAGACAGGAGCGGGCGCCCTGTGACGGCCAGTGACGGCCACGCAGGCAATGGCGCGCTTCCAGGCTGAGGGCGGCCGGCAGCTGGCCGAGGCCGAGGCGGGCCTGCGGGCGGCGCTGGCGGACGCCGCGGCGCTGGCGGCGTACGTCGACGGCGGCGGCGCCGCGAGCGAGGCCGGCGCGCTGTTCGGCCTGCTGGCGGCGTTCGCGGCCGACCTCGATGCCGCGCACGAGGAGAACGCCGCCGCGGACGCCAAGGCGCGCCGCAACCCTAGCGCGGGGTGACTTTGTAGGTCTTTTCAGAGGCTGGTTCATCCTGCGCCGGCGCGCGGCCTGACATGCCCTGTCCAGTATCTGGCCAACATCGCCGCGGCCGCCGCGCAGGCCGCGCGCAAGGCGGAGCGCGACGCGCACGCGCCGGGGCCGCGGCGGCCGGGCGCCGAGCGGGCGGCCGCGCCGCTGGGGCCGCTGCGGCGGCGGGACCGCGTGCTAACGCACATCCGCGCGTACCAGCGCCTGCGGCCCGAGGACCGGCACATGCTGCTCGCTGACAAGGTGCCGCGCCGCGCCCTGCGCCACATAACCTGCCTGGCCGGCCGTGCGCTGTGGGTCAGGCGGCAGCCGACTAAGGGGCGGGCAGCGCGCGTCGCCGGGCAGAGGCCTGCGGTGGCACTCTCCCTGCAGGCCACACCGCATGTCAGGTACCAAGGAATCAGTGTATGCTGCTTGTGAACTTGCTGCCGGGATGCCTGCATAGGAGGGGATGCAACTTGGCTGGCACCGGAGTGCCGTGGGGGGTCTGCATCAGCTTTCGCACATGGACCCTTGCTCTAGCTACCTAGAGCATATCCCCAATGATGCTGCTTCAGGCACAAGGTTGTTACAGGGTAATGCCCGAGGCAGAAGCATGGGTGGATTGAGCTTGTGGTTGCTGCCTGGCTGCATATCAACAGGATCTTGTTGCCGTGCGCAGGGCGGCGGCGAGCGCGCCAGGCGCCTGCGCGGCCAGCACCGCTCCAGCGTGCCTATGTTCACCATCAAGCCGCTGGGGTCACAGCTGCCGGGCGGCGCCGCCGCAAGCCCCGGCAACCCTGGCTCGCCGAGCGCCGCGGCGGCCGCCTGGCACTTACCGCAGATAGCCGCACGCGCTGCGGCGGAGGGGGACGAGAATGCTGGGCCCGCGTGCGCTGCAGACGCGCGCGCGCCATGCAGCGCCGCCCTGCGCATGTCCTGCCCTGTCGGCCCGGCAGCGCACGGGCGCGCGCCGCGCACGCCGCTGGTCTTTAGGTGCGCGCACCATTCGCTGTTGGAGCGAGCGGCGCACTGGGTTCATCTGGGTTCTGGGTTCTAAGAGGTTGTATGCTCATGCGGACTGGTCCGGCAGATTTGGGCTCGCATTTGTGGCGCTCGCCCTCCATATCTGAAGTCGTGTCTAATGCGGCAGGATGCCCTGTGACTGCATGCCAAGCTTGACAGATGCAACAAATTGATCTGCCTTCGGGGACCCGCAGGCCGCTGGGCGCGGCGAGGGAGGCGCGCGGCGAGACGCCCGGCCTCGGCCGCGCGCCGGCCGCGCGCCTCGGCGCGCGCGGCCCGCAGCAGCCGGCGTCGGCGCGCACGGTGCGGCCTGACCGATCTGCAACGGGCGCCCGCCTGGGCGGCCGGCTGGGCAGGCTGCGGCTGTCGCTGGCGGGGCTGGGCGTGGCCGGCGTGCACGGCTCGTGGAAGGGTGACGCCGCAGGCGGGCCCCGGCTCGCCCGCGCGCTGCGCGCCAGCTTTGCGGGCGCCCGGCTGCGGCGCCAGGGCGGCTCAGAGCGGTGTGTCCCCTCCCCGCACCCGTTTGAACACCCCTTCATCCCCTGCACGCGCGAGCCGTCACGCAGGCCGGCGCCCGTGACGAGGATGCCTGCGCAGTATCGCAGCACGTATGACGCCGACTGACATGCACATGGCCACGGGTCCGAAATGTACTGTTGGTGGTGTGAGTCAGTGGACACCGTCCCTTGCGTGGGTCAGGAGTGTGAGAATAGATGCAAAGACTTGCTGACACATCATGCGCCTGATGCGCCCGTCCCTCCTTGCAGTGCATCCTCGGACGGCTGGGAGGAGGCGGACGAGGCAGACACGTCCGCGCATGCGGCCACGTGTGCACGGGAGCAAATCGGTGGCCCGCTCGCCGCTGGGCGGCCGCACACCCACGGCCGGCCCGCGCCCCCGAGCGTTGACGTGCGCGCCTGCGATGCATGCCAGCCCCAGCAATGTGTCGGGCACCCCTGTGGGCGCATGCTCGCTGACATTGCACTGCGGCTGCAGCCCCAGTCAGAGATGCTGGCAGCCGGCTGAGGGCGCCTGCCATGCTCCTGACTCTGACGCCTGCTCGCTTCTGAAACAAGCTCACCTGGGGGACGCCCTGCGCTGCACCGCCGACCATGCTCGCTCGCGCGCGCGCGCCCAGGAGCTGCTGGGCGGCCCGAGCACCATTCCCCCTGGCGAGGCGGGGCCGGTGGCGCGCGCGGCCGCGCCGGCGCAGGGCGCGCCGCGTGCTGGGCCCGCGCTGCGGGCGGCCCTGTCGCCTGTGGAGGAGGCGGACTGCGGGGCAGGACCGGGACTGGCGCTGGCGGCCTCGTCGCCTGCGACGGCGGCGCCGGAGCCGCGCGGCTCGGCGGCAGGGCTGGAGGGCGCCGCGGCCGCTGAGCCGGGGCGCCCCGCGAGCCTGGGCGCGATGGCGCCGCGCCAGGGGCTGGAGGTCGGGGTGGGTGACCTGGCGGACCGGCGGCCCGGCGCGGCCGGCGACGGGCCCTCGCCCAACTCCACGTCGCTGCTGCGCTTCCACTCCCTCGCGTGCGCAGCACCGCGCTCGTCTCTCCTGCCTTTTCACTTATCCGCTGAACATTGTTAATGCGACAGCAACAACCTGGCAGCCTGGACTACTGCCGTGATGGTGGTGGGAGTGCTTGCCGCAGCAGCCAGGGCCCAGCACCAGTCAACAAGCGTGCCCTGACAACACAGGTGCACCAACACCCTCCCTGTCCTCATGCAGGTCGCCTGGTCCCGCGACATCCCGGAAGGAGCGGGCGGTGGCGCGCGCGGCGGCCGCGGCCGGCGGCCGCTCCTGGGACGCCGACCCTGCCCGCCCCTCAGGCCTGTCGTCGAGCGGCCCCGCTGCGGCCGGCGCATGCCCCGCGCCGCCCGCCCCGGGCGGTCGCCGCCCTGGGAGGGCCCCTGTCAGCATCAGCAGTCCGAGCCCCATGCAAGCAGCCGCGGGTGTGGCCACGGCTGCGCGCCGCAGCGCCGGCCGGCCGCCGGCGCCGGCGCCCATCACGCTCGTGTTTGGCAGCGGCGCGAGCTGGGGCGGCGGCGCCGGGCCGGGCGCTGAGCGGCAGCCCGGGCCCGGTGAGAGCCCGGCGCAGCCCGGGCCCGCCGCTGCTGCGGCGCCCCCCGGCGCGGCAGCGGCCGTGGTCACGCCTGCACCCGTGCCGGCCGACTCTCCGCCCGACCCAACAGCAGACGGCCAGGGGCCCGTTTGGACGGATCCATATCTGCCTGCAGCATGTGCCGACCCTCTGCGCATGCGGCCGGGGGCGGCGGAGCGCGCGGCAGAGGGCGCCGCCAGGGACGGCGGCGCGGGCAGCGCAGCGGCCGGCGCCGGCGCGGCTGAGGCCGGCCTCTTCACGCCGCTCGTCATGCAGCGCCTGGGCCCATGGCAGCCGGGTGACGCTCCGGTGGCGCGCATTGGCGACGCGCGAGACGCGAGCCTGCTTGATAGGGCGGTGGCGGAGGGCGGCGGGCGCGCTGCGGGCGCGCCGGCGCCCGGGCTGTTCACGCCGATGGCGGCCGACGCGCTGCGGGATGCGCGCGCCCGGACGGGCCGGCCCCGGAGCGTGCAGGGCCGCAGCAGCGGCGCGGCCGTGCCGGGGGCAGGGCATGCGGTCGGCCGGGGTTTGCAAACCCTGACAGGCTCCCTGCCGGCGGCGCTGAGCGCCGGCGACGCGCAAGCGCCTGGCCAGGCGCTTTCACCATTCAGCCCCGACATGGACTTGCTGCTGCGCGGGCTACCCACGCCCGCGGGCGCCGGCGAGGCTGCGGCGCCCCCCGGCGCAACCCCCAGCGGCGCTGACCAGGACGTGGCAGCCAGCGCATCAGCCGCCGCAGCCTCGCCAGCAGACGAGCGTGCGGCGGACGCGCCGGCCGGCGACCAGCTCCCAGCGCCCGGCGGCGCCGAGCCTGTTGCGTGCACGACGCCGGAGATGCACGCGATCCGCGCGCTGGCGCGCCCGCCGCTCGCCTGGGACGCAGCTTTCAGGGACGCAGCGCTCGCAGACATCGGGGCGGCCCACGGACGGGTCGGGCCGGCTGCTGGCGCAACGGCCGAGCCGCTCAACGGTCCCGGCGACGGCGTTTCGCCATCGCCAGGGCCCGGGCCCCTGCGGGCGTCAATGCAGGCGCGCGCATGCCCTTCTGAGTCGGGGTTGGTTTCTCCCCAGCGCTGGTTATATGTGCCTGGCGTGACCTTGGTGAACCTTCCCCTTGGCACCAATTGCTTGACATGAGGCAGCCACCTGATCAGCTTCAGGTGGCTCGCACGCAAAGGCGGGGGTCCCACGACGCGCAGCGGGTCAGCGCTGAGCATGCCCATCCGGGCTGACGCGCTGGCGTGCGCCGCGCAGGGCCTGGCCGCAGCGAGCCCGCGCATCAGGCTGCCGCCGCTCGGCCCCGGGCCGCTGCGCGCGTCGCTGGAGGCGCGCGGAGCAGCGGCGCCGGCGCCCGAGCAGGGCCCCCGCACGGCCGGCGCTGCGCCGCCTCCGATTCCTGGCGCGCTGGTGGCCTTCGCACCGCCCGCGGACGGGCGGCCCCGCGCCAGCAGCATGATGACGGCCCAGGGCGGGGCCAGCGCCACCCAGGCCGGCCGCCAGCCGCCGCACGCAGCTCCTGACGGCGCTGCTGACAGCTGGCCGGCCACCGACGACCTCATCGCGTTCACACCGCCGCCAGCAGGCGCGGCTGGTGCGCGCTCACGCCGCCCCGCCTGCCATTCCGTTCTGCTCCCTCTGCGCGCGCTGCTGGACGCCCGGCGCGAGGGCGTGCTCTGGAGCACCACCGTCCGCTGGCATGGCACTTATTCGTACTGGCGCTGCTCGGCACGTGCTTGGACAGCAGCCCGTGGCAGCCGGCATGCTCACGGTGTGCCGTGCGAGGCCGCACCAGCTTCAGCCGCACACACCACGCATCCGCGCGAGGCGCCGAAAGTGTGTGCGCACGCAGGGGGCCGCCCTGTGCGCGTGGAAGCCGAGGATGCCGCCGGCTTGGCGCATGCGGCTGGCGAGCCCGCCGCGGCCGGCCCGCTGGAAGCGCAGCTGCGCACCTCGGCGGAGGCGGGCCTGCACGCCGGCGGAGCACGCGCGCAGCAGGTAACGCTGGTGACTGAGTTTTAAAGATGGCCTGCGCAGCGGCCTGCTGGTGCCGTACTGCTGGCGCAGAACGTATTGGAGCGGGCCGTCTGTGACGCTCCTGACCTTGGCTTGGCCATGTTTTGAGGAGCAGTGCTTCCCCGGCGGGCTTCGCGCACATCCCTCGCTGTCTTACAGGGCGTTCTGAGTTGCTGTGCAGCGAGCGTGCGCGGAGGTGCATACGCTCTGGCACGCCGCTGCCGAGACGCAAGATTTTCTTGGCAGGGACAGGGCGCGCTGGCGGGCGGCGCCGCATATGACCAGCTGCAGCGGGGCGACCCGGCGCCGCTGTCGCCGGAGCGCCGCGCCCCGCGCCGGCGCCGGCGCCTGGCCAAGCTGCTCGCGCTGCTGCGCCGCGGCCTGCGCAGGCGCCGGACGTAGAGCAGGGCGTTGTTTGCCTTCTTGCATGGGCTGCACAGGGCAGCGTGTGGCGCCAGCCGGCATCCTGTGTCGTTGCGTCCGTGCCTGACCTGACCTGTTGTCAGAATGCTGCAGCTGACCGGCTGGGACCTATGTGTGGGGAAGCTGATCTAATACGTGCTACGGCAAGGGGCTGCTGCGCAGAGATTGGGCGCTGCTTTGTTTGCTGCTGCTCCCCGGCTTCATATATGTAGCTCATAATCTCACAGGTGTCGCAGCGTCAGAAAGTCTGACGCTGCGCCGAAAGGCAGAGCCTTGCAAGCAGAAGCAGATGGTGGTTACGTATCCTTATCGCAGAACATGTGCACACCGTCCGACGGTCAGTGGCAGGACCGCACAGCACGCACAGACGCGCCGACGCAGTATCGGCGGGAAGGCTCGTCGAGCTGACCTAGGTGGGCACCTGGTTGTCGCAGGCCTACTCTGTGACTCGCATCCCGCTCCTTGCGCCTTTTGCACCACACAAAGAACTCCACTCCATGTTGCCAGCAAGCCCATCTAGCCCATCTTTTGCACTATATGGCAACATCCAACACCACCAAAGCAGCACGTATTACTCAGCTTGTTGAGGCACATGCGGCTCACAGCTGGAGTGATATGCCTGCAGGCACAATCCCGCCAGCCGTTAGCAATATGAGCATTGACCACGCATGTGCTGCTGCTGGGGCTCTGCTGCTGCGCTCTGACTACGGGTGAGGGGCGGCAGCGTTGACAGCTGCGGTGGACGCCGCGGTGGCAGTTGCAGCGTCGACCGCAGCTGCGGTGGCGGACGACGGGAGGGCGCCGGCTGGCGCTGTGCGCCAGGTGGCTTGGGCTGGGGCTGCACCTCTCTGCGCCTCTTGCAGCAGCACCTGGGAGGGCAGCTAGGCGTACGTCTGGCGGCTCGGGCCAGACGCCGCCGCAGCAGCGCTTCGCCACGTGCGCACGACCGCGCTCCCGGCTCCCCGCCCTGCTCACCGCTCGGAGCGCAGGTACCTGGTGGCCCGGGAGCTTGTGACTGTGGCACTTGCCGTCAGGTGAGGCTGAGCAAGGCTAGCAAGAGCTAGCAAGAGCTAGAACATGCTGCTGCCTGTTAGCAGGCCTGCCTGACGCAAAAGGCGTTCGCCCGAGATGCAGACAATCCTTTGGAACCAGCTTGCTGGATTTGGGAGTCTGCCGACCCCTGACACGCGCATGCGCGCAGCGTCAAGTCCTCGGGCAGCCCCGCGCCCACGCTGCGTCCGGCGTCTTAAGGCAGCAGCCCGCCCAACGGCGATGGCCCACGACCTAGGCCGCCAGCTCCAGCGGCACATCCGCGCCTCCGCCCGGGCGCCCCACCACATCGCCGCCCGGCCCGAAGTCCGCCGCCCCCTCCGTCGTGCCAAGCGGCACGTCAAGCGCAGCCCGCACAGGGTCGAGTGCAAGTGGTCTGCTAGGGCTCCTGGCCCTGACCATGTGCAGGGCAGGCCTCGGGCCGGTCACACCTGCTCCGGCCTGAGCTGCCTAGGGCAGGCATGCATCGCTACGTCCTGCAGTCGCCAGGACTGCGCGCGGCCTGGGCGCTGCAAGTGTTCGGGCGCGGGCCCAGCGCCACGCGCATGGCGTCCGGCGCGTCCGGGCGTTGATAATAGTGCTGGTAAAATGCTGCGTCGCAAGGACGTGTTTGCTCGGAGGCAATGGCACGGTGTTTGCATTTCGCAGGTGGCATGGTTTGTGCGGTCTTTCCATCGTCTATCGACGCATGCGAGGAGACTCATGTCAGTGCTGCTGGGTCCAGCAGAGTGGGGTTCAATACACACCGCAGCGTTGGCTGCACATTTGGTTTAGGGCCCGCCATTGCCGGCCATTTCCAACTGACCTAGGCGGAACCCCTGTGCCACAGCACGCATGCGTTCAGAGCGTGCTCTTTAGAATATAGTTCCTGTTGGGTGATATTGCTGAACATACTTGTACGAGCAGTGCTGTCAGCGCGTCTCGCTATGACAGCGGCGCTTGCAGATGCACTGTCTTGATGGTGACATGTATGACAGACTGGCAGCTGATTCATAAACTGGAAAACTTGTGCGAGCGTGCGTGGGCTTGCTCAGCTTGGAAGGCATGACATGCATGGCTGGTTCTTGTACCAAGTGCGCTTGCCTGCATTGCATGCGGGTTGGAAGTATTTGCATTGACATGAAGTAGTTGTGAAGCGTGTTCCATGCACCCTCTGCTGCGCATTGCGCAGTGGCTGGTATGAATTGTGCTGAAGTGCTCGCTGTCTGCACTGTAGCACCCGCCTTTCATGCTGCATGGAGCTGCGGCCTAGACTGGCACGTGTGGCCATTTTCGCTGGGTGGCTTGTACCTTGCTCTCCATACCGTAGCCACGCTGCAGCTTCATGCTGCAGCGCTGAGGACGGACGTATCGATGATAGATCATGTCGTCACCATCGCCTGTAAACGCACTCCGACGAGCCCTCAACAGTGTGCTTGCATACGCACTCCGCCCATCGTCCTTGTCCTGGACGACCCGCGTGCAGGTGGCTATTTCACATACAGTGGCAGTCCACCATCACTCGGTGGTTCCGGCAGTGCTCTCAGCGCAGCCAGATCAGCACTTACCGCCTCGCACCAACCCCCATGCGCCAATTGCCAGCGTCATTAAATAATGCACCGCATTACGTAGCCGCACAGCTAGACAGGCCTGCTGTTCGTACCAGCCAGCCAGCCAGGCACTGTGCGCGCCGCAGGCCACGATGGCATGATACGCATATCCGCGGCAAGGACGACAGCAGCGAACATGCCCAGGGCGGGCCTCCGTGCCCGAAACCCAGCCCACCCTTAACCTAGCGCAACAGTGCACCGGCGCCGCTCAGCCCAATGCCTCCGCGAGCGCCCGCTCCGCGTCCGCCAGCACGTCTGACACGAGCGCGGCACCGCCCTTAATGCCGGCGGTGGCGAGCGCGGGCCGGCCGCCGCCGCCGCCGCCAAACCGCTTGGCCAGCGCGCCCACGAACGCGCCAGCCTTGAGCCCGACGCCGACCGCGCCGGGCCCCGCCGCCGCCGCGACTGCGACCTTGCCATCGGCATGCGAGGCGAGCACGACCGCGGCCGCATCGCCCAGCTGCGCCTGCAGGCCCGCCGCCGCCTCCTGCCGGGGCGCGAGCAGGGTCTGAAAGCCTTGAAAGCCCAAAAGGGTGAGCGGCCACTCAAATAGCTGCAAATTCGGACACCATCTCGACATCGCAATGCACCACTGGCTGGAGGCGCGGCCGCATCGTCCAGCCACGCATGTAACACAGCCGCCGCTGCATGTCGCGCCATGGCGTAGGCTTGCTGGGCTACACTCTAGTGCGCTCGCCTCCTGCAGCGCAGACGCTGCAGCAGTGCCTGCGGGCTGAGGCCGAGCATGGCGCAATCGTGCACGCTCCGCACCAGCGCCAACGCCCGTAGCAGCCTGTCACCGTGCGCCCCTCGCACCCCCGCAGAGCGCAACAGGCTGGGAGAACCTGTCTCCAAAAGCCAAACCCAAGGGCCAAAGGGCGCGCGCCGAGAGGTCCTTGGCGGCGACGCCGTCCAGGCGCGCGACGAGCATGGGTGCGCCGCCGGGCGCGGGCCGCGCCTGCGCGGCCAGCTCGCGCGCCCGCAGTGCCGCCAGCTGCCCGCGCAGCTCCGCCGCGTCCCTGGCCGCGCCGCGCGCCTCCTCCGCCAGCGCTGCGCGAGGCCGCCGCTTCATCTTTGAGTGAGCCTCACTCGCTGAAATATGCTTGACGATCAGGCTGCTCTGACGCTTTCTGGCAAGACGAGCAAGGGCGGGCTGCCAATCCGGGGCAGCTCGAAATCGAGCCTGCGTCCACGCTCACGGGACCAACGCAGAGCATTTGCGGAAACCACACTCCATCTGTGACGCTCACGCCCAGAAAACACCAGGCTCTCAGCCCTGGCGCGCACCCGCCACGCGCGCCGGCAGCTCCTCCGGCCGCACGCGCAGCTGCCCGGCGAGCGCGCGCACGACGGCGTCCAGCTGCGCATGGTGCCGCGCGGCGGCCGGCCCCGCGACCGCCTCCACCCGGCGCACGCCCGACGCGATGCCCGCCTCGCTCAGCACCTTGAAGCCGCCGATCTGCGCGTGCGTTAGGGCTACGTCAGGGCGGCAGGCCTCGCAGCGCGCGTGGGGGCAAGGTGTTGTCAGCACTGAATGTGAGGCATGGACAGCGAGCGCCCTGCGTCCGCCCCTGCCACCTTGGACGCTGCCCGCGACCGTATCGATGCAGGACCATGCAGACTGCCATCTGGGCTTGATCAGCATCTTGGCATGCCGCCGACCGTGCCAGCAACAGCGGATGGTCACGACGATGCAATGAGTTTCGGCGCTGCCACAGCCGAGGCCGAGGCGCGCAGCTGCAGCAACGTGCGCCCAGCTGCCAACTGGAGTTCGCTGGGGGTGGCGATGGGTAATGGGCCGCGCCTGCGAGGTGCGCGCGACGTGCGTGCCGCCGCAGAGCTCCATGGACACGCCCGGGACCTCCACCACGCGCACCGCGCCCTCGTCGTACTTCTCCCCGAACATGGCGATCGCGCCTGCGCGCCCGCGCGACAGGTGGGCGCGCCGCCCGCGCAGATGCCCGACCCCCTGGGCGCTCTCAGTGCGGGCTGCGGGGTGCGGCGCGGGCGGCCTCCGCCTCGGCGAGCAGCCCTGTGTGCTCAGGCTCGCCGAATGAGCGCACGCGCAACGCCCCCGGCAATTGAACGCAAGAAAGCCGGGGCGTCGCCGGATTGGGGGAAACGCGCCGGCGGCCCGAGCCTCGGCGAGCGGCACCGTGCGCGTGGTCAGCGCGTGGTCGGCGGCGACCCAGCCGTTTACCAGCGCCTCCACGTGCGACATCTCCTCGTCGCTCATGCCGCGCGGCAGGTTGAAGTCGAAGCGCAGCCGGTCCGCCTGCACCTGCGACCCCTGCCGGCGCGCGCGCGCCGCCCCGGGCGCGTCAGGCTAGGGTTTGGATATGGTGGGTAAAAACACCCTATCCTACTCAGATAAGTCAGGCCAGCTGTGCGACGCAGGCGCAGCGGGGCCTGGCTGTTGCAAAGGGCAAGGACCATGGCGCGAGGCGACGCGGCCGCGGCGGCCGAGCGGGCGCGAGCGGGGGCCGCGCCTGCTGGCACACGTCAGCGCCCAGCACGCGCTTGAGCGCGGCCTGCAGCAGGTGCGTCGCAGTGTGGTGTGCGCGCGCGCCCGCGCGCCGCTGCGTCTCCACGCTCGCCGCCACCTGGCCGCCGGCAGCGCTGCGCATTAACGTCCCACATGTCACAAAGCGCTGTACCTCATACCAATTGGGGCGCTGCTTGGTGGCGTCAACGCAGCAACAGTTTGGTCCTCAATGTTGAGCTCGCTCCCCTCCCTGATGTGTGATGACACCCGCGGCACAAACGCCCTGTGCACTGTTCTTACAGAAAACGCAAGTAAGTGTGCCTTGACAGCAGAGCTTTTGGCGCTACAGGTGCAGGGCAGGGTGACGCCCTCACCTCCTGCCCCACGCGCAGCACGCCCGCCTCCACGATGCCCTCGTGCACGAACAGCGCGCCGCCGCCGCCGCGTTGCGTGTCGCCAACCCGCACAACGGCCTCCGGCGCGCCATGCGCGACAGTGTGTCCGTCCGCATCAGCGCCACTGCTGCCGGCCTCCGCGCCGCGCGCGGGCGCCGCGGTGAGCGTCCCGGTGTCGCCCGCCTGGCCTCCCGACTCCGCGTAGAACGGGGTGCGGTCCAGTATGACGCCCACGGCCTCGCCTGCAATCACGGGGTTAGGGCTAGGATGAAGAGCAGCACCAGGAGCTTTCTGACCGCCACTTAGCACGTGGCCAGTGCGTTTGACAGACGAGCCTCCTCTGCCGCCGTCATGAAAGCGTTTGGTATGGTGCGTCTTCAGCACAGCGGTGCTGCGCACGTGTGCGCAGCCGGCCTCCCATTATGGCCTGCTAGCCAAGCTGGACCTTGCTTGAAACGACCAACCAGCAGGAGGGCTGTGCTGGCTTCCCGCTGCAGTGATAGGCACGACAGCGCATGAAATCGTGAGGACATGCATGCCGATCAACCAACGCACAGCCTCACAGCGTGTGCATGCATACACACGCTGTCGAGAGTCCTGCAAGCACGCCTCAGTCGCACTGGAGCCGCGCGCACCCTCCGAGGCGGCATCAACCGGCTCGCCGCCGCGCAGGATGGCGACGACGGTGCCCGGCGCCTCCATGCGCTCCCAGCCGACAAATTCGGACGCGCCCAGCTCCGCCGCCAGCGCGCCCAGCCGGCCGGCGGCCGTCAGATCGACCGTGCGCGCGGCCGCCTTGGCGCGCGCCTTCTGCGCATCCATCTCCTCCGCAAAGCCCGCCGCGTCCACCTGTGGGGTTAGAGCCAGGATCAGAAGACGCGACGCTGCCACAAATGATAGGGTAGGGCAGGGTGAGGGTTACAGCAAGCCAGGGCCGAGGAGAGCGCGCGCTTAGGGTAGGCGCGAGCGCGGCGGGCCGCGCGCCTGGACGCCCCGCTCCGCAGCCAGCTCTGCGGTGATCTCCAGCGGGAAGCCGAATGTGTCATAGAGCTCGAAGGCGGCCGCGCCGCCCAGCACGGGCGGGTCCCCGTCGCCCGCGCCGCGCGCTGCGGCATCCAGCTGCGCCGTCAGCAGCTTCTCGCCTGCGCGCGGCCCCGGGCGGTGGGCGGGCCGCGCGCGCGCGCCGCCAGGGCGCCAGGCCTGCTGACGCCGAGGGCACACACGGACGTGGGTGGGCCGCTCGGCGCCGCCACCTGCTGAAGCGCCCGCGCGCGCCCTCGCCGCGCCGGCTGGTGCACCAGAGGCTTGCAAGAGGAAAAAATTGCATGGCTGACAGCGGTACGCCCGTGTGCGGCAGGGATGAAGAGAGGGGCGCGGCCTGTGCACCGGCGTGTAGATAGTGGCAGAGCTCCGTCTGGGCAGGCAGGGACCAGGGGCACGCGCCAGCCATGCACCAGCATGCCAGCAGGCTGGGAGGTGGCCCCATCCGCGCAGCACCCCTCTGCCCGAGCCTTGCAGCGCACGCGCGCGCTGTCGCGGCGGGAGGCGGCGGGCGGCGGCGGCGGCGCGCGCATAGGGCTACGGTAGGGTAGGGTGCGCACCCGTCTCCAGCGTCTGCACAAACTTGGCCTCCTCGCGGCCCAGCTCGGCCGCGATGCGCGGCGCGTTGCCGGCCACCGCCGGGTCGCAGCCGTCCGCCAGCGCGACGGCCGCCGCAGCCACGTCGCACACAAACGGCTTCTGGATGCCCAGCAGCCGCCCCTGCGCCGCCGGCGGGCGCGCTCGGCGCGGGCGCCGAGCGGCACATGCCGCCTCGCTGGTGCAACGTGGGGCGCCAGCATCACACATCATGTGGGGCCAGGGTATGCGGCACGGGACTCGAGCTCGAGCCGCGGTCTGTTTGGCTCTGTCGCCGCCGCCGCCTCGCTGGGAAGTGCAAACAACCCCCTGCCATGATAGCAGCTGCGCCTGGCACAGCGGCAGACCCTGTGACCCATGTGCCGACCGAAAGTGAGGTCCCGCACCTTCATGACCACCCGGCGCAGGAGGCGCCGCAGCACGTAGCCGCGGCCGACATTGCTGGGCGCCACGCCGTCCGACACGAGGTACACGCACGCGCGCGTGTGGTCCCCGACGACCTGCAGGCTTGACAAATGATAAGACATGCGAGTCAGGCGCGCTTCCGCACGCCCTGGAGCAGAGCTGCGGGGGGCGAGTGCAATGTGTCGCATCATCAGGCACTGTCCTACACAACCTTTGCGAGCATGATGTGGGGAGACATGCGCGCCAAGCATGGGCTCATTTGAAGGTGCTAGGCAGCAGATCAAAGTAAAGCACTGGCAGAGGGCATGCTGTATCTGTCATGTTGCGGGGCGCCGGGGGGGACCTTGAGTGCGGCGCGCTGCTTGGGCGTGGCAGCGGCGTACTCCAGGCCGGCTAGGCGCGCCGCGCACGCCACGATGGGGAAGATGAGGTCGGTCTCATAGTTGTTCGGCACGCCCTGCAGGATCTGCCGCGTCGCCGTACACGCGGTGAGCACGCCGCCTGAGGCCCCGTCCACCTCGACACCGCCACTCTGCTCGGCGTTTCATACAGCGCGCAGGCAGCAGCACAGCAAGCCACCGGCTGCACGCCTGCTTTCATCAGGCACCGGCCAGAAGTGGGCTATTCTGATGTGAAGACGCGACAAAGCGGGGCTGATCCGAGCGTGGCGGGCGGCGGCCTCCGTGCCTGCGCGACGCGCTCCAGGCCCATGCCAGTGTCGATGCAGCGCGCGGCCAGCGGGCGCAGCACGCCGTCCGCGCTGCGGGCGCTCTCCATGAACACCAGGTTGTAGAACTCGATGAAGCGGTCGTCGTCGCCCAGGTCGGCATCGGCCTCGCCGCGCTCCGGGTGCAGGTCGTAGTACAGCTCCGAGCACGGGCCGCACGGGCCTGCCGTGGCAGGGCCGCGTGTTGGGCGGCGGAACGCAACTAGGTGAGGATTAGGGTTGGAGTCTGCTGCTGTCAAGCCAGCATGGCGACGCACGCCAGATCGCCGGCCCACACAGGCCTGCCCAATTTGCACGGGACGGAATGCGCCTGATCACGGCGCGCATGCGATCACGGCCCGCACGGGCCTGCCTCTGCGTGGTCCCTGCATGGCTGGCGCAAGTGAGGCAGTAAGCGTCTGGGCGCTCGCTGCCGCCTGCCGCGCGCGCCCGGCGGCGGACGGGCCAGGGGCGCGCCCGTGGGCCCGCTGGCCCAGAAGTTGTCGGCGGCGCCCAGGCGCTGGATGCGCGCGGCCGGCACGCCCGCGCGCGCCTCCCACAGCGCCGCCGCGTCGGCGTCGCCCTCGTAGACGCTCACCCAAATGCGCTCGGCTGGGATGCCCAGCTCGCGCGTGGCCAGCTCCCAGGCCATCTCGACCGCCTCGGCCTTGAAGTAGTCGCCAAAGCTGAAGTTGCCCAGCATCTGCGCGCGCCCGTCCCGGCGTGATTAGGGTAGGGTACTGATAACCCGTGCGGGTGCCAGGCACCGGGCGTGGCCTGTGCAGCTGCAGCAGGCCCGTGCGGACGTCCAGGCCCCCGGCTGGGCCTGCACCCCATGCTGCTGACCTGCATGCGGGAGGCCTGCTGACCTGCATGCGGGAGGCCGACACCGCACGCCTGTGAAGCCACGTTCGGCGCCTAGCGCTCCTTCCCCTCAAGTGCTCTGGCCCACGAAGGACCGCTGGCCGACCCTCGAGCACAGAGGAACTGCTCCAATATAGTGCCCAGGTAGGAAGTTCGTGGGGCACGCCTCGAAGAACGTGTGGTGGCGCACGGTGACGCCGACGTTCGCGATGTCGTTCGTGCGGATGCACTTCTGGGTGGTGGTCGCGCGCGCGTGCGACCGCGGCGCCTGGCCCAGGAAGATGCGCTTGAACTGCAGCATCCCCGCGATCGTCAGCAGCACGGTCGGGTCGTCCGGGATGAGCGACGCGCTCGGCAGCCGCGCGTGGCCGCGCCGCTCGTAGAAGTTCAGAAAGCGCTCGCGTATCTCGGCGCCCCGCAGCGGTGCAGGCGCCGCCTGCCCGGCCGGCTGGGGCGCGTGCTGGCGCGTGCCTGCGCGGCGTGCGCCGGGCGGTGAGAGCGCACTTGCACGAGGTGACCTCGCCGCTGCACGGGGTCCCGCCCTGACGTAGCCCAGCAAGCGGCCATGCATCAGCGATTTGCCAGCGGTGTCAGCACAGCGTCCTCGCCCATCCGAGCAGGTGCATTTACTTGGCGTCCACCATACAGCAGCCGGTGGGTCGGGACTATGTCACTTGAAGATGCAAATAAGCGGTGGGCGCAGCAAAGCACCTACAGTGCCCCTGCTGCAGTCTGCATCCTCTGGAGGAAAAGAAGCTCGAGTCGATAGGCGGTGCTGGTACGCACCAACAGTAAACCAACAAGAGGCGAGCGCGGTGTGCCCCCGAGCATCCACGCACGCCGTGTCTGGTCACGGGGAGGCCACAGACAACACGGGACCTGTTGGGCTGCTCAGAACGCCCGCTCGCAAACACCGCGCACCCGAGGTCGCCGCTTCAGTGGCTGCCACTGCAGTGCACCTCAACATGACGTGCCGCACCACGCTGTTACCTGCGGCGCTGTGCTCCAGGCCTGCGTATCAAGGCAGTCTTACCAGCGGCAGTGCTAGCATGCAAGTCGTAGCAGTGCGCCTGTGACAAGTCAAAGTTGGCTTGGGATGCATAGGTACCTCTGGCGTCTCCGAGGTACCGAGAGGCTCTGGAGTGCGGCCAAGCTACAGCAGGCCGCGCGCCCCAGGCGCCGCGTTGCAGCGCGCCAAACATGTGCGGGCACCTCGCTGCGCAGAGCCACATGCTCGACAGGTCCGCAGGGCGCTGCTGCAGCGCGCCTCCCGCACAGGGCATGGTGGTCACTTCGGGACGGCTTGCCTTGTGCTCTCTGTTTTTCACACCAGAGGCCAGAGCAGCGAGACCGATAATCTCGCAGTCTCGATCAAGGTAATCAGATAATTTGCCACCTACAGAGTGCTGATGTCCGTGCTCATGTCAACATGCGCATCACAGCTCTGCCTTTGGGCACTGTGAACAGGCGGGCAACATGCTAGTAGAAACTAGGAGGCACCATGTTCACGTCTCTTGACTTACAGCAGCTCACTCAGCACTGGCACAGCACCACGCGCACAACGTCCTCCTCTCAGCCTTGAGTTACTTCGCAGTCACGACTTCACGGCACAGGCTCGCTCACATAAAAATTAAAAGGGTATGCCATGCACCTGTCACTGGGCAGGCCAACCCATGCGCTGCAGCAGGCACCGCAAACAAGTTCAAGCACTCGTTGCGACCTCTCGCTCACTGCACCAGCACTATGCAAGATATTCCATGCAAAGCCTGGCCCACAGAGCCAAGGCAGAATCACAGGACTGCATCACATGCACTGACCAGCGCACCACGCCAAAGAATGCCGGGGAGCGCGACGCACCGAGGGCACGGCTACGTGCTCCCGCAAACACTAGAATACTGGCAATGCAAAGTTATCGGGGCTGGCAACATGCCCTCGCAGTGCTGCTAATGATGCAAGGGATGCTCAGCATAGCCCAGCTGTGAAGACACCATCTGCGTCTTGGGTTCCTAGCAACTATCCCTGCACCAGCCAGCTGCCCCTGCTTCTCATTACGACTGCAGACAACTGTCCTCTCGCTCTCACATCGTAGCGCACGTGCGAGGCCAACTGGAATGTCCAGCAGTGTTTGCCCTTTAGCCTACTTCTTGCCACCGCTCCAGCCGCTCGACGGCTGCGGCTGGCTCCACGACTCCTGGCAAGCGCCAGGCGGGCACACTATTAAGAAACATGGTGTAGGTAAGGACGGTGCACATAGCACGAAGGCTCAGCAGCACAGTCACATCTCCGGCCCCTTCCTAGCTGCACGTAAACTCTCGGCAATGGGCCTGGATAGAGAAACACTTGGTCACACAGGCACAGGAGCACGTGCCGCGTGGCAAACATGTGCGCACCTGCTTGTCGTCCTTCTTGGGCGCCTCCATGGCCGGCTGCTGCGGCTGCGGCTGGCTCCAGGACTCGGCGGGCTTGTCGTCCTTCTTGGGCGCCTCCGGGGCCGGCTGCTGCGGCTGCGGCTGGCTCCAGGACTCGGCGGGCTTGTCGTCCTTCTTGGGCGCCTCCGGGGCGGGCTGCTGCGGCTGCGGCTGGCTCCAAGACTCGGCGGGCTTGTCGTCCTTCTTGGGCGCCTCCGGGGCCGGCTGCTGCGGCTGCGGCTGGCTCCAGGACTCGGCGGGCTTGTCGTCCTTCGTGGGCGCCTCAGGCTGCGGCTGGCTCCAGGAGGTCGGCTGCGGCTGCGGCTGCGGCTGGCTCCAGGAGGACGGCTGCGGCTGCTGCGGCTGCTTGCTCCAGCCCTCGTCGTGCTTCATGTGGGACGGCTTGTCGTCGCCGCCGCTCCAGCCGCTGTCCTTGCCGCTCCAGCCGCTGTCCTTGCCGCTCCAGCTGCTGTCGTCCTTGTCGTGGAACTGCGCCGCGTGCGAGGCGCTGTCAGCAAAGGAGGGCGCCCGAGCACAGGTGCCTGTTGTGCAAGCATCTGCAGCGCCCCAGTGTGGCGCACAGTAATCCACAGTGCAGGACCACCCGGCTGGACACAACGGGCTCCTGCTTGCAGCGCCGTCCACACACGAGCTTGTGCGGTGGGACGGGGTGGCTGTCGAGCGGCTACAAGGCTCAGGCGACATCCCGGAGGCCGCCAGACCGACAGGCCTGCCGGCTGTTTACAGCTGTCGACCAGGCCCACGCACAGAGCGCCGAGCAGGAAGGCGGGCCGCACGTGAGAGAGGAAGCGGGCGTCTGCTCCGCGAGACATGCGCGGCACACAGCGGTCAGAGCCGGCCATCACTTGATGACACGCAAGCCATCTCAGCCGCCCCGCATTCACACTACAACTGTGCCCAGGCACAATGTAGCTCGTCTGCACGTATGCTGTGACGCAGGGCAGGCAATCGGCTGGCCCAACAGACTGCTACCTGCTACCTGCATCAAGCCTTGATGCTGCCCGAAGTCCGCGAGCACACAGCACGACAGCCTCCTAGACAAAGTCATCGACACACCAGTTTGCTTCATCAGGCAGGCATCAGGGGTGCAGCCATCCCCCGGACTCTTGCGAGCTAGCGCACCAGCGATGGCAGCCACGGCCAGCAGGGCCAGCAGAGCAAGCGTGGTCTTCATGGCTGTATATGTTTAAATGCGATGGGAGCGGTGTGGATTAATCTGTGTAGTCTGCAGCAGCCGCCGCAGCTGTCTTTGGAGAGGCCAGGCGGTAACCTAGTAGGGCCAGATGATCACACCTGGCCAAGGGCCCGGGGTGCACTGTTGCTGAAACACTCTGAGTCTGACCTTGCAGGGAAGGTGTTGGCAAATCGAGGGCGCGGTGCCTGAACCCCACCATCCCGAGCTGCACGTGCTTGGTCTCCCGGTCTGGTCTGGCGGCCGCAGTGTGAGTCAGCGCTGCGCCGGGCATGCCGGGGAGTCACAGCGGTCGGCGTGGCGCGCATGCGACTCGTCTGACAGTACCGTGCTGACGCTGGCTGCGGGCCGGGGATGGGGTCGGGGTATCCTTACTCCAAAGGCAATGGCAACGGCGTCCTGGGCGGTGCATGGGGCGCACGGAGACAGAACAGCTGGTCAGGATACTGGATTCTCGGCGCCGTTGCGGCAGGCGTGCTCCTGGTGCAGTACTTGCTGAAGTCGCAGGCGCGCACCACCGACCGGCATCAGCTCACTTTTCGACAGGCTCTGCGTGTGTGTGCAGCCTGTCGTCATAGCACACCACATCTGTTTCGCGCCGTCCACACCACCGTCTGTGACATAGGCATTTTTTTATTCAAAGCTGTGCTCAAATACTGTTCCACTCTGCGTCAGAAAAGCATGAGTCCCGTTCTTGAGTGAGTCTGCACGTTTGTGTGCGCATGTCAAGCTGATGGCATGCTAGTGACCGCAGGGCCGACACTGCATGCCGTGCCCGCCTTGCCACAACCCGCTGGACAAGGTGGCCGTCACGTCTGCAGGCCAGGTGGGCCGCCCGGCAGCACGGCATGCAGACCAGGCGGCAGGACAAGGTCAGAGTCGGTCTGGCTCTGCTGCTATTTTGCGTCTCTCATGTGTGCTGGACGCTGGGCGCGCTGCACACTCGCAGGTCATGGCTAGGGTAGGGCAGGCGCGCATTCAGGTAATAGCGCGCCGCTGAGCGGCGGCGCCAGCCGCGCGCGCAGGAGACGAAGACGCCGGCGTTGAAGTGGGCGTACGAATTTGGGCAGAACCTGTACTACCTGGACACCTGCGCGACTGACCAGGTGGGGGCAGCCTGGTGCACACTCGACGATGGCGTGCAAAGCTCACAGCGCTGGTGGCCAGACATCGATGCTCTGGATGTACTGCATCTCAAGCACTGCCACTGGCCCGCACTGCGGCGGATTTTCCAGCCTCCAGAGTGTTAAGCCGCACTCCAGCGTAGCGTAGCATGGGCGGGAAAAAACAGGTTATCTTGCCGTGGTTATCTTGCAAACAGGTTATCTTGCCGTGGCAGACGATGAAGGCTTTTGCTTATTCCAGAGTTCACAGCACACGTGCGCCTTCCGGCGCGCAGGAGCTGGTGCGGACCACTCGCGACGCGCTGCCGGCGGGCGAGTTTGCCGCGCTGCGCGCGGCGACGCTGCGCCTGATGGAGGCGCGCAGCCGCACAATGGCCGAGGACGGCGCCACGCGCTGCCTGTACTGCATCCACATCGTGCTCAACATGGCAGGCGCGCGCGCGCCCCGTCCACGCCGCTTGCGCACGCTTGTGGCTCACAAGGCCGGTTTCAAACACGGTGCATGACCGCAACGCAGACCCTGCCTCTGCCGCGCTCCGCCCGGGCCCAGCGGGGCGCGCCGCGGCGCGCGCAGGCATCGCCAAGCTCAAGGCGCACCCGCGGTTCGGTTTCCTGTTCCCCTACTTCCAGCGCGCGCGCCTGGAGGACGCCAACGCGTTCGACATCAACGTGGCCATGGTCTACCCGACCACCGACCCGCGCAGCGACGCGTTCGAGCAGCACTACGACGTGGTGTTCACCAAGTACCTGCTGGACGAGGCGCCCGTCGCCGGGCTCACCGTGCGCGCGCCCGCACAGAGTACCTGCGGGGCGGCACTGGTGCTGGGTTCACAACGGCGGCGCCCGCCTGCTTACACCAGCAGCTTGCCCAGGCCACTGATCGCGCCAGGGTTGCTTTTTCCGACCCGCTTGCCCGGGCGCGCAGGTGCTGCGGCGGTGGGAGTACGGCGTGATGAGCGACGTGACGTCGGTGCTGTACCTGCAGGCGCCGGCCGACATGCGCGGCGGCAACTTCCGCGTCTGGGACCCCAACGTGTACGACTGGACGCTGCGCAACATGACCGTGCCGCCGGCGCCCACGCAGACCGTCGTCATCAAGGCGCGGCGGCGGTCTCGTGGGCAGTTCCGCACCACTGGCAGGGCCTGAGCAGTCAAACATGAAGGGAACAGGTTGCATTATTTCTGACTTACGGGGGCGCACTAGGTCCTGCCCTGCTGACTGCGAGCGCGCGGAGCACTGAGCATGCAGCGTAGGAAAGTGGTGTGGGGCGCCCAGTGCCATGATGCGCCCACTGCATGGACCCTGGAACCTACACGCGTGGCGGAGATTAGGGCGTCACCGCCATGCGCGCGCGCGCAGGAGAACACGCTGGTGCAGTTCCGCGGCGACGCCATGCACGGCTTCGACCCCTTCCAGGCCGAGTCGGGCCTGCCGCGCATCAGCCTGGTCGTGCGCTCGTACAAGGTCGCGACGGCCGACTACCCGTTCACGCCCGACTTCCACGTCCCGGCCGACGGCACCTGAGGGGGCCTGGCCTGCCTGTGTGGCCCCCTGTGTCACCCTGACCCTAACCCTAATGCAGCCCTATACCTCACGCTTGGCGTCCACTGGTCGGCCTGGTCGGCAGGACGTGCTGCGCGTTGGCGCTAGAGTAAGCGCGCAGTTTGGGCTGGCGGGGTGGCGTTGGCAGAAGCGTGGCTGACCTTTTTGGTCCTGAACATGCATCGGACGCGGGGCTGTCGCATGCCGCCTTGGCGGTGCATGTCCGTATTGCCGCTTGCAGGAGTCCCGCAGCGGGACCTTTGGCCACGTCCGCAGCATGTGTCGTGGGCCTAGTCATGCCCTCGCTGTCCAGGGCATGGTGTGGTCATGTCAGTGATCTGGCGTCAGTGGCCCGCGAGCACTTACCGCGAGCGCTTGCATGCCATCTGCAACCAGGTGTCTCGGATGGGGCCTCTTGTTGCAGGTGGTCGCGTGCCTTCACAGTGACAGTACTCAATATCATTCTTAGCTACTGGTGTGCACTCGACGAGTCACATGCTAGACACTTGGGAGTGTCTCCCTGAACTGAGGAAGTGCATGTATGCCCTTCCTCTTAACATCAGAAGCATGTAATACCAAGAGAGGCTGTCGTTGCCGGACGCCTCGCTGCGAGCCCTCCGCCTTCCCAATGCACCCTGCCATGCACCCCCAACACAAAGTGCTCTGAAGCATAAAGGTGCTGACGCGTGTGCCGTCGCTGTCAGAGTGCAGACTCGGCCGAGCCATGCTGCTTCCATAAAGGTGACTCGAATTACTTGGTGCATAGCAGGTCCCCTGCTGGGTAACAAAATGTGACGCTGCCCTGATTACACGCGCCGTTCCAGGCGCGGAGCAGCGCGCACACTTGCAGCTGCGCTGGCGTAGTGACGCACCAGCCAGGGCATGCCACGCGCTGCCTGGCAGGTTCTTACAATGGATGTCAAGCATGCAGGGAAAGGGGGCAAGCGGAGCCGGCGACCCCCGCGCCGGCCTCACGCGGCGCGCGTGCACCCCAGGTCAAAGTCGTCCGGCGCGCAGCGCGCGGCCCAGGCGGCCAGGCGGCGCTTGGCCTCCGCGGACGCGGACGAGGAGCTGAGCTCGTACATGGAGCACAGGTTGAGCAGGAGCGGCTCGCGCAGGTGCGCGCCCGGCCGCGCCTGCAGCCCCGCCTCCAGGCCCTGCGCGCACAGAGGCAGGTTCTGTGAAAACTCGGAGCAGACCGCCAGGCTGGCAGCGGCTCACGCGGGCAAAACTGCAAGCAGCCCTCCAGGCCCCGTGGAACACGTCCGCCTGAAGGTGGACCAGATGTAGTGGGAGCACGTGCAGCAGCTTGCCATGCCTGCAGCCTCGTCGAGGCACCCAGGCCTTGTGCCGGCAACATACTGAGCCACATACAAACGCATCACGCAGCACATGTCCGCACCTGCAGCCTCGTCCAAGTGGAGACACGTGCGGCTGGCCTGGGACACAGCCCAAGTATGCAGGTGCCGGCCATTACGACGCGCGTGACGAGGCGGCAAGCACAGGCATCCCAGGCGCACCCATGATCATGGAGGAAGCAGGCGGCGGGCCGGGCTCGGCTGCGCGCCTGGATGGCGCCGCCCAGATCGCAGGCGTACATGCGGCACAGCGCGCAGTTGTTGAGCGCCACCGTGTCGCCCGGGTCCGCCGCCAACGCCGCTTCGAACTCCGCCTGCGCGCCTGCGCGCGCCGCAGCACTTTTGGCGCATAGCGACACCTACCATACTCTACCCATGTCGCACCATCGCAGGGCCGCTACGCCTGCCACGCAGCGCTTACCATGAGCATGACAGCACAAAGCTATGCGCGCATGCGGGACTGCCCCCTAGGGCAGCTGATGGCTTGACTCCCGCGACGACACAGGTCGCACAGCCTGCAAGCGGACTGCCTTTGCAGACCAGGCGATTCAACGCCGCGCGTGCACGCCGGCCGGCAGGTCGAGGCAGCAACTTTCAGGTAAGCAGGGCATGAGTAGGGCGGCGCGCCCTTGTACTCGCCCTCCGCAAAGAGCTGCAGCCCGCGGCCGCGCCGCGCCAGCCGCTCCAGCTGCGCGACGGCCGCCGCGCCGCCCTCGACCCGCGCCTCTGCAGGCCCAGCGTCCGCGCCGGGCTCTGCGTCCGGGCGCGCGCCCGTCGCGGCCGCGCCCGGCGCGCCCGCGGACAGCTTAGCGACCACCCCGGCCAGGCTGTCGGCGTGCGGCGGCCCCAGGCCTGACCCCGGGCGCGCGTCGCCGAGCCCCGCCGCCTCGGCCGCGGCCGCGGCCGCGCGCTCAAAGCTGGCGGCCGCCGCACGCGTGTCGCCGAGCGCAAGCTGCACGAACGCGGCGCGCTCGAGCAGGTCGGGCGCGCGCGGGTGCCGCGCCAGCAGCCAAGCGAGCCAGGTCAGCGCGGGCGCAAACTCGCGGCCCCTGCGCGCCGCCGCCCTGCGCTTTGCCACCCGGAGCGGGGCCGCTGCTGGTGTCTGACGAGCCAGGCAAGTGTCATGAGACACTGTGCTGCAGGGCTGCTGACGTGTGGCGCGCACTCGGCAGCCACGCTTGGTGCTGCACCAGGTGCGTACTTGCAAGCAATTGTCTCGCTGCTTGTGTGTGGTTCTGGCGCGCTGACACTCCCGCCATGCTGCGTGCCCTCCGTTTCTGCCTCGGCACAACAGCAAAGATCAGGTGCACCAGGGCTCGCACTGCATGCGTGTCCGGCACCATGGGGCAGGCGCGTGGGCGCAGCGCGGCACCTCAGGTGGCGGCTCGCCAGCGCGCAGACCACCGTCTCCTGCCGCCTGCTCCACAGCGCGGCCGCCGCGGCGCGCCCGCCTGCGCTGACTGTCCCCGCGGCACATCATATCCATCTCGTACGTGTTGCTGTCAAAGCAGCTGTTGCCCAGCGAGCGCGACACTCGTGCGGAAAGCACATTGCTCATTGCTCCTCGGTTTAAATAACAGAGCAGTGCGGTCCCGCTTAGAGGTCGCGGGGCCGTCTTAACCGCAGGCACAACACTTGTGCTCTGCTGCCACCTGCATGAACGTATGTACGCAGCTCCCGGCATGCGCACAGGCGTCACAGCCTGCATGCCGCATGTACTTGGTTCACTGCAGCTCAGGCACTCCCAGTGCCGACACCATGCACAACGAGCAGCATGACGGCACTAAGCTACTATGGTTCAGCAGAGGATCCCGCGCAGGCACACGAGGTGCGTCCCTTCGGACAAGGTGTGACGAGCGCGCACCGGCGTCCCCCGTCGCTGCCTGCGCCGCGGCGGCCGCGCCCGCCTCCATGCGGCACAGCTCGAGCAGGGCATGCAGCCGCTCCACGGTCTCGCCCGCCCGCCCCAGCCGCTCCGGCAGCTCCGCCGCCAGCCACCGCAGCGCAAAGGGCACCCTCGAGCGCGCGCCTGCCGCGCGGCGCGCCCATCCCACCGTCAGCAGCAGAGTCGACGCAGCGCATTTTAGCGAGCCAGTGAGGTTTGCAGGCCCCTGGGTGCACAAGAGCAACTTTCATGCGCTTCACGGAAAGAAAAAGCTGCCAATCACACGTGCCTGGCAAGCGGCACACGCATCACTGGACGCGCGCAATATTGAAAAGCAGGGAGCGCAGTGCCGTGACTGGTCGTTCGGTGTGGCACGGCGCGCTGAGAGCCCAAGCAGGGTCGGCTCCTTCGGCGCGGCGCCGTACATTTGCTTGCGTGCAGTGTCTCGCAGGTAGACGTGTGACAGCGTGGTCCGGCAAGCAACGCGCAGCGCAAAGCCGCGGCCGGCGACGCAGGCACGCAGGGCGCGGCGGGCGTCGCGCACCGTGGGGCGTCTGCTCGGAGTAGTGCGGCGCGTCCAGCGGCCCCAGCAGGTCCAGCTCCTCCGCCGCGGCGGAGTACATCCGCAGCTTGCTCAGCGCCAGCGCGTACCAGGCCGCCCGGGGCAGCAAGTCCTCGCTGGCGCTGTTCTGCCGAAAGTCCTTCAGGCGGTCCAGGATGGTGCGCCACGCGCCCTGCGGCCAGCAGTGGAAGGAGGCCTCACACGTGCGGTAATTCAGCTACAAGGTGCTTAGAGAGAGCCACTTGTGGTTGTTGGACCAAGTGTGTTGCACCACACTTCTGCAAGCGTTCAAGCGGCTACTTGATGGGCACCATCAGTCTTCCGGCCTAGAGCGTGCTCCCTCAACACAGTATGCACTGCAAGCCCCCTTCAGCTTGTGAACAGGTCAGACCTGGGATGCCAGAGTCTGCAGCGCAGCACTGTCGTCGCCCACGGCGCTGATGCTGCGCCGCTCAGGCACATCCCAGGATGCTGAACTCTGAAGCGGGTCTCTCATCGGCCTCTCCATCCTGACACCGCAGAAGACGCTCGGCAGAGCAGCTCCAGGCTTGCAGGGCCTCCAGGCTCGGTGTCAGGAGGTGCAGGGAGTGTGGTGCTTCCGCAGTTGCTTCCCAAGCACCTGAGAGGCCTCTCGTCGGCACCACAGTAGCACACTGCTGGCACCACAAGCACTCTGCTGTGAGCAATGCGCAAGTAAATACCGCCCATTGCCGCATGCATGCATAGGCTCTCCACACAGGGTACGACCGTGGTGCGGTCCACCAAGCTCTGCTTTCCTGCACAATTCCTATACAGAAGACACTGACCAACGGCAAGCCGTGCGTTGTCACACCTGTAACAGCAGGCTGCAAGCAGATGCTGTGCAGCACGGCATTGATATGCATGGAGTAGTACGGGGGGAGTGACTCACATCAAGCTATCTTTCTAAGCAGCCGATTGGCTTGAGGTTCAGACTTGCACTGCTCAGGCTAGGCGCAGGAGCAGCTCAGCAGTAGTGCAGGTGCAGCATTTGTCATACCTGAATGGGTCGCAAGGCCGCGCCCCGCAAGTATGGCGTGCCGCTGTACTGCGCGGCCTGGCCGGCCGGCGAGCACCTGTTTGTTGCCGGGGGTGGCGGCAAGAAGGGCTTCGGCATCGGCAACAGGCGCGCTCCAAGCTGTGTGCAGCTGCGCCTCGCCCTCCCCGCTGCCTGCCTATGGTCATAGCGTCCGCCAGCGACCTCCAGGGCCTTCACAGGTGGGCAGGCAGCCCAGGCCTGCTACAGCGGAGGCGAAGAAAGCGCTTTATGCATGTCAGGGCCGCGCCGCGCCGCGAGCAGCCTGAGTGCAGGCTGCGTGCGCGCAGAGTGGTGGCGGCGCGCTACCACCGCGGCGCGCTGAGCGACGCGGTCGGCGAGGGGTGGACCGGCGCCGACGCGCCGCTGCGCCTGGCCGCGACGCCCGCCGGCGACGCCCTGGTGCTGGCCATGGGCAACGGCGGCCTGCTGCGGCTGGACGTGGACCGGCTGCCCAGCGCGCCCCCCCGCCTGGTACCCGCCCTGGGTGAGCCCTGGAGGCAGGCCTGTCAGCTTCGCCCCCAAAGCTGCCCTGTTGGTGTTCTGCCTGGACCAGGCGGCTGGACGGCTCTCTGCCTGGCGGCCGCTGAAGGAGTCGCGAAATGCCACTCTGGAAATATATCCCCAGGGCCTGTCACAGGCTGTGCTGAGCAGGCGGCAAGGCGCGCAAGGGCTCAGCCTGGATGTGAGGTAGGTCTGGGGCTGCCTCGAGCGCGGCAGGCGATGTTGCGGCGCGGCTGGCGGGGCTGGGCATGGTCAAGTGCCTCTCCTTCAGCGCGAGCGGTAAGCTGCTGGCCCTCGGCGGCGACGACGGATCGATCACGGTGCTCGCCTGGCCGTCGCTGAGCACGCGCGCCGACCTGCGGTGAGCCTCCCTGCCCGGCAGTCACCGGCGCTGTCTCGTCCTGGCGGGGCTCGTTTGTGCGCTCGTGCCAGCCCTTGGTCTTCCTGCCTCTTGGCCTCTGTTCGCAGCGCCGTACGACTTTTGCAGCAAGCCGCACATGGGGTGCGCGCAGACCAGCTTGGAAGCGTGCTGACACGGAGGCGCTGGGCGGGGTGCGCGTGAAGGCATGCAGAGTGGCTGGGCTGCCTCGCGTGTGTTTCACACATTTTGTCCCACGTCCTCTGCCTCACCGCTCCTCTCCCCTGCCTTTCCCTCCAGTCCATGCCAGAAGCATGGCAGGCAGTGATGCAGTGGCCCCGGGCGGCCAGGGGCGACAAGGGGCTGGCAGCCGCGCCGCGGGACCTGGACTTCAGCGTGGCGCACAGCGACAAGGTGTGCGGGAATGCACGCTGTGTCATGAGCGCATAGAGTCATCAGGGGCCAGTGTTTGTCAGCGGATGGTAGGCACTGCTCGCCTGCTCACATGACCGGCGTGTGTTTATGTGCATGGTGAGCCGATGCCGTGTGCAGCATGCATGGTCAACCAGAGCATGCCGAGCGTAGTCGTACAAACAGGGCATGCACGTGAGGCAGGCCATGCGTAGGAGCCTCCTGCCATTCAGCAGACAATTCCGCTGTGCACGGCGCCTTCCGTGCACACAGAGCGAGCCAGCATCAGAGGGCAAGACCGCAGTGCCAGCCGCGGCCGGGGCTGTGCCCGGCACTGCCAGGCCGGCAGCGAGCGCGCGACGCGCGCGCCGCGGCAGGTGCTGGCAACGACGAGCGAGGACGGCGCATGCGTGCTGTGGGCCTGGGAACTGGGCGTGCCCGCGGAGCGCCTCGAGCTGCCGCCAGGCGCGCCGCATATGTCATCCAGGCTCCGTCACAGGCCTCGCATGCGCCACGCGCTGCCTGCTAGACACAATGCTAACAGGGTACCCAGCATGGTCCGCCTTCCTGGTTGGCACGCAGCGACCGTGCAAGGGATTGATGAAGAAGCTTCGCTGAAGCGGCAAGCTGGCGTGTGTGTCGCGCCGTTGCATGCTGCATGTGCAACCCTGGCTCCGAACGACAACCCCAGCAGTCGCCCGGACACCCATTCCAGCGGGCTGGGCGGCGCGCAGGCCTGGCGCGCGGCGGCTCGTTCGCGCGCTGCCGCTTCGCCCGCGACGGCAGCACGGCGCTCTTCACCGCGGTCAACTGCGCGGGCGACGGCCACCTGTTACGCTGGGAGCAGGCGCGGCGCTGCCGCCCGCTCCCGGCCGCTGCGCATGCTGCGGGGGCTGCAGTCCAGCCTGTTGGGGTGCACACAGTCCAGCCTGTTGGGGTCCAGCCTGTTGAGGTGCACAGTCCGCTTGCGTTGACGCGCCTAAGCAACGTGCGGATCATCAGGATAAGTCAGGCATCGGGGGGTCCGTGGCACTCCGTGGAGCTCTTGTAAGTAGTGTGACTGGGGTGCGGGTAGGGCGACACGGGCGAGATGGCCCTGGTGCGGCGAGTCAAGGCGCACGACGCGCCCATCACGGCCGTCGACGTCAGCGCATCGGGCGCCTTCCTGGGCACAGGGTCGTCGGAGGGTGCGGGCCGCTCGATCGCCTGCCCGTCTTAGGCCTGCCGTCACCGCATACACCAGAGTGCCAGAAGCTCTGTGTCCTTAGCTGGCTTGCGGCACGAGGGCGCGTGGGCCGCTGTGGTTGCCAGCGGAGCGTAGGCAGCACACGCAGCAGAGACCTGGTTGTAGAGCTCCTGTCGGCCTGGTGAGGCACGTGATCATGCGACAGCGCATCTGGTAGGCCGCGCCTGCCGCGGCCGGTTCTTGTGAAGCTACGCGCCTTAGGCTATGCTCCGGCGCGCGCGCGCGCGCAGGCGAGGTCGCGCTGTTCTCGGCGCGGCGCCTGGCGCCGCTGGCGCGCGTGCGCGGCGCGCACATGGTCTTCATCACCGCCGTCGCGTTCGCGGCCGACGAGGCCGCGCTGCTGTCGGTGTCGGCGGACGCGTCCGCGCGCGCCACGCCGCTGCCGCGCCCGGGCTACCGGCGCGCGCGCGCATGCCTGCTGCTCGCGCTGGCCGTGCTGCTGCTGGTCGCTGGGCTGCTGGCGGTGCTGCGCCGGCGCGGGCTGGCTGGGCGGCTGGGGCTGGGCGGCGGCGCGCACGGCGAGCTGTGACGCGGCCGGGGCCGGGGCGTGCTGCGGCTCGTGCGGGCCATGCTGCCCGCCGTCCTCTCACTTCTTTTATACGCAGTCTGGTCTTGTTGGGCTCGAGCGCCAGGGACTGGCAACACGTGCGTTGCAACAAAGGAGTCGCTTGTTGTCATGCGGGCGGCGCAGTGCAGGCTGTAGCTCGTGTGACGGTTCTCACAAATGAAGCAAGAGTGCCAGCATCGTGTGAGGGCGGGTCTGCTTCCATGCGCAGTGTCGGCATGCATCATGCATGCACATGCTGATGCACGCTTGGTTGACATGCTGAGTATAGGCAACAATGGCTAGCGTCTTGGTCGACTAGCTTATCAATACATGCTCATCTTGGATCATGCTCCAACACATTACATCCGAAGCCCCGTGGGCTTGCAGCAAGCATTGGGTGGCTCAACCACTCACAGTGCTGCCGGTATGAATGGGGCCCACGGGACACCGGAGCAGGTCGCGGCCAACATGCTGTCCAAACCCAAGTGGTGTTGGGCAACGGTGAGCGTCATAGTGGTGGAGGGGGGTGAGCATGGTCAGCGCGGACTTGACAGATAAACTAAGTGGGGTAGGCAAGATAGTGAAACGGAGTGGTGAGCCCCGTGGCGGTGTGCGCGTGATCTTGTGAGTGGCATTGCCCAGCTTGCGCCTGTGCCAGACAGCCTTCACATCGGTGATCGGACGTGGTCCGTCTCGGAGGAAGCCCTCGACAGGGGACTGGATTGACTGAAAGCCAGGCAGTTGGCGAGGCCAACTTCGATGTCTGCAACCTGACCCACAGCTGGCGGTACGACATCAACGGCCGTCAGACGAAGCGCCGACAAGAACTTCCCAGCCGGCCTTTGATATCATAGCGCCAGCAGTGGGTCAGCCTGCAAAACTCAAAGTTGGCCTCAGAAAATGCTCGGCTTTAAACACGAAATTCCCCTGTCGAGGGGTGCCTCCAAGACGGGCCGTCTGGACCTCCGGGACATTGTGATCGGTGTCGGGCACAGACGCAAGCTGGGCACGGTCACTCACAAAGATGGCAGACGACTAGCCACAACCCAGATCTGGACCCACTGCGTTCCACTTTGTGTTCTAGCTTCGGTTGAGTTGATCTGCACCCGCAGCCCTGCTCTAGGGCTGCGCCCGTAAGAAGCCAAAGTTGGCTCTGCGGTGTAGCTGATACTGATACACCGATTCTGCACTGTCCCTCTTCTTTCATTCATTCTCACAGCACGGTGGATGCGCGATCATGTGGAGGACACACGCGCTGGTCATATACTGTGAGCGCCCACTGCATCTTAGTATGTTGTCCACTGCGACCATCCCCACCGCGCTGCTGGGTGGCAGTGAGCCTGTGCGACCTTGATGCTTGAGGCCTGCAGCTGCCTGCTTGTCGCGCTCGGATACGTGCTGCCCTTCTCCCTGCCGGCCGCGCGCGGCCCGCGCAATGACGCCCAGACCATCGCTGTGCGCATGGCGCTCTGCGCCGCGGCCTGCGCCTGGGCCTGGCTGCCCCTGTACGCCCGCGTGCAGGCAAAGCCCCTCGCTCAGCGCACTCCCTGCCTGGTCTGTGGTTTTTTCGAGGACACAGAGTTTTCACGCCCGTGTTCAAGGCAGGCGCCCACCGTCGTTGGCAGTGTGAGACCATATACGTCTGGCAGCTTGCCCCGCGAGGGCACAACCGGCTGCCAAGTGCGCTTCGGGTATGTCGTCGCCGGCTTGCTGTGGGCGGGCAAATCTTAACAAGGTTGCGCCACGTTAAGGGCACCGGAGGGCGCTCGATCCGGCGCTGCCGCAAGGCCTGCACCTGGCGAGCTCTGCCGCTGAGCGCCCCTTGGCTCAGAAGCTGAGCACGTCCCTGCAGGGCGCGAGCACGGGCGCGTCGACGCTGCAGCTGCTGGGCCTGCGCGCGCGCGGCCTGCCCGCCGCGCTCGCGGCGCCGCTGGCGCTGACGGCCGCCCTGTTCGCCGGCCCGCTGCTGCTGCTCGCGTGGCCGGCGCGCCCTGGCGCCCCGCGGCCCACCCTGCTCCGCCTTCCCCGCCTGCAGGCGCGGCCTGCAGTCGCCTCCCGCCCAAGCGCAGACTCTCAAGGGGCGCGAGCCATGCCATGCCCTTACAGCTCGGGGGTGAGGAGACAGCACGGGCCACGGTGTGTGCGCACGGGCGTGACAGCTGGACATGCAGCTAGTGGAGCCGCTGCTGCGCAATGATGCCCTGCATGCGCCTTCCGAGCAGGCGCGCCCGCTGAGCGAGGACGCCCGCGGCGGCAGGTCCTGCGCAACGTGGTGGTGGCGCCGCCGACAGAGGAGTTTGTGTTCCGGGCGTGCATGGCGCCGCTGCTCCTGGCGCAGGCGCGCGGCCGGTCGGCGCGGGGGGTGTGGCATCAGCCGTGTGCTGGCCGTTGGCGACGCTCTCGCCTGGATCTGCCGAAAGGGCCCCGAGGCTGTCCAGCAGGAACTGTGCACACCAGCCTTCGTTTTCTTAAGTACACGCCCGCGCCTCTGCGACACCAGGGCGCCGCTGCCTGCGCGCCCCTGAGGCGGCGCGCCCGGCGCAGGGGTGCAGCGCCGCGGCGACGGTGCTGGCCACGCCGCTGCTGTTCGGCGTGGCGCACCTGCACCACCTGCGCGAGCACGTGGTGCACCAGGGCTGCGCGCTGCGGCCCGCGCTCTGCATGGCGCGCGCCCGGCCCTTGCCCTAGACCTGCACCGTCATATGAGCCTGCGCACCTACACTACCCGCTCGGTGCGCTGCGGCCCGCGCTCGGCGTGCGCGCGCCTGCACTGCACCCTCTGCCCTCTCCTGCCTACGCGCCTGCGCCTTGCTGAACCAGGGCTGCGAGCTGTCGCGCGCACGCTCGGCATCGCGAGCGCGCCCCCTGCGACCCCTGCGCACCCGGCGTGCTGACCAGGCGTGCACAGCGGGTTGGTTTCAGAGGGCCAAGCCTGACGTGTGCTGCCCTGCAGCGATTCTCAGGGGCGCACATGTCAATGGTTGCTCTTTATCGGCTTGTGGCCCAACTGCCGCCCACAAGCAACGACTGAAAAAAGCCTGAACAGCATGTTGCTGAGCCGATGTCACATTGCGTAGGTGCCTATGCAGATACATGGGCAGCCGGCGCGCAGGTGGCCTTCCAGTTTGGCTACACCACGCTGTTTGGCTGGTTCGCAACATGGCTGCTCCTCCGCAGCGGGCACCTGGTGCGCGGCTCACCTGCTTCGAGCGTGCAGTAGCCCTGCTGAACACCTGACAGCGAATTCTTGTTATATGCGCACACCCTGGCGGAGACGCCTTGGGCCGCTGCGCAGTAACCCAGGGGTGGCTTCTGCTCGCCTCGCCTGCAAGCAGCCACCCAGGCAGCCAGGGGCTGACCCGGGCAGCGCATGCAGGCTGCGCCCGTCGCCGCACACGCGCTCTGCAACGCTCTGGGCTTCCCCGACCTGGGCGCCGTGGCGGAGCATGCGCGGCCGCGCGTCGTGGCGGCCGCCTTTGCTGCCGGCGTGGTGGCGTTTGCTGCGGGCGTGGACCCTCTGACGCAGCCGCGGCTGTTCGGCAATGCGGGCGCGGATGGCGGCAACGTGTACGTCAGCGCGGCCGGCGCGCTGCAGAAGCAGCACTCATGAGCCTACATGTCACATGCATTTGATCATGCTTGTCTGCATGTCTGCACGGCCAGCTGGCAAGGCATCTGAGAGGAGTCCCACGAGAGGCAGGCATGCAGGCGCCTCTGCGCTTGAAAGCTGCTTGCCACGCTTCAAATGTTGGTTGCTGTCCAAAATGTGTGTCTGCCAGAGCTGATTGTCATGGGTCGCTCGTCCCTCCCATGGGCCTGCTCACCGGGCGGAAGCACTTGTCTGGGTCCATGCCTCTGCTGCGCGACCAATTGCGATGTAGGCCTGTGCCTTCCATGGGCGCAATGCCAGCCTTGCCCAGCTCAGCAGCTGCCTCTACAGCCCGCAACCTCCCCTCTCACCCCGCCCGCCAGATAACAAGGTGTATGTCGGGCCAAGCAATCAAGGACGCAGTATGAACACACATGACTGCATGGCCGTACTGTGCGCCTCTTGCACGGGCTAGCCCACACATGCCTGGCTATGTGCATGCACAGCATGTGAATTGAACCGGTTATTGTAGCTTCGAGAATTGCGCCGTATCAACAAGTGCCTTGAGGGCTCACCCTCTTGCCTTGGCAAACAACATGCAGTCGAGAGTCCAGCAGCAGCAGCAGCAAAAACACTGCATCACCTCGGGTTCCCACGTGATTCCTCAACGCAGTACTGATGAGGCCAAACCCAATTTGACTTCGGTGATCGGACGGGAACCGGTATGTTGTGGGTGGTATGAACGCAGCATGCAACCTGTGCACAATGAGATATGCATGTTGAAAGAATTGAGGTCAGACCTTGCCCTCCATGTCATGTGGCCATGAACAAGCACTGCATGCGCCACGAACAACCACTGCATGCCCCACCACCACGGTCATGTGGCCATGTAAAAGCACTGCATACGCCACTAAGTGTGTGAGACGCTACTTCCAAAGAAGCTCATGCACTGGCTGCAAGTGCACACAGCAACGCACGCTCAGCGCTTCCCGCGGCGCCCGCGAACGCCGCGGCAGTCCTGTCCCTGTGGGACACACTCCTCTCTGCCGCACAACCTCTTGTAGCCTCATGCCAAGCCCCAGCGCGGGCGCCGGACGAGCAGAAACTGCTTCCGTGCACGCCTGCTGCTGCTGGATTACATAGCCCAGGAGTCTGCTATGTACAGGTAGCCCAGGCGTCTGCGCTGAGCGGCTTAGGTCACGTTCCACTTCCAGGCCCAGGCTCCGGGGGTCAGGGCTCCTGGCACGTTGCTGGCCAGCATGTGCGGCTGCAGCCGCTCGCGTAGCCGTCATCCGCACGCGCATGGCTGTTGGTGGCTTCTATTGCAGCAGTGGTAGCATGCAAAGAAGAGCAAGCATGCCGTGGCAGCTAAGCCTGTATTTACAAGTTGGCGAGTATCTGCCTGCTCGGGTGCACTCTGCATGCGAGCACCGTGCCATGACTCCTAGAAAGGCTGGAACACCACTACACACACCATCCTGCAGACAGCGCTCTACTGTACTGGCGCGCGGGGGCGCGCACGCATGCCTTTTAAGCCACCCGACTGAACCATGCTGCTCCATGCATGTATCCTTCAAGCTCCTCACGCAGGCGAAACGGCCTGACCTGAGACCTTGGCGGATACATGCAAACAGCCCCGCGAGCTGCAGAGCCTGGGCCAGACCACATGCCGCTACACGGCTCATGAGTGAAAGGCAGGCAGGGCAACGGCGCCCGCCCGCTCGCTGCCTGCAGGCCTGCATGGCACAGCGGCAGCCCAGCGAGCCTCGGCACATTGCGCGCCCTGACACCGCACCTGAGGCTGCGGTGTAGGGCAGTCCAGGCATGACAACCACCTCTCCCCCTGCCCGCCACGCAGCCTGAGGTTGTATACGGGGCGCCTGTGCGCACGCTGGGGTCATGCTAGCTAGGGGTTTATATACGAAGCGCCTGCGCGCGCGCTGGGGTCTAGCTAGCTGGGGGCCAGCGCGCTGCCACACGGCCTCCTATGCACACCTGCGTGCCCCTGAAACACGCTCCTAGAGCACACAGACAACCTACCTAGTGGGCGACTGGACGAACACTACCACGCACCGAAAGCACCAGGACTAAATGTAGCTGTATATGGGTAAGTCTGATTATGCAGCGCCTTGACCAGGCAGCGCCTCATAGACATTGTTGCTGTACAGAGCACACTGGCAAAGTCGTCACGGTGAGCTGGACCATGTGCCAGGCGCTGACTATACGTGTGTGCAACATGCAACGCCTGGCTCCGGAAGTGCTTCCAGGGCGCGACTCAGCTCGATGCGCAACAGAGCGGCGCTGTGCACAACAGAGGAACGACAAGTCAGCGCGGCGGGCCTGACCATGCGCCAGGCTGGAAACTCTAGGCCCAGCGCGGGTCAGTGCGCGGCCTCGATGCCCAGCAGGCGCTTGAGGTTGCCGTAGACGGCAAACTGGCTGGCGGTGATGGCGGAAACAAGGACCATGCGTGCGCCCAGGCCGGCGAACAGGCCCCGTGCGCCCAGCTCGCGCGCGATTGCCAGCAGCCGCGCGCCCGTGCTCTCCTCGCCTGCGCGCAGCGCCACCCCTGCTCGGCACGCATGCGGGCGCCCATTTATTTTGTTTTCTAGAGGTTGTCGCCCGGAGGCGACACCGCTGCGCGCGCCTCAGCGGCAAGGGCATGCAAAGTGCATGCATGCCAGCGCAGGCGGCTCGTGCGTGCTTTGTGGTCTGCTGTGCGTCGCCGCCGGCAGCGGCGCGGCTGCCCCCTCCCTGCTTGCGCCCGCTGATGCGGCTCCCGGCCTGAGCCCGCTGGGCCGACAGAGGCTGCAGCAGCGGCCGCACGCGAGCAGAGCGCGGCGCTCGGACGGCAGGGGCTGCAGCAGCATTGGAGCCGGGGCTGCCTGCTGAAGGGGCGCCCGGCCGGGGGCGGAGCGCGCCCGGCGCGGCCTTGGCGGAGTTGATGCGCGACAGCAGCGTGTCCGCCGGCTGCGAGACCAGCGCCGCCACGCAGCCCGCCGCCAGCCCGGCCGCCAGGTTGATGCCCGCGGCGGCGGCCGGCGACAGCGCCGCGCTGGGCAGCGCGCCGGGGTGGCCGGCGGGCGGCCCCGGGTGGCCGCCGGGCCGCAGCGGCAGCGCGGCCAAGGCCTCGGCGTGCAGCGCGTGCGCGGCATGCAGCGCGTGCGCGACGTGCTCAAAGACCACAAACTTGGCCATCGTGTACGGTATCTGCATGGCAGCGCAGGACATGCGCTCGCCTCACACGCGGGTCTGATGACAACGCTCTGCCTAGCCTCCCAGCCGCCTCAACTGCAGCAGCGTGGCCCCGCAGCGCTCGCTGCGAACAAGCGCCGCAAGCTGCCCGAAGGCAGGCGGCAGCCTCCTGAGGCGGTAAGGCTCGCATGTGAGGCTCTTATTAGGAGCGCGGAGGGCAAGGCACGGGCGCGGGCAGCCCCGTCGCTGCACGCATGCAAGGCGCCTATGCATGCAAGTCCATGCCCCATGCATGCAAGGCGACGCGGGGCGCCAGGTCGAGCGCCTGGGCCCCGCCCACCTGCTTGAAGAGCATCGGCCCGAAGCCGGCGTACAGCCCGCGCGCGACACCCTCCTCGGCCGCCAGCCGCGCCAGCGCGCCGCCCACGCCCGGCGCGTAGCCAGGCTGCGCGACCAGGCGGATGCGCGCCGCCTCCAGCGGGCACAGCGCGATGTCGGCGAAGAATTCGGCAACCGCGCTCGCCGCCTGCGCGCCGGGACAGGCCGGCCGCACTCGGGACGCCGCGGCCGCAGCCTGGCGGGCCCGCGGCCAGGCCGTGCGCACCCTTCCCCTTCCCCTCTCCCTTCCCATCTATACCACGCTCGTGCTCATGCGCGAACCTGTCACGGGCCTCAAGGTGTTTTTCTGCCTTCCCACTCGCGAGCTCCCTGAGACATGTTGCACACGTCCACATTCGTTCCTCGTCGTTTACCCATCACGCCTGCCGCGCACCATGTGCACGAGCGCGGCGCAGCGCGCAACCGCGCCGGCGCCCGCGAGCGACGCGATGACGTCCTTCCAGAACTCGTACCCGCCAAACTTCAGGCCGCCCTGCAGGAAGTAGCCGACCAGGGTCGGCCCTGCGCCCGCCGCCAGCACGCCCAGCCCTGCCGCGGCGTCCCTCCTCTGTCAAGTGTGGTGCGTGTGCGGCGCTGGTGTGTTGGTAGTGTCGGAAGCTGGCCCCCATGCGCATGCACGCCGCCGGCCGTGAGGCCCCACCGCGCCCCCCGCTCGTTTGAAGACGTAACTCCTCCTCTCCCAGGTGCGCAGCGGCAGCCAGCAAGATTCGCGCTCATGACTTTGGCAAGCCTGCGTCAGAAGGGGGCCTGTCCGAGCCCGCACGCGAGGCCCAGGGCGCGCCTTCCTCCTTCACCAGCTGCGCGGCGGTGGCCAGCAGCCCGTGCGCGTACACGCCCGGCTCCAGTTGCATGCGCGTCTTCACCACGTCCACCGGCACGACCGCGCCGTGCGTCAGCGCGCAGCACAGCGCGCCGGCCAGCGCGTAGCGCGCGTACATGCCCAGCCCTGGCGCACGGCGCCCGTGAGCATGGTCAAGCGGTTGACCAGGCTACTGCGCTGTTGACCAGTCGGTGCCAAGCAGCGGTACAGCGCACAGCAGCTGAGCCCGGGATTAGGCAGCGGCAGTCACATGCTAAACGTCAAGGTGCAATCGCGAGCCAGCGCGGTGCGCGCAAAAGGGCGCGCGTGTGGCTGGTCAACATATGCCAGGCTGGGGTGCGTGCGCAGAGCCCAGCTGCAGCGGCCCCGCCAGCCCTGCTCGTCTGCTCCGGTGCAGCGGGCTCTTGACTCCGCCCAAGGCCGTTGACCAACACTGCCAGAGAGCAGGCGCCGCACCGGGAGGCATCAGGGGCGGCAGCAGCACGTCGTCGTCGCCCGGCCCGGTCTGCAGCGTGTGCGCCAGACGTCAGGCGCGTGCGCGACATCCAGCGAGCTGCGCTTGCAGGCCAAGACAGCAGGGCGCACACCTTTGCTCTGATGACAATCCGTGTGGCGGGCTCCACAGCCGGCAGCGCCGCAGCCAGCAGTGCTGCCAGCAGCAACGCGGCATGGGGTGCGCTCAACGGCCATGGCGCTGCTCGGCGCCAGCGCCGCCGCCCAGGCTGACAGGCGCTGTCCAGGGAGCGTGGCAACGCCAGCTTTGGTTCACAAGGTGGGCTGCTGCGCCCGCCGCAAGCCCGCCCCTCCCATTGCCCCGCTCCTGGCGAGCAGCTGCAGGGGGCGCAGCAGACTTCGCCTGCAGGCGCAGTCTGCGTCCCTCTTGCCATAGCGCAACAGGAGGACGCTACGGCGCGCCCTGTACAGGGAACGTCCAGCAGTGGGGTGCCGTGGGAGCCGCCCCAGCTTGGGAAACTGGTGCAGGCGCGGTATACAGCAAGACGCTCGAGGCCGCGTCACTGGCAGACCTGCTGTCTTGTTGGTGCACTGCTGACCACCCTGGGGCTCCACAGAGCGCAGATCTTTACGCTTGGGAGTTTGCTTGGCACTGGACAAGGCACAGACCTGGCGTGACCCCAGCACCAAGTGTAGCGCCCAGTATTGACTGCCAGCCTACGCCGGGAAGCAGTAAATCAATGGACAGGAAAGTCGCTTCCCTTTGCATATTCAAAATATGCAAGGGGTTAGGTTAAGTACTAGGCGCCAGTGGGCGCCGCCGCTGAGTCTCGTCCTGTGCGTGCACGGCGAACTGGGGTGCCGCCCAAAGCCATCGGGGCGCAGCGGACTCGGGGCAGGCTGATGAAGAGCTCCAGCGGGTTGTGGTCCGAGTCGTTCCGGCGCTTACCTATGCAGCAGGTGGAAATGCACGGCAGGGCTGCAACATATGCGATCATGTAGTCAACCCGGGTTGCGCGCGACCGGAAGTGATACGTCGTGGCCGCCTCCTGGTCCCCGTCTACCCGCCCAGTGCACAGCAGCATGGCCCCGCGCTCCTGCAGCTTTGCATGGATACAGACACGCGGCTGTGCGCTGGGCGGGTAGAGGGCGACCAGGAGGCGGCACACACATATCACTTCGGGTTGCACGTGACCGTGATCGACTATTTGTTCGTCTCATGGCGGCCCTGCCGTGCGCTTCCACCTGCCACGTAGGTGAGCGCCGGAACGACTCCGACCACAACCCGATGGGGCCCCTGCTCACCCTGCCCCGGGCCCGCTGCGCCCCGCCAGCTGTGGGCGGCACCCCTGTTCGCCACGCACGCTGGCGCAGGAAGGGCCCGCGGCAGCACGTGGCCGCCCTGCGGCGACTTCCTGGCGGGATGCTGGGCGCTCGCGGCAGCCGGCCGCCTGAACAGTGCAAGCGGCAGGCTGCAGCAGGAGATTGCGCGCACGCCACTCCGCTGCGCCTGCCGCGGACCCGCACCCGACACGCATGCTGCCTGGTTGGACGCTGAGAGTTGCGCACTGTGGAGCCACAACCAGCCCTCTATGCGTGACTTACCTGGGCACCCGCACGCGCGTGAGCTGCAGGGGCACTGCCAGTCATCACTGGACATGTGCCCGTGTAATCACACATCTGCTGCCATAGGTAATGAGCTGCTACTGCACACATGATGTCATAAAACCCAGCAGACATTACGGCTCTGGGCTCTGGGTTGCCCTTGCATGTGGAGCTACATGGACATGGAGCTGTGTCCATGTACTTACAAGCACCCCAGGAGGCACTTGCAGCGGTTAACCAGCAGCTGGCTTGTTCAGCTAGCACAAAGACCTGTCTGTCCTGCACATCAGGCTCAGCCGAGCCCGCACTAGCACCCACACGAAACATGCAAGCCCTGCGAGTTCCCAGAAGCACAGCACTCGAGCGGCGCACGCTGCCCTTCAGCACCACATCCCGGTTCCAGTGCAGCCACCACAGCCAGTTTCAGTGTCGCCTACGCAGCAGCTAGCGGGCGTCGGCCTGCACGCCATCCGGCGCAGGGCCGTTGCCGCCAGGCAAGGCTGGGGATGCTGCAGTGGTTTCCCGCGCTCGCCGCTGCGCGGCAGCGCCGGCCGCGCGCGCGACGTCTGGCTGGGCCTCTTCCTCTGCCGCCGCGGTGTGCGGCCGTGCTGAGCGTGTGCAGCATATGGCAACGAGCGCCGGGGATGAGAGCCATCACAGCTGTAGACTGGCAACCTGAGAAAGCACCTGACTGTCTGGCAGGGAATGATGCAGCCCTGCTTGGGCCCTGATGCAGGCTGCTGGCGCGGGCGTTGCTTATGTGCGGCAGTGCCTGAACCACTGGTCAAGCTGCCCCTCACAGCAGCTCTGCTACCGCGGAGCATGGAGCATGCACAGCTCCACAACACAGCAGGCTTTCAAGCGTCAACCGTACAGCACCGCGCCTTGCGCGACAGGCCAGCAGATACCCTCGGTGCTGCAGGCGCTTTGCATCCAAACAGCAACTCCCTATGCACAGGATGCTTGATGCGGGCAGCGGTCACAGGAGCGGGATGCTCACCGGCGGGTTTTCCCAGAGAGTTCACGAAGGCAATGATGGCAGGCCAGTACTGCTGCGCCGCTACCTCATACGTATCCATGTGGTGCGCCTGCACACGCATGCACAAATCAGCGCCACCGCAGCTATGGGATGAGGACTCGCAAGATGTCTACCTGACACCGACACCAAACTCCTCTGAAGCACTCTGGAGAGCGACTCTGTGTGTCCGGCACTGGCAAAGTCGGATGCAAGCAAGCTCCTTCCTCCGCAGCAATAATGAGCACGCTGACCAGAGTCATTTATTTGCGCTTCTTTGAACAGCAATGCCCAAGCGCTCGGCCGTCACCTCTGGGAACTCCACCCATCGGCACGTGGCGCACGCCTCGCCGCCCACCGCCTCGTACAGCTGCCGCATCTGCACCGGCGGCAGCACCTCGTCCTGCGCGCGGGGCGAGACTCCAATCTCCATCTCAAGTAGCAGCTCTGGACAGCATCACAGGGCGGTACGGCATTCCCTTCCCACCATCTATTCAGTGCGCAGGTCAGCAGCCCAGAATAATATCTGGAAGGTTTTCTTTTTCCGCTGACAAGCAGGCGTCCAGCCCCTACCGCTTCCCGCCCTCGGCACTGCCGGCTCGCCGGCTGCAGAGTACACCCGCATGCGCGGCGTCGGGCCGCGGGCCGGCGCGCGCCCGCAGCGACGACAGCAGGAGCATGGGCAGGTCGCAGCAGCGCAGGATGGCCTCGTAGTTGCGCCACTTGTTGCGCACGAGGAAGTTGCCGACGCGCCCGCGGCCCAGCACCGGCCGCAGCATTGGCAGGACCTGGGCCCGCTCCCCCGGGCATCAGCGCCGCCACCATGCAGCACACGAGGCCTGCCATCCAAAGACGCGATCTCCAGCTCTTGTGCCATACCGAGGGCGCCGCTTCAGCACCCGTGTTGCTCCCCGGCGCCGCCTGCACTTAACGCAGCGCTAGTGCACTGGATGTCTGCCCCGTGCTGAGGATTTATTGCTGGCCAAACACTTGCACTGCATGAGAGATGTCCCCCCCACCCCCGTGACGGCACATTCCTGGGTGGACTAGAACACTCCACATTCCTGGGTGGACTAGAACACTCTTCCATTGCCACCCATGTCCGCGCTGTACACAGAGAAGGCCGATACAGGCACCGCAGCGCGGCCCCGGCCCACCTTGGGCGCCACATCCTCGATCGACAGGAACGTGTTCTCCACCACGACCGCCGCCACGCGGCCCGGGTTGGCCGCCGCCACATGCAGCGCCACCGCGCCGCCCAGCGACTTACCCAGCACGATGACCTGCGCGCGCGCACGCCAGGCGCTCGCCGCGGCGCGGCTGTCGCAGGGTATGTGCTAGGGCTGGCCGCAGCCGCGTGTGGCGCCGCAGCGCCGCCCGGCGCCGCCGCCCAGCGCCGCCGCCCAGCGCGCAGGCGGCGGGCACCTGCCGGCACAAGCCCCGGCACATCAGGGTGCGCGGAGCGCGGCAACAGTGTGCGGCCGCGTCCTGGGGAGCGTCCTGGGCGCCCGCGTCGGACCGAGGGGCGCGCGCGCACCCGGCCGGGGTGCACGTCCGGGCGCGTGAGCAGGTGTTCCAGCGCGGCCTGTGCGTCCTGCTGCAGCCCGCGCTCGCTGGGCGAGCCCTCGCTCAGGCCGTACCCGCGGTAGCTGCGCGCGCGCGAGGCAGCCACTGGGGCCGACGCGACCCACACGGCCGGCGCGCGCAGCTTCCCGCTCGCAGGAACGGCACGCGCGCTGCGAGGAGGGCGCTCCCCGCCCGGCGCGGCGGGGCGCTGGCCCCGCCTGTACACCAGGACCCGTCCATGACACGGCCTGGAGCTGCATGTTGCCCGGCGGCACAGCCTCCGCCTGTGCGGCAGGCGTGGCGACGCCCGCACTGGCTGGGCGCTGCCGCGGGCGGCACCGCCCCTGTGCGAGCAAATGCTGTGCAGGCCCTTGCGCGAATGAGCACGCAGCAGTGTTGCGACTGCACAGCCCCTGCCATGCCGTCCTGACCCTGCATCGCCATGGCCGACCTGTGCCCAGGCTCCCTTCGAATACGAGCATGCAGCGGCGCCCGGCCGCAAGCGCAGGCGCGAGCGGGCGGCTGCGGCGCGCAAGAATTGCGTACGGCGCCCAGTGACCGCCTTTCTGGACGCCTTGGCCAGGGCCCTAAAGGCAGGGCCCTTGGGGCAGGGCCCTAGACCCCGGCGCGCGGCGCGCGCGCCTGAGCGCGAGCACGGAGGCGTCCAGGTAGCGCGCGAGCAGCCGCAGGAAGGGCAGCCGCAGCGCCATGTTGCCCGCGTTCTCCTGCAGGAACAGCACCGCCGGGCGGCCGCGCCGCTGCGCCGCGCTGGGCAGCGTGCGCGGGTGCAGGTACCAGGCGTGCAGCTTCGTGCCGTCCTCCGCAGTGAGCCAGACATCCTGTCGGCGCGCGGCCCGGCTGGGGGGGCCGCTCGGGCTGGCGCGGACCCGGGGCGTTGGGGCCTGGGCTGCCTCCAGGCGGGGCGCGCGCGAGGCGCTCGGGCGCACTCGGGCAGGAGGTGGAGGTCAGGACAGTGCGGGCGGAGCACGCGCGCAGCAGGGGCGCTGCCCTGGCAGGCGCACGCGAGTGGGGCGCCAGGCGGCGGCGGGTGAGCGGCGACGGTGCGGCACGCGCGCACCTCAAAGTCCAGGCCGAACTTGTCGGGCAGGTAGGGGAAGGTGTTGGGGACGCCCGGAATGCGCGGGATGTATATCTGCCGCGGCGCGCCGCCCAGCATCCCGACCGTGAGTGGCGCAGGGGCAGGCTGCACGCAACGCGCGCTCGACGACCGGCCTCGATCGGAGCTGCCAGCGGCAGGGGGTGCACCAGCTTCTCTTGGAATACGTAGATGAGGGTGATGACCAAGCCGGTGAGCGCGCCTCCCTGCATTTAAAAAACAAGCTTCAGGCCGCGGGCGCGTTCGCAGCTCAAAACCTGAGGATTCTGCGGTGGCGCTGTCAACCAAAGGCTATGGCTTGTACACGGACATAGCGGCGCACCGTGGCCAGTATGCGCCCAAACAGAGTCATCCAGAAGCTCGCATCGGCATTGCCCCAGGACACGAGCATGCTGCGGCGCCGCCTGCAGCAAACACCCCGTCGCCCCCTGTCCCGCTTCCTCCAACCTTGCTGCTGCTTCTCGCCACAGGCGCACATAGTAAGCCCTGCGGTTTAGGGTGATGACTCGTACACCTGATTTCGACAGCTGAGTTTCATACGCCGCAACCGACCTGTCCGGGCCATCAACTCGTCCCAACTGGTGTACGCCCGATACTTGTGCACGACCGCGCCAAAGGTGCTGCGAAGCACTGCTCAAGCTTGCGCGGGGACGAGCGAGCGGAGAGTGGCGAGGTGCAACGGAGCTAGCATGCTCGAAGAAGAAGTGGCGGTGACCGGCGCGGCACTGTTCATATGAGATCTGCCGTACTGACCGCAACGCTCCTGGCGTTGGTTTCGGGCTGGGCGTCGGCAGAGCTCGGTGAGCTGACGCGCCTGCTTTGTGCTGGCTGCCATCCCGGCTCCCCCTTGGCCAGCACTCTATGAAGCACCGTCTGAAGTGGTTGATGGTGCGCAGGGGGGCAGGAGCGCTCTGCAGAGCTGTGCCAGGGCTGCGCCCTAAGCGAGGGCGCGGCTGCCTGCGCGCCGCTAGCCCGCGACTGGGAGGCGCCGCACGGGTTCACGCAGCTGCCGCTGGGCTATGTGTTCCTGCGGCGAGCGGCGCTCGTCCCCAGGGCACCTGCTGCCACAGCAAGTTCGGCCACGCCTACACAGCATGCGCGCAATTGCCAAGGGCGCGGCTTAGCCCCCCTGAGCGCAGCGGCCTGGCGGCGCGCCTGCTGGTCCATGAGCGCC
>JAABUV010000810.1_pt1 | contig 47143 bp, 59 predicted proteins | sample 5559971 | NCBI WGS metagenome assembly JAABUV01 (sample SAMN10711881, study PRJNA513362) | rock metagenome | isolation source: Antarctica rocks | place: Antarctica: Victoria Land, Knobhead nord | collected 2015-12-19 | reverse complement strand
CTGGCAGCGGCCCCGCGCTTCCAGGGTTCCAGCCGAGCCCTGTTCACTCTGGCTGTCACCGTCCGGCAGGCCACGCGCTCGCTGTGCTGGAGGGCCTGGCAGCGACCCCGCGCTTCCAGGGTTCCAGCCAAGCCCTGTTCACTCTGGCTGGCACCGTCCGGCAGGCCACGCGCTCGCTGTGCTGGAGGGCCTGGCAGCGACCCCGCGCTTCCGAATGGTGGCCATGTGCCTGGCCGCCAAGCAGCGCGCTGAGCTGCGCGGCGCCTGGGATGCGGCCGCCGCGGCTGCCGCCGGCGACGCGCCGCTGGCGGGCCGCCTCGCCGCCGCGCGGCAGGCCTTTGGCTGCTGAGCGCGCCCGTCGTGCTGGGCGGCCCAGCGGCGCTGCATTGTGGCGGGCAAGGGTGGGCTGCTTGCTGCAGAGCAGCACGCGGGGCTGCGCGCAGCACGCGGGGCGGTGCTGGAGGCTGGCAGGAGGGCCTGCCCAGCAGCTGGACGCTTGAACGCATGGTGCTCCCAGAACTATATGCTGCTGTAAGACGCCGAAGCGGCATGGGTTGATGTAATTTTGGATGTGAGGTTGAGGCTGCTTATGGCGTGTGCTTTTGCAGTGCCCATGCATTTTGCTGCCATGCTGGCAGGGCCGTCTGGATGCTGCAATGAATATGCATGTCCGTCTGCGAGCAGAGAGCATCCTCGGCACAGTAAATACAGCGCTAGTGCATGCATGGCCATGCCCTAGCTGGCAAGTACAACCGAGCAGAGGGTGTGTCTGCAGATTGGGCAAGAAAGGACAGCAGACGGAGAGGGGAAAATTAACGCAGAGAGTAGGGCGGTGTAGCAGTCTGCAGAGCTTGAGGCTGAGCACCCCGCGCAGGCAGGCTCCGCGTGATAAGCCTGTCAGATCCGCGGGTCAATCCAAAGGAAGGTTCCCGGCCGTGCAGCACAGGCCTGGGCGCCGGCGCCGGCGCTGGCATGAGCCGCAGGCACGTGCTTGCCCTGCTGGCAAAGGTCGGCGAGCAGGCCGGCCGCCAGGCCGCACCATGCGCGCAGGCGCGAGCAGCTGCGCTGCTGACGGAGCTCGGTGCGCGGACCGCCGTGTTGTGGCTCGAGACCAGGCAGAGCGCCGTCGTTTTGCAAGGATAGCTTTGCAGCATTCTGCGGACTCGCTGAGCTGACTCCGCGGGCGCTCCGGCCTGCCAGGAGACGGCAGTGCTTGGGCGGCGCCGCACGTGGCGGGCGCCAGGCAGCTCAGCAGTCCTCTGTCTTGGAGCCCGCAGCCGCGCGCAGCGCCTTTCCACGCCTGCGCGCGGGCTTGCAGCGAGGCAGCGCCTGTGCCCCAGCGTCAAGGTGGTCCCAGCTGCCACCTCTGTGCCGTCTTGCGCTCGCTCGCCGCGCGCCTGCTGCCTGCTAGTGCTGCGGGCGCCAGCTGCGCGGCTGCTCCCTGGCAGCGAGCGCAGAAAGCGCCTGGTGGCAGATTCCAGAGTCCTAGGGAACCAATGCCGCGGTAAGAAGGTTGTGCTTGCACTGCCTCTGCAGGCGTGGAGGCCGGCGGCAGCTTCTGGTCCGCAGAGGCGGCGGCCGACGACTTTCTGCAGGAGCACAGCGCAAAGGCGGGGCCGCTGGCCGTGTACCATGAGAACCGCATCACTGGCGTGTACAGGAAGGTGCGCGCGCACGCCGCCGAGCCCAGCAGCTACAAAACAGGGCGTGTCTGCCGCGGGCGGGATACGCACAGGCAGCCTCAGCAGGCGGCACAGGCGCTCCTGACAGGCGCGCGGCGACGAAGCCGCCCTGGGCAACAGCCAGCAGACCTGCAGCCTGTTGGGCCGCTACAGCGCATTGTGGATCACTCATTGACTCGCAGGAGAGGTAAGGACCGATGCATATGTGAGCGCGCTGAGCGCTCAGGGAGGGGGCGCCCGCGGCAGGACCCGCGCCAGGAGCACACGGTGCTGGCGCTGCAGCGGCTGTACGAGGAGCTGTGCGCGGCGTTCAGCGTGGGCCGCCCCAGGCGGCGCGGCAGCGGGCTGACCATGTCTGACCACGTCGGCGCGCCGCAGAAGGAGCAGCATGCGTGGTGCGCCTACACCTAATCTACCCCACCAGTATCCGACCCGCGGGCGGCTGGAGGAGGAGCAGCATGCGTGATGCTGCGCGGACGCTTGCTCCAGATGCTTGCTTCCAGCACAGCCATCTACCCCAAGCTCTGCCAAATCGGCACCCCCGTCTCTGGCATCTCGCAGAGCCGCTCGTCGTTGGTGGAGGCAGTGGGTCGTTCGCCGCTGGTCGCTGCATCCAATGCTGCATGCGTGCGGCCCCGCGCGCAGGTGGCAGAGCATCTTCGGCGGCCGCAGCGCGCCCATGCACGCGCGGCCGCCACGCGGGCTGTACATGTGGGGCGGCGTCGGCACGGGCAAGACCATGCTCATGGACCTCCTGGCCGCCTGCGCGCCGGCAGAGTTTCAGGCGCGTCCCAGGGTTTAGGTTAGGATTTGCTCATGGACCTGCTGGCGGCCTGCGGAGTCCAGGCGCGGCTCCCGGCTGCCAGGAAAGCTCCAGGCTGACAGACAGGCTTCGAGGGGCGCGGCGCTGTGGGGACCCCTGTTTACAAGCGAAAGGTGTGCTGGGGCTGTTGCACGGGGAGGCTGGACCCAGGAAGTAGCCTGGCGCTGCGCTCGAGCTGCGGGCGGCGCAGCCTGCCCCGCGGAAAGCGCAGCGCCTGCGTTGGTGCGCGCAAGGTTGCATACCGTCTGGAGCTGCCGGGATGAGACAACAATCCAAACCCAATTGCTGTTCATTCCGATCAAAGGCATGATGGAGATGGAATATGTTTCTGAGCAGCGGCGGCCCGCACTCGACCGGCCTCCTGTGACCCTGCTTGACGATGTGTGCTTGTCCTGTGACAATTTCGCTGTTTACCTGGGCAACTGGAACAGCGGCATCGCCCAAGATCCTGCCGTTCGTGCCATGCATCGTGCGCCCACTGCCTCTTCCAGTTGGCTGCTGGCCGCTCAGGTCCCTGTCTCTGCGTTTCTGAGCCGCCGGCGGGCGCGTGCGCGCTCCCGGGGCCGGTCACGCGCGGCGGCGCTGCTGAAACGGGCGCGACGCCGCGCGCGCAGCTGCGGCGGCTTACCTTCCACGAGTTCATGCTGCACGAGGTGCACGGGCGCCTGTTCCGCTACCAGCACATCCCGGACCCGCTCGCCGCGGTGGCCGACCGGCTGATGCGCGACATGCGCGTGCTGTGCCTGGACGAGTTCTTCGTGACCGACGTGGCCGACGCCACCATCCTGGCGCGCCTGTTCGGCTACCTGTGGGACCGCGGGCTCGTGCTGGTCGCCACGTCCAACAGGCGCGCCGGCCCCGCGCCGCGGGCGGCCGCGCGCGGCCTGTGGAAATCACGCTGGGGTGTGGGGGTGGGGGGTGCAAGAACGCCATCTGTGGCCAGCATGTGGGGGAGTGATGTGGAAGAATATCACTTGTGGGGCCAGAGTGTTGGTGCAGGGGTTATGAAGAACGCCATTCGTGGTCAGCAGAGCTGGGTCCGCACGCCGCGCGCGCCGGCCTGAGCAGCGGCAGCGGCGGCGCGGGGGGTCCGCGGGCAGGCCAGAGGCAGCAAGTAGCCGACTCACCCTCCTTTCCCTGTCCTGGATGTCGCCCATGCGATGGTGGGCCTGTGCAAACACGCCGTGCAGTCGCCAGGCATTTCAGGACCAAGCCTGACCTGTCCAGCAGCACGTGTACTCGCCCCACATCGCGCACCTGGCAGGGCGCCGGAGTCGCTGTACGAGAACGGGCTGCAGCGCGACCTGTTCCTGCCCTTCATCGACCGGCTGGGGCGCGAGACGCGCGTGCACAACATGTCGTCCACCATCGACTACCGCCGCCTGGCGCACCACTCCCAGGTTCAGGCCGCGCCCTGGGCGGGGCTGAGCAGGTCGCACCAGGACCCGAAATATAGGGATGTTTCGGATGTTTATGCTCTTTTTTCACACAGCGTTTGGCTGCCTGTGTTCCGGCGTTTTACCGCCCGTTGCTGTCCGTCAAGGAGAGGAGCATGCCTGCGCGCCTGCCCCGAGCTGGCTGCGCATGCGCCGGCGCCCTTCCAGACGCCAGTCCACCCGAAAAGCCGCACGCGGAACCGCCGCGCGGCAAAACCAGCTCTGCAGGGCCACGCAGAAAGGCGTGATCAGGGCGTGTGTGGAATCTGGGCAATTCAGGAATCGTGCCCCTCTGTTCAAAAGATGTTGAGGAGCAGCATCTGAATCTGATCCATCGCGCGCAGGGCCTGTACTTCACGCCGGCCGACGGCCAGGACCCGCACGCGCAGCTGGCCGAGAGCTTCCACATGCTGGCCGCCGCGTGCCTGGAGGATGCGGCGCCGGCGCGCGTGCGCGTCGCGATGGGCCGCCACCTGGACGTGCCGCACGCCAGTGCGCCGCTTTTGCATCCCCTGCCCTGCCCCCTTGGCCCGGTGCGCTGTCAGGCCGGGCGCGGGCGGGCGGCGGCCGGCGGGCGGGCAGCCGGCAGGCTAAGCGCAGCGCCGCCCGGGCGCGGCTGGCGCGGCGCTCGCGCGCGGCTGCGCGGGAAGGGCGCGGCCGCGTCGGCGCGCGCCGCCGCCGACCGGCGAGCGCTCTCGGCCCGCGCCATCCCTGTCGCGCCCGGAGGCCCTGCCGTGCTGCGGTGTTGCTTGCGCGGGCCGTGCTGCTGGCGGCAGGGAGGGCGACACTCTACACCATGTCATCCCTGTCCCCGCTGACCCCACCCACAGTAGTGGCCTGCTTTGGGGTAGCACGCTGTGCAAGCGCGCGTGCGCCTGCGCGCCAGGCGGGGGCGTCTGCATGTTCACGTTCGAGGAGCTGTGCGGGCGGCCGGTGGCGGCCGCGGACTACATCGCGCTCGCGGAGCGCTTCCACACGGTCGCGCTGGAGGGCGTGCCCGAGTTCAGCGGCGCCACGCGCAGCCAGGCGCGCCCCCTGGCGCCCGCCCGGGCGCGGCTGCAGTGGTCGTGCCTGTGTCACGTGCGTGCATGGGTGCTGGTGGGAGCTTTGGACGAGGGTTGTGATGAGTTTTGCTCGCACATGTGCCGCATCTGGTGCTGTAGGATTGCGCCGAACCCTGGTCAGCTTGGCAGTACGGCTGCAGCGCCGTGCGCCATGCTCGTTGCAGTCCGCCAGCATCCGAGGACTGCGGCCGCGGTCCGCGAGCCCGCGCGCGCGACCAGCAGCTTGCCGTCCGCATAGGACGGTAGGGTTAGTGTAGTGTAATATAGTGTAGGGTAGGTTTATCAGCCCTGCTGCGCGCAGGCGTACCGCTTCCTGACGCTCGTGGACGTGCTGTACGAGCACCGCGTGCGCCTGGTCTGCTCGGCCGCGGTGGAGCCGCTGGAGCTGTTTGAACACGTGCTCACGCAGGCCGACATGCGCGAGCGCAGCCAGGGCGGCCAGGCGCGCGCACGCTCACGCGCCCGCGCCATGGGTGCCTGCGTCGGTTGCCAGCCGAGGAGGCGCGAGACGGGCAGGGGCCCGCGCGCGCTGGTGTGTGGCACACACCTTGCAGACAGGGCATTGCGGTCAGTCGCGCCGCCACCGGACTTGGCTCCAGGTCCCCCGTAATTTTGCCAGCAGGCCGCAGAGCAGCCGCTCCGTCAGCCTGCGCGGCCCACAAAACCACTGCTGTAAAAAGGCGCTCAGCAAGCACTGGGTGTAGGGATAAGGTCAGGGCAGGGTAGGGTCCCTGAACGCCCCGGCCGCGCTTGCAGGCCGGCGATGAGCGCGACGTGGTGGACGACAACCTGGGCTTCTCCAAGGACCGCTGCGTCAGCCGGCTGACCGAGATGCAGAGCCTGCCGTACCTGACTGCGCACGCGCGCAAGCACTCGCCCAACCTGCTGCTCGCGCTCGAGGAGGCCGCGCAGAAGGCGGACGCGGCCGCCGCGCCGCCCGAGCGCGCGCCCGCGCCCGAGCGCAGCCTGGAGACCGCGCGGGCCGCGGCGATGGCCGCCGCGGCCTGACCTCTCCTCTGCAGCTTGTCAGCCGCGCTGCCAAAAGTGCACTCGTGCGCGGGGAGCGGCAGTCGGGCCTTGGGGCTGCCGACAGTGCAGCAGGCAGAGTGTAACCCTGTGGGCTCGAGCGGGGTCCCGATGCGGCTGTTTTGCACGCCCAGCACGAACAGGCTTTGAAATCTTCCTATCAGTATCTGTGGCATGTATGCGGGACCTCTTTGCTGGCCTCCCATGGTATCCGGGTTTCCGTTGACCCAGGTTATTCAGGCGAGAGCTCCTCGAGGTCCGGATCAGTCTATAAACACGTCAACAGGGACTGACAAAGCTGGTCTCGGAGCCAGGCACATGTGCGGGCCTGCCAGCACATGCTTGAGCAGGCTGCGCAGCCGGCCGTCGTCAGCCAGCTCTGCTTGCCAGCAAAGAGGCAGCTTTGCTGTGCAGGGGTATGCATGCCGGTTTGTCTGATCGATGTCAACCCCGTGTGTGCCACAAGTAAGTGTTCTCAAATGCCTGGTACCACAGGAGGCCGGTTGTGCATGGATGCATGACAAGTTTTGCCATGCGGCAAAGTGCAGGTTGCTGCACCATTGCTCAGGTATCTTTCTTTGGGGTCAAGCACAATGAGGTGGTGTCAAGTGTCACCAGAGTTGCGCTGCGTGCTGCACCCATGCACTTGAGAGGGATTGCGCATGGCATGCGGGTTTTGCAAGGTCTATTCAGGGAGCTTGGGCTTGCACTTGCTATGTCTGAGAAAGAGTCTGATCACATCATGGAGAAGCCGCACATATCTGCGGCCTCCAATTCAGAGCTGCGGTTGGAGAAAGTAAGATAGGCTGCCTCCTCTGAATCTGCTTGCATGCAACATCCACCCATGCATTGCAGCCGCAGTGCAGCCTGGCTGACAGAACAGACCACTTCATACCACACATTCCAATAAACACCCTGAACACACTAAACACACTACATAAGCAGGCAAAATCATAAGTTACGAGGAACATGCATGCATGAAAGCAAGGCACATACATCCACGCCTGCTGGGACATAATGCGGACCAAAGGCACATGCAAACCTCAGACACACTGGCATCCCTTACCCACTACCTGCATGGCTTGTGAGCCCTACGAGACCAGGCGCTCCGCAGGCAGGCGGCGCGTCACAGAGTCGGCGCCCCTTGCTGGGCTTCACACATTTCCACACACGTTTCACTAGCAGCAGCCAGCACCTACCCCTGTGCACGGGCATGGCGCCCGCGCACGCGCGCACCGAGCAGCACCCGGCCAGGCATCACATCCTGCCCCTGGCCCTCTCTGCGCAAGCACCCCCTCGGCCCACAGCGCCGGCGCTACCGCAGCTCCTGCGACCCCGCCCGCTCCAGACCCGGGCCGGTTTCGAGGTCCGGCCGCTCGTGCGCGCTTCCGTCGTCGCTCGCGCTGGCATTGCGGGCCGCTGCCGCGCCGGCGCTGCCGGCCTGCGCGCCGCCCGCGCCGCCCGCGCCGCCCGCGCCTGGCTCCGCCCGAAGCGCCTTGGCCAGCGCCGCCGCAAGGTTGCCCGCGTGGTCCGCCACTCCTACATGCACCAGCTGACTCTTAGCACGCATGAGCCCTACCCCCCGGGCAGCACAGACGCAATGGCGCACGCCTCACACCCGATCGAGTGCACACTTATGTCACTTTATGTGCACATCTGCACTGCTCAAGCAGGGCGCCAGACGCACACTGCGCGGCGGCTCGCCCTACGCGCGAACCCCGGCAGGCCACCAAAGGCCCACAGCGTGACGTAGGCAGGGGCGGCAGTGCAAAGTAGGCAGAGCGCTCTGTCGTGGCGAGCGCGCACCTGCAGCAGCGCTCGCTGCGCCCTCGCCCGCCCGCCCCGCCAGCGCCGCAGCGGCCTCCGCGGCGCCCGCCGTCGCGTTCACCGCCGCAGCGGCGCCCTCCGCGGCCGCGCCCGTGATGTTGGTGAGGCCTGCGCCGAGGTTGGCACGCGCGTCTGCGCCGAACAGCGCGCCGCCCGGGCCGCGCGAGGCGGCCAGCTGGGCCGTGGTTGCCGCCAGCCGCTCCTCGGCCTGTGCGCGGGGTGCCGGAGCGGACAGGCGCGTCAAGGGCTGGACGGCGGTGCAAAGGGGTGACATCTTCACGTGCACAGCGTAACAGCGTGTGGTGTGTGTACACGTGCTGCACAGAACATCAGCCATGGAGACGCAGATGGCGCCGCTGCGGACGCTGTGCATCGCACCTGGCGGGCCCTGGCGTCTGCGTCGGCCGCGCCACGCAGCTCCGCGGCGCGCTGCTCCTCCTTGGCATCAGAGGCCTCCCTACACGCCTTGAGCTCCGCTTCCGCCTGCGCGCCAGGCGGTGCGAGGTTGTGCCTTGCAGGCGCGCTGCACCACGCGGTTGTTCCTACAGCAACGTGCTGCGGCGCCAGTTGCTGACAGATAGCGCACAAACATACACAATCATGGCCGCATAAGCTCTGAACAACTATGCGACGCGTACCGACGCAATTCGGCCCTTGCACGCTGCATGTGCCGCCTTGAGCGCCGTGTCGCCGCTCAGCACCTGGCGTCAACAGGTAACAACTTTGCAGCGTGCTCCTTGCCTGACACTCCAACGAGGCTCCCAGGGCAGGCAGGAGCGCTAGCCACCGCACCTGCTCCTGCAGCTTCTGCAGGAAAATCTCAGCCACCTCCTGCGCGTGCTCGTGGCCTGCAGCACCTGCAGCAGAGGTGTGCGTCACGCTCGGATGTTTGCCAGCGCAGACCTCCCTGCTGAACCCAGGCCGTTGCGACAACCGCTGACTCTGCATGCGTCGCACCGTGCGCAACCTCGGCTCGCAGTATGGCCAGCTCTCTGCGCGCGCCGGCCAGGTGGTACACCGACGTGCACGCCGCGCACAGGAGGGAGAAGATGAGCACGCCGGCGACCAGCGAGCGCCGCGCCCCGCCCCGCGCCGCGTGCTGCCAGGTCGGCAGCGGCATTACAGGGCTGGCTGGGCGGAACATGGCGCGACGCGTTATCTATTTGTTGGACACTCCAGCCTCTCAGCAGACTACTGTGCCTCAGGGCTCTCGCTCTGGCATTCGGTGAGCTGCTGGCTGGTCCAGCATTTTGGAGTCTGATAGTGAGGGCCTGTTCACACGGACCTGATACTGAGGGCCTGTTCACACCACCTGATCGAGAAGGCGGGAAGTTGACAAGAAGGTTTGCTGGCAAAGGTTTTGCTGTGAAACGTGACACGACAGGTACGCTCCCGGCTGGCGCCTAGCGGGGGTTCTGAACGATCACGTCAAGCTTAAGCTTCTTCTTACGGACGCGTGATAGGAGGAAGGAGCAGCGGTCGAGCTTTGTGCTGCGCAAGTACAGCAATAGGGCTGCACAGCTTTCTTGCACTGCGCGGTGAGCACACTGCCTCCTGTGACCTTGTTGAACAGAAAGCAGCTTTCTGGCAGCGTGTGAGCGTGCTCTGCAATAGGAAGGCAAGTTTGCTTATGTGCAGTGCAAGCGCGTGCTTGCTGCTCATCAAGTACCAGTATGTTTTGCTTGCTTGAGGCGACCTCCTGCGGCAGGTGGTAGGACAGTGCAGCGCACGTGGAGGAGGGGCTTGTATACCACAGCCGGCCTTTGGGCGGGCCCGTCCGCGATATTTCCCCGCAGCCTGGCGCGCTGCGGCGGCCCGCTGCTGCTGCGCAGACTGCTGGGCGGCGCGTGGCGCCCAGCTCTTGCCCTGCCACAGGGCGCCGCCTGCGCCCGGCCCCGTGCACCGCTGCTCTCGGTGGGCATCCCCGCGTGCGCGATGCGCGCCAAGCGGGGCAGCAGCACAGCGGCCACCGCCGCACTGGCGGAGCAGGCCGCAGGCACGGCTGCGCCGGCAGAGCCCGGCAGCATCTTCCCGCTGCCCGGCGCGCCGCCGTTGCGCGCCGCGCCCAGGCGCGGCCCCAGGCGCGGCAGGGCGCCCGCCAGCGCGGCAGTCGTGGAGGCGGTCGTTGAGGCCGTTGTCGCCGACGTGAAGGGCGAGGCGGAGCCGGCGGAGGCCGCGGGGCCGCTGCCGGCCGCCGCGCCTGCTGCTAAGAAGCGCGGCCGGGCGTCCGCAGCAGTCAAGGAGGCTGCAGCCGCGGCGGGCGCCGACGTGTTGGTCAAGCCCGAGGCTGAGGCCGTCGCCGCCGACGTGAAGGGCGTGGCGGAGCCAGCAGAGGCCGCGAAGCTGCTGCCGGCTGCCGCGCCTGCCGCCAAGAAGCGCGGCCGGGCGCCCGCAGCAGTCAAGAAGGAGGCTGCAGTCGCCGTGGGCGCTGATGTATTGGTCAAGCCCGAGGCGGACGCGCCGCCGTCGCCCGCGCCGGCGCCGCCCAAGCGTGCGCCGCGCGCCAAGCGCGGCGCCAAGGCCGGCGCGCCGGCGGACGCGGCGGGCGCGGCGTACGAGGCGGCCCTGGCCGCGGTCGCCGCGGGCGAGGCCATCGCGGAGGTCGTGGCCGCTGCGCCGGCGGCCAAGCGCCGGCGCGGCAAGGCTGCGAAGGCGGGCGCGGAGGCTGCGGGGGCGGCGGCTGATCCAGAGTATGCTGCGGATGAGGAGGCGGAGGGCGAGGCGGCAGTGAAGAAGCCGCGCAAGCGCTACTATCCCAAGAAGCGCGAGTTGGTTAAGGCGGAGGGGGAGGGCGGCGAGGGCGGCGCAGGCGCCGAGGCGGGCGAGGGCGAGGAGAAAAAGAAGCCGCGGCGCAAGAAGCGCGAGCAGACGGGGCCCGTGTACGGTGCGCGGCCGCCGCTGTGCGCCAGTGCCGCTGATGCCGCCGTGGGCGCTTGTGTGCGCACGTTCACCGGGCACCACGTGACTACAAACGCGTTGACCCACTGCCCTGATGCTGCCACCGCTGCACCCTGCATGTGTCTCCTCTCCACGCTGCCTCAAGGTGCTGCGCGGCCAATCTGGGTGCCAGCCCCAAGCCTGTGCCCCGCCGCGCGCAGAGATCCCGGGCCCGGAGGCGCTGGAGCGCGCGCTGGCCGCGCCCGCCGCCGCGCGGCCGGTGCCCAACCTGGGCTATGCCTGCCTCAACATGGACCTGCGCGAGCAGCGGCCGCCGATCTACACCAACCGCGACTGCATCAAGAAGACCTGGGACGAGAAGGGCCTGCCCTGGGTCAGCGGCCTGGTGCTGGAGAATACGCGCGCGCTGGCGGCGCTGGTGCAGTGGAACTGGGAGCACGACATCCACTTCTTCAGGCGCGCCGCCGCCCCCTTGTCTCCCCGCCCACTGCCCGCGCGCCACGTGCGCCCGCAGCTCGCGCAGCGGCTCGACATGGGCGCAAGCGCGCGTGCATGCAAGCGAGCGGGTCGCTCACCTTACCCCCTGGCCAGGCTTGGCACAAACATGACTGCCGGGCCTGGCGCATGGTCGGGCAGCTGGCCGGGCGGGTGTACAAGGTCAGTGCTGCCGCCCTGCCCTTACCCTAGCATGCGTCCTTGACATGCTGCTTAGCACGTGTGGGGCCTCCGCAGGATGTCGTCCACCATCTTCCCCTGGTGCACAGAGTACAAAGTGGATGACTTGCCCGACATTGCGGGCATCCGCGCGCACCTCAAGTTCGCCGGCGACCTGGCGCGAGCGTGCGCCACGCTCCTGGCCGCATTGTCATCTTCACGCTGTTGCGTGGTGGTGCTCTAATCTGTGCCTAGCGTGCTGTGTGGACACAGTTGGCGTGTGGTGCTTTTCTTTTCGTGCCATGGATACGCGGGCCTGCTGCTGGCGCGGGCGTTGAGCGCTGCGGCCGCCTGCGCATGGCCGCTGTTGGGACAGGCCCGACAGGCGCGCGCCTGCTGGGCGCAGGTATGGGCAGCGGCTGACCTTCCACCCGTCGCACTTTGTCAAGCTGGCGACGGCGGATGAGGCGCTGCTGTGCAAGAGCCTGCACGAGCTGGAGGTGCATTCAAAGGTGCGGCGCCCGTGCGCTGCGTGCACACGTACGTGCGGCACGCGTGGTTGCATGTAGCTGCTTGTATATTCCAGACAGAGCGTAGGATCTTGCAAGCGCGTCAGCAGTGCATGTAGGAGGCGTGTATGTGGATACGTGCAAGGACCGACTGGTCTGGTACCCTGTAAGCTCGCACAGATGCTCGCATGCGAAGCCGCTTGCATGTGGGGCTGCATGTATGCGCTTAGTGGCGCTTTTCCAGGAGAGAGGCCAACAGGCCCCACCCTACTCAGCACTCTAGTCGCGCGCGCAGATCTTTGACATGATGGGCTACGAGCCGTCGCACTGGAACAAAATCAACATCCACGTCGGCGGTGCGCTGCACCGCGCCGCCAAGCCGGGGCTGAAAACAACGCTGGCCATGGACAGCAGCCGCCTCGACTCTGCAGAAAGCTCTGTTTAAAAGTGCCACCCCATGAACGCGTTGTTCTGCCATGCAGTTAGAGGCAGCTGCGACGCTGCTCGCACAGCGCGCACACTGACGACTAGAGCGCGATGCGCCGCAGGCGTGTACGGCGACAAGGTGACGTCGCTGGAGCGCTTTGCTGCCGGCTTCCGGCGCCTGAGCCCGGCGTGCCAGAAGCGGCTGACTGTGGAGGTGTGCGCCCCGCGCGACAACTGCGCTCGCGGCCAGGACATCCCCGCTGCGCCCGCATCCAGCTCGAGCTGTCCTGTGCGCCGCCAGTGCTATCGTGACCTGTAACTACGACGTTCATTTCATGCGCGCATCTGTCAAGGTCATGGTTCTGTGCTACAGCTGGAGCCTTTCACGAGCCACCAGCGCCCGCAGAATGATGACATAGCCAACAGCTACTCGCTGGAGGATCTGCTCACGCTGCACAAGGACATCCGCGTCCCGCTCGTCTTTGACTTCCACCACCACAAGTGCGGCGCCCGCGCGCGCCGGCCCGCTGAGCGCCCCATGTCGCATGGGAACGGGGCTGTGTTTGTCTGATGTCCCGCCCCGCGCCACACAGTGCTGGCTGTATGGCTGAGGCTCACCATGCGTGTTTGCGTCCATGCGCGCCGACAGCAAACGTGCGCGTCATGCCATTTGCCGAGGTGTGACGCGCGTGCGGCGAGCCACCGGAGCCCATGCTGAGGTGCTGCCCCGCGCGCACAGGTTCTGCCCGGGCAGCCTGAGCGAGGAGCAGGCGGTGCGCGCGGCGATCGCGACCTGGCCGCCGGGCGTGCGTCCGGTGGTGCACTGGTCGGAGTCGCAGGAGGGGCGCAAGGCGCACGCGCACTCTGACTACGTCAACGTGCGCCCCGATGCAGCCCTGTGGTGGATATGTCATGCTGAGGCGCTCCGTGCCAGCCTGAACTGTGCCAGCCTGAGTTTGCACTGGTGATGTACTTCAATCTGGTGTGATGAAGCTGCGATTGATATCTGGTGTGGTGAAGCTGCGTCATTCGCGTTGTTCGCGCTTGCTTTAGTATAAGGAAGAGGAGTGCTGGGCAGAAGCAGAGGGCCATCTGGCAGGCTGTGCATGCGGCGGCGGTGCATTTGTGTGGCTGGGTCGGGAGCAGACTCAGTGCGAGGCGGGCACGTGCAGGGCCCCATGAACCTGCACGGCCTGGAGAAGGACATCGACGTCATGATCGAGGCCAAGTGCAAGGAGCGCGCGCTGCTGCGCTTCCGCGCGCTGTCGGCGGCGCCGCCGAGCGCCGACGCGGTCATGGCCGGCAAGCTGCTGGACCTGTAAGCGCTGTGTACCTTTCTTCTCTTCTGGGTTTCCTGTATGGTATTTCTTTGTCCAGGGCCTGGACACATTTTTTCCTAAGCCCGCATACTGGCCTTCGTGCCAGTATGAGCGAGGTATCTTGCTGGGACATGCAGTATTTCTTTCCACTGCCAGATGAGGGGGAGATGGGTGAACAGGAGACAGCTTAATTCAAGATAAACGCTTCTGAGACGAAAGTGGGAACAAGTGGCAGCTGTGCGGAGCTGTCTGGCGATGCTTTTGGAGAGCATGGATGGAGGTCGTGTGTAGCAAACTGCTGCGAGACTCTTTTTGCTTTTCAATTGGTATGTGCATGCTCTTCAACAAACGTGCTTGCATTTCTGTGGCTCAGCATTATCAATATGTCTCAGGAACAGCAATGGCAAACCGCATGCAGCGAGCTCAGCTGATTGAGCTGCGAGCGGAACGTGTCACTCAAGTTCCACAGTCGTATACAAATATGAGCAAGGCAACCTGTTAACAACAAGAATCTGCCTGCATTCTGTATCCAAGTTGCGCGATGCATTCTTAAGGTGTTGGCCGTCAATCATACATGCGTGTTGTACTTGACATGCGTAGGTAGACCACGGCCCCGACTTCTGCTGGCCAGCACTTTTGCCAGACAGCCAGCGCTTCTGCATCCACTTCTCTCTACCTGGAGGCGATGGGTGGCAACGCGATAGCCAGGCGACGCTAAAATCCATTATTACCTGCAGCCTTGCAGGCATGGGCCGTCAGCCATCGCAGCCGCGCGGCGCCACCACGCCCACGACAAACGCGGTCCAGCCGCGCGCCAGGCGGCCCAGCACGGGCGCGGCCGTGGGCGCGCCGCCGGCCGGCGCGTACTCCGCAAAGTCGGCCTCGCCCGGGTCGCTGCAGGAGCCGGAGCCGGACGAGTCGCCGCCGCTGCCGCCGCCCACCTCCGCCATCGGCCGCAGCCACACGCGCACCTGGAGCAATGCGCTGGGTAGGGTTAAGGATAGGGTATCGGGAGAAGAACGCAGTTGCAGACCACGCTTCTCCACCGCTTCGCACGGGCGCCGCACCGCTGCGGGCATCCGAGCATCGCGCCCTGTCCGCATGCGGCATGCGGGAGAGGTGCCTGGAGCGTGGCGGGGCCCGCACGTCGTCGAAGCCGGCCGCGAGCAGCATCTCGCGGACCTCCGGCAGCGTCCAGAGGCGCCAGTGGTACCGGAAGGCCCGCCGCAGCACCTGTGTCGCGCACGCGTGCAAATCTAGCAAGCTCTCCTCACACACTACTGCATCCTGCGTGCGCGCATGCATGCAATGACGGTTGCACTCTGGCTGGGGCTTCTGCACGAGTGCTTAACCTGGCAACATCTGCAAGCACAGGCGGTCGTTATATGCATGCACACAGCGCCACTCAAGCAAACCAGCACACCGAGATGACCGCAAGCAGGCACGCTTGGGATGCCAACCACTACACTCCGCACACGCATGCCAGGGCAGGCGCTGGCTGGGCTCGCGACATGATGCCAGCCGGAGAGGCGCCAGACATCCTGTGCAGCAGCGCGGCGCGCCCCGGGCGCGCCTGCCGCGAGGCCGGGTCGCGCAGGGAGATGTAGCAGAAGATGCAGCGCGTCACCGGGTCGAAGCGCTCCTGCTCCCACACGAATGACGCGCCCGTCACCGCGTTGTGCCGCGGGATGCGCACCGCCGCCTCCGACGCGTGGCCGCCCAGGAGGTCCTGCCGCGCCGCGCGCTCGTGACTGCCATGACTGCTGTAACGGGCGCGCGTGAAAACCCCGACCACCCGCCAGGGCACGCTGTGCTCTGGCGCGCGCGCAGCGCGGCGCTGCGCTCGTTAGGGGACAGGGCCCACCCCGACGCGGCCTCGGCAGGACGCCCCGAGTGCGCATGGACGCGAGGCAAGCAGCAGCCGGAAGCAAGGGTACGACTACAGGCGGCAGGGGCGTCGCACGCGCACCATGACGAAGACGCCGCCTTCGCTGGACATCACCCGCCGTACCCGCGCAAAGTACAGCTGCGCGGCAGCGCATGCCATCAGCGCTGAGCCATGCGGCAGGCAGCCAACAACGACCTCAGAGCAGTAGCGGGTGGCTGTGCATGGCATGCCTAGGTACTCACCGCGCCTCCGGGTGCCTTGCAGCCCAACATGGACCTCTGCAAAATAATAAAGATATGCAGAGGGCGGCGCACCTGCACATCCGCGCGATCATGGAGCAGGCACACGCTGAAGTTGAATGCGCACACAATGTCCGCGGGCTTGCAGCGCAGGTCGTCCGCATCACCGCTCCATGCGTCGCACGCCTCTGCGCCACAACAGCGCCCGGCACATGAGCACACAGTGTCATTGCCGCGCTCGTCTGTCCCTCCCAGCATGTCTCCACTCTGTCCGGTCAGCGGGGGAGCAAAATCATGTCACAGTAACAGGCTGCCCACACTGCAGCTCCGCAGACTTCAAAATCGCGCTGGACGCACGTGGAGGGCCTCGCGGCGGAGCGCAGCACCTGCAGACCACGTTGTGCGTTCCGAGCACGCCGAGGGCGTCGGGCTGGCGCCGAGGCACTCGCTGGTCCCGCCTGGCGAGCTCGGCGCTGGAGCGCGCGCCGGCAGCGCGCGCGGGCTGCCGCACCCCTGCATGCGCGCGTCGCTGCTGTGCTCTGCCTGCGCGGCCTGTGCATGCAGCTCTGCACCACCGCTGCAGAGGGCGTTGCCAGCCGAGGCTGCCGGCCATGCCGGGCTGCCGCCGCCGGCCGGTCTGACTGTATGGCGCTCCGGCGTGCCCTGCTGCGCCGCAGCGGGGCGGCCAGCGGGTGAAGCAGGCGCAGCTCTGCTGCCGTCTCCATGGGGTGCCCCTGCAGCTGGCCCGCCAGTTCCCGGCTCCCCGACTGGCTTGCTCTGCTGCAGGGGCTGTGCGCCGCTGGCACGCGGCGGCGCACTTACGCATGCAGCGCCACTCACGGGATCGAGGACGTTGCAGCGCAGCAGGCAGAGCCGTGCGGCATCGCCGCCCTCCCCAAGCAAGCCAGCGCCGTTCTCGCGGCAGCCCCACGCGAGCGCATCACCGTCGACGTCGAGCCCGGTCGCTGTCCTGCGCACGTCGCCGCGGCACCACACGCCGCAGATGAGCGCCGAGCCGCAGAAGTCCTCGCGCAAGTGCTCCGGCCGCTACGCGAGCATCAGCGCTTGATCGGCGGACTGAGCTGTGCCGCTACAGACACCGCGCTCTGATCCTCAGCTAAGACATGCATGCCACTCACTGCTGCTTGCACAAGCGCCAGTGCCAGCGCACAGAGCGCGCCTTTCTGCCAATATACTGGCCATAGAAGCTCAGCAGGTAGGAGATGTCCCCCTTGGGCGACTGCACAGCGTCCTGATACAGCGTCAGGTGCCTGTCCAGGCCGGCGTCAGTGGCGGCCTCCGGCGCGTGCACGTCAACAGGCTGCTCTCGAGTGTGCCGCTCCCGTGTGCTGAGCTGTGCTGCGCTGCGTGCTGGGCTCCGCCGCGCCTTGGTCTTCTTGCCCATGCAGCGGCAGGTGGCACGAGCAGCCGGAGACAGAGCAGCCACCTACGCGAAGTGGCTGATTAAGTGCCACTGAGAGATTGCTCAGCAATGCTGTGCTGCAAACAGGCAGCCTGGCGCGCCTAAATGGGCACGCCCAGCCAGCAAGGAGGGTGCTCTGTTTGGCCAATTGGCCAGATGGCATCAGCGTGACACACCGCAAGGTACTACAAACGTTGGAAGACACAAAACAATTGATGATGAAGACGCTGCTTCAGTGCATCCTGGAAGCGCGCGAGCTCACAGGTGCTGCATGCACACTTGCCGTCTGTTTACAGTGCTTTGGACAGTTCTGTGCAGTGCCACAGCTGCGCACAGCCAGATGTATATAACGTGATGTAGCAAACTTGTGTGCGCAGGGAGTGAGGCAACAGCCCGCGCGAAGCGAAAAAACCCCCCTGCAACTGTGGAAGGAAGTGTGCCAGAAATAGAAGCACAGCGCGCGCGTCGCATATGCTCTTCGTCACCGGCCCCGCGCGCCCTGCAAGACGCTGGCCCCACCGCTGGCTGCCGGGTCAGTTCGTCACCGGCAGCAGGCTGCACCAGGGGCCCGTTGCGTGCGCCCTGCGACGCCAGCGCGGGCCAGGGAGAGGGCGGCGCACCTTCCGCGCCACTCGCGTGCGCCACCGCACGCACCTGCTCGTCAGATGCCGCGGCGCCTGCGGCCGGCCCTGCGGCGTCCCAGGCGGCGCCAGGCGCCGGGTCTCCACCAGGCGGCAGCGCCCCCGCCGCAGCGCCGGCACTCGCTTGCTGCCCCGTCCGGCCCAAGCCGGTAGGCAGGGGCACTGCGGCTGCCGACACGGAGTGCGCCTCCAAGGTGCCGGCCCCTGCTGGTGCCATAGCGGCGGCCGCACCCGCCGAGGCCGGGGCGCACGAGGAGCGAGGCAGCGGCCAAGGCACCGCGAGCGACAGGAAACCGTCTGCCAGCAGCGGCGCCGCTCCTACGGACAGCAAACTCGTCCGTGGCGCATGCGGCCCTGCTGGCAGCGGCCAGGGCCCCACGGAGAGCGGCCAGGGCCCGTCCAGCAGCGCTCCCTGCCCTGGCGACCAACGCACCAGCCCCGCCACACCTGGCCCTGGCGCTGCTGGGTGCGGCCATGGCCCTGGCGATGGCGAACTTGGCCCTGCCAGCGCTCCTCCCGGCCGTGGCGCTGCTGCAGCCGCGCCTGCCGCCAGCCTGCCGGCCGTGGCGTTCTACAGGCCGTGGCGCATGAGCGAGGCGCGTCGCCGCTGTTGCATGCAGCAGGGGCTCTGAGCACCTTGTCAAAGCTGCAGGGCCGCCTTTTCCTTTGGCTGGAGAGAAGCTGTTATGCAGTTACGCGGCATCAAATCATGCAGTGCAATTTCTGCTGGCCAAACACGCACTGATGTGCCGCTCAAGGACGCAGGAGGCTGGTTGCTGCTTGGGCGCTGCACGCCCGGCCATGCTTGGGAGCCTGCATGCAGACCGCCGGCGCCCGCTGGCTGCGCATCCCCGGCCTAAGTGCCCGCCGCGCGCGCGCCGCCCCAGGTGGAGCGCTATGTGCTGCGGCTGCTGGGCGCGGCACAGCGCCGGCGCGCAGCGGCCGCGCTGGAGGCCTGCAGCGTGTTTGGCCGCCAGGACGCCGCGTTTCGCTGGGCCGACGATCACGCGCAGGCCGCCGAGCTACGGTGCGCGCCTGCCCGCGCGCCGCCCGCCTGCGCCGCAGTGCACACGCCCAATATTGCCTGCAAGGCCGCATGGCTAATGCCGTATTGTGCCCACCCGCATGCCGGCATGGCTGGAGCCTGCCGCAACGGTTTCTCCTTGAAGCGCCGCAGCCACGTCACAAGCCAAAGTTGCTGCAGGCAGTGTTTGGCCTGGATGCGCCCGCATGCGCTGTCTGCTGTACGGGGCTCACAGGAGGCGTGAGGTCCAGGCCACGGCCGCCCCGCATGCGCTGCCTGCTTGCACGGAAATTACGAGATATGCGAGGTTCAGGCCGCGGCCGCTGCAGCGCGCCCGGGTCGCCCCGCGCAGCGTGTTCTCGGCGGAGCGGCCGGGCGGCGCGCGCACGTTCCTGGCCGCGACGCCGGCGGAGTTCTGGCGGCGTGCGTGCGACGTGCCGCCGCAGCACCGCCACTTCTACGAGATCATCCGCCAGGGCTGGCCGTGCCACCTGTACTTTGGTGCGCTTCGCGGCCGCGCCGCCGCTGCGCGCCGCTGCCGTGCGCCGCAAGCGCGCTGCTGGGTAGCCTCGTTGCCGCTGAGTCATGGCGTGCATGCGGATGGATGTGGCGGCTGGAGGTAGAGCAAGCGGGAGGAGCGTGGCTTTGGTACAATCAGAAGCAAGGGGCCCGGCCCATGTCTGCTTCAATGCACTGGACCTCACAGGGGCAAGCGCTGCGCCCGGCAGACCTGGAGTTTGCCACCGCGCACAATGCGGGCGTGGATGGGCCCGCGCTCGTGAACGCACTGCTGCGCCTGGTCGCGCGCGGCCTGCAGGCGCGCCCGCGGCCTGCTGGCCAGTCTGATGCCAGAAGCCCGACCCTGCCCCTGAATATCCTACGGCCTGACCAACCCTCTGTCTATTGGCATTGCACTAGCAGCCACGCTCGGCGCCAAATGGCATGGTGGAGAGCTGTTCATCCAGTAGAAACGCGCCTCCTCACTGCAGTATCCACGGGCGCTGTGCAGCGGCTGGCCAGCCTGCCTGCACCAATGTGCTTGCCTGCAACTGTATGTTATTACCTGTTTGGGTCATGCATGGGCAGACCTGGAGACGGGGCACCATCCTGCGCCGCCGCGCAATTGCCCAGGGATGCGGGGCAGGGCTCCAGCGCACCGCTGACCGCGCTCCGTCCCGCAGGAGCGCTTCGGGCTGGCGCTGGCGCCGGACTGGGTGCTGGAGCTGGACTCGTCCACAGCCGCCAAGTTCTCGCGCCACCTGGTCGTGCGCGCGCCCGGCGCGGCCTTCGCCAACAACCTTCAGGTCGGCGCCTTTGTGCGCTCGCTGCTCGAGCCGGCACCCGTGACCCCGTCCGCGGCGGCCGCATGCACGCCCGCGCGCCACGGGCTCCCGGGCGGCGCGTCCGCGGCGCCGGCTGCCCCGGCGAGCGAGGCCCCAGGTTCACCCGCCGCCGAGCACGCGCACGAGCCCTGCCGAGACCCCGGCCACCCTGCCGCCGCCGGCGCGCCAGCCGCCACGCCTGCTCCGCCGCCGCCCATGAGCGCCGCGGCCAGCCCCGCCGCCGAGACCACGTCCGGGAGCATTTGCGGGGCGGGCAGAGGCGCGTCTGCAGACTCTCCTCCCGCGGCGCCCGGCGCGGCCGGCGGCGGCGACCGACTTTGCTTGCCCACGCTGCCGGCGGACCCTGCAGACAGCCCAGCAGCGACCACCGCACGAGCAACGGCAGACCCAGGAGCCATGTCAGCCTGCAGCGGGTTGCCGTCCGGCGGCGCCTGCCCCGCGCGCGCGCCCTGCGCCGCCGCTGAGGGCGGCGGCGCGCGCGGCCCGGGGCGCGCCGGCGCCTTGGCGGACGGCGAGGCGGAGGCGCTACGCCAGCAGCTGCTCGTGGCCAAGGCGCGCGAGGGCGTGCATTCGTCAGGCTGGCGTGCTTGCACGGCTCTGACGCTCTTTACTTGTCCATGCCCTCTCCGACCGCGTCCCAGCTCAAACCATGCCAGTGCGGCGCCTGTATGTGTGGGGTGTTTTCTGTCCGCATTACTATTTGGACTCTCCATGTGCTGCATCAACCAAGCGGCCCCCGGGCCGGACCTCCTAAAGCGGCGTTTGCCCTGATGCACGCCCGCGGCGCACTGCAAAGCGTTGCCTGTACTGGCCAATAGCACACAAGACAGCAAATGGTCAAGTGGTCTTCTGCATTGCTCAGGCCAGCAGCGCAGCGCGTCGGACCGCCGCGCGGCGCGCGCAGGACGCCAGCGGCGCGCGCGTGCCCTTTGTGGACGCGAGCGTGTACACGCGCAACCGCGCCTTCCGCCTCTACCTGTCCTCTAAGGCCGGCAAGGACGCGCGGCTGCTGCCCACAGGTCCACTGGCCCTGAGCATGTGTTCCAGTTCTCAACTGGGGCACGCCCAGCTCTCGGCCCGCCCTGAGAGGCAGGTGATGTTTGAAGGGGTAGGGACACGACATGCTCCTTGACGTGAAGGGCGCGACCCGCGACAACCTTGGACCTCTTTGCTGCCATCTTTGATGCATGCATAGGCAGATAGCCTGATTCGACCCGCGGCGCGCCCGGCAGAGCGCTTCTGGTGCGGCGCGGCGCCGCGCGCGCGGCGCGAGGTGTTCATGGCGGCGCTCGTCCTGGCTGGCACCCCCGCGCCCGGGCGCCTGCTGCGCTGCTTTGACGAATCGGACTGCGCCGCGCCCTCCTGGGCGCGCCCTCGCGCCCACGGGGCCAAGTTTGGCAGCGGCGGCGGCGGCGGCGGCGGCGGCGGCGGCGGCGCAGTCCCGCAGCCGCAGGCGGGCCCGTGCCCGTTCCCACCCATTGCGGCTTTCATCGAGTCCGTGTGCGTGCAGGCGCGCTCCTCGCGTCTTTCCCAGACTGCTCACACAAGGCTCATGTAGCGGGCAAGCCTGCGCTCTTTTATGCGGTCGGACGTAATATGCGCTTTCGTCTAGCTGGTTGCCCGTGCCGCTGTCCGCGCTGCATCTTTGTCTTCTAGACAGTTCACTCAGCGTTTGCAGCATTTGTATTTGAAAACCCCATCGCCCGCTTTGAGCAGAAAGGTGTCCGATGCATGTTGGAGTGCGTGCCATGGGATGACCGCGCGTCGCGAGCGCGCCCGACGGCGCCGCGCGCGCCGCGGCAGGGCGGCGCGCAGGGGCGCGTGCGCACATGGGTGGCGTGGCCGGAGGCGGGCCTGCTGCTGCTCAACATGGCCAACAACCGCTGGTGTGGCAACGTTGGCCGCGCGCACGCGTCTAACGGCGTCTTCTATGTCGTGGACCTGCAGGCGCGCCTGGCTCCCACCCCCGCTCCCACACCCATCCTATACCCAACCGACCCTTATCCTGACCCCAATGCCGCGTCCAACGGCGTCTTCTACGTTGTGGGACCTGCAGGCGCGCCCCTGCAAAACCCCCAGCGGTAGGGGCGGCCCTGCGGCGACCTCCGCTGAATGACCAGAGCGCTCCGTCGTCCTGCGCGGCGACCAAGCGGGCATGCAGGCAGCATGAGCGAGCCCGCCCCGGAAGGGTGTGACGGCGCGCCTGGCGCAGGCGGGCGTGTGGTTCCAGAAGTGCTACGACGCGGACTGCCGCGGCTACAGGTCCGCGGCGATGCCGCTGCCGCCCGCCGCGCTTGCGGCCGCGCAGGCCGCCCTGCCGCCGCCGGTGCACCCCGCGCCCGCGCCGGCGGCCTGGCCCGCGTCCGCGTGCGGCGCGCCCGGCGGAGCGGCGGGGCCGCTGGACCCTGGCTCTGCATCCAAGGCGCTCGGCGGCTCGGCAGGGACGCCGGCGCGCTGGCCGGGGCTGGCCGGCGGTGCGGCGGGCGGCCGGGCGGGCCCGGCGGGGCCCTGGGCGAGCGGCTGGGCGGCTGGCGAGGACGGCGAGGAGGCGGGCATGGTGGCGGCGCTGGACGCGCTGGATGCCGGCGCCTCGCCGGCCGGCGCCGCGGCGAGCGGGCCGGCCGCGGGAGGCGCGCCTGGGCCGGGCGGCGGCGGGGAGCAGGACGCCGCGATGCTGGCGGCGCTGGAGCGGGCGGAGGCCTCTGCCTGCAAGGGGCGCCCGCCTGATGCGCCGGGGAGCGACGCGGAGACTGTGTGCTACATGCGAGACCCTGAGCGGTGTTGATGATACTCGTGCGGTGCCATGAGAAGCGCTGCAAACTGACAGCACCCTGCTGCTGATGCCTCTCGCATTACATCGTTCTGTGATGCACGAGCCGCGGTACATTGTTCTGTGTTGCACGAGCCGCATTTGCTCATGTGACATTGTTTGAAAGGGCATCAGACTTGACAATCTGCTACCGCTCTTCAAAGCACTCCGTGCCATGGCATAGACTGGCATGCAAGCGCACGACGAGCATGCGACCAGGGCGAGGCTATGCGCAGTTGCGCTGGGGCTCGTCCTGGCAGTGCGTCCTCCACCAGCACCAAAATTTGCGTTTTCCGCGACATGGCCTGGCAGAGCGCGCAGAGCCCTGCAACGCTCTAAACAAGCCACAAACCGCAGCCCAAGGGCTCCAGGCGGCACTGCTGCGCGAGGCCACCCAAACCCTATACGTCACACATACAGCGTGGCCATCTGGCGCCCCGCACCGGTATCCGCGGCGGCCGCGGGCGCCGCGGCAGCCCGGCGCGCGGCGGCCGCGGCCGCCGGCCCGCAGCACTCCTTGTAGCGCTTGGCCGAGCCGCAGGGGCACGCGCGGTTGCGCGCGGGCGGCCGCGCCCGGCCACCCGCATTCCCGCCGGGCCGGCCGCCGTCGCCGTCGCCGCCGCCTTCGGTGACGGCGCCATGCGCGCCGCCGCCGCAGCCGTCCAGGGCATCGCCGCGGCCGCCGTTGCCGTCCCCGGCTCCCCTGCCTTGCTGCGCGGGAGCGCCGGACGCCCCGCCGCTGCTGCCGCCGCCGGCCTCCGCTGCGGCTGCCGCTGCTATGCCTGCCGGCGCTTGCTGCCGCGTGCTGCACGGCCAGGAACCCGGAGCGGAGGGCGTGCACGCGGCGGCCGCTGTGGCTGCGTCACAGGCGAGGCCAGAGCTCCCGACGCCGCCTCGCTCCGCCGCAAGCGCGTCCGGCGCCGCCGCACAGAGCGCGCTGCCGCGTGCAGCCGGCGCCCCGGCCGCAGGTCCGCCGCAGCCGTCCCCTTCGCTGGCGCCTGATGGCTCACCGGGCTGCTGCCACTCAACAGCCCGGCCGCACAGCGCGGCAGCCGCACTAGGCTCTCCGGGAGGGGCAGCGCTGCCTGGCGGCGCGGGGCCGGCTGTGCCGGGCGAGGCTGGCTCACCGGCGGACTGGGCGGGCTCCGCGGGCGAGCAGAGCGGCGCGCTGCCTGCCGCAGCTGCCTCGGCAGCCAAGCGCTCCACGAGTATCTCTACTGCCTGGTCCCGCAGCACAGAGCGCTTCACAAAGCAAGTAGGCACATGCTTAGCAATGCTTGCGATCGAACACGCATTCGCTGAACACAGGGTGTCTTCACGAGAGTGCCCTCAAGACGCCAACATGCTCCGTAGGACTTGCCTCGCATACGGGCATGCTCCAGGAACCTCCATTTCAGGCATGGGTGTGCTGCAGGACCAACGCTTAGGTAGGGTGCGCGCCTCCGCCACGCGCCCGCCAGCGGCTGCCAGCGCGGCCCTCACAGCGGCGCGGTCGTGGAAGCAGCCGGCCTCCTGCGCGACGCGCTCCTCATCACGGGCGCTGGCGCCGGCCGCCGCCGCCGCCGCGCCGCTGCCTGGCGCTGCCAGCGCAGCGCCCAGCGCGATCGGCGCGGGCGCGCTGTCGCCGGCGTCGTCGGCGCGGCGCACCGAGTTGTAGTGCGCGCCGTCGTGGTACGACAGGTGGATCTCGCGCGCATCCTGGCGCAGGTCTCAAGACCGTTCAAAGATGCAAATCGTCCTGTGCTGCGTGCAGACGCGAGCTTATGGAGCTCCTGGCGGAGTGATGAAACAACGTGCAGGCCAACTTGACCGCAGAGAGCCTGGCAGAAGCAGCAGCATGAACTCCGCCAGGGACGGATTCCGCCAGGGCAAAAGGGTCTGAAGTAGTTCTTGCTGGCGAGGCTGCGGGCTCACTAGCCCAGCCTGCCGCAGCACAAAAACAAGTGAAGACACGCAGGGACGATGGTGGTACCGATACTGGGGTCACCGGTGCCTGGGCGCCACCTCAGGGAAGTCGGGGAAGCCCGGGGCGAGCACCCACGACGGCTGGCCCGCCTGGTAGATGCGCAGGCGCAGGCCCTGCTCGCGCGCCAGGGCCACCTGCTCCTGCTGGCCGGCCCACGTGCCATCCTGCCCCCCGGGCAGACACGAGCTGTGTCGCTCGCAGCAGCAGGCGAGGGACCAGGCAGGCTGTCACAGGCCCAGCACGATTGGGCGCTCGCGACAGCGGGCGGCGAACCAAGCAAGCTCTCAAGCGCCCAGCATGAACGCTGCACAGGGCCACACTGGCAACTTGGTCGGCGGGCGCCGCCTATGGCAGCTGCGCAGCAGGGGGTGGGACCTGCACCGCCCTGCGACGGTGCTGGGGCGCACGCGGGCCATGCGCTCGCAGTAGTGCTCAAACTTCTCGTCGTCCTCGAGGTACGGCTCGAAGTCGGCGCGGTGGGCCTGCATGAAGGCGACGGTGCGCGCGCGGAGCGCGGCATGGTCTGCGGGTGGCCCGAGCTGGTCCGCCACGGCTCGGAAGAAGCAATTCCCATCGCCTTCGACGGCCTTCACGCGCAGGCCGAAGGCGGCCAGATCGCTGCCGAGGTCATCGAGCCAGCCAGCGCCGTCCTTCTGCCGCTTCTGCCTGGGCGCCTTCTTGTCGGGCGCGCGCTTGTCCGCAACAGCGTCCTTTACCTTGGCGATCAGCTTGACGTGTAGCTTGCTCTTTTTCGTCATCCACGAGGAGCGCCAGACTGCTGTCTGGCCCTCCCTCAGTTTGTACTATAAGAGCATTCTTGCAGGGTATTTACCCTGGGCACGTGCGTGCGCTTGTGGGCTCCATCCTGGCGTACGTCGCGACCTGTCCTTCGTATACACCGCGGCCTACGTATTCACGGTGTCATCTAGTGCGTTGTACCTGCGGTGCTGCTAGGTTGTGCTTGTGAAAGCACACCCTATAGCGTATTCATACACACCTACACCGTACAGCTGTCTAAGTAAGCTCGTTGACAGCAATTTATCGCACTTGGCGGCCTGCAATGCATAGACTTCGGACAGATGTCGCAATGCAGGGCGCATGCATGCCTCAATGTCTGAGGCTTGCGGTGCTGGGCGCGCTCTGCCTTGCTGCAGCTGGCAGTGCCGCACTGTCAGACATACTCGCAGACTCAGACAACATACAGGCCTGGCTGGTGGGCGTGCGCCGCGAGCTGCACCAGTGGCCCGAGCTGATGTTTGCGGAGCACAACACGTCCGCTTACATCGGCCGCCAGCTCGAGGAGCTGGGTGTGCCATACAAGTGACGCCCTGCTTGCCCCAAGAGCCCGGCTCCCAATCAAGGCAGCGCTGAGCCAGCAGGTCACAACTGCCTCAGCCTTCTTATGGTAGGCGTGCTTGGGAGTGGTGCACGTCAGAGTTGCACGCATCACTCTGTCAGCCTGAACTCGTATGTGTCGACGCAACTGCAAGGCATTGAAGGAGGGCGTATGCACTGCGTGTGGTGTACCAAACACTGCGGTGTGTGACAGCTCCTGCCGCTTCACCAACAGCCAAGGGCTTATGAACTGACAAGCGCCTGCAAGCCAGCCAAGCGGTTGCTTTGCAAGTGAGCGCGCGCGCGTGCTTGCACGGCAGGCGCTCAGCCTCCACCACGGCCGTCATAGCTACAATCGGCGAGGGCGCGCCCGTCGTGGGGCTGCGTGCGGACATGGATGCGCTACCGATCCAGGAGCTGGCGGACGTGCCGTTCAGGTGCGGCTGTGAGAACAAAGGGTAGGGTAGCCTAAACCTAGGCTCCGGTGTGTGCGCTGCCAATCCAGGAGCTGGCGGACGTGCCGTTCAGGTGCGGCTGCGGTGCGCGAGCGCGCGCACCGCGCCGAAGACCACCGCGGCACGCTCCGGCACGCGCGCCTCCTCCAGCGTATGCACTCTGCTTGCCATGACCCGCCTCGCTGCCTGCGCGCCGCGGCGCAGCGGCTGTTCCTGAGCAGACTAGGCGCCTGAGGCGCCTCCCAGCCGGGCGCACAGCGCCGCTCATGGCAAAAGAGCTCCCTGGCGTCTGCTTGCGCGAGGGAGGGTGCCTGGCGGCGTGCTCGCAAGCGGCCATGACAGCCGCATGAGCCCATGCTGGTATTGAAGATGCAGCCATCGTGCATGGTGCACAAGAGCGAGGTGCTGAGCGCAATGCAGGTGTCCTGACGTGCCACGACCGCCGCAACAGCACGCTCTGCGTGATGCACAGGCGTCAAGCACGCGCGCGACCGAGGCGCTGGGCGACACGCCCGTGCGCGGCCGCAGAGCGCCGCGCTAGCGGCCGCCGCCGGGCGCCCAGCCGCCGCGCGCGCGCGCAGGAGCAGGGTGCCGGGCGCGATGCACGCGTGCGGCCATGACGCGCACGTCGCGATGCTGCTGGGCGCCGCGCGGCTGCTCCAGGCGCGCGCGGGCCGCCTGCGCGGCAGCGTGCGCCTGCTCTTCCAGCCGGCCGAGGAGGGCGGCGCGGGCGCGGACGTGCTGGTCAAGGAGGGTGCTGCCCCATGCCGGGCTGCAGCGGCTGGCGTGCCTGCGGCACCGGTGCCGCGCGCCCCTGTGGCACTGCATGCCTGCCGCGCCAGCGCCCTGCGCCAGCCGTGCGCATGCGTGCGATTTTGGGGGTGGCCGCGTGTGCGCATGCTGGGGCTGCCCTTGCGCCCAGCGTCAAGCGGTCCTGCCTCTGTGCATGCCATCTCAGCTACAAGCATGTTGAGGGCGTGCCGTGCGCTTGCCAGCGACCAGTCTTGTTCGCCAACAGCCACTGCCTGGCGAAACAGGGCTTGTCCCAGCTGGCAGACCCTCCAGCACCGCCATACCGTCAGGTTTTGGAAACAGGCAGCCGTTCCTTTGCGCCCGGCAGCGTGAAGGCAGGGCGGATCGCCGCCATGCAGGCTGGGCGGACGGCCTGTCGGCGATCTTCGGGCTGCACGTGTGGCCACTGCTGCCGAGCGGCACGCTCGCCTCGCGGCCGGGGCCGATCATGGCGGCCGCGCTGCAGTTTGAGGCGCGCGTGACGGGGCGCGGCGGCCACGCGGCCATGCCGCCGACCTTCGTGGACCCTGTGGTCCCCGCGGCGGCCGCCATTGGCGCGCTGCAGGCGCGCGGCTACCGCGCCCATGCCTTGTGGCTGACAGTGGGCTGTTGGCATTCGCTTGGTCCCGTGCCTGCGGGACCGTTGCGCGCTTCCTTGAAAGCTCATAAGGCAGGTGTACTGCTGCCGGGCGTCCTGTTCTGCTTTAGTGACAAGCATGCTGTTTGCTGCATCCACTGGCGGCGCGATTCAGGTCCTCAGTGCGCTGCAGGCTATGGTCGTCGCCCTGCCTGCTGCATATGAGGCTTGGGCCTGCTCAGGAACAGGGTCCTGCCGATTTCTGCCAAGGGTCACGTCCGCGCCCACAGGCACTGGTGTCGCGCGAGACGGGCCCGATGGACACGGCGGTCGTGAGCGTCACGCGGCTGGCCGCGGGCGAGGGCGCCTACAACGTCATCCCCGAGCACGCCAGCTTCGGGGGCACCATCCGCTCGCTCTCGCACGACCACCTGATGCTGCTGCGGCGCCGCGTCACCGAGGCGCGCGCCCTTCCCTCCCGGGCCGCGTGCGCCGCGGCCCCGTCGCGCCGCAGCAACGAGCCGGCTCTCTCGCGATCGATCCCTGCAGTGACCTGCCACGTTCAATGCCATGCACCGTGGCGCAGTGCAGATGCAGAGGCGGGGTCAAGAGAGGCGGCGCGTCGCGCACCCTGGGCGCGCCACCCAGGGCCCCACCCTCGCAACGCCGGCGGCAGACCCGCTGCCCGGCCGCGGCAGGTGGTGGAGGCGCAGGCGCGCGTGCACGGCTGCAGCGGCGAGGTAGACTGGATGGAGGCGCACTCGCCCTACTACCCGCCCACCGTCAACGACCCCGGCGCTTACGCCTTTGCGCGCGGCGTGGCAGCCAGGTGCGCGACCTCCCGTCGGCCGGATGGAGAGCTGCTGCGCGCGCGCTCACCTGCCCTTACCCTAACCCTATATCTGGCGGCGCGCAGGCTGCTGGGCGAGAGCGCAGGGTGGCGGAGGCGGTGCCCACGCTTGGCGGCGAGGACTCTGCATTCTTCGGGCGCGCTCACCTACTCTAATCCTAACCCTATATCTGGCGGGCCGCAGGCTGGTGGGCGAGGACAGGGTGGCGGAGGCGGTGCCCACGCTGGGCGGCGAGGACTTTGCCTTTTTCGGGCGCGCGGGCGTGCCGGCCAGCTTCGCGTTTCTCGGCGCGCGCAGCGAGGCGGCCGGCGCGGTGCACGGCCTGCACACGCCGCAGGTGCGCACGGCGCGCCGGGGCTTGCGCGGGGCTGCGTTTGGGGCGCCGGCCCGGAGCCGGCCGCCGGCCGCGCTGGGGCGGCGCGGGCGGGCGCCAGCCGTCGCGCGCCCATGCAGGCTGTGCGGTGCCCTTGGTCCTGCATTAGGAGGCTGGAGCCAGACTGGAGCCTTTCACATTCCTGCGCAGGGATGGCAGCAGGTGACTGCATGGGTTGTGCCTACCTGGGTGCCAGGGGGCCCAGCATAGCGTGCTTGTGTGCCGCCGCGCAGTTCAAGCTGGACGAGGCGGTGCTGTCGGTGGGCGCCGCGTACCACACCGCGCTCGCGACCGAGTACCTGGCCGCGCAGGCGGCCGGCGCAGCGCGCGAGGAGCTGTGACGGCTGCGCACTCTCTACGCTGTGGCACTGGTGCTGGGTCTGTGGGAAGTACCCTTTGGAGTTACTCCTTGGCGTGGGGGCGCTGGGATGCACTTCCTTGCTGCTGCATGCGCATGACATATTTTCACATTGTATTCTGCCATCTGCAGCTCGCATGTCTGCCCAGGCTTATGCACAGGCCCAACATATATATACAGCTCATGCTGTGCCTGCTGGGAGAAAGTCAAGAGCCTGAACAGGTGCAGGTGCAGCCTCTCGCTCTGCACCCCCAGCTTTTGCGGCCCAAAGCACGGCTCACACTCAGGCCAGGCTCCTGCCGTGCACACTCGCATAAGCTCGCTGCCCAGGGCGCGCTCAGCCTAGCACTTGCACGCGCCGGCCAGAGCGCACCGCAGACCGTGGCCTGATGCTCCCCTGAGCGCATGGGGAAGCGGAAGAGCAGCAAGCCGCTTCCAAAGAAGCAGCGGCCCAAGCTCGACATCGCTTTCAACTGCCCCTTCTGCAACTCCAACAAGAGCGTCACCGCGACTCTGGATTATGACGCAGAGGTGGGTCGCACACGGCTTGCGCTTCAGTGTTGCTTCAACGCTGCAGTAGGTGCTGACAGCCGCAGGGCGCTCACAGATTGGCAGCGTGGTGTGCAACACCTGCAACGAGCGCTTCTCGGCGAAGATCAACAAGCTGAGCGAGGCGGTGGACGTGTACAGCGAGTGGATCGACGCCTGTGAGGCAGAGAACAACCTGTGAGCTGGCACCAGCTTGTGTTTACTACTTGTGTGAGCCTTGCATGAACATTTGGGGTTGCTACACTGTCAACAGCATTGTCTGTTGTGTCAATGGTGAACGAAAAGTGCTAAACAAAGTGTTGGGTGTCGCCTGGTGTAGCGCGAGATGGCCGGGCAGTTAACGAGCGCCTCAACTGTGCTTCATATGGTTACACTGTCGGCCCGGGCACAGGCGCCTCACTCAGACTTAAGTCAGCTCCGCACAGGCACCGGCCGCTGTCCTGCACAGAGCAGGAGTCACACAGACTGCATGCAGCCGCAGAGCGAGCGCGAACCCTCAGCACCTCCAGGGCCTGATGCAACCAAGGGCGCCGGCGTGTGGTGGCCGCGTATGCCGGTGCGCACACCAGCCCGCAGCACGCCACGCAGCCAGGCTACAGCCGGGCGCCGGCAGCTGCGGGGCTGGCCCGGGCGAGCGTTGCAGGGTCGGATTCCCCGGCAGCGCTACTTGACCTCCACCAGGTAGTCGGACCTCGCCGGGCGCTGGCAGCCGCGAGGCCTGCCCGGGAGCGCGACGCAGGGCCGGTGGCCCAAATTCTAACTCGGACGCGCGCTACTCGACCTCCTCCAGGTAGTCGGACACCTCGCTCGCGCTCAGCACGCGGAACGCGCCGTCCTCGCCGACCACGGCCACCTCGATGTTGGCGCCGCTGATCTGCCCCTCGAAGCCCTCCTTCAGCGTCAGCAGCGCCGTGTGCACGGCGTCCTCCAGCTCCATGTCCTGCGCGCGCGCGCAGCAAACCCTGTTTCACGCCGCCTCGTTCCCAGGCGGCGTGCGTGAACCTTCCATGCTCGGTGCACTCGCATGCAACAGTGACCTCTGCAAGACGCATTTGGCGACTCGTATGCTGGGTGGTGTGGGATCCGCGAAAGACAGGTGCATGATGAGGTAGAATGTGGGCCCACTGCGACCAGCTGCGGTGCAGCGCTACCCACAGGCATCACAGATGCATCCCTGGCGGCCCGGCACGCTTTGCAGCATGCGCAGCACTGCGCAGCTCCTGGCGCAGACGGCTACGGGTATCGGACAGTTGGGCGACGCGGCGACAGTGATCTCCGGGCGTGGGCGCTGCGCGCCTCGCTGTAGCGCTTCTCCAGGAAGGTCTTGGCGTTGGTCATGTTCTTGCCGATAGCGGACGCCTTCCAGGCGAAGTAGGAGCCGGACGGGTCAATCTGGTACAGCTGCGGGCCGTGCGTGTCGTGGCCCGCCATGAGCAGCGACACGCCAAACGGCCGCACGCCGCCCTGCTCTGCGCACGCGTGCGGCGCACGGCCTGTCAGCCTCTATTTATAAAGGCCTGGCGGTGCTGCCTTTGCCATGTCTCTACACGTGTTGACCTTGAGCTCAGCACCCCTCAGAGTCTGACAGAGGTGTCAGACGTCCTGGCACGCCATACACGCCGACCGCCGCTGCAGTTGCAAGCTTGGCACTATTATGTACCTGGCACTCAGTACCTGGCACTTAATGTAGCTGCAGCGCACAAGCAATATGTCAATATGACAATCAGAGATGCCACCGCGTCGATATGAGGAGCAGGTGGCAGCCGGGCGCGCACGGGTGAACTCCTGCATCACCGCGGCAGTCTCACGGCACAGCTGCGCGACTGGGATGTGCTCCTTGTACACTCGGTAGTATGCCTGTGCAGGCCCCAGGCGCCCCTCAGCAAAGGCACATGCTGGTATAGGCGTTGCAACTCCTGCAGTGCGGATTGCCAACGCCCGCACCTGCGCCTGTTTCCTGGCGCGCCGCACGAGCAGCCGCGAGTCGGGCCCCATGCCGCTGTAAGCGACGCCGATGTTGGGCGTGAGCATCGAGATCTTGCGCACGGTCGTCTCGTCCACCAGCGTGCTGCGCAGCTTCTTCTCAGTCGCCAGCACCACGCCGTTGGTGGCCTTGATGCCGAGCGAGGTGGCCCGCGGCCACCGCGGTGAGCGCATACTCGATCTGCACCAGCTTGCCGCTGGGGCTGAAGGTGGTGAGACTGAAGGAGTACTGCGCGCGCGGCGCAGGCGCGCTCAGTAGCTCACTTTGTCCTTGACAGCCTCTGTCGCTTGCAAGTAGCGCAGCCCGCGCGAGCAGGCACAGGCGTCGCGCGCACCGCCGACTCCCCCATCGGACCGGCAAGGATGTGCCCCGAAGAGCTGCAGCAGCTGTGTCAGCAACGTCACCGGTCAACTGCTCTGGTCACTGCAGTGCTCAAGGACGGTGCGCCTGGAACACGACAAACAGAGCACGCCGCAGAAGCTTGCAGCACGCAGAGTAATATATGCTGATGTGCACAGTAGTTCAAACAGATGCAAGCAAGGTTGCTGTGCCTTCAGGAGCGCTGAATAGCTGTGCGCTGTGTGCCTTGCCGCAGCGCAAGCGCGAGCTCTACCCTACCCTCCATCATTTCAGGAGTTCTCCTGTAACGCAACCTGCTAGGAGACGCCTGCTGTTAACAAGGTCCTTTCCTGAGGCGCATGTGTTGAGGGTGAGCAGTAACCATGCCAGAGCTGAGCGCCACTGCTGAGAGCGCGTGTGAAGCACTCATGCTTGGGGAAGACGGGGCTTCGGCGCCCGCCCCAGGCCGCGCTCCTGACGCGCAGGACGTCACTGCAGCACCTGCAACCTCGAGAGAGACTTCTGACGCACAAAGGCAGCCCCAGGTAGCTCCGGCTGAAGAGCGGGCGGGTGCACGAGCGGCGCTTCTGGCAGCTGTAGCACCAGAGGCTTCAGCAGCAGCAAAGCCAGGAGAGGTGCAGGCAGAAGGCCAGCCCATACCGGCTCCCGCTCCTGCAGCTGGACAGCGCCCAGATGCACAAGCGCTGCCTGCGGCAGCCGAAGCAGGACCACTTGCGCCACGCACGAGCGCAAGCGGGGACCGGCCGGCGGCACAGCCGCAGCCTCCAGCGCTTGAGCGGACCTCAGGAGCGCCTGCGACGCGCTTGGCAGCAGGGGAGGCCGTGAGCGCTGCGCCTCACGGAGGGCAGGCAGCTTGCCTGGACGGTCAGAACCTGGCGAGTGCGCCCGACGGCCAGCGCGAGCAGGGGCGCAGCCAGCGGCCCGCAGACGAGCCGCTGGTCTCAAAGCCCTTCCTCGGCGGCCTCCGTGACCGCCGCACAGGTGCACTTGCGCCAGCCCTGCCAGGCCTTCAAGCGGCACACTTGTGAAGACCCTCTGCTCCGCGTTCGTGCCTGACCCTTCGCACTGTCAGAGCTAGGTATGCTCTTGTGCAGAGGTACGCGTGCAGCGTGCAGCAGTCCGTCCTTGCTGCTGACGCAGTCACGACGTGATTTGAGCAAGCCAGACCTTGACAGCGGCAGCCTCTGAGCCCAGGCGCGGTGTTTCATCACGCCGTCAGCCAGACGGCGGCGGCAGCGGCGCCGCCGCCGCGCGCCCCGCGGCCCAGCCGCGAGACGCAGACGCGGCGCACGGCCGCGCACGGCTCGCAGACGCCGCGCGAGGCTGCTCTGCAGATGCCCCGCCGCGGCGTTGTGCTGGACGCGTCGCGCGACCGCGCAGTCTCCGCGGGCGCGCCGACCCCAGACACCCTGCCGCTTGTGAAGTGACGTGTCTGCCGTCCTCTCGCTCTGCTGGCGGGCTGGTCTTCCTCTGTACAGCCGAGGACGCGCTGTCTGGTACTGCTGAGCAGCGAGCATGCCAGCAGAGCGGCTGTTGTGTTGTGCGCAGCGGTAGCTGCATGTCAGGCGCATGGCGTTTCTGCTACGCTTGCATGCGCCTGGACACTGTACCTGCGCGCAGTGCATAGGTGTGAGAGTGCGTGCTCGTCGCTGCGCAGGCGTGTACACGCCTGCGTCTGCAGTGGTGGCCGCGCGGCGCGCTGCAGTGGTGCGCGTGCAGCGCCATGCGCGCGGCTGGCTGGCGCGGCGCCGGTGAGCAGCCCTTGCCAGGGCAGGCTTCCCCCGCCCGCCACCAGCGGTGCACCGCGGCAGACGAGGAGTGGACGGCACTCATTTCGCCCCGCTGCACTTTGAAAGCGCAAGTCAGCCAACAGGACAGGGCATATGCTCATCCGAGCACGAGGACAGCCCTGACGTGCATGCGCGAGCACTGCCTCGCAATGCACTTAGTCCACGCTTGTGTGTGGGGCGCTGTCCTGCACTCACCAGCTTGCCGGTTTTCCGCGGCCTGCAGCTCTGTGAGCACCCAGCAGCTGTATCATGCCCCCAGGTGCGCCGTGCTGCGGGCGGCGCACGCGGAGCAGCTCGCGTGCCAGGCGGCGGCGGCCGCCGCGCGGGCCGCTGCGGACGAGGCAGCGCTCGTGCACGAGGCCGAGCGCCGGGCGCACCCGCGCACGCCTGCGGATTTTGCGTTGCTGAAGGCTGACCTCGCGGCCTGGCATGATCAGGCGCGGCCTGTCTCTGCTGTACCGGAATGTGATTTTTCGTCGCAGACATCTGGGTGTCATAGCGGAAGCGCTGCGGCGTGCTTGCACATGAGTGGAGTGAAAACACACTGTAGAGAGCACTATTAACAGCGTGGCGCGTCACGAGGCTGCGCAGCCTGTGACTGTACCAAAATGGTGCACCACGGCTGGCTACCAACAGTGTGCCAAAGAGTGAGAATGGCGCTTCACACCAAAGCAGGGCCATCAGGCAACACATGTTAGCCTCCCGTCATAGTATCCCTTCCGCAGCGTCTCTCGCAGCGCAGCTAGCTGGGCACGACCCAACCAGCGCCCCCGCAGGAGCTGGCGCGGCTGGCGGCGGCGGGCCTGGCCGGCGAGGCCGCCAGGCGCGCGCGCGGCCGGCTGCTCGCGCGCGAGCTGCGCGCGGCGCAGGCGCTGGACCGCCTGCGGCGCTGCGCGGCGGCCGAGGCGCGCGCGGGCGCGCTGGAGGCGCGCCTGGCGGCGGCCGGCGCGCCGCAGCGCTGGCCGCTCAGCAACGCGCGCTGGGCCACGGTGGACACGCCCGCGACGTCCCGGCGCGGCTTCGAGCCCGCCGTCCTCACCTGGGCTTGCAGCAATTATTGCTTGCAGCAATGCTGCCATGACCAGCCGCCATGCGGCCGGCCGCCAGCAGGCTGACGCGCCGCTACTCCCTGGCGCTGCATGGCCTGTTGGTCCTTTTTGAAGGAGGTAGAAGGGAGGCGAGCTGCCCTGTGCGTCATGTCCGAAGAGGCTCGCGGCACGGCGCGCGCTGCGCCGCTGGCAGCGAAGGCCACGGAGCTTCAAGCCTGTGCTCCGGGCGCGCAGCGCGCGCGAGCTGCACGCGGTGTGGACGGCGCTGGGCGCGCCGGCCGCGTCGGAGGAGGCGCGCGTGGCGGCGCTGGCGGCCGCGCGCGGAGCCGCGCAGGGCAGCTGCGCCGCGCCTGCGCACGAGCTGCTGGCGCTGGCCGCGCGCGAGGCAGACCTGCTCAGCCGGCGCGGCCTCGATTACAAATCATGCATGGTTGGCATCTGTTTGGATTTGCATGCGGTAAGGGTTTGTGAGACAGCTTGTGTGTGTTAAGCAAGAGCGTGCGGGCTCAGTCTCTTTGCTCATACACGAAACTCATTGACAATGAGTGCTCACAGCTGGGGCACCCTGTTCACCACAGCGGAACAGACTTCAGTTCTAAAAAGGACGTCCAGATCCGCATGGAAGTGCTTGCACTGACGCATGCGAGCTCGAGCCTGCAAGGCCTCGCGCGGTCGTGCTCCGTCGAGGGCCTACATGGGGCGCCGCACCAGCTGTCAAGAACCGCACAGCTCGTTAAGCAACGAGGCCGTTCTGGCTGCGCAGCGGCCGGCCGCTGGAGAGCATGGAGGGCCTGCGGCTGCGCATCCGCGCGCTGTTCTGGGACTTGATGGAGTCGCCTAGCTTCGGTGGGAGCGCGGGTACTGGCCCGCCTGCAGCAGCCAAGTATGTCTTCTGCTCACAGCAGGGCAGTGCACCGGCCAGCGTGTGCGCTTGACGGCTGAGAGGGGGGCTGGCGAGCATACGTTTGGATGTGCTCTATACTTACTGTGGGCAGTGATCATGCTAGAGGTAGACCGGTAACTTGACACGGACAGCCTGCTGCACCATGACATGCATGCATGTCGCCAGGCTGACCTCGTTTTGCGGCATGGCTGCATGTGCCTAGGCCACATGTACCTGCATGTGCCAAGCACCTTGTAGTCAGCAGATCCCATTGCACCAACCTGGAGCCCATCTGCTTTGTGCAACTTTACACACATGGAGCATTGGCAGCACCGCTGCTGCAGCTCTTAGCGTGTAAGTGTGCTTTGTCTTGCCATCTCGCGGTGCGTTTGCAGCCAGCACCAGCATGTCATATCCACAAAGCGACTTGTGAGGACACCAGCGGCTACTATATGCATGTTCAAGTGCTTGTCACTCTGCTCAATCGTCACTTGTTAGCTCCACTGGTCGTGAAATTGCAGCCGCGCCATATGGCACGCTATGACATGTCGCAGCACAAGCCGTGCCCCTGAAAAGAATGAGAACCCACGCCTTGAAAAGATCAAAGCTCATCGCGTTCTCAGCAAGAAAAACTGACCCCCGCTCGCTGTGTACCCAGCATAAAAACCAAAACCAGGCAGCCCATGAGCACGCATGGCCATGCTCTCCACGCTTGCACTCACACCCAAAGTGCTCAACCAGTCAGTGCCGGCTGAGTGCCGCCTCCAACGTCGCCAAGGCGCCGCATTTTGCATTTTACTAAGCGCACTCGCGGGAAAAAGCAACCCGTCCAAAACTGGTCCATATTTTGCCTCATGCTGCACTTTGAAATACGCCAAGAAAGCAGAAGGGCTACCGAAAAATACTAGGTCAAGCACAAAATGCGGCGTGCACGGACCCAGCTCAAAAGCACACAGGTTGCATCAGACGTCGTGGTGGTGGGAGCCCTCCAGGTGCAGGGCCGACCTGATGCGGTCGGCCGCGCTGCGCCACCGGTGCACGTGCATGCCGTTGCGCGGGTGCGCGGCGATGGTGTGGAAGAAGCGGAAGGGCCGGCGCTCCGGCTTGTGCTCCGCGTGTTTCTCCTGGAGCGTGTTTGCCTCGTGCTGGTCGCCGCGCGCATAGACCAGCGTCCCGGCCACCAGCACCGCAAAGCCGGCCGCCTGCGGGCGCGTGGGCCGTGCGCCAGTCACGCGCCCGCACCCGGTGCTGTCTGGCCAGAGGAGCTGTGCAGGACAGGTACAACATGTCAGCGTTTGGCAAGCAATTTCATAGTCAGCTCTTCCACACGGCAAGTCTTTCACACAAACCCACAGACCTGCCAGAGGCACCGAACGGGCGAGTCAGCATGCAGAAACAGGGCATAGGCAAACGGCTGGGCCCGCCGGGCGCGCGCCTGGATGTAGGACGAGCGGTCCCAGGCCTCGCCCAGCTTGCCGTGCAGGCCGAGCGGCGTGTAGAAGAGCAGCAGGTCGCCAAGCCAGACAAACAGCGTGCGCGCGGACTCAAACACCGTGCGCGTCACCGCGCCCAGCTCGCTCGTCACAAACATGCCGGCCACGTTGTAGCCGAGCAGCGTCAGGCTGTTGGCCGCGAGAATGGCCGGGATGGCCCAGCGCGGCAGCGAGTGCGTCAGCATGTGCCAGCTCTCCAGCGAGTCCTCGTGGATGCCCTCGCCCTCCGGGCCCGGCAGGAACTGCACGCAGGAGAGGAATTCTAACCCTAAAGCCAGGCCAATCGTGCACCATGCCACACTTGGCAGCCCGCGGCGCGCGGCTGCAGCCTTTGCAGCGCGCGGCTGCAGCCGCGCGCATGTGAGGGCAAACAAGTGCTGCGGGCAGCGCGGCCGTTGCAGCTTCAGGCTACACGAGCACTCCGGCGTGAGTTTCCCTGCTGCCCTGCGCTGCTGTGCATATTCTGCAAGCCACCACAAGGTCCTGCCAACAGCCCGCCCCAGCAGCTGGTGTTAGCCCAGCGCCCGACTTGGGAAAGCCTGTTCCAGCGCCCGGCAGTACTGCTGCGGGCGCCTGCTTGCTTTAACCGCAAGCAGCAGCCCTTCGCTTCTGTTATGCAGACAGAAACCAGCCCCGCAGCCCGCGGGTGCTGCGCGCCTGCACGATCGGCATGAGCACGAGGAAGAGCGCGGCCGTGCCGAGCAGGCCCTCGATGCCGACCACCGTCAGCGGCTCCAGCTTGACGGAGCTCATCGCGTAGTCCTCCATGGTCACCTGCGCGGCCTGGACCGCCTGCGCCCGCGCACAGCGCCGCGCTCGGCACCTTCAAGCGCGACGTGTCCAAACTCGGCGGCCACATGTGCGGCCCTGTGCACGCTGTGCCGAGTTACCCCACGCCCAGCGCATGCTGGCGGGCTGGCCAGGTCGCCACGTCATGGCGAAGGCCATCCATTGAAGCACATAGCAGCAGCTGCTGGCACGCCTGCTTTCTGCTTGCGCACGGTAAGCCTCACCCTTGCTTTGGTGTCGCATGTCGGCCAGGTGATAAATTCATGGGTGTCAAAGGTCGGCCAGGTATGCAGGTGTACTCGTGCAAACTCAGCTTTAGTGTACACACATCGACATGTGCAGTACGCACGCCCAGCGGCAGCGCGATGCATGCTGCGACTCTGCGGCTGTCTCACGCTCGGGACCATTCGCAGGCAGTGCACCTGCGCGACGACGATGAGCGCCATGCCCAGCAGGACCTGGCTCGCGTTGGCGTCGCCGCCGCCGTTGCCGCTGTTCTCCTTGTCCTTGCCGCTGCCCAGCAGGCTGGAGGAGCCCACGATCACAATGCCGACCGTGCACGCGGCGATACCCAGGTAGTGCTGCTTGTTGAGCGGGCGGTGCAGGAAGAGGACCGCGAACAGCGCACTGAACAGGATCTCTGCGCCGCGCAGCATCTGGTAGATCGACGCGGTCACGTAGAGCAGGCCGACGGACATCAGCAGCGTGGCGACCAGGTCGAACGCCATCGGCAGCGCGAGCAGCAGGATGCTGCGAATGCTGGTGTGCTTGTCCTCGCCCTCTGCGCGCGCGCGCCCCGTGTGAGCCTGCAGCTGGAGCAGGTGTGGTCCCCTAGCGCGACGGAGCGCCGCCATGCAGGCTGGACGCCCGCGGGAGGCACCTCCGTGCTGGTGGCTGTCCAGCAGTGGCGCGCTGCCGTCCTGCGCGGCAGCGTGCCGCTGCTGGCGCCTGCGCTGCGCGCGCAGCGCCGTGCCAATCGGCAGGCAGAAGGCCATCGCGACGAACATCAGCGACGTCGTCGCCCTGCATTCCCAACAGCATAATTGGTCAGTGTGCGCCCAGCTGCTGCGCTGCGGGCACGGCAGTACGCTGCAATCTGTTTATACGTCCTTCTTTGCGCTTGTGAGCTGGGAGCAGCAGCGTGGAAGCTGCACAGCACGGCATAAACGTGCTGCATGCGCACCATGGCTTGCGGAACAGCTTGGCATGCCCATTCAGGTCCTCGCCCTCCGTCTGGTACACAACCTTGCTGAAGATGCTGCTCAGCGTGCCGAAGATGAGCATGCCCACCAAGCTAAAATACTTGAAGCTCTCCATGCTGACTCAGTCCCACACCCCCTCTCTACTGAGCTATCAGTTCAGCAGAAAACCACACTGTGCGGTTACGCTGCTGCACTGGAACGCCGCCGCCTGTGCGCCTGTGGCCTTTTCACGTGACTTGGCATTTCCAAGTGTGCAGGGTCCAGGAAGCCAGGGCTTCCTGGACCAGCCTGTTTCCACATGGATCACATGTACTCCATGAAGCAGGCGAGTATTGCGCACTAATACAACCAAACCTGGTCAGTCTGTGCCTGAAACAGTGCCTCCCAGCCTTTCACATCTTTGTCCCCCATCAACATTGCCAGCTTGAAGCTGTGGGACGACACAGCAACAGACTGTGTTATGCTGGGCCGGGCAACACACATGACAGGATAGCTGCCATGCTTCGCGGGTGATTCGGCGCCCCTATGAGCGCCGCACTGCCCAGCTTTGACGACGGGCCAGTCCCGCTCGGCCAGATCAGGTACGCAAGGAGCATGTCTGTCTCTGACGCTGACCACACGTGCATGTTGCATACCCATGTATACCGCTTGACGCAACAGGGCTGCGGCAGGGATGAAGCGCGTAAGCTGCTCGTGGACGCACTGGACTCGGTGCAGCCCTGGCGTAGCGGAGTCCCCACACTTTGCAACAGGCGTTGCAGCAGGCAGCTTGTGCGTGTCATGCGGATGAAAAATAGCGCCGCACCGACTCCGCTGCGCGCGGGGACAGCGGCGGGGCAAGAAGGTGCTTGTGCTGGACCCGCGCATCAGTGGCTTCCTGGGCCTGCTCGCCGAGGTGCCGCTGCTCAAGGAGCACGGCGTCGAGCAGTGCGCCCTGCCCGCGGCGCCCCCAGGGCCCCCTGGCCTCCCGCCGGGCCCCTGCCGGCCTACTATGGACAGCACCCGTCAGAGCGTGTCCAAGCTGTGCGTTCAAGTCAGATGTTCGCATGGCGTGCGCCAGCACCCGGCTGCCTGAACCTGCAAGCCTGGCTGAGCCCGCCTCAGGTGCCTGGCAGTGACCAGCCCTTGCTGCCTGTGCCGTGTGCCTGCTGAGCCAGAAGGCTCAACCGACCCTCTGGCAGGCTGCTGCACCTGGAGCCGGGCGCGCTCGGCGACCTGGGCGTGCGCAACGTGGTCTACCTGGCGCGCTCGCGCATCGAGAATGCGCAGCTCATTGCGCGCCAGGTCAAGGCCACCAACCAGTGCGCGCCTCCCCGCGCCGCGCCGTCGGGCCCCGCTCCCGGCGCCAGCTCGTGCCGGGCCGCTGTTTTCCTGCTCTGTGTGGCAAAACTGGGCAGGGTCAACAGAGGCACAATGACATGGACGTAAACACACACACGCGGCACGGTGCTCGATTGATTGTGGGCGTGCAGCAGCGCCGCCTGCTCCTCACTGCAGCACTCGCGCTCACAGGAGCGACGCCAGCCACCAAGGGGCGCCGCCAGCGCGCCGCGCGCGCGCGCAGGCAGCAGCCCGGGCTGGAGTACGCGGTGTTCTGGCTGCCGCGGCGCACGATCGCGTGCGAGCGCGTGCTGCAGGAGGAGGGCGTGTACGGCGACGTGGCGGCCGGCGAGCTGCCCATCGACTTCATCCCGTTCGACGGCGACGTGCTGTCGCTGGAGCTCGACACGGCGTTCAGGGCGCGCGCACTGATGCGGCGGCGCTTCCGAACCGCCGCGCAAGCGCATTCGAAGCTTCGTTGCAAAGGCAAAACCTGATACGCAGTGTTTGCAAGTTTAGCCACACCCCAGGTGTGATGGGGCCTCTGTGGCTTCTGCATGGGCGTGATCAGCGGTGAGCAAGTGCGCAGGGTCGGCAGAGTGCATGCAGGTCGCCCTGATCACAGGGCCAATTGCCTCGACGCCATTTTAGCAAACGCCAAAGGTCGGAACTCATTCAGACGCCACCGTCGGCCCTGGAGATGCAGACGTGCAGGTCGTGAGCCTTGCCTCGCCAGGGGCCGCGTGGTGAAGCGGGCCCTCTGCGCCGCAGGAGCTAAGCGCGGAGGGCGACCAGGGCAGCCTGTACTATGTGGCGCGCGCGCTGGCGCGCCTGCAGGCGCAGTTCGGCGCCATCCCGCGGCTCAAGGGCAGGGGGCCCGGCGCGGACGCCGTGCGCGGTATGCTGGCACGCATGCGCCGCGAGGAGGGGCCCGACGCGCCCCCCGTAGGCGCGGACCCGCCTCCCAGCCCATTAGTGGCTTGACCAAGCAGAACTTACATATGTGCGACGAGCAAGCAGGACATGGGTTGCGGCTAGTTGATGGCTGGAGCAGGTGCGCGCCCATGGGGCGCATGCCGAAGGGGACGTACGGTTGGCATCCAAGCCATTTGACTGGGGCTGTCAGGGTGAGCTGGACAGTCTCACATCGCCGTGCGACGGCCACGCGCTGCAAGTCGCAGATGACAAGCTGGCGCACGGGGACGCATGCGCTTGCCAGCCGCGGGCGTGCTGGCCGTGCACGGGCTGCAGCCCGCTGTCGTGGATTGTCAAAGCCCCTGCGTCGCGCGGCGACCTTGCGACCCGCCCGAGCGGCCTTGGCAGGCGGGTGCATCGACGAGGCCGTGCTGCTGGACCGCGGCCTGGACTGCATCACGCCGATGTGCACGCAGCTGACATACGAGGGCCTGGTCGACGAGACGCTGCGCATCCGCAACGGTGCCGTCACGCTGGACGGCCCCGCCGGTGCGGCGCCGCGCCCCGCGGCCGCCGCAGCTTCGCGGCCGCGCGGCGCGCCGCCGCTTAGCAACCTGTCTATCACGGCGCAAATAAAGGTGCATGCGCGCGGGCTCCCGGGTAGAGCTCTATACCCAGGTAGGGTAGGCTCTATACCCTACCAGGGTATAGAGCTCCCTCTGTACCCTACCCTATATATATGTCTGACCATCGTCCGAACCCCGACCCTGCCGCGCGCGCAGGCGGCAAGCAGCGCATCGCGCTGAACAGCGCGGACCGCGTGTTCCGCGAGCTGCGCGACCGGAGCTTTGCGGCGGTCGGGCCGCGCCTGGGCGAGCGCGCCAAGGCCATCCAGGCCGACTACAAGGACTCCAAGGCGCGCGCGCGCTCAGCGCCCCGCCCGCCCGCCGCCCGCCCGCCCCTCGCCTGCCGCGCGTCCCGCGGCCCATGTGTCCGACTCCGGGACAGGCTCTCATGCGGCACCGCTCGCCTCGGGCTTGCCGCGTCCTGCTCGACCCGCAGGGGTGCCACCCGGCGCGCCGCACTCTGGAGTGCGTGCGCCAGGCGCCGCTTCCATGTGCGGACATCGGGGCGGACGCGGCGCCCCGTTCCAGTCGGGCAGGCTCGCTGGCAGCCGAGCTTGACCCAGGGCGTCGCCCTGTGCCTCGCCCGCCTGCGCCCAACTGCCACTGCCACCAGCGCGCGATCCCGGGGCGCCCGCGCCGCCAGGCGGGCGAGCGCAGCCTGGCCGAGCTGCGCGACTTTGCGGCCGCGCTTAAGGCGCTGCCGCACATCCAGCGCCACATCGGCCTGGCGGAGGCCGTCAACAAGGTCATCGCCGCGCCGGCGTTCCGCGGGCGCGTGGCCGTGGAGCAGGCGCTGCTGGACGGACACGGCACGGACGCGTCCGCCGAGGCCATCGAGGCGCGGGCTCCGCGCGCGCGCCTGGGAACTGCCGTAACCTTGCCCTATCACTGCGCGCCGCGCGCGCTGCCTGCGCGGGGCGCCGGCGGGGCTGCCGGGCGGGCGGCGCGCGCCGCGCGGCCGCGGGAGCGCGCTGCGCGCCTGCAGGGCGGGCGCGGGCGGGGCGGGGGCGTGCGCGGGGGCGCCCGGCGGGGCGGAGCTGCTCTACGGGTGCAGCATGCATGGACGTGAGCGACCGTCAGCCAGGCCTTGCGGTAGGCCCTAACCCTACCCCATCCGTGCAGGACATGATGGCCGCGGAGGAGAACGTGTACGTGGTCCTGCGCCTGATGTGCCTGCTCTCGCTGACGCAAGTGCGGCCCGCTGCTGCGCATGGCCGCTCCGCGTGGCGGCCGCCTCGTAACACAGCCTGGCTCGGCATGCTCAAGTCAGCTCGGCATGGTGCTGTGTGCAAACAGCCCCGCGGAAGCTCGTTCACCTGGAAAGTGACCAGGGCAGCTTGTCATCCTACACCTTTCGCCTCAGACATCACCACTTTGCTATGTTGCCTCCACTTCCTGTCGCATCCACGCCAGAGGCGCACGGGCCGGGCTGTGCTTCCCGCCGCCGGGCGGGCGCGCGCGCACTCACGCCCGCCCACCTGCGGCAGGGCGGGCTCCCGAAGAAGCACCAGGACTCGCTGCGGCGGGAGGTGCTGCACACGTACGGCCACGAGTACCTGGGCACGCTGACCCTGCTGCAGTCCGCCGGTGAGGGGCGCTGCAGCGGGTATAGGGTAGGTATAGCTGTAGGGTAGAGCTAGCTGCACCGGGAGGCCGCGTGCAGGCGGCCGGTGCCGCGGCGGGCGGGCGCCCGCGCCGGGGCTCGGGGCGGGGCCGACGGCGTGCGCGCTGCCCGCGCAGGCCTGCTGAAGAAGCAGGAGGGCGGCAAGCCGGCGTTCACGGCGCTCAAGCGCGCGTTCCGGCTGCTCGTGGACGGCGTCGACGACCGCGCGCCGGCCGACATCGCGTACGCCTTCTCCGGCTATGCGCCGCTGCTGGTCAGGCGCGCTGAAGAGCACCTCTCCGGCATAGCCGTGGCGCGCATGAGCGGGGAGCATGCCGAGTGATCATGGCGTGGCTCCCCAGGGATGGCGCGCTCCGCATGGAGGCATGCAGCGCAAGCACGGCTAGGAGGGACGGCGGGAGGGCGTCGCAGCGTGGTCCCATCTCTCAAGCATGCAGGCGACCGGGCACGCCGGTGGGGACGCCCGGCCGCGGCGTGTCGCGGTTCGTGCTGCGTCGCTGCTGGGGCGCTCGCTGGGGGCCTGCCCACCTGCCGCCCCCACAGCAGAGCTAGTGGCCAAAGCAGGCGGCCGTTTCTGGCTGCCAAGTCAGGTCGCCGCCATGGCCCGCCGCGACGCGCGCTCGGCTGCGGCGCGCAGGCTGCTGGAGGCGGCGGTGCGGGGCCCCGGCTGGGGCGCGCCGGAGGATGTGCTGCGCCTGCTGCCGGGTCCCGCGTTTGACGTTGCGCAGGGCGCTGGAGAGGCGGGCCTGCCGGCGGAGCGGCCCGCGCCGCCGCGGCCGCCGCCCACAGGCATGCCCGGCCGGGCTGGGCGGCCCGTCCTGCCGATGTGGCGTCCGGTCTAGTATGCATCATGTTTTGTTTGCACGTCAGGCAGAACTTAATGCAGAATGGTGGGCAGGTGGCATGTGTGTCGGCCTCGCGCCTGCTTTGTACACGCGCAGAAGGTCGAGGGACCGCTGTGAGCAGAGTATGCACACCTTGGGCAGCAAGGAGCGAGGCACTGGTGCAAGCTGTCTGATAACATTTTTTAAGCTTGGTCAGGCGCCCTGCGAAGTGGCGTGCAGGCAAGCGGCGCGTGGTGCTCGTGGTGGTCATCGGCGGCATCACGTTTGCCGAGATCAACGCCATCCGCTTCCTGTCCGGCCGGCCGGAGGTCAACTGCGACTTTGTGGTGGCCACCACCAAGCTCGTCAGCGGCGCCTCCCTGCTCGAGTCGTTCGTGGACGAGGCGGTCAAGGCGGCGGCCGCGCGCGCGCAGCTCGACTAGGGCGGCGGCCGGCCGGGTGGGCGCATGTGCCGAAACCAGTGAGCGGGCCAGCTACTTTGCTTCCCTTGCTCTACCAAAGAGTGGAAGCGGGGCATCCCAGCTCAGCAGTGAAGGTGTACGCAAGTGTTTGCAGTCAGTTGACGCAGGCAGCAGGGGGCATGGCCGTGGTTGGTGTAAGAAGCACCAGCGGCACCTTTCCGCTCCTGCTCGCCTGCCTGGCTTGGCAGCAGGCACTGGGCAGCGGCGCAGCCTCCAGTGAGGCAGCGGTGAAAGGGGCACAGCATGCAAAGGGTATGAGCCAGCAAGTGCGCGCACCACACTCCCCACCCCTACTCTAGCAGTGTCGGGCGTGCAAAGTTTTGCCTCTGAGTGGGTGAAAGATCACAGCCTGCATTGGCCAACAGCAGTTGGCGGATCAGTTGTCCTCGTGGCAGATTTTGCACAAACCCCGAACAAGGGCCTGGGTCCCCCTGGCCTCGAGCACCAGAGCACCACCCCTTCGTGGCAGAGCCACAAGAGTGGACTTGACGCGCTCTGAGTGAGAGAGTAAGGGTCAGCATCAGAGCATCGCAGCTAGCCGAGCTGGGAACCCCACGCACACACCAGCGCGAGCCAGTCACAAGTGACTAAATGCACGCAGCGCGCCCCGAGGACGGCGCGCCAGCGTAACTTGCCACTGAGGCGGTCCGTGAGCGCGTCGCGGTGCGTGGTACATTTATTTCGGCGTGCAAGCCTTGCGCAAGCAGAGGCGCCTGTCACTGGGCCGCACAGGGGCTGTTGAAAAGCGCGCTCGGCCCCCGTCTGCACAGCTGTGCGCATTCTGGCAGCGTGTTGAACTGATGCGGCCCGCTGGCGTGCGCGCAGCGAGGCGCTCGGGGCGCGTGCGTGTGCTAGGGGATCACGCGGCGTACCCCGCGACGGCGCGGGGAGCCTGAGCGGCCTCCTGGCTGGTGCTGCGCGCGGCGCCAGCGCGCGCGCGCCGCGCGATGGCGGCGCCGGACGGGGGCCGGCGCGGCCCTGACCCATCGCACAACGCGGCGCCTGACGCGCTCGCGTCGGCGCTGGGCGGAATGGCGCTGCGCGCAGTCCCAGCAGAGCCCGGCCCGCCCGTGCATGAGTCGGGGGCCCAGGCGGGGCCGGCGCGGCAGGCCAGCCGCGGTGCGGCGGCGCCCGGCCAGGGCCCGCCGCCGCTGCCGCCGCCCAAGCCTGCGCCGCTGTCGGGCTCGCTGGCGGCGTCCGTGAGCGCGGCGCCGTTCGTGCCTGGCAGGTCGGCGTATGCGGCAACCGGGCAGGGCACGCTCGCGCACGCGTACGCGCAAGCGCATGCGCACGGGCATGCGCTTGCGCACGCGCCCCCGCAGCTGGCCGCGCCGCTCTACGCCCCGCCCGGCTGCCCGGCGCTCGCCGCGGGCCGCGCGTGCTACGGCGCGAGCGACGCGGCGGCGGCGGCGGCGGCCGCGCTCGCGCAGCAGGCCGCGCAGTACGCCGCGCAGGGCGGCGCGTACGCCAACGTTGGGTGGGGCGGCGGCGGCGGCGGCGGCGGGGCCGAGGCGG